>Ga0302322_100002956_pt1 | contig 14479 bp, 14 predicted proteins | sample Fen_T0_2_FD_203757 | JGI IMG/M metagenome (GOLD analysis project Ga0302322, IMG submission 203757) | Peat permafrost microbial communities from Stordalen Mire near Abisko, Sweden - Fen_T0_2 | ecosystem: Environmental > Terrestrial > Soil > Wetlands > Permafrost | place: Sweden: Abisko... | reverse complement strand
ATGGCCAAGACCAAACGCTGCACCCCGGGGCAGCTCGCGCTCGCGTGGGTTCTCGCCCAAGGCGACGATATCATTCCGATTCCCGGCACAAAACGAATCCGCTTCCTGGCGGAAAATCTTGGCGCTCTGGAGGTCCCTCTGACCGCGGCCGAATGCCAGGAAATCAGCGCCATTTTCCCGCCCGAAAGCATCGCCGGCACCCGTTACCCTCCGGCCATGATGGCGGCACTCGGTCGTTGAATCGAAGGCGGCGGCGACCGGGCGCCACGCTGCAGGCAGGTTCGATCGCTCTCAGCCCGGTCGCGTCTACTTCGCGATGTGGCGAGGGTCGATCCCATGGCCCAGCTCAAAGGTCGCCCCGACGGCGCCGACGACCGCATGGGCCCGGTCCAAGCCGAGGTCGCGACGAAAGCGGTAAACCGTCTCGACGCCGGTGCAATGAGCCCCAATCAGGTTTTCCACGCCAAAGTCGCGCAATTTGCCCGCCGTCCAATCCAGGGTTTTGTCGCTGGCGGAGAACAGGTGAATGCCGCCGACCAACGCGTGCACCCGGGCCGCCCGAACGAAGGTTCGTGCGTATTCCACAATATTAACAACACCGGCATGGCCGCAGCCCGTGAGCACAACCAAGCCTTGGTCTGTGTTGCAGATCAGCGCCTGATCTTCCGGTACGTTGTCCTCAACGACGGCGCCGGCCGGCGTTTTCAGCTGATCCTGGCCGCTCCAATTATGCTCGGGGTATTTTCGCGGAATTGGACCGGTGAGCCAGACTCCCGGATAAAGTTCCACGGGCTGCCCATGCTCAACAAAGACTCCGCCAGAACGCTCATAATCCGGTCGAATCACGAGAATCGGATTGGCTTCCAGCGGCGGAGCGGCCGACACCCGGGGATAAAAGATTCCCTGCGCGACATGGATCCGCGCCAGCGCGCCGGGCGCTTTGGCCGCCAGCACGGACTGTCGCAGGGTCATCAGACCTCCAATATGATCCCAGTGCGAGTGGCTGAGCACTACTTCGGGAACGGTCGCGAGGTCCACCCCGAGGGACTGCGCGTTTTTCAACACGACGTCAGCATGGGCCCCGGTATCGAACAACAGTCGATGACCGTCGACCTCGACCAGGGCCGAAAATCCCCACTCCCCCAACTCGGCTCCGTCGGCGAGCATGGTGGACAGCACGGTAATCTTGAGAGCATGCACGCGAGCGAGCGGAGCCGGGATCGGCTCCGCTCGGCAGATGATTCCCACCGCCAGCGCCAGAAAAAATCCGAAGTAAGACCAGGGCCGCATGCTGAAAGGAAACGACAGCCAACGCCGCGAGTCAGGCCAATTTTCATTGGAAGGCCGTCCGCCCTCGCCGTGAAAAATCGGAACAATCCATCCAAGGCAGGTTCGAACCAACCATGGGTAGGGCCACGCTGCCACGACCCGCTTGCCATGGTTGCGTCGACCACCCACCTTTGAGCCATGAAACCCGCGCAAAGCTTGCTTGGTGCCGGCGAAAGCCTGCTCGATCGGGTCCTCTGCGTGGCGGGAGCTGTGACCTTCTCCCAAGCGCCCGAATTCATGCAACAATACCTGCAGCGACTCGGCGGCCATTTGGATGAGGCCCGCCGGCAGGTTCAGCAATTCAAGGATTCCGCGGAGCAATCCGGGCTCACGCTTGACCGGCTCATCACCCAAACGACCGGGAATTCTGATGCGGCCGTCGCCAAGCTCGGTGGCGTCATGACCAAGGCCTTGGAACGGGTCGACACATTGACCTCTTCCCAACTCGCGCTGCAGAACGCTTCCGTCTGGACGCGACCGGCAGTCTTCCTGCGCCACTTGGATTCGTCGATCGCCCATGCCACTTGGGCTGCCTTCAAGCCAGCAGTTCCCACGACAATTGAAGGCCTCGCGTACTCGGCTCTCGGAATGCTCGTGTTGATGGCAATTTATCATTTTGGCGTGAAGTACCCGATCGTCCGTTCCCGCGAGCGCCGGGCGGATAGGCCCGAATGGTCGCGGCCGTAAGCGAATGGTGGGCTCGACCACGATTCACGCGACGAATCGACCCGCGGACTTCTTTTCGCCGCCCGGGTGAACCGGAGGCGTCACTCGGCGGGCGTTTGACTTCGTCCCGGCCTCAAGGGACCAGGGAAAGTCCGCGCCGTCATACCGGATCACCTCCTCGGGCGACTCTCAATAACCCGAACCCTTATTTCGCCTTCGGGAGGAGGCCTTCAAGAATGGGAGTGCCGCGGCCCTGCGCATCGCGCACACCAAAACTGTCCTGATAGTCCCAAACCGCCCAGCCCCAGCCGAGCCGCTCGGTGTTCGCGACGATTGCCTGAATGTAGTTTCGTTTCGATTCATCGTCGGCCGCTCGGTAGACGCCAAATTCGCCCAGGTGAATCTCGCGACCGGCCGCATTCTTGGCGACCCAGGCGGCCACTTGGTCGAAAGCCTCATTCATCTGCGCCACCGTCAGGGTCGTTCCCGCGGGCTTGAATGCGTAGTGGTCCTTCGGCACATAGGTGGTCAGATCGGGCATGGTCCCGGGAAACTTGATCGCGGGCATATCCGGAGGAAGTTTGGTCCACGGTGCTCGTTGGTGGGTGAAAATCATCGGCTCATAGAAATGCAGCGTGATCGCGACATTCGGGTCGGCCGGAACCTCCACGTCGTCAACCGTCCGAAACGCGCTCCAACGGTTGGACGTGATATAGACCACCCGGGTCGGATTCGATTCTCGAACGGCCGCGAGCATGCGGGCGTTGAAGCGGTTCAGTTGCTGGTTCTCCTTGGCGATCGGTTCGTTGAGAAGCTCAAACCGCAGGTAGTCACCCTCGCCGGCGAAGCGTCGCGCGACCCGACCCCAAAAATCCGCCACCTTCGCCTGCAGCTTGCCGTCCGTGAACACCCCGGCCTGCTCGTCACCGGGATCGAAGCTGGCACCCGGGAGAAAATGCATGTCGAGAATCGCGTTGAGCCCATGCGCCTTCGTCCAGCCTAAGGCCTGAACGAAAGGGGCGATTTTTGATTCATCGAGCGAGCCATCCGGTTTAAGCCATACCCGGCCGTCGATCGGGTAGCGAATATGATCGAATCCCTGGGCGGCGATCCACGTCACATCCTCGTCGGTGAACCACGGCGCTGCGTAGGGGAAACCCGCTTCGTTCTGCGACAGCCAGTGGCTGATATTGACCCCTCTCTTGAATGACGCCGGACGGGGCGCAGCCGACACGGTGTCCATCGCGGCGGCCGCGACGAGCAGGAAAACGGACCGGAACAGAATAGGAATCAGCTTCATGGAAAATGGGGTTAATCAGTCCGACCAAGACAATCGCTGTAACCAGATCTTAAACGGACCATTTGCAATTCGCGACCCCTATTATGAGCCCGAGCGGTCGCATCGCGTTCCACCTTTGGCGCCTGGTACGCGAGCCAGTTCGATCCTGAAGTGCACGCCCATTGCGGATGGCTCCAGGATCGTTTTCGTAATCTCGGCGGCGAGTTACTTTGCCGGCAACGCAAACGCCACGTACGCGTCGCCGCTTGGGGTGCCCATCTTGCCACCGCCGCAGGCAATCACCACGAATTGACGTCCACCAACCTCGTACGCGGCAGGGCTGGCATAACCGCCGGCGGGAAGGGCCAGGCGCCAAAGCTCTCGACCGGTGCGGCGATCGAAGGCGCGGAAATACCCGTCCTTGCTCGCGCCGATGAATACCAGACCGCCGGCCGTCACCAGCGGGCCGCCGTAATTTTCCGTGCCGGTCGGCGGCAGGCCGCGGGCCATGAGCTCCGGGTACTCCCCTAACGTCACCTTCCAAAGGTACTCGCCCGTGTTGAGATTAATGGCGTTCAGCGTGCCCCACGGTGGCTTGATCGCCGGGTAACCGTCCGGATCAAGCCAGCGATTGTAACCGGTGTGCGTGTAGGGAGGCGCCGGGTAATCTGCCTGCGGCAAGTCGGGCTGGTAGGTCATCCAACTTCCGTGCTGCTCGGCCGGCGGCGGCGATTTCTCGCCCGTGAGGTAGTCCACCACCGAGCTCCGCTGTTGCTCCGAGAGAAAACCCCAGGCCGGCATGACCGCGCGACCTTTGGTGATCACTTCCAGGATCTGCTCCCGGGTGAGGCGCTGCTTGACGTCGACCAAGGACGGGATGTTGGCGGCTTTGTTGCCCATCCGGTCGGCGCCATGGCAACCGGTGCAGTTTTGCAGAAAGACCTGCTGACCGAGCGACGTTGCCCCGCCGGAATCGATCATACTGAGAACCCAGGCCATCTCGTTGGCGTTGACATAAAGGATGCCCTCGGGATCGACCGCCGCCCCGCCCCACTCGGCTCCGCCGTCGAAACCGGGGAAGATGATCGTGCCCTCGCGGCTGGGCGGCGCGAAGCGAGTGTGCGCTCGGAGCCGGGCGAAACGCTCCAGCACGGCCCGGTGCGCTTCCGGCGTGCGATCCGTGATCTCGTCGGCCGTGAACAGCTGGCGCGAAAACGCCGCGGGTTTCAATGGCAGCGGCTGCGTCGGCGAGGCCACTTCGCCCGCCAGGTCGGAGCTCGGTGCAACCACTTCCTCGACCGGGAACAGCGGCTCGCCGGTCTCGCGGTGAAACACCCATACGTGGCCTGACTTGGTGATTTGCGCCACCGCGGGGATCTCGCGACCGTCACGCTTGATCGTCAACAGATTCGGCGGCGCGGGTGGATCGCGGTCCCACAGGTCGTGGCGGGTGAATTGAAAATGCCACACGTGCTTTCCGGTGGCCGCGTCGAGCGCCACCAGACAATCGGCATACAGATTGTTTCCCACGCGATCGCCGCCCCAGAAATCAAAGGTCGCCGAACCCAACGGACAAAATACCAAGCCGCGTTCCACATCGACCGTCATCCCAGCCCAGGCGTTGACCCCGCCCGCGCGTTTCCAGGCATCGGCCGGCCAAGTCTCATAACCGGCCTCGCCGGGCGGCGGAATCGTGTTGAACCGCCAAACCATCTGGCCGGTGCGAACGTCGTAGGCACGAATGTGTCCCGGGGCCGCGGGCGCCGGACCTTCGCCCATGCGCGCTGACAGAATGATCAGGTTGCGATAAATCACCCCCGGCGTGTTGGCCTGGATCGCAAGACCGCGCACATCCCGACCGAGCCCTTCCGCGAGGTTGACCCGGCCGTGCTCGCCGAAACTTTCGATCAACCGGCCGGTCTTGGGATCGATGGCCTGCAACCATTGACCGGCGCCAAACAAAATCCGGTGCTCGTCACCGTCGCTCCAGTAAGCGAGGCCGCGGTTGACGCCATTCGGTTCAAACGGAGCAAAACGCCAGAGCTCCCGACCAGAAGCCGCATCAAGTGCGACCAGGCTCAACTGCGCGGTTGTCGCGTAGATCACTCCGCCGATAACGAGGGGATTGCATTGGATCTGCGACGAACCGGGCCGCACGTCGCCTGCGTGCCAAGTCCAGGCCACCTGCAACTTCGCGACATTGTCAGGGGTAATTTGATTGAGCGTCGAGTAGTGACTCGCGGAACTGTCGCCGAGATAGACCGGCCAGTCCGCGCCCGCGGCCGCACGGAGCCGACCAGCGACCAAGCCGAGAATGAGGAGAGGAACTGCGCGCAACACCGAACCAGGGGTAGACATGGGCGGAAGTAGATCGACCGGCACGGCCCTTGCCAAGAAGAGACAATCGACGGTCTGGTCGTCGCCCTGGTCGTCCATAACAACGGTCTCGATCAACGCGCGCCCCGAGGCAAGGCCGCGCCGCTGCCGAAGGCGATCTTGCTCCCCGTGGCCTCCCGGCAGGAGTACGTCGGGGAATATCCGTTGGCCGACCAGTTGAGCTTCACCCGCGATGCGGCCGGGCGGTGACCGGTCTCGTGCTGCATCAGAACGTTCGGGAACTCCCGGCGGCCAAGCGCCCACCGGCGCACCGGAATTAACGTGGCTTGAGCCAGCCTGAGGCCTTCATCCATTCGGCCACCCGATCGGGCCAGGTGGTGACCAGGGCCTCGGTGCGACGCAGCCCGTAACCGTGACCGCCATTCGGATACAGATGCATCTCCACCGGAATCTTGGCGTTCTTCAGGGCGAGATAATAAAACAAGCCGGTCTCAACGCGCACGCCGTCGTCTTCGGTCAAGGCAATGAAGGTGGGCGGCGTAGTGGTCGCACTCACCGGCAACTCTGGGCTGATCGCGTCGTTTTTTTCCCGCTCCGTCAGGTAGGCGGGATAAATCAAGATGCAGAAATCGGGTCGGCAACTAGTCCGGTCCACTTCGTCCACGAGTGGATAACTCCGCGTTTGGTGGTTGTTGCTCAAGTACGCCGCCAGATGGCCACCGGCCGAAAACCCAAGGACGCCGATCCGATTCGGATCCAAGCCGAGTTCTTTCGCCCGATAGCGCACAAGACCCAAACCTCGTTGGGCGTCCTGCAGCGGAGCGAGCGGCTTCTTTTCTTCGCCCTTTGGCACCCGGTATTTCAGGAGGACTCCCGTCACTCCGATCGAGTTGAGCCACTCGCAGACCTCCGTGCCCTCAAGATCCATGGCCAGAATATAATAGCCGCCGCCAGGGCACACGACCACCGACGCGCCCGTGTCTTTCGCGGGATCCGGCCGATAAATCGAGATGGTCGGACTCGACACGTTGCCGAGGCGAATCACGCGCCGACCCGCCACGAGATCGGAGGTGGCGGTGGTCGTATCCGCCTCGGGAGGCAGAGTCCGGACCGCGCCCGGCACCGTACCCGGCCAGAGCGGAATCGGGCGATGATCATCGGCCAATCCAGCTAACGAACCGATCGCGATCAGCCAGGGCACGAGCCAAAGGGGTAGCTTCATGGTTCCATTTTGTCCGGCCCGGAAAATCTTGTCGAGCCGGCGAACGCGGTGACGCACTCGTTCGCCCGCTGGTCCCGGCGTCCGTCCTACTGGGCTTTCAACTGGAGCAAGTCCCACTTGTTTCCGTAAAGATCGGCGAAGACCGCCACGGTGCCATATGCCTCTTGCCGAGGTTCCTCGAGGAAATCAATTCCCGCCGCTCGCATCTCGCGGTAGTCGCCCATAAAATCTTTCGTCTGCAGAAACAAAAACACCCGACCCCCGGCTTGGCGGCCGACTTGTTTCTCCTGCTCCGGGGTCACCGCCCGCGCCAGCAGCAGGCCGGATTCGCCGTCTCCTGGAGGGCTTACGCGCACCCATCGCTTGCCGTCACCGAGCGGGGTGTCTTCGAGCAGGCGAAAGCGCAGCGCGCGCGTGAAGTACCCAATCGCCTCGTCGTAGTCGCGAACGAGGTAAGTGATCAACGCCAGTTGCATGCGGTGAAATGGATCTAGGTCGTGTCGGGCGAAATCACCCGTCGGCAAACTTAAGGCTTTTTGGCGCCAAATCGAGTGGTTTACGGAGCCGCCAGCCACCGCCCGAATTCGCCGCGGAAGCCCGACCTCGCATTTTTACGCGAACGCATTTCCGCCATATCGGTCTTCTCCCATAGAGCATACCATCACCGTTCGGCGTCGGCTTCGGCTACCGCCGCTAAACCACCACCCATCATTCTATGAACAAGAAAAACTATCAATCCTCCGCCCGGATCATTCCCGTGGCTTTGCTTACGGCCAGTTTGTCCGCCCTCGCTTTTGCCGGCTGTTCGAAAGGTGATCGCACCGAGGCCAGCGACAAGGTTAAGGACGCCTATCAGGACACGAAAGTGGCCGTTTCGAACGCCTGGGACGGCGTGAAATCCTACACGTTTGAAAAGCGCTCCGATTTCAGCGCTAGCGCCAAGGCCATGTCGGCGAAACTCGATGCCGACATGAGCGAACTCCGCGCCAATTATTCCGACGCGACCGCAAGCGCCAGCCGCAAGGCCGCCATGGCCGAACTCAAGGACTCGGAAGCCGACTACAAAGCGAAGCTCGACGCCCTCGGGACCGCCACCGCCGACACCTGGGACAGCGCCAAGCAGAACGTGATCGCTTCGTGGGACAAGCTCCAGGCTTCGTACTTCAAAGCCAAAGCCAACTAAGGATCCGCGTCCGGACGCCCCACCCTCCTTTCAAGCCGGAAGATTTCTTCCGGCTTTTTTTGCGTGTTTGGAAATCGGATGAAGGGTTTTGGCGGCCCTCGGGTTTGTACGGTAGACATCCCTCCAAATCCATGGCTGTCTCTTTCTCGCCCGGAACCGCATGAACCCGTCAACCTTTTCGGTCAAAAAACAGGCGCTGAAAGCCATCCTCTGGGGTGGCGGGATCGGGGGAGCGTTCGATCTGATATTCGCTTTGATCTACTATGGTGCGCGCGGGGCGACCTTTGTCGGCGTGTTACACTCAGTTGCCGGTGGATTGATCGGCCGGCCCGCCGCCAACGCGGGGGGCCTGGCCACCGCCGCCCTCGGCTTCGGCCTGCACTTCCTAATCGCTTGCTGCGCCGCCACCGTTTTTCTGGCGGGCAGCCGGGTCCTGCCGGTCCTGATCAAACACGCGGCCCCATGCGGCCTCCTTTTTGGGGCCGGGATCTATTTCTTCATGCATCTGGTCGTGTTGCCGCTGTCGGCCTATCACTCCGCGGCCCTTCCCGTAAAGGTGGACGTGCCCGAACTCATTGGCCATATTGTCGGAGTCGGTCTGCCGATCGCCCTGGCGGTGCGAAAATTCCAATTTTGGAACGGTCCCCAGGCGACGCCGATACGGTAAGAAAGGACGGAATCTGACGGGCAACCTTCAACTCGCTGGCCTCGCGACCGTCGGTCTGCCTTGCTTCCGCCATTCTCCAATGGCGCCCTGGTCCGCCGCCCACCCAATCGCTTCCGCCATGAACCGTCCCCGCTGCTTTGTCTTGATCGCGTTTCTGGTTGCTCGCGTCGCCGTCCTGCCTGGGCTCGGGTTGGAAAAACCGGACCACACCTATCCGATCTTCCAATTTCCCGCCGACGCGATTCCGCGCATCGATGGCAATACCGAGGATTGGGCGATGGTGCCGGAGAGCTATGTGGTCGGCAGCGACCAGCTCACGGACGACACGCAGCGGCACCTGCCGTCCGATCCAACGACCCCGGTGGTGCGAGTGCGGGTCGGCTGGGTCAACGGACTCAACCGGCTCTATTTTCTCTACGAAGCGTCAGACAATTACTGGGATTTTTCGCGGCCCGACCTGCACAACGATACCTTCGAGGTGGTGGTGGACGGCGACGCGTCCGGCGGACCCTTGGTCAGCAAGGCCGAGGGAAAATTTTGGACGGCCGCGCACGTGGGCGAGAGTCGAGCCGCGGCGGACGACCGGATCTCCGCCGACGAGGCGCACTGGGCCAACCACGGTGTGCACGCCCAAAATTACCACATCTTCACGCCCGCGTTGAACAAAGACTGGGCGATGGCGTGGGGCGCGCCGACGTGGATCAAGGATTTTCCATGGGCGAATGCCGCGTACTCGTATCACTTCAAGCCCGGCGAGGCCGGGAAACTCGTGCTCGAATTTTGGATCACGCCTTTTGACTACGCCGGCCCGGAAGGACCTCAGCGAGCGGTGGAGTCTTCGCTCACGGAGAACAAGATCATCGGCCTGGCCTGGGCGATCATCGACTACGACGACGCGACGGCCAAGGGCAGCAATGGATTCTGGAATCTTTCGCCCAAGCACACCATGTATGGCGACGCGTCGGAGTTGTGTGCATTCAAGCTGATGCCCCTCGAGCCAGCCTGGTTGCCAAAGCTGGCCGCCCAATGGACCTGGAAAATCGTTGATTCCGACCGGCGCCTGATCGCGTTCAAGGACCTCTCCGTGGGCCGCATCACCTCGTGGCAATGGGATTTTGGCGATGGCCGCAACTCCACCGAGCAGCATCCACAGCATGCCTACGCCAAGCCGGGCAATTATGTCGTCGTCCTCGACGTAACCGGACCCGACGGCACGGCCCGGCGTTCGAAAGTCTGGGACGTCCAGATGCGGTAAAGCCGCTTTTTTTCTTTCCCGCCCCCGGCGGCACCGTAGCTTCAGCCGATGATTTCGGACTGGGAACTGGGCCTTCTCTGGTACGTCGTATTCGTCTTCTCGACGGTGCTGCACGAAGCCGCCCATGCCTGGGCCGCCTTGAAACTCGGGGACGACACGGCGGCCCGCGGCGGCCAGGTTTCACTCAACCCGTGGCCCCACATACGCCGGGAGCCGCTGGGCATGGTGCTGGTCCCAATTCTGTCGTGGATGGCCGGCGGCTGGCTGGTGGGCTGGGCGAGCGCGCCGTTCAATCCCGACTGGGCCCGGCGCTTTCCGCGCCACGCCGCCCTGATGGCGCTCGCAGGGCCGGCGGCGAATTTTTTGCTCGTGATCGGGGCGGCCTGGTTGATCCGCATCGGGATCGAGTGGCAGTGGTTTGAAGCTCCGCTGAGCATCGCCTCCTCGCGATTGGCCGTGGCCACGCATCCGGGTTTCCCCGCGATCGCCGCCACCGCGCTGAGCGTGATGCTTTCCCTCAATTTGCTGTTGTTTGTTTTCAACCTGGTTCCCCTGCCGCCACTCGATGGCAGCAATGTACCCCTGCTGCTCCTCCCGCTGGAAACGGCCCACCGCTATGCGGAATTCCTGCGGGCTCCCTGGCTGCGATTGGTGGGCATCGTGCTGGCCTCCCGGATACTCGGCCCGCTTTTTCCGCCGGTACTTCGCTTGGTCGCCAATCTCGTCCATCCCCATAGCCACTTCTAGTAACCCCATGAAATCCCGCTTACTTGCCTTGCTCCTGGCCGGCACTTCATTGTTAGCCGCCGACCCCACGCCCAGCCCAGCGCCCGCGCCCGATCCCGCGATCGAGGCTCGGATCGCGGCCGTGAAGAAACTAGCGAACGGAATAACCTACCGCCAAGGTGAGACTGTGATCGGAGATGGACTGGCCAAAATCGCCGTTCCCGAGCAGTTTCGTTACCTCGACGGGAAGGATGCCGCTGTGGTGCTAAGCGATCTGTGGGGCAATCCCAAGGACACCAGAACGCTCGGCGCCCTGGTGCCGAACGGATTCGATCCCCTCGGCGAGGAAGCCTGGTTGATCGTCATCACCTATCAGGACGATGGATACGTCAAAGACGACGATGCCGCCAAGATCGACTACGCCAAATTGCTCGGCGAAATGTAGGAGAGCACCCGCGAATTCAGTAAGGAACGCGTGAAGGAGGGCTACGGTTCGGTCGACCTGATCGGCTGGGCCAAGCCGCCGCGATATGACGCTGCGGCGCACAAACTCTACTGGGCCAAGGAACTCAAGTTCGGCGGCGAAAAGGAAAACACCCTGAACTACAACATCCGCATGCTCGGTCGGGGAGGCGTGCTCGTACTCAACGTCGTCGCGTCGATGCACCAATTGGCCCAGGTCGAGGCCGCCACCCCGGCCATCCTGGCCATGGTGAATTTCCAGGATGGTCATCGCTACGCCGACTACAACTCGAGTACCGACAAGACCGCCACGTACGGCCTGGCCGCCCTGGTCGCCGGTGGCATCGCGGCCAAAGCCGGACTGTTCAAGGGCCTGTGGCTGGGCATCCTCGCTTTCAAGAAAGTCATCCTCGTCGCCCTGATCGCGATGGCCGGATCAATCAAGAAATTCTTCGCCTGGATTCGCGGTCGCAGCAGCGAGCCGGTCGCCCCCAACTCCTCGCCGACCGAGCCGCCACCTTCAGCGTAAGTGGGCGAATAAAACCTCCGAACGGAGGCGACTTCAGGCAATCGCCCGCAACAGGACTGTGATCAGCAATGAGCCGACCACGATGGAGAATGTCTTGGCGGTCATCGTGACCTGCACCGCCTGGGCCATCGACTGGTTGATGCTGACCTTGCGCAGGATCGTCACCATCACGCCCGCCGCGATCGCCTCGTCGACATAGAACAGCGAGGGCGTCTGCAACCAAAGCGTGCCCAGCAGACCCATCGCGCCGCGGATCGCCGCATCCACGACTGAAACCGTGATCAGGCCACTCCAGAAAATTTCGCAGCCCCAATACTTGCAGGTCAGCTTCAACGCCGCCAAGGTGAGGATCGCCTTCAGGATCACGCCGACGGCAAATTCCTTGAGATTGAAAACCGGCGGAGCCCGGCGCACGGGGTGGTCGTGATTGCTTTCCATCTCCTCAATCGCTTTTTCCATCTTCATCCGGGCCGCCGAATCGGCGTCCGCCTGCGCCTTCTCCATGCGGGCAAAATCATCGGCCTCGGCCTTCGTGACCGCCCGGTCAGCGGCTGACTCCGGGACGGGCGCCGGCGAAACCGTGGCACCGGCGGCCGATTTCAAACCCGCCATCGCACTCACCCGACCATCCGTCAGCGTGATCCGCACACCACCAGCATAGGTCAGGATCTCGGTATTCTTCTTGGCGACGGAATAGGTTGGGCGGCCCAGTTCATGGATCACCATGATTCGCTCCGTGCCGATTTCGACGGCCAGCAACCCGGTAACCCAGAAGCAGGCCAACGCGATCGCAAACAGACGGCTCGCAGGCTTGGTTCGGGTGACCATGGCGATAGTCTGAATTCGTGGGCCGGGCGAAACCAAGGATTTTTTGTGTCAAAAGTACCGCAAAATGAGAGCCGCGGCAGAGTGCAGGGAGCCGTGAATCCGAGGCTTCCAAAGCCGGGGTTCGCAATCAATTCAAGCACCTGCCCGCCTCCGCCGCGCAAGCGACTTCGGCCGCCGGCCAAGCCGAAATACCAACACTCGCGCCAGGGATTGGAAATAAGGCACTCACTTTCTGAACTGCGGTACAGGAGAATCCTACTGGCGCCAGGCGATCGAAAAACCACGGTCCCAGCAGCGAAAGTCCTTTGGCATCCCTACAACCGGTCTTGCCAGACACGATTTATGACACAAGGTGCTTGGCGTATGATTACCGTTCTCCGCCATCGGATTCGCTCTCTCAAGGTCCTCGGGTCCGGGAGCTCACTGCTCTTTTTCGCCACCTGCCTCACCGCCGCCGAGCCCGCGCCGCAGGGCGTCAATCCGCTCCTCTCCGAAAGTACCCTGCCCTACCATTTGCCGCCGTTTGAGCTGATCAAGAACGAGCACTTTGCGCCGGCCTTTGAGCAGGGCATGGCAGAGGATCTGAAGGAGGTCGACGCTATCGCGGGCAACCCGGAAAAGCCCACCTTCGACAATACTATTGTCGCTTTGGAGCGGGCCGGCGCCCTCCTCGACCGCACCGACGACGCCTTTCGGATTTTGAACGCCTCGCTGACGAATCCCGAACTCCAAAAACTTGAGAGCGATCTCTCGCCGAAACTCGCCGCTCACGCCGACACGATCCGGCTGAATCCCGTTCTCTTTCAGCGCATCAAGGCCATCTACGATTCCCGCACCTCGTTGGGCCTCGATCCCGAATCGACCCGGCTGATCGAAAGATATTACAAGGACTTTGTCCGCGCGGGAGCCCGGTTGAGTGATCAGGACAAAGAAAAATTGAAGGCGCTCAACGGCGAACTCGCCTCCCTGTCGGTCCAGTTCAGCCAAAACACGCTGAAGGAAATCAACGCCTCCACGGTGCTGGTCGACCAGCCGTCGGATCTCGCCGGTCTGTCGGATGCCGAGATTGCCGCGGCGAAGGCGGCCGGGAAGGACGGAAAATACGGGATCAGGCTGACCAACACCAGCGGCCAGCCCCCGCTTTCGTCCCTCACGAACCGGGCGGTACGCCAGCGGGTGATGGAAGCTTCGCTCGCCCGCGGCAGCCATGGCGGTGACTTCGACAACCGCGCGACCATCGCCCGCATCGCGCTCCTCCGCGCCCAGCGGGCCCTTCTCCTCGGCTATTCTTCTCACGCCGCGTACCAACTCGAGGAGCAAACCGCCGCCAAAGTTGAGACGGTCAACCAACTCCTCGTCCAACTGGCCCCGCCGGCCGTCGCCAACGCCCGCAAGGAAGCCGCCGCGATGCAGGCCATCGTGGACGCCGAAAAGGGCGGTTTTCAAATCGCCTCCTGGGATTGGAATTACTACGCGGAAAAGGTTCGCCAGGAGCAGTACGCCTTCGACGAATCCCAGCTGAAACCGTATTTCGAGCTGCGCCACGTGCTCGTCGACGGCGTGTTTTTTGCGGCCACCAAGCTGTACGGAATCACGTTCAAGGAGCGCACCGACCTGAAGGGTTACTCGCCCGACATGTTCGTATTTGAGATCTTCAACGAGGACGGTTCTCCGCTCGGCCTCTTCCTCGGCGACTACTACGCCCGTTCGAACAAACGCGGCGGCGCCTGGATGAACGCCTATGTGCAGACTTCCGGATTAACCGGATTCAAACCCGTCGTCGCGAATCACCTGAACATCCCGAAGCCGCCGGCGGGCGAGCCGACGTTGCTGACGTGGGAGGAAGTCAGGACCGCCTTCCATGAATTTGGCCACGCCCTGCACGGGATGTTCTCGACCGTCAAATATCCCCGCTTCTCCGGCACCTCCGTGCCGCGCGACTTCGTCGAATATCCCTCGCAGGTAAACGAGATGTGGCGCGTCTGGCCCGAGGTGC
>Ga0302322_100002955_pt1 | contig 14480 bp, 12 predicted proteins | sample Fen_T0_2_FD_203757 | JGI IMG/M metagenome (GOLD analysis project Ga0302322, IMG submission 203757) | Peat permafrost microbial communities from Stordalen Mire near Abisko, Sweden - Fen_T0_2 | ecosystem: Environmental > Terrestrial > Soil > Wetlands > Permafrost | place: Sweden: Abisko... | reverse complement strand
GGGTGGTGCTCGTCATTCGCGTACTCAACGTGGTGGCCACAGCCGTGATTGCTTGGATCGCCAGCGGATGGGTGCGCAGCACGCCGCGCATCCGCTACGCCACTGCCGCGCTCGTGCTGCTTGCGGCTCCACCCCTGCTGGATGCCCTGCGCGCCGGCAATCTCTCACCTATTGTCAATGCGCTTACACTGATCGTTCTGCTGAGCTGGAGGCGGCATCCGGTGGCAGCTGGACTGGCTCTGGGAGTAGGGCTAGCGATCAAGCCCTACGCGCTGCCGCTGATGCCCGTGCTCTTCGCCGCACGCCTGGAACGACCAACTCGTGCCCATGTCATCGCCCCGCTGACGGCCGGGGCTGCGTTCTTGGCCGCCTTGCTCGCCTCTCCTTCCGAACTCTGGCGCATGCTAGCGCGGCATCAGAACTTCGGCGTTGTTTCGCGCAGCATGTCCCTGCAACGGCCGCTCTACTGCCTGCTTGGATGGGGCCCCACTACGACGACGATCCTGATCGCCGTCACTCTGGCAGCCACGATCTATGTTCGCCTGCGCCCACGCAGCGACGGCGAAGTGGCCCACCTGGCCGTGTTGGCCTGCATACTGGGGCTCACCCGGATTTGGCTCCACACCCTGACGCTTGCCCTTCCGCTCATCTGCCAGGTGCTGGCCGAACGCACGCGCAGGTTGGCCGCCGTCTGGCAAGGCCCGGTCGCTAATCGCAAGCGGTTGCTCATGGATCTGATCACGTCCGTGGCCCTAGTCTTCATCCTGTTCAACTGCGATACGTGGGTGTGCATGACCATCCTCTTTCCGGCCCTTCCTCGCTGGGCTGATGGGCTGTTTGCTCTGCTGCCGCTCGCCGCCCTGCTGGCGCTGTTCCGGTTGGGCTTGACCTACGAGCAATCCAAGCGGACAGCCACCTGACGAGCAGCCCATGCCGCAGGAGGAAGATCGGGCTTGTTCTTGCTAGCGCCCGGGCGCGTTCGCGGCCACTTCCGCTTCTTTCAGCTTCTGGATCATTCGCACATACGCGCTGCTGAGAGCGGCGCATAGGGCCTGCAGGTCGGTGACGGGTCCGTCGGGAAGTGGGCCGCCGTCGGCGGCGTGCGCGTAAACCAGATTGAGGACACGACTCTTCACCAGCACCGGCACCACAACGACCTCGGAGGGTTCCTCGCAGCACAGGTATTTCCAGATCTGGCGCTGCAGCCTGCTGCCCTCGGCCGAGGCCGATCCGCGGAACGAGGTACAACGATCGTGGGCGAATTGAAAGCACGAGGGCATCGAGATAGGGAACGCGATGGTCTCGATGGCTGCCTCCTGGATGCCGGGGGCGAAGCCACGCCACACGCGCGCCTGGTCGTGGCGCACCAGGAAGAAGAGGCCGCAGCCGAAGTGGCCTCGCATGAAGTCCATCACGACATCGGCCAGTTGTTCGCGGTGCTGGGTCACGCTGAGACGATGAATCGCATCTTCCAGGCTGACCACGGGACCTGGGGCGGGCGGGCGTACCCGGGGCTGTGAGGGAGCCGGTTGCGGCACCAGATTCCGTGCTGGTAGCGGAGTCGGGCCAGCAGGCACGATGGGCCTCATGCCGGTCGTGCGCTCAGACGGCGCGGGGGCTTGCACCCTCATCGTGGCTAAAATTCGGGGCGTGGCGGGGGGCGGGGTCGTCGCTCTTGGAATGAACGGTCCCTCGGCCAGCTTTGGTGCGGGGGTCTGCGCGAGCATGACCTGTGACCTGCGTGCCTTGATGTTCACATCGGCTTCGTTGAGCCGCTTGAGGTCCTTGATTTTCACCTCCACGCCGTAGAGCCGCTTGATGTAGCGGGCGATTACGGTTTCGCATGCCACCAGCGGCTCCACCTGTGCGCCAAGCGCGAAGGCCAGGTCGTCGACGGTCAACACGTCGAGCGGTGCAGCCATCGCGGCAACGATTCGCTTCACCCCGTCGCGCGAGGCCGCCAGTGGCACGGCCATGTAGCGTACAGCCAGACTGGTTTTCAGCAGAGCGACGATGGCGGGGTCGGCGCGCAAGAAGTGGCGCTCCAACGCCGCCGGTACACCCATCTGTCGACTCAAGGCCAGGGAAAGCTGGTCGGTACCGATGAATCCCAGGGCAATCAAATGGGTGCCCAGCTTGCCGCCGGCCAGGCTCTGAGCGCGTAGGCCGGCGTCGAGTTGCTCGGGAGTGATCTGCCCGAGCTGGATGAGAATCTCGCCCAGTTTCATTGCGCTCTGCCGTTTTCGTAGGCTGTCACCCATGCATCATCGGCGGATCGAGGCCATTTCTGCAATTTTGCAGGGTTGTGGCTGCATCGAAGACGAGCGGCCATGTCCAGCCAGCCACCCTCGGCTGAGAACGTAGAGAGGGGAGGGGAGGACGCAGGGGAATTTGCGCTTTTCGGCTGATAGATTCCCTGCTGTGACGAGGCCTCCCTTTCCCGGGCCAGCACCCTTTGCTCCTGACCGGCGGATCCCGTTGGCCGCTCTTGCCGAGCGACTCTATTCAGCTTACGGGCCGCAGGGTTGGTGGCCTTTGCTCGAGCACCGGGGCAGCAACCCGACGCTCACCGGGCGACTGACCGGCTACCATCCGGGCGACTATTCATTCCCGCGCACCGAGGCGCAGCGCTTCGAGATCTGCTGCGGCGCCATCCTCACCCAGAACACCGCCTGGCCCAACGTGGAGAGGGCGTTGCAGGCTCTTGCCGACCAGGGCCTGCTCACGCCGCGCGAGATCTTGGCGGTTGACGAACAAGGCCTGCAACAGGTAATCCGCCCCTCGGGATACTTTCGCGCCAAGGCTCGGAAGTTGCGCGCCTTCTCCCAGTTCTACCTACGCCTGGGCGGCCGCCCGCCGTCGCGCGAGCATCTCCTCGGCGTCTGGGGCGTGGGTCCCGAGACCGCAGACAGCATCCTGCTCTATGCCTACGCGCAGACCGAGATGGTGATCGACGCGTATACGCTCAGGGTCCTGCGCCATCAAGGCTACCAGCGCCGGGAACCAAGCTACGCGGCGGCCAAGGCCTACTGCGAACGGAATCTGCCCCGTTCGCTCGACGGCTATCAGGAGTTTCACGCGCTCGTGGTCGAGCACGCCAAGCGCCTGCGCGCCGCCAGGCTAGTTCCCTAGAATCTTGGCCAAAATGGCGTCTAGCTGGTCGAGCGAGCCGTAGTGGATCTCGACGTGGCCGCGGCCTGGGCTGGCCTCGACCAGCTTGACCCGCGCTGAAAGGGCACGTTGTAGGCGCAGGGCCAGGTCGCGCGCGGCCGGCGATTGCCTTTCCGGCGGCGGGGCAGGGCGGTCGCCGTCTTCGCGTTCGCGGCGGACCAGCGCCTCGACCTGGCGGACGGACAGTCCGCGGCTCGCCGTCTGGCGTGCCAGTCGTTCTATGACCGCGTCGTCCTCGAGACCGAGGAGAGCGCGCGCGTGGCCCATGGACAGGCGCCCCTCGACCACCATGGCCCGCACCGAGGGCGGCAGCTTGAGCAGACGGAGAGCGTTGGCCACCGTGCTGCGCTCCTTGCCCACCCGCGCGGCCAGCGATTCCTGCGTGTAGCCGAATTCGGCCACCAGATGTTGATAGCCCTCGGCCTCTTCGATGGGGTTGAGATCCTCGCGTTGCAGGTTCTCGACCAGCGCAAGCTCGAAGGCTTGCGCCTCTGCCACCTCCCGGATGATCACCGGCACCTGATGCAGCCCGGCCCGCTGGGCTGCTCGCCAGCGCCGCTCGCCCGCGACCAATTCGAAGCCACCTGCCGGTCGGACACGCACCACCAGCGGCTGAATGATGCCCTGACTGCGGATGGACTCGGCCAGCTCACTCAGGCGGGCGTCATCGAACCTCTTGCGCGGCTGTTTTCCCGAGGGGTGGATGTTCTCGATATCGACCGCGCGCAGGCTACCGTCCGACTTGGCCCGCGCCTTGTCTTCCGGATCGGCAGCCGCCGCCGGAATCAGGGCGGCCAGGCCGCGCCCCAGCGCCTGGCGCTTTCCCCCGCCGGTCAAGAAGCCTCCGCTTTAGGTCGCGCGTGGCGGGCCAGAAACTCGCGCGCGGCCTCCATGTAGCTCTTGGCGCCCTTGGATGCGACGTCATAGAGCAGGATGGGCTTGCCAAACGACGGGGCCTCGGACAGGCGCACGTTGCGCGGGATGGGTGTGTCGTACACCCGGCCGCCGAAGTGGTTGCGCACCTCACTGGCCACCTGCTCGGTCAGGTTCTGGCGCGTGTCGACCATGCAAAGGAGAATACCCTCGATATCGAGGCCGGGGTTGAGGGACCGACCCACCAGATTGACCGTGGCTTGCAGGTCGGAGAGACCTTCCAGGGCGTAGTACTCGCATTGCAGTGGGACCAGAACCCCATCGGCGGCGCACAGTGCATTGAGGGTGAGCAAGCCGAGCGAGGGTGGGGTGTCAATGATGATGAAGTCGTAGTCAGGCGCCACCAGGCGCAAGGGATCGCGCAGCTTCATCTCGCGTGAAGGCTCCGACACCAGCTCGATCTCGGCGCCCGCCAGGTCTTGGCCCGACGGCACCAGCGTGAGGAAGGGCAGCTCGGTCGCACGGGTGACCTGCGCGACGGTTTTCTCGCCGATGAGCACGTCGTACACGCTGCCCTGTTTCGCGCCCGCCGCCTGCCGGGTGTGGCCGAGGCCCGAGGTGGCGTTTCCCTGCGGGTCCATGTCCACCAGAAGCACGCGTTTCTCGGCCACCGCAAGCGAAGCGGAAAGGTTGACTGCGGTGGTCGTCTTTCCGACGCCCCCCTTCTGGTTCGCGACCGCGATGACCCTTCCCATGGTGCTGTGATCCCGTCGAGCGGGCTCACCCTCCTAGCATCAATGGGGCGGGCGTTTCAACCGAGCCGGCTCGGAACACGGAGCCGGCCGTGCAGAAAAAGAAAGCACAAACTTGACGGGCTCTGAGGTTGCAATACTACTTGAACCTACATGTAGTGCATTTCCCTGCAACCCAAGGAGCAACAAGATGAGCTACGGCGATATGAAGACCTACCGGACCTTCGAAGAGTTCGAGCGCGAGGAACTTCGTCGCATGGACACTGTGGGCAACTCGGTTGACGAAATGATCGATACCATCTTCGGCGAGGAACTGGACCTGGAGTACATAGCTGCCAGCCGTCGCGCGTCTGTCGACGAGGACGACGAAGACTAGCGCGGCCTCGTCGCTGGACGGAGGCGAAGCTATCAGGCCTCAGCGTTTTCAAGGAATCTTTGTAGTTCGGCGGACGCCTTTTCCCAGTCGGCCATGCGTCGGCCGAGGAGATCGCCCAGTTCGCGTTCGCGATCGGCCAGCGCGTGCAGTTTCTGCCAGTCGCCCCCATGGTCGGCGGCGAGTTGCGCGCGCAGTGATGACAGCTCGGTTTCGATGCGCGCAACTTCTGCCTCCAGCGACTCGACCAGGCGTTCCAGCCGGCGCTGCACGCGCTCGCGGTCCTTCTTGGCAGTCCGGCTGATCTCGGTGGGCGACTGGGTGACTGGGGACGGCGGCTCGGGCACAGGCGTGGCAGACGCCTGGCTCTTGTGATACGCGCGCCAGTCCGAGTAGTTCCCCAGGTGCGCCTCCAGGGTGCCGTTCTCGAACACCAGGAGGCGCCGGCACACTCGATCGAGAAAGTAGCGATCGTGGCTGACCACGATGAGAGTTCCCTCGTAGCCGTCGAGCGAGTGCTCCAGCGTTTCGCGTGCTGGAATATCCAGGTGGTTGGTCGGCTCGTCGAGCGCGAGCACGTTGCGCGGAAACAGCAGCATCTTGGCCAGCGCCAAGCGGCTGCGCTCGCCGCCCGAGAAACCGAGTACCGTGCGGAAGGAATCGTCGCCGAAGAAGCGGAACTTGGCCAGGTACTGCCGCACCACCTCGGGAGAAAGATCGTTGCGCACCGACTGGATTTCTTCGATGGCGGTGCGGTCCTCGGAAAGTGAGCTCAACTTCTGATCGAAGTACCCCAGTCGCACAGCAGCGCCGCGTTCCACCACGCCGGCCAGCGGGGCCAGCTCGCCCACCAGGGTTTTCAGCAGGGTGCTCTTGCCGCAGCCGTTGGGGCCTACGATTCCAACCCGATCCCCGCGGAAGATGTTGACCGTCACGTCGGCCAGGATGGTCCTGCCCGGGTAGCCCACGCTGATGCCAGGGGCCCGCACGATCTCCTTGCCGCCCAGATCGCCGCCGGTCTGGAAATTGAGCGCGATCCGACCCGCAACTTGCCAGTTGTCCTCCGGGCGTTCCAGCCGCTCCAGTTTTTCCAGCATGCGGCGCCGGCTCTGCGCCTGCCTGGTTTTCTGTCCAGCCAGGTTGCGCCGGATGAAGTCCTCGGTCTTCTCGACGTGTTCCTTTTGGCGCTGGTACTCTACGCGCGCTCGCTCCAGCCGTGCGTCGCGCTCTACCACGTACTGGTCGTACGCAAAGGAATAGCGGACGATTTGGCCGTCCTCCAGCTCGACGATCGCGCGGCAGGTGCGTTGAATGAAAGCTCGGTCGTGTGACACCAGCACGAACGCGCCGGGATACTCGGCCAGGCGCGCCTCCAGGCGTTCGATGGCCGCGAGATCGAGGTGGTTGGTGGGCTCGTCGAGCAGGAGCAGATCAGGCTGGCGCACCAGAACCTTGGCTAGCTCCAGTCGGCCGCGCTCGCCGCCGGACAGCGTGGCCAGCGACCGGCCCAGGTCGGCCTGCGACAGCCCCACGTCTTCGGTGAGCTCGCGCACACGCGTTTCGAGGTCATAGCCGCCTTCCAGGCGGTAGCGTTCCTGCAACTCACCGTAGTGCTTGAGCTCCGCCTCGGAAGCCTCGGCCAGTCGTGCTTCGAGGCGCTGCAATTCCTCGTGCATGGCTTGCACATGGGCGAATGGCTCCAGTAGGGCATCGAGCACGGTGCCTTCTCCGCCCAATTGGTGCGACTGGCGGAGGTAGGCCACGGTTTGTCGACCCAGGACGCGGACGTCTCCCGAGTCCGGTTGCAGTTCGCCGGCGAGGAGCTTGAGCACGGTGGACTTGCCCGTGCCGTTGGGGCCGAGCAGGGCAAGCCGGTCGCCTGGCCGGATGAGCAGCGACGCGCCGGCCAGGATCTCGGTGCCAGGATAGCTGAAATGTGCGTCGGCGAACTGGGCGAGGCTCAACCGTTGGCTTTCATGAACTCGCGCATGTGGTCGGCCAGGGCCTGGCACCCTTCCACGGGCATGCCGTTGTAGACCGACGCCCGGATCCCGCCCACCGTGCGGTAGCCCTTGAGCGCCAGCATGCTCTTGCTCGTGGCTTCCTTGAGGAACTTGTCGGTCAGCTCCTCGCTGGGCAGTTTGAAGGTGATGTTCATGTGGCTGCGCACGGCGGGATCGGCCACGGTGCCTTTGTAGAAGCCACCCGAGCCGTCGATGGCGTCGTAGATCAGCTTGGCCTTGTCGGCATTGCGCTTCTCGATGGCCGCAAGGCCGCCTTGGCGTTCCATCCAGCGGAAGGTTTCGAGCAACACGTACACGCCGAAGGTGGGCGGCGTGTTGAGGCAGCTCTTGGCATCGGCGTGCACCTTGTAGTTGAAGATCTTGGGCACGCTCTTGCCAATTCGGTCATAGAGGTCCTTGCGTACGATGATCAGCACGAGGCCCGCGGGCCCCAGGTTCTTCTGTGCGCCGCCGTAGACCATTGCGGTGCGCGCGATGGGGTGCGGCCGCGACATGATCTCGGAACTGGCGTCGACCATCAGCGTGGGGTGTTTCGGCCATTCGACGAAACGGTTGCCGTGCACGGTCTCGTTCGAGCAGATGTGCAGGTAGGCGGCGTTGGGGTCAGCGGTCCAGCCGACTGGATGGCGATCGAACCCAGTGGATTCGCCCGACGCGATCACCTTCACCTTGTCAGGGGCGATACCCTTGGCGGTGTCTGCGGCTTTCTTCGACCACTCGCCGGTTATCACGTACTCGGCCACGCCGTTGAGGAAGTTCATGGGGATGAGCGCGAACTGCTGGGTCGCTCCTCCCTGCAGGAAGAGCACATCGTGCGTGTCAGGGATCTGCAGGAGGCTGCGGCAGCGGGCGATGGTCTCATCCAGCACCGCATCGAATTCCTTCCCTCGGTGGCTACATTCCGCAATTCCAAAACCCTTGCCCTGAAAATCCAGCAAGGCGGCGGCCGAGGCTTCGAGAACCTCGTAAGGAAGAGTGGCAGGACCAGCAGCGAAGTTGAACGCGCGTTTCTTCATGGGAACTCCGTTGGATAGAGGGAGCACAACCATAGTCGATTCCGGGCGCCAGGGGGAGGGGAACTGACGGTGGGGGTGACAGCGGCGGTGGCGGTGACCGTGGCGGTGACCGTGGCCGTGGCGGTGACAGGGGCGGTGACGGTGGTGGCGGCCGGCCCTGGGGCATTCGATCCAGGAACCGCCGACTAGCGCTCGGGAAACTGGAAGCTCTCGATATGAATCCGGTCTGGCGACCGCCAGGGACGAGCAACCGCCCAGGTAGTTTGCTGTCGTCCTAGTGCCACACGGCCCCAAATATCATCAGCATCACCCCGGGAAACAGCAAGAACCAGTGTCGGCGGAATTTCCGTTCCAAGTACCCGCCCCCGAATAGCGACGACATCCCCGCAATGTTGATCAGCGGCAACCAACTATCGCTGACAATGTGTATGGTGGAAAGCGCGGCGCCCCACCAGAACAGACTGCCAGCCCCTAGTGTCAGGACAACGTAGGCAACTTGCCCGCACTCATCGCACTCTACCCGCCAGATTACCCTGTCCGAGCACGTTGGTGGTGAAGAACGGGTCGAAAATATTGCGGCGCAGTTCGCGTGGCACACCCGGTCCCGCATCGGCCACCGCGATGAGCACGCGCTCGGCCTCGGTTGCCATGGCCTGGGGTGATGTGGAGCAAGCCACTGTCACACCCGCACTGTCCTTGCTGGATTCGATCCTCGCCATCCTCTGGCGGCTGACCCATCCCTGATTCCGTCCTGGCCCGGGCCGCCAAACGCCCGAGGCCACCGGGGTAACCGCAGGTCGCCCCCTACACGAGAGGTGCCGGTCAATGCCACCGGGCCCAATGCCAATGCCACCGCCACCGTCACCGCCGCTGTCACCCACACCGGCTCCGATCGCAGATCCTCGTCCCGACGTTTGGAATGGACCCCGAAATGAACCTGTACTAGAAACCCTCAGGCCCTAGCCGGGCTGCGCTTTTCGATGCTCGAATTTCTCTCGCCAACGAAGGATTCTCGTGCCCAGCGTCGGCGATTTTGGGTGAGTCGGGCGGTCGCCAGCCCTTTGGAAACAGGATCTATGCTCGCCCGGACGCGGAGACACAAATGGCCGTCGTAGTTATTGTCGGAGCCCAGTGGGGCGATGAAGGAAAGGGAAAGGTCGTCGACCTCCTGACCGAGCACGCGGACGTCGTGGCGCGCTGGGGCGGGGGTGCCAATGCCGGCCACACCATCGTGGTTGAAGGAAAGAAGTACGTCACGCACCTCATTCCCTCTGGTGTCCTTCGGGCCGGGGTGACCTGCGTGTTGGGAGAGGGCATGGTCATCGATCCGCGTACCCTGGTCGAGGAGATGCGCGCGTTTCGCAGCCACGGTTTGCTGGCCCGGAACACGGAGCTGGTGGTGGCCGGCCGCGCCCACCTGACCTTTCCGCACCATCGCGAACTTGACCGCCTGCGCGAAGAGGAACCGGGCGCCATTGGCACGACTCGTCGCGGGATCGGCCCGACCTATGAGAGCAAGGCCTCGCGCACCGGCGTGCGCGTCGAAGACCTCCTGCGGCCAGAGCGGTTTCGGCGCAACGTGGAGCGCAACCTGCGCTATGTGTCGGGCGCGCTGACCCGGTACGGAGCAGCCATTCCTGACGTGGACGCCCTGGTGAAGGAGTACCTGGCGCTGGGCGAAGAGATTCGACCCTTTGTGCGGGACGCTTCTCGCTTCCTCTACGAGGCGATCCGGGCCGGCCGCAACGTGTTGTTCGAGGGCGCGCATGGCGTTCTTCTCGATCTGGACCACGGCACCTACCCTTTCGTGACGTCCTCGTCGACTACAGCCGGAGGAGCATGCACCGGCTGCGGTATCGGGCCGACGTCGATTGACACCGTCGTGGGCATCGTGAAGGCCTATGCCACACGGGTAGGCAACGGGCCGTTCCCGACGGAGTTGCACGATCAAATAGGCGAACGCCTGCGCGAGGTGGGGACCGAGTTCGGGTCCACCACGGGCAGGCCGCGCCGGTGCGGGTGGCTGGACATACCGGCCCTGCGCCTGACTTGCCGTCTTTCCGGCATCCTGGCCTTGGCGCTGACCAAGCTCGACGTCCTGTCGGGCCTTGAGCGGGTCAACCTTTGCGTCCAGTACCGGCTGGCAGGCAAGACGCTCGACGAAATGCCGCTGGATCCCGACGACTTGGCTGCGGTGGAGCCGGTCTATGAGACACTACCGGGGTGGCCGGCACTCTTTTCGGATGGCGCCTCGGCGGCCGACAGGACCAAACTTCACGAAGCGGCCGAGCGGTACATCGCGCGGATTTCCGAGTTGGTCGGGGTGCCGCTGGCCCTGGTCTCGGTGGGGCCAGGCCGCGGCGAGACCATCGTGAGGCACAACCCATTCGTACCCAGGGATGCACGCTAACTCATCGCACGCAACCTACCGCGGCGGGCACGTCGAGAATCGGCCATCCGGGTCGTGCGCGGTGTTACGTGCGGGAATGGGACAGAAACCGTCTTGCCAGGCGGAGGCTGACATCTATAATCGCGCGGTTACCGTCTCTTCGTGGTACGCGTATATGAGGGCCCAATGAAAATCGTCTGTGACGCTTGTCAGGCTAAGTACTCGATAGCGGACGAAAAAGTCCAGGGTAAGGCCTTCAAGATCCGGTGCAAGAAGTGCAACCATATCATCGTGGTCAGAACCGGTGGTGAGCGCGCCGCTGCCGTCGCCGCGGAGCCCAAGCCCGCGCCGGCCGAGGCCCAAGGCACATGGTACATCGTCGTGGAGGGCGAGCAGGTAGGGCCGCTGGCCGAGCCAGACATCGCGGCTCGGCTGGTGCGTGGTGAGATCACGAGTGACACGCTGGTTTGGAAGGAAGGTTTTGCTGATTGGGTGAAGCTGTCAGCCGTCCCAGAGCTGGCGCAGGCGCCCGCATCGCAAGCGGCCCCGGCTACCCAGCCAGCTGCAGGCCTGGCGGCAGAGCCTGCTCCTGCCCGGCGGGACTCCGCACGTATGCGCTCGCACGGCTCGGCCAGGGAGGCGGCGAGGACGGCGGGTCTTTCCGAGGATCTCTTCTCCAAGCCCGCCGCGTCGGCCGGCGGATCAGCCGATCTTTTCGCCTCCCCGGTTGCGGCCGAGGCGCCAGCCGCCGCATCGTCGCCGTTCGCGTTTGGAGCGGCAGCTGCTCCGGCCGCCGAGCCGGCGCCCAGGGCTTCGGGCAACGGCGCAGGGCAGAGTCATCTTACCGGTCAACGCAACGAGAACTCGGTCCTGTTCTCGCTGGCCAACCTGGAAGCACTCGCGGTGCCGAGTTCATCGAGCAGTGCGCGGGCGCCGTCGACAGCTTCGACCACGGAGGGCTCTGGCCTCATTGACATTCGCTCGATGGCCGCAAGAACCATCGGAGAGTCCGGCCGAGGGGACTCATTCGGCGGTTCGGACGCCTTGCCAACTTTCTCGACCCCGCAGTTCTCACCCGTGGCTCCGGTGTTGCTGCCCATGGGTTCGAGCGGCCCGCCCAAGTGGGTGTACCCGGTTCTGGTCGTGCTGGCCATCGGCATCGTGGCCCTTGGCTTCGGCATCTACAGAGTGGTATCGGCGCCGCCGCCGGCCTCTCCTCCGCCTGCACAGATTGTCTTGTCCCCGCCGGCAGCACCGGCTCCACGGGCGGCAGCAGCGCCAAGCCCGGGTGTGACGGCACCTGCCGAGGCAGCCAAGCCTGGCGCGATCGAGGAAAAGCCGGCCGAAGACAAGGGCACTCCAGAGAGAAAGAAGCCGTCCGGAAAGGGCGGCAGGACTACGGCCAAGGGTACGATCGAGGCAGCACCGTCGGCCAAGGGTGAGAAGCCCGCGCCTCAGGCTGCCGCGCCGACCGCTGCACCAACAAAGCCCAAGAAGGGTGGCTCGATCGACGACCTGCTCGATCAGGTCGGTACCAACAAGCGCGGCGGTGGCGAAGCCTCCCAGCCCAAGAAGCCTCCGACCACGGCGGCGCTGCCCGCCCTGTCCCAGAGCGACATCGTGAGTGCGATGAAGGCCGTGCAGCCCAGAGTGAAGGAGTGCTACAACCAGTACAAGGTCCCGGGCATCGCAAACGTCAGCATCTCGGTTTCCAAGGGAGGCCGGATCGCCTCGGCGAGCGTGACGGGCAAGTTCGCGGGAACACCCAGCGGAACATGCGTGGAAGCTGCGGCTAAGACCGCGAGGTTCCCTCCCTGCGAGGCCATGAGCTTCCCCTGGCCGTTCCAGCTTCACTGATTGGCGTCTCAGCGTGAGACGCCGGCGTCAGGCTCGGGTGCGGGCTTGCGCGGCGGCGGAGGCGCGGGCGAGCCGTAGTCTTCACGAAGCCTGGCGGCGAACTTGTCGATGAGAAGCTGCTCATAGTGGCGTGGCAGACTGGGCAAGGACGCCACGACGCGTGTGCTCTCACGACCGTCATTCTCGCTGGCTCGGATGAGTTCGAGCGACCCCTTGTAGACCTTCTGGCCTTCCGGGTAGTCAAACAGGATGTAGCCGGCGGCATCGTCCTTCTCGCGAATCACGCAGTTGCGATCGATGCGCAGAAAGCGCACGGCACTGGGCCAGACGTCGGCGATCGGATACGGGACCGTGCCCACGCAGCGGGCTTCTGCGGTGGGCAGCCCGAAGAGCAGCCCCGCAACGATGAACGCGGACGCGGCAACGGCGACTGGCAGGGATCGCATCACGTCGCCTCTCCTTCCTCGGCAGCGCGTTTGGATTCGACGACCATGGTGCGCAAAGAGCGGGAACCTCCGCCCACCGCCAGGAGAGCGAGAAAGCCCAAGCCCACGTACCAAACGAACTGGATTCCATGGAGAGCGATGGAGTAGGCCCCGCCGAAGGAACTGACCGTGGCCGCAGGCAAGTAGGCGCCCAGGGCAATGAGAACACCGGCATGAAACTGGCCCACCAGACCGGGCGAGTTGGGCAGGGAGATGAGCACTCCGGTAAAGGCCATGGCTGCAAATGCGCCGGTGAGAGGAATGGCAAGCTGCATGTCGCGGGCGAGCAGCCACATTCCGAATCCGTTGCTGAACCAGTAGAGCATCGTCTGAGCCAGGAACGGAATCATGTCGCGCGGCTCACGCAAGGCTCGAAAACCGTGGATCAAGGCGCGCAGCTTGTCGGCCATGCGCTCGGCCATGACAGGCGCAAGACGTCGCAGAAGGGTTACGGTCAGCACGAGATGGATCGTCTTCTCGGTCCAGCGCAGGGCGCAGGCCAGAAAGATGGTCAGGGAGAGAAAGCCAATCAGGGACAACCAGGCTGCGAGGGCGAGCACCGATGAGTAGCCCGCCCCGCCCGTCCGACTAGCCCAGATGTATGTGGCGAAGAAGAGGATGGAGATCACCAGTCCATCGACGATGCGCTCCACCGCGACCGTACCCAGAAGGGCGCTCATGCGGGATTGCCCACTGCGCACGACGTAGTACGGTCGCGCGAATTCGCCGAGGCGGAAGGGCAGGGCCAGGATGGCCATGAAGCCAACCGTTGAGATGGTCATCAGGCGGCCGAAGCCCAGGGACACGCCGATAGGACGCAACAGGTACTTCCAGCGCCACGCTCGGAAGAGATGCGTGGGAATCATGGTGGCCGCGTAGATCAGAACTGCCGAAAGCGGCAGGCCGCGCAGCACCGAGGCCGTGCCTGACAGATCCATCTTGCGAAGGGCGAGCCACAGACACAACCCTCCCACGATCAAAGACAACAAGATTTTTGCGAGCAGCTTCAAGGGTCAGGCCTTTTCGGCGCAGGGCGCATCAAGGGAGTTGACCCTTTAAAATACGGCGGGGATTGTCGCTGAGCAATCGTTTGACCGCCTCGGCGCCGAGACGTTTCTCGATCCAGGCCAGTCCTGAGGCGATAGCCGGGCCGTCTTCGGGGTCGTGTATGTCGGAAGCCGCGGCGTGGGCCAGGCCCTCCTCGACCAATCGTCGGGCCGTCCTGATTTCGGTGCGGTCGCCGGTTCCGGACAGTGCCGCCAGGTCCACCAGCAACGCGGCTTGGCGGCCCAGGCCTTCGGCCACCGCGGGATCGCGTTGTACCGCCGGATACCGCTCTGGGTGGGCCAGGACTGCAAGACGCCCCCCAACCCGTATGTCGAAAAGGGCTTCCTCGAGTCGAGGCGGCATGACAAGCGGGCTGATCTCGAAGAGGAATGCCTTGCCGCCATCGTAGCAGGGTGGTTCCCCCTGGCGCAGTCGAGCAGCGAGTACATCGTCCCAGTAGTTCTCGGCGCCGAGCAGCAGGCGTACTTCGGGC
>Ga0302322_100002954_pt1 | contig 14483 bp, 13 predicted proteins | sample Fen_T0_2_FD_203757 | JGI IMG/M metagenome (GOLD analysis project Ga0302322, IMG submission 203757) | Peat permafrost microbial communities from Stordalen Mire near Abisko, Sweden - Fen_T0_2 | ecosystem: Environmental > Terrestrial > Soil > Wetlands > Permafrost | place: Sweden: Abisko... | reverse complement strand
CAGACAAGGACTACCAGCCACAGACCCCGAAATGAAGAAACACCCGAACCCACGTTCCGTGGGTCCGGGTGTCGCCGATGTCTTGAGACATCACAAGGTCGGGCTGACAGGATTTGAACCTGCGACCCCTTGTCCATCGACAAGGGCCGCGACAGATCTGTCGTCGTTTGCGCACACATGCGCTGACCTGCGCAGACACCGCGCCGCGGCGACCCGACTCTTGCTCTGCCTTGACCGCGAAAGTGGGCTTCTGACCGAATACTTGGGGAATAAGTGCGGCACGCTCTGGCATTCAGCAGCACCTCAAACGAGGTCACGTGTTGGCGAACTTTGCGGCCGAGCGTAGGCGCGATGGGGAAGGGCGCCACTCCCCCACTGAGAACTGCGTCGAACCGAGCCCAGATTGACGCCGCTCGTTCGCTCGACCAGCGGTCGTTCAGGCAGGCGGTGTGCCTCGATAGGCGCGGATCTCGACGAGATAGTGCGAGTCACCCAGCGTGCGCGCGACGATCACGCGGCCCTGGGCCGTGACGTCGACGGTGATCAGGTCCATGGGGCTGGCGCCTGCGAGTGAAAGGATGCCGTCCTTGGACCACGTCTTGTCCAGACTTCCGTGGGTGGTCAGGCGCACGACGGTGTTGCGGTCTCCCCGGACTCCGTGGCGGGCAGCGCTCATCACCAGCCGGCCAGTCCCGGTGAGGCTCGCGTTGGTCTGGTAGGTCATCAGTCGGCGGAAGATGTGTGTGCGGAAACCCCGATCCAGGTGCCCCGACCAGGTCAGCCCGGTGGTGAACAGATGGGTGGCAAACGTCCCGTGGTCCGACTGGTTGAGCCCGGCTACGTACGCGGTCCGGCCGTCTGGACGGACGAGGACCTGCGGGTTCCACACCGTCGAGGTGGTGACTCCGCTGCTGCTCGGGTCGATCGACGCCCTGCCGTTGTGGCCGAAGCTGTGGTCGATGCGCCCCCCAGCGGCTAGGCGGAAGGCCAACAGCATGGAGGACGTCGCACTGTAGTGACCGCCGGCGACGGCCAGCTTGCCGCCCGGGAGCGCAGCGATGCTGTCAGCCTCGTCGTTCGAGTCGTGCGACAGGATCGTCTCACCGGAGGCGTTGCCGAAATCGTCGGTCCCACCGACGCTCTGGATCCCCAGCACCACCGGCCGTTGGATGGAGAAGTCCGTGCCCACGACGCGTAGCGCCTGGTCCCTCACGGCCACCATGTCGTGAGCCACGAACTGTTCGATGTCGAAGTGGCCGAGGCCGCGACCGAACCGTAGGTCGAGTCGGCCGTTCTTCTTGAACCGCCAGATCGTGGTCGGCGAGGTGGTGCCGTTGTCCAGGAAGGTCGATACGTAGCTCTTGCCCGTACGGCGGTCGTAGGCCAGGTGCACGTCCTCGTAGCTGGCGGACCGGGCGAATGCGACGACACCGTGGTCCCCGAATGTCCGGTCAAGTCGGCCGTCCGGGTGAAGCCGCCGCAACTCCACCGCGGGATCGCTCTGCGTGAGAGTCACGACCTCGATCTCGCCGTTCGTCAGCACGGCCTGGTCGGCAAGGATTTCGCTGTGGCCGGAGTCTTGGAGACGCAACACACCATCGCGGCCGAAACCGTGGTCGAGCGAAGTGGGGGCGGCGTACGCCGCTGACGTGAAGAACAGCGAGCCCAGCGCCATCGCCGCCAGCGCGACCCGGGTGGTGACGAACACTGTTCGAGGGTAAGGGAGTGTCGGTCTCCATGGCACGATATGCGGGGACCGCGCATGACCGGGTCGCCCGCGCTCAGTAGTACCGGGCGCCCAGTCCTGAGGGAACTGTGCCAATCCCGCCGAGAGTCGTTCGTTGCGAGTCGGTCCGCGCTTGAGGTCGCCGATCTGACCGCCCACGGCGGTGAACCCTCGGGCTGCCTCGTCGCTGGGGAGGTGCCTGTCGTTGGCTTCTCTGGCAACCGACTGCGCCGGTCAGCCACATTTTGCCGAACAATCGGTGAGTCGGTTCACCTGAGCCACTAGCCTTTCGCGGTGCTCGCTCGTCTGTGGCTCGCGGTTGTTGGACTCACCGCATCGGCCCTGTTGGTCGTCGTCCCCGCGGCGGTCGCTTCGTCCACTGCCTCCGGTGGACAGGAGACGCGAGCCACGTCTGCTCCGCACCAACTGCCGTCGTGGCGCTTGAAGCCGACGCTGCGGGGCGACCCGGTCCCCGGGGAGCAGCTCACCGCGACGGGAGCGCACCTGGAGGGCGGCGCTCGGCGCGTGTTCCTCCAGCGAAGGGTGTCCTCCGCAGGGGCGAGCTGGTCGACCGTGGCCTCCGCGACGTCGACGCGGCGGGGCACGTTTCGTCTGGTAACTCGGGCGGCGAAGGCCGGCCTGAGATACGCGTACCGGATCCACGCACCGAGTGCGACCGCCCGTTCCGCCGGCCGGAGTCACCGGTACCCGGCTTGGACCTCCGAGAAGAGCATCGTCGAAGTACGGCCTCAGACGATCCAGCTCCAGCTGCCGTCGACCGCGCAGCCCGGGGCCACGGTGACCGGATCGGTGGTAACGGACTCCCCGTTCGCTGGGCGCCCGATCACCATCCAGGCGCGGGTCGGCGACGGACCGTGGTCGACGAAGACCATGGTGTACCAGAGCAAGAGTCCGACCACGTCCTTTCAGTTCAACGCAGCGAGCCCGTTGCCCGGTCAGGCGCCTGTGACGGAGTCGGTGCGAGCGGTGGCCGGCGCCTTCCACACGGTTCCGTCGGTCACGAGCACCGCCCAAACGGTGACGGTCGATCCCGGTCCAGACAACACGCCCCCGCCCACCCCTACGTTGGTTTCCGTCGAGAATGGTGACCAACAGGTCACGCTGAGCTGGATAGCCGACACCACATGGGGCCTGGCCGGCTACACGGTGTACGAGTCTGGTGCCTACGACGGGCCGTGGACCGAGGTCAACTCGACCTTGATCACCGCGAACCACTACACCGTGACCGGTCTGACCAACAACACCCTGTACTTCTTCAGGGTGTCCGCGTCCAACACCAGTGGCGCGGAGTCCGCCAAGTCGGACTACGCGGCCGCCACCCCCGTCGTCTACCGGTCCGACTGGGCGCAGATCTCGGCTGGGGTGACCCACACGTGTGGGCTACGCGACGACGGGACGGTCTGGTGCTGGGGAGATACCTATCCGATGTGGAGTCAGTTTCCGGCGCAGGTGGGGACCGACCACGACTGGGTCAGCGTCAGCAGTGGGGACGAGTCTGCGTGCGGGCTGAAGGTCGACCACACCCTGTGGTGTTGGGGGAACAACAACGTCGGTCAACTTGGGGACGGCACCCGAACCAGCACCCAGAACCCGGTCCAGGTGGGCACCGGCAACGACTGGGCCAGCGTGTCCGCTGGCAACTTCTTCACCTGCGGCATCCGCGCGGACAGTACTGCGTGGTGCTGGGGGGTCCACTTGGACGGCTACTTCTCGAGCTCCAGTGACGTGCCGGTCCAGGTCGGCTCGGACTCGGACTGGGCTTCCATCTCCGCGGGTACCGCACTGGTCTGCGGACTGCACACCGACGGCACCGCCTGGTGCTGGGGCACGGTTGCCGACAGCCGCGTCCCCGACGGCTCCCTCGGCGACGGAAAGACGCTCACCAGCGACGTACCGATCCCGATCTGGCCGGGGTACACCTTCGCGAGCCTCGCCACCGACGGCATGGGAGCCTGTGCAGTGCTGACCAATGGCACCGGAGTGTGCTGGGGCCACGGCTGGGCCGGCCAGCTGGGCACAGGCAGAACGGACTCCGGCCTTACACCCCAGATAGTCGACCCCAATCACTGGGGGCCGGGCTACCAGTGGCTGTCGATCCAGGGCGGTGCGGGTGGCGTCACGTGCGGTCTCCGACCCGACCACACGTTGTGGTGCTGGGGCGGCGTGCCCAGCCAGTATGCGAGCAACCCCAACTACATCGGCAACGGCACCGCTACCGGATCAACGCTTCCCGTCCAGATCGGCTCCGACGATGACTGGGTCAGCGTGGGGGGCCAGGGCGGCGGGCACACCTGCGCACTCCGCTCCAACGGCACGGCGTGGTGCTGGGGATCGAACTCCCAGCTCGCTCTCGGCGACAACCCGCTCTCCGACAGTCTCGTCCCAGCTCGCGTCGCCGGCTGACTTTCAAGGGTCAGCAAAGTGGGAGGCGGCACCTGCGTCGCATCGCCGCCTGCACCTCACAGGGGGACGCCACTTGCGGGACAACGGTCCGAACGATGGACGTTGGAATTCCCGCCCGGCCGGCACTGTGCGGGCCGGGGCGCTGCGCTACTTCGGCCTCTGGCAAGCGCCCCTCTGAGAGGCAGGACCGATGGCCGTGCCGTTCCAGCTCGTCATCAACTATGTGGGGCACCCGGCACGGCTGGCCCGGTTCTGGGCCGAAGCGCTGGAATACGTGCTGGAGCCCCCGCCCACCGGATTCGCCACGTGGGACGAGTGGCGGCGCGAGATCGGGTGCCGGAGTCCTGGCGGGGTCGCGGCACGGACTGCCTCATCGACCAGGAGGGCATCGCCCCACGTATCTGGATCCAAGTCGTCCCCGATCCCAAGACCACGAGCAACCGCCTGCACATCGACATCCACGCGGGCGGGGGGTGAGAGCTCCCGATCAAGACTCGCAACCCGCGCATCGATGCGGAGGCCCGACGGCTCTATGCGCTCGGCGCAACGCTGCTCAGCGACCTGAGCAAGGAACCCGAGGCAGACGTCGACCACTACGCGGTGGCGCTCCAAGATCCCGAGGGCACGACTTCGACATCAACTGACACCCATGACGTCCGCGAGCGTCATATCACGCTATACGTCGCACATCTAAAGCACTCTCATGCCGATGAGCGGTCGACCCTCCTGCCGCTCCTCAGGGTCTCTTGACGCCGTAACGGGCACAGAGTTCGTTGACCTCTGTGCGGGCACCATCGGTGCCGATCCCCCACCACGAGAGAACGTCCGAGGCATCGTTGAACATGCCCGCTGGAGAGCACAGGAATGTCAGTTCGAGGTCGGGCTCCTGGACGATCCACCACGTCGGTCGATCACTCCACAGCAGCAGCCGCCCAACCGCCCCATGGGTTGACCAGACCCAATCCGAGAGACTCCGCGCACCGTCCAGGACCTCGGGCGGAACCAACACAGGAGACGTGGGGATTGCGACCTCGTGGTGGGTCTTGGTCCCGTCTGGTTCGGTGGTGGTCCACCCATCGTTGGCGGCGTGATCGTCGATGCGCACCGAGTAGACGGGTGACGAACGGAGCGTCGGCCACTCCTCATCGTTCAACATGATCTCGCCGAGCGTGATACCGCTCTCCCGCAGGACTACCGCCGATTCAGGGTTTGGTACGGGCCAGCCCTCTACTAGGGCAACCGGAAGCGAATCCTCGGCTGGAAGCATGGCGGAAAGTGTGCCTCAGGCGGCAGCGTCGCGTCTGGCAGGAGCGCACGCTCATGCCGCTGTCCGGCAGGTAAGGCACGTGCTTTGGGCAGGTTCGTGGGGCGAAGCCTCTGGGCGTGGGAGATGGCAAGGCCGACCACTCGTGAACGGGCACCGGCGAGATTCAGGCGTCCCCCGGCTCGGGAATGGGGTCCGTGCCAGGCTCTTCTTCGTCGCTGGACCTCTTGATGTAGCCATGGAGTGCGTGGGGCGGAGGGGTCGGGTTGCTTGGGCTGTACATGCCGAACCCCATGTGTCCGGCCACCTGAGTCGGGAAGTGCACCCCGGAGTGCTTGCGTGTGTGGTGCATCGGCGTCCGCAGGTACCACCGCACTCCGAGGGCTATCACCGCGGACACGAACAGAAGCTCCGCAATCGGCACCACGACACTCGCACCCCCTTAACGGGCAAGAAGCCTACGCCGGTCGAGCCCGGTGGTCACCCATCTCTCGCTGTGCTTGTGCGTGCCTCCTGACGTTGAACACACGCACGCACATGCTGCCGCTGTCAGGGTCGCTCCGCCGCTAACGGGCTCCAGGACTGACGGTGGCCGACCAGTCTCATCTTTGGCCTCCGAGCATGCCGCTTCCCTGCTGCATCTACCGAGGCTGGTGTAACGCGAGTAACTCTTCACGACGAAGTGCCGGCTTCAGCAACCGTGCTTGGCCACTTCGAGGCGGACCATGTGAGCGTTGATGGCCTCTTCGTCGCACACTACGAAGTTCGATGCAATCAGCACCCCGAAGAGAGCATCCTTCGCGTGAACGCTTGTTGTGACGCCAACCTTCTTGAGGACGGTCTTCGCCTTCGGGAGGCTCATCCCTCGCACATCCGGTCCTGCCGGCTCCGGCTTGTCACCGCAAGCCGCAAGGCTCAGGGTCAAGATTGCGGCCGCGAGGCATGTGGCCAGGCTCTTGCTTTTCCGCTGAATCATCCGAACTCCCTCTTGGCGCTCTGAAGTCGAGTGTTGGGCAAAGGACTCAACTTGATCGCGAGACCGGAGTTACGGGTGGCATCACGCAATGAGCGACAAGGCGTTCGCCGAGAATCAGCCGGCGTGGGACCGCGCTGGCACCAGCACGGACATGGCGATGAACCTGAGGCTCAGTGACGCCGAGAGCGAGGCGCTTCGCGCCAAAGCAGACGAGGAGGGCCGATCCATGCAGGAGGTGGCTGAGAGCGATCGTCCAGTACGGGTCCGAGCGCGTGCGCGTCGAGGACCGTGAGCTGCTCGAGCGCGCGCGCAGTGATCGACGAACACGTCGACTAACTCAGCGTCGAGGACCTGCTCGAAATCCTTGCCGGCATCCTCGACGAGCTCGCGGTGCGGGACCCGCGCCTCCTCGCCGCAGCAGCGGGTCGTCCGCAGGTGACGGTCTTCGGCGACGAGGCCTACCCGGCGCTCGAGGACCAGCCGACCTGCTGCACTCGCTGGTCAGGAGCCACGCCCTGGTGGACGGGAACGAGCGTCTGGCGTGGACCGCCACCAGAGTCTTCTGTTCTCCTCAACGGACGCGACCTCGCCTGCACCGTCGACGAAGCCGAGACACTTGTGGGTGCGGCCGCCGCCGGAGGCCCAGACGTACCGGACATCACGACATGGCTACGCCATCACCTCGAAGGCGCGCCATAACGCCGCGAATGTGTCACGACCCAGACGGGGTCGGTTGCAGCAAAGACGACCGAAGATCGGGCTTCTCGGGCAGCCCGACCAAGCACCCTGAACCGCCCGGTGAGTCCGGTCGGCGGGTAGGGATCTCCTGCCACCGCTCCCCCGCAACGCTCTGATCGTGCGTCGCAACGGCTCCGGAGTTGGGTCGCATGCCTTCGTAGGCGACGCGTCCAGCGCCGGCTCGGGCGTAGGACCAGCGTGTCGATCCGGGATCAGCCGGAGGCAGCCGCGAATACTTCGGGAATAGTTGCGGAACAGTCTCGTGACGGGTTCACCTGTTGCACCAGCTCCGAACAGCGTTTCTGCAGGTTAGAGGCGGTTCGATCGATGAACCTGCTGGAAATCGACCCCGCGACCCTCAGCCATTTGCGTCAAATCTCGGACTGCCTCTGTCCTGCGTTACCGCAGGTCAGAGGCAGTTTTTCGGTCGGGCTGACAGGATTTGAACCTGCGACCCCTTGTTTATCAACAAGGGCCGCGACAGTTCCGTCGTCGTTTGCGGAAACGTGCGTTGACCTGCACAAACACCTCACCGCGGCGACTCGCCTCTTGCTCCACCTTGACCGCCAAAGTGGGCTTCTGACCGAATACTTGGGGAATAAGTGCGGCACGCTCGCGGCATTCGGCAGCACCTCAAACGAGGTCACGGGTTGGCGAACTCTGCGGCCGAGTGTAGGTGCGATGCGGAAGGACGCCACTCCCCCACTGAGAGCTGCGTCGAACCGCCCAGATGGACGCACCTTCATCCGCTAGGCACGACTCGCCGACGTCTACCAACCTGGTCGGTCACCGGATCCGGGTGTGGTGGCGAGCAGCCACGCCCTGAGCACCGAGGCGGCGTCGCCTGGTCTTCCGTCCGGGACGGTCGGCCCTGACCGACGACGGCCACAAGGGCTAGCGTGCATCCCGGAGGGCGCGGCCCGGCTGCGGGCTTACGTCCCCTGTGTCGGGGCTGATTTGCCCGGCCACAGTGCACGTGCAATGGAAGGTGCGACGGTTGCGTCAGTCGGTTGTCGAGTTCATGGAGTGGGTCACGGCTCGCACTCCTGGCGAGGCCGAGTTCCATCAGGCAGTTGCCGAGGTGGTGTCGTCGGTGTGGCCCGTGCTGGAACGCACCCCGGCGTACGCCGAGGCCAAGCTCCTGGAGCGGATGGTAGAGCCGGAGCGGGTGATCTCGTTCCGGGTCCCGTGGGTCGACGACGGCGGCCAGATCCAGATCAACCGCGGCTATCGGGTCGAGATGAACAGCGCGATCGGACCCTACAAAGGTGGCCTGCGGTTTCGGTCGAACGTCGACCTGAGCGTGCTGAAGTTCCTCGCCTTCGAGCATACGCTCAAGAACGCGCTCACCACCCTTCCCCTCGGGGGTGGCAAGGGCGAGTCAGACTTCGACCCCAAGGGTCGTAGCGACGGCGAGGTCATGCGCTTTTGCCAGGCGTTCATGAGCGAGCTGTTCCGCCACATCGGCAGTCGCACGGACGTCCCCGCCGGTGACATAGGGGTCGGGGCCCGCGAAGTCGGCTTCCTGTTCGGGCAGTACAAACGGCTGGCCAACGAGTTCATCGGCGTCCTCACCGGGAAGGGCCCCAGCTGGGGTGGCAGCCTGATCCGGCCCGAGGCGACCGGCTACGGGGTGGTGTACTTCGCCGACCAGATGCTCAAGACCCGCGACGAGAGCATCTACCGAAAGGCATGCCTGATCTCCGGAGCCGGGAACGTGGCGCAGTATGCCGCCGAGAACGTCATCCGGCTGGGCGGCAAGGTCCTGACCATGTCCGACTCGTCGGGCTTCGTCTACGACCCGAATGGGATCGACGAGGAGAAGCTGGCCTGGATCATCGATCTCAAGGAGGTACGACGCGGCCGGATCTCGGAGTACGCCGAGCGGTTCGGCTGTGAATTCCGCGCCGGTCAGCGACCCTGGGCTGTCGAGGACGCTCAGGTTGCTCTGCCGTGCGCCTGTCAGAACGAGCTCGGTGAAGAGGAGGCCAAGACTCTCTTGGACCACGGCGTGTACGTCGTCGCCGAGGGCGCCAACATGCCCTCGGAGCCCGGCGCCGTACGCCAGTTCGTCGACGCCGGGATCCTCTACGGCCCGGGTAAGGCCGCCAACGCCGGGGGTGTAGCCGTCAGCGGGCTGGAGATGGTGCAGAACGCCACCTTTTCGACTTGGAGCCGGGAAGAGGTCGACAGCCGCCTGCTCGGCATCATGGTCGATATCCACGACAGCTGTGTTCGAGCGGCCGCTGAGGACGGCCGACCCGGCAACTACGTCATCGGCGCCAACATCGCGGGCTTCGAGAAGGTTGCCTCGGCCATGTTGGCCCAGGGCGTCGTCTAGGAGGAGGCGGACATGACTCGCAAGAAGGTCGGTTACTTCGATGGAACCGACTCGATGCTGCTGACCGCTCTGGTCTGCGACGGCTACGACACGATCCCGGTCTCGAACGGCCGCGACAACCACGGCCGCCACGTCCGGCTCATCAACGACAAGAACCGCGTCGACCTGCTGATCGGCTACGTCCACAAGATCATCGCTCCGGAGGGCGAGGCCCGAGAGAAGGGCGACGTGAACTCGGAGGACCTGTTCCACATCTGTCGCATCCTGGAGATCCCGCTGCTGCTGGAGATCCCCCACGCACTGCAACCCCGGGCCATCGAGCTGCTCGAGAACCCTCCCAACATCGTCAGGCTGGTCGACCCGGCCGACACGCTCGACGTCGCCCGCACGCTCCTGACCGGCGACTGAGGCCGCCGTCCCGGAAGGGCTGGCCGTTGGCTGGGCGCACCGGCTCGATCGTGATCTTCGTGGGCGACACCTGTCTGCAGCGGGCTAGACCGCCCCGTCCAACCCTCCGGCTCAGGTCAGCCGCCGGGCGTGGGCCACCCGGGTAGGCGGAGCAGGAAGGACCAGCTGTCGCCGAGCGATCATTGCCGAGTCGCGATCAGCGTCAACCTGTAGTTGCTTCGCACGCTCAGCAGTCAAGGGTTGGGTCAGCGGAATCAGAGCCACCGTCTACGCCATCACCCGCGCCATTGCGCGGGAGATCGGCAGTCAACCTGCGTCGTCCGCCGCGTGAGTGCGCACGTTGAGGCGGCTTCCAGCGGGGCGGGGTTCCGCGTGTGGGGGGTTGGTTGCCGGCGTTGTGCGCGTTCGTGCCGCACTCCAGTCCGCCCGATCAACGCCTCGTGACTATCACCTGTGGCGGGGGTACTCAAGCCGCTCGTGTCTGTCTTGCAAGGGTCTCCGTCGGTGAACACCCCTCGGCTTGGCATGTTGACCGGGAGGGAGCGATCTCCCCGTGGGGCGACTGTCGGTGTGTCCTTGGACCTTGTGCCCTCGCGCGTACTGCCTGCCTGAGCGATGCTGGCCTGGAGATGTGGATGGCATCGGAAGGCTGGTGAACTGAATGGTTGCGACGACTTCGGCGGGGTCGGCTGTGCTCGCGGAGAGGCTGGTGAAGTCGTACGGCGACCTCCAGGCGGTCGCGGGAGTCGACCTGCGGGTGGAGCGTGGCGAGGTGTTCGCGCTGCTGGGTCCCAACGGCGCCGGCAAGACCACCACGCTGGAGATCCTCGAGGGCTACCGACGGGCCGACCAAGGCTCAGTGCGGGTGCTGGGGCTCGACCCAAGCTCGCAGCGCTCGGCCCTGAAACCGCGGATCGGCATCGTCCTGCAGGCGACCGGCGTCGACAACTACCTGACGGTGGCCGAGTCCATCGAGATGTACTCCGGCTACTACCCGCACCCCCGTCCAGTCGACGAGGTGATCGAGCTCGTCGGACTGGCCGCGAAACGCAACGCCCGGGTGGTCACGCTCTCCGGCGGACAGCAGCGGCGCCTCGACGTGGCGATCGCCCTGGCCGGCGACCCGGAGCTGCTGTTCCTCGACGAACCGACCACCGGATTCGACCCGTCGGCCAGGCACGAGGCGTGGGAGGTGGTCCGGAGCCTGTCCGCGCTGGGCAAGACCGTGCTGCTGACCACCCACTACATGGACGAGGCACAGAACCTCGCCGACCGGGTCGCCGTGATGGCCGGCGGACGCATCGTCGCCGAGGGGACGCCCTCGACCCTGGGCGGGCGCGAGGCGCTCCGCGCCACGATCCGCTTCCGGCTCCCGGCCGGAGTCGCGCCACCCGAAGGACTGGGCGAGGCGAGACGTAGCGATGGACAGGTCGACGTCGTCCCCGACGACCTCGTCGAAACGCTTCACCGGCTCACCGCCTGGGCGCTCGAGACCGGCGTACCGCTGGAGGGGCTCGAGGTGCAGCGCCCCACGCTCGAGGACGTCTACCTCTCCCTCGTCGGCGACGCGGAGCCAGGGCCGGAGCACACCGCACCCGGCGACGGGAGTGCGACATGACCGCCGTGCGAATGACAATGTTCCAGATGCGCTACGTGAACAAGGCGTTCTGGCGCAACCCCGCGTCGGCCTTCTTCACCTTCGCCTTCCCACTGATGTTCCTGGTCATCTTCACCGCGCTGCTCGGCCACGGAGAGATCCAGGTCGGCGGCCGCGTGATCCACCAGTCGACCTACTACGTCGCCGAGATGGCCGCCTTCGCGGTGATCACCGCCTGCTACAACAACATCGCGATCGGGATGACCTTCCAACGCGACTCAGGTGTCCTCAAGCGGGTGAACGGCACGCCATTGCCGAGCGCGGTCTACCTGATGGCGCGGGTGCTGCACGCCCTGCTGGTCTCGCTGCTGCTCGTCGCCATCACGGTCGCATTCGGGCACATCTTCTACAGCGCGGACGTGCCCACCGGCATGACGTTGTGGAGGTTCCTGGTGATGCTGGTCGTCGGCTCCACCGCCTTCTGCGCTCTCGGCTTCGCGATCACCACGGTCATCCCGAACGCTGACGCGGCCGCGCCGATCGTGAACGCGACGATCCTCCCGCTGCTCTTCCTCTCCGGCGTCTTCATCCCGATCGGCGACAACGCCCCCGCGTGGATCACCTGGACCGGCAACGTGTTCCCGGTGAAGCACTTCGCCGACGGGATGCAGGCCGGCTTCCTCGGCAACGCCTTCGCCTGGAGCGGCGTGCTCGTCGTGGCCGCCTGGGGCGTGGTCGGCCTGGCCATCGCCCTGCGCTTCTTCAGCTGGGAACCGCGCCGCTAGTCGGCCCGGGTTCCCATTACCGAGCCGAACGACTCCGGCATGCGCCGCCGCGCTCCGGAAGGTCGCGGTTGCGGTTGCCTCACCCAACTGGTGCCTGGGCTCTAGCCCTCAGGGAACAACGGTGCCCACCGCGATCATGGTGCGTCACACCACCGCGAGCGACCGCCGACGAGCACCCCGCCCATCGCCTGCTGCCGGCACCGCGTTCCACTCGTCCTGGTGTCCGGCACGCCCGCCGGGCCGGGCGCAACGAGGGCAGGTGACCTGCCCCCTAGACGACCCACACAGCACCAGGAGTCTCACTCCTACACCTTTCCCGGGCGGCATCGGTCCTAGTGTTGGCTGCGTGAACGACGTCCAGAAGTCAGTGGTTCCGGGGGCCGACGCCGCCTCGCGTGGGTCGCGTCGGAGGGAGCGCACCCGCGCGCTGCTCCTCGAAGCGGGCGAGCTCTTGTTGTCGCAGCGCGCAACGGAGGAGATCAGGGTTGAGGACGTCGCCGCGCAGGCGAGGGTCTCGCCCGCCACGGTGTACGTGCACTTCGGGACCAAGGACGGGCTTCTGGCTGCCGTCACCGAGCGGGTACTGGTAGTGGCTACGGAGGCACTCCGGTCGGCGTACGCGGCGCAGGTGTCCCCGCTCGAGCGCTTCGCCGGTGTCGGCTCCGCCTATCTGCGGCTCCTCCTCGACCACCCGGCAGTGGTGAAGTACCTGACTGTCACCGGTGAACGTGGTCCCCGCACGCCCCTCGAGGGCGAGGTGGTCGCGCGGTTCAGCCAGCTGCGATGGGAGTTCGAGCAGAGCATCCGCGACGCAGTGGAGACCGGCGCGATCCGGCAGGTCGATCCGGAGCTCATGTCGTACTTCCTGTTCGGCGCCTGGAACGGAGTCGCTGCGCTGGCGCTGCGCCGCGACGCCCTGGTGATGTCGCCCGAGCGGGTCGAGCTGGCTGTGATCGAGGCCGGGCTGGTGCTTCTCGACGGCCTAATCCTGGATTCGCGTTCCGCCTGACGGGCGTCGCCCTTGGCGGAGCGGTCTGGAGCCAGTTAACTGGAGTCTGACTCTAGAAACGCCTACGCTGAAAGCGACCCGCCATGACACAGACCGCGACGCCCCTGACGCCGAGGCTCGAGGCCGAGCACGAGACCTGGGACGCGGTGGTGGTGGGGGCCGGCCCGGGCGGCCTCACCTGCGGGGCTTACCTCGCGGCCAACGGCAAGAGGGTGCTGGTGCTCGAGGCCAACCAGGTGGTCGGCGGCAGTACCCAGGTCTTCCGCCGCGCCGGCAACAAGTTCGAGTTCGACGTCGGCACACACTACGTCGGCGAGTGCGGCCCGGGTGGCCGGATGCAGACCGCGCTCTCCGGGCTGGCCCTGACCGAGCGCATCAAGTGGCTGCGCCAGCGCCCGGAGGGCCACTGCCAGATCATGATCCCGGATACGACGTTCCAGACGCCGACCGGCTGGGACACGTACCTCGACCGCTTGGTCGCGGCGTTCCCCGAGGAGGAGTCGGGGCTTCGTCGTTGCGTCAGGATCATGCGCACCATCGCTGCCGGCGAACGGCCGCTCCTGCGCCCGTTCGCACTGCTGCGCTGGGGGGTGCGGCCGATCACGACGCTGATGGCCGCGTGCGGCCTCAGCGCTGACGCCCAGGCGGTGATCCTCGCGGAGAACGGGGACTACACCTGGCCCCCGCACAGGACGCCTACCGCGATGCACGCGGGCTTCCTCCACCACTACCTCCAGGCCGGTGCCTACTACCCGCGCGGCGGCGGCCAGGTCATCGGTGCACATCTCACCGACGTCATCTCGACGCACGGCGGCCAGGTCCGCACCAAGGCCCGGGTCGAGCAGATCCTGATCGAGGACGGGCGCGCCGTCGGCGTCTGCCTCCGCGGCGGGGCAGAGATCCGGTCCGAGGTCGTCGTCTCCGCGGCCGACTTCAAGAAGACCTGGGCGGAGCTGGTGGGCGACGAGCACCTCACCCGGCGGCTGCGGCGCAAGCTGGAGACCCTGGAGATGACGCTGCCGATGTTCGCGGTGTACGTCGCCCTGGACGTCGACCTGCGCGAGCGCGGAACTCCGCCGCTGGCCTGGGTGTGGCCCACCAACGACGTCGACGGCTACTACCGCGAGGTCGCCGCCGGTCGCTGCCCCGAACGCATGCCGGTCGGCATCAGCTGCCCCACCGCGAAGGATCCGGAAGGGACGCACTCGGCGCCCA
>Ga0302322_100002952_pt1 | contig 14486 bp, 15 predicted proteins | sample Fen_T0_2_FD_203757 | JGI IMG/M metagenome (GOLD analysis project Ga0302322, IMG submission 203757) | Peat permafrost microbial communities from Stordalen Mire near Abisko, Sweden - Fen_T0_2 | ecosystem: Environmental > Terrestrial > Soil > Wetlands > Permafrost | place: Sweden: Abisko... | reverse complement strand
CCAGGGGACCACCGCCGACGGCTTCGAGACCCAGTTCGGCACCAACCACCTCGGCCACTTCGTGCTCGTGAACAGGCTCGTGCCGCTGCTCGGCGACGGCGGTCGCATCGTGGTGCTGTCGTCGGCGGGCCACCGCTTCAGCGACGTCGACCTCGACGACCCCAACTTCGAGCACACCCCCTACGACGCCTGGGTCTCCTACGGGCGGGCCAAGACCGCCAACGTGCTGTTCGCCGTCGAGCTCGACCGGCGGCTGCGCGACCGGGGCATCCGCGCCACCGCGCTGCACCCCGGCGGCATCTTGACCGAGCTGGGGCGCCACCTCACCGACGACACCCTGAACCAGCTCATCGCCGCCCGCGGGAACCGGCCGAACGTGTTCAAGTCGGTGCCCGAGGGCGCGGCGACCCAGGTCTGGGCCGCCACGGTGGCCGACGCCGACGAGATCGGCGGCAGGTTCTGCGAGGACTGCAACGTGGCGCCGATCGTCACCGACACCGACGAGGTGCCAGGTGTGATGGGGTACGCGCTCGACCCCGACTCGGCGCGGGCGCTGTGGGAGCGGTCCGAGGAGCTCGTGGGCGAGACCTTCCCCCACTAGCCGGCCCACCCGCGGCACCGAAGGATGAGTTGCGCTGCCACGCCCCACCCCGTTGCCCGGTCCTGCCGTTGACCGGGGCGGTACGCCTCAGGGCCGGGCCGCGTCGGGTTTCCACCCGGTCTCGAGGAGTCGGCGTGCGAGGGTGCGGCCGATGCGCAACGCCCGCTGCTTCGCCAGGTCGGCACGGGGACCCGCCCAGCGGTCGTCGATCGTGGCGACCCACAGCGCGTACCAGCGGTCGAAGTGCTCGAGCCGAAAGGCCTCGGTGTCGTGGACGTGCCGGTGCGCCGCGAGGACGAACCCGTCGTAGCCCGGCTCGTCGAGCAGCATCCGGCACCAGAAGTCGATGAGCTTGGGGATGTGGGTGGACCAGTCGGTCTCTGCAACCTCCGTGAAGACCGGGCCGAGCAGCTCGTCGAAGACGATCTCGCGGTAGAACGCGATCACGAGGTCGTGGATCCGCGAGCGCCGGTCGAGGTCGGGAAGCGGCGCTTCGACGGGATCCAGGGCATGGTCCGGTCTGGCGGCCGGCACGGGGCTCACGGGGTGGCCGGGGCGAGTCCGCGGGCGGCGCGGTCGGCGGCCGGGAACAGCACGTTGTTCTCCGTGTGCACGTGCAGGTGGAGGTCGGCCTCGAGGTCGGCGAGCCCCTCGTAGCAGGCGCGGTAGGCGGCGCAGCCATCGTCGGGGACCCGGTAGCCGCCGGTGACCGACCGGAGCTCGCCGAGCCGCGCACCGGCCACGTCGTGCTCACGGGCGAGACCGTCGATGGCCTCGATCAGGTGCCGGGGCGGCGCGTCCCGGCCCGGCACGACGTCGAGCCGGCGGATCGCCGGGAAGATCGTGCGCTCCTCGTCCCGCAGGTGCGGCTCGATGTCGGCCCTCAGCCTCCGGAACGCGTCGTGGACCGCTTGGAGCTCCGGGTGCCGCGGCCCGTGGACCCGCACCACCTTCTCCAGGAGCTGGTCGAGCCGCTCGAGGTCGCGCCACAGGGGCACGTGGTACGTGGCCTCGATGTGGTCGACGAGCTGGACCAGGCTCAGCGCCGTCAGGGGGACCGACGCGTCGCCCGTGGCCTGCTCGGCCAGCTCCGCAACGACGACCGTCGGGTCGAGTCCTCCCGCGACGCATGCCTCGGTCAGGGTCCGCGATCCGCCGCAGCAGTAGTCGAGGCCGTGGCGTTCGAAGAGCCGGGCCGCGCCCGGATGGGCGGTGACGATGTCGGCGAGCGTGCGGTCGGGGTCGATGCGGATCACGGGGTGCCGGCCTTCTCGGCGGAGCGGTGCGGGGGGTGCGGCGACGGCGACGTCACAGGAGGTGGACCCCGAGTGCTGTGGCGACGATGAGCGAGAGCCCGACCGCCGCCTGCCGGATGCCGAGGACCCTGGCAGGGACCGGCGGGCGACGGGCCCACACGAGCTGCAGCGCCGCGACCACCACGAGCGCCACGACGCCCACGACGACGCTCGGCTCGACGACCGCCGCAACCGCCGCGAGGACGACCGCCACGAGCTGTGCCCGGTCGCTGACCGTGGTGGGCCGTGCTCCGTGGTGCAGCCGGTCGACCTGCACCCTGGCGAACGGGATCGACGCCACCGACCGCGCACTGAGGATGAGCCACGCGGCCGCAGCCAGGCGGGCACCTCCCCCACCGGCAACGACGATCGCCGAGCTGGTCGCGGCCATGCCCACCGCGCCGCTCAGCTCGGGCACCAGGCGACGTCCGCGGCTGCGCATGTCGAACCACAGCTCCACGCCGGCCAGCGGAACGGCGAGGGCCACGGGCACCAACCAGGTCCACCCTGCGGTTGCGATGACGCCGACGCCCAGGCAGAGGAGCAGGGCCAGCTCCCCGACGGCGATCCGCTCGGCCAGCCGGGTGCGCGGCAGCCGGCGGTGGCGCCGCCGGTCGACCAGCGCGGTCTTGAGCGGTGTGCGCGCCATGAACGCGACGAAGGCCGCGAGCGCGAGCGCCAAGCCAGGCAAGGAGGGCGTGACGAGGATGCCGAGCAGGCCTGCCTCGAGCGAGAGCGCCCACCCGCCGTGCTCGGAGGGGACCGCCACCGCCCGCCACGTGGGCCGGGGTCGCGCGGGTGCGGCCATCACGGTCCGGCGGGCTTCACGTCGGCCATCGCCAGGCTGCCGAGCGACGTCATCAGCTCGCCCCGGGCGCGGGCCCAGGCCACGTGCAGCGCGCACTGGCCGCGCGAGCCGCAGGGGCGGTCGGCCACCACGCAGCGCCCCAGGTCGGTCGGGCCCTCGACCGCCTCGACCACCTGCAGCACGCTGACGTCCTGCAGCCGGGCGTTGAGCCGGTAGCCGCCCGTGGGGCCCGGATCGGAGCGCACCCAGCCGGCCGCGACCAGCGGACCGAGGACCTGGGGCACGAAGCCCGGCGTGGTCTCGAGGGCCGCGGCCAGGTCGGGTCCCTTGACGCGCCCGTCGGCGTCCGCCAGGACGGTCAGGGCCCGGACGGCCAGGTCGGCTCGGCGGGTGATCTCAAGTCGCACAGTCAGAGACTAGAGGATTGACCGGACCTCGTCCCCCCCACCAACCTCTGGGGAACGCGGAGGCGTGGAGCGTCGGGCCCGCCGGCGCTACGGTCGAACCCGATGATCCCCTTGCGGCCGTTCGGCAGGACCGGGCACGACAGCTCACGGGTCATCTTCGGTGCCGCGGCGCTGGGCGGGATGCGCCAGGAGAAGGCCGACCAGGTCCTCGAGGTCGTCCGAGCCGGGGGCATCAACCACCTCGACACCGCGGCCTCGTACGGCGACTCCGAGCTGCGACTGGCCCCGTTCCTCGCCGACCACCGCGCCGAGGTGTTCCTGGCCACCAAGACCGGTGAGCGCACCGGCGACGGCGCCCGAGCCGAGCTCGAACGCTCGCTCACCCGCCTCGGTGTCGACCACGTCGACCTCATCCAGCTCCACAACCTCGTGGAGCCCGACGAGTTCGAGGTGGCGCACGGGCCCGGGGGCGCCGTCGAGGCACTGGCACGGGCCCGCGACGAGGGCCTGGTGCGGAACATCGGCGTGACGGGCCACGGGCTGCGCATCGCCGAGCGCCACCTGAGCAGCCTCGAGCGCTTCGACTTCGCCTCGGTGCTGCTCCCCTACAGCCACGTGCTGCTGCGCGACGACGCCTACCGCGCGTCGGTCGAGCAGCTGCTCGAGGTGTGCGCCGAGCGGAAGGTGGCGGTGCAGACCATCAAGGCCATCGCACGGCGCCGGTGGGAGCCCGATGCGGCCGGCCCGAAGTTCGCCTGGTACGAGCCGCTGCCCGCGGGCGACGCCCTGGCCCACGCAGTGGCCTTCGTGCTCGCCAACCCCCAGCTGTTCCTCAACACGTCGAGCGACGCCACGCGGCTCGGCGCCACGCTGGCCGCGGCGCAGGGGGAGCCCGTGTCGCCGAGCGGGACCGAGCTGGACGCCGACGTGGCCGCGCACGCCATGACCCCGCTGTTCGACGGCGGCGCGCTCGAGCGCATCTGAGCGCCGGACCGGCCGGCTACGCGCTCGCCGCGAGCCCGACGAGCGTCTCCAGGCTGGCGAGCATGTCGGCGTGCGGCCCGTCGAGCTTGGCCAGCAGGGTGGAGATGCCCGCCTGCCGGTAGAGGGGGAGCCGGGCGGCGATGGCCTCCTCGGTTCCGACGAGGTTCGTGCGGGCACCGAGCTCGAGCGGCACCGCGTCGGCGGCCTCCTCCCGCTGTCCGGCGCGCCACAGACGCTCGACTTCGGCCACCTCGTCGGCGAAGCCCAGGCGCCCGAACGCCTCGTTGTAGAAGTTCGTGCTGCCGCTCCCCATCGCGCCGATGGTGAAGGCGTAGCCGCGGGCGTGGCGACGCGCCGCCTCGGCGCCGGCGGCGTCGTCGGGGGTGATCTCGAGCGCTACGGGAGCCACCAGGTCGAGGGCATCGAGGGAGCGGCCGGCGCGTGCGGCACCCTCGCGCAGGGGTGCGAGGAAGGGCTCGGCCGACTCGGGGATGAAGGCGTTGGCGAGCCACCCGTCGGCCAGCTCACCCGTGAGCCGCAGGTTGGCCGGTCCCATGGCGGCGACGTAGATCGGGACGCGGTCGGGCCTGAGGAGGGGCCGCAGGGCGCGGCCCTGGCTGTCGGGAAGCGGGAGGGGGTAGATCTCGCCCTCGTGGCGGAGCACCTCGCCCCGGCTCACGGTGCGGATGATCTCGATGGTCTCCCGGGTCGCCTGCACCGGTCGGCGGAAGCGCACGCCGTGCCACCCCTCCATGACCTGGGGGCCCGACACGCCGATGCCGAGGTGGAACCGGCCGTGCGAGAGCGACTGGAGGCTGAGCGCGGAGGTGGCGAGCAGCGCCGGGCTGCGCGACCCCAGCTGCACCACGAAGGTGCCGAGCCCGATGGTGGTGGTCTGCGCGGCCAGGTGCGCCAGCCCGGTCAGCGCGTCGTAGCCCCAGACCTCGGGAACCCACAGGGAGGCGACCCCGATGCGCTCGGCCTCGCGCGCGAAGGCCGCGGCCTCGGGATGGTGCGGATCGATCAGTGCTGCAACGCGCATGCGTCCCCCGGCGGTGGCTCCGCCGCACCCGCAGCGGGCGGGTAACTATAATCCATCTAGTGACTGACGCCCGTGGGGGCGAGGGGGAACGTCGATGCGCTACCGGGACCAGCCCACCGTCGAGGTCGAGGAGCGTGTGGTCGGCGACCCCGCCGTCATCTGGGAGCTGGTCACCGACATCACCCTGCCGGCGCGCTTCTCGGGCGAGCTCCAGGCGGTCGAGTGGCTCGACGGGGCCACCACGGTCGAGGTCGGCAACCGCTTCCGCGGGCACAACCGGAACCCCGCGCTCGGCGAGTGGTCGACCGAGTGCACCGTCGTCGAGCTCGAGCCCGGGCGCCGCTGGGCGTGGCGCGTGACGGCCGGCGACAACCAGATGGCCACCTGGGGCTTCGAGGTCGATCCCGGGCGCGAGGCGGTCACGGTCCGCCAGTGGGCACGCATGGGACCCGACCCCTCGGGCCTCAGCATCGCCATCGACGCGATGCCCGACAAGGAGGGCCGCATCATCTCGCGGCGGCTCGGCGAGTGGCGCACGAACATGGAGGCCAACCTGGCGGGCATCAAGGACCTGGTCGAGGGTGCCGGCGCCGCTGCACCCGCACCGCAGGACGGGTAGCGCCGTGACCCGGGGCGCGGCACCGGTTCGGGCCCGTCGCTACGAGAGCCAGCAGGCCTGCCCGGTCGCGCGCACGCTCGACCTCGTCGGCGACCGCTGGACGATCCTGATCCTGCGCGACCTGGCCTTCGGCCACCGCCGGTTCGTCGACCTCCAGACGTCGCTCGCGGGCATCGCGCCGAACCTGCTCACCGCCCGGCTCAAAGGGCTCGAGGCCGGCGGCATGGTCCGCCGGGTCGCCTACAGCGAGCACCCGCCACGAGCGCGCTACGAGCTCACCGACCTCGGCCGCGACTTCATCCCGGCGCTGCGCGCCCTGGCCGACTTCGGCTCCCGCAACCTCGCCCGACCCGATGCCACACCACGGGGAATGGCCGACCGCACCACGCCGTTGAAGCAACCATGACCTCCGGACACACCATCACCATCACGCCCGTCGACGCCCACGTCGAGGTACGCGTCGACGGGGTGCTCCTGGCGGCGACCGACCACCCCCTCCTGCTCGACGAGACCGGCCTGCCCACCCGCTACTACCTGCCCCGCGACGACGTGCACATGGACCTGCTGCGTCCCACGACCTTCCACACCACCTGCCCGTTCAAGGGTGAGGCGTCCTACTGGTCGGTCGACGTCGACGGCGTCACCCATGACGGCATCGTCTGGGCCTACGACTCGCCGATCTCGGCGGCCGCCGACATCACCGGCTACCTGAGCTTCTACCCCGACCGCGCCGAGATCACCGTCGACGGCGAGGCCCTCGCCGCGTAGGGCCCCGTCAGGCGTCGAGCTTGACGATGACCTTGCCGGTGTTGCCGCCGGTGAACAGCAGGTTGAGGGCGTTCGGCGCCTCCTCGAGCCCGTCGACCACGTGGACGGCGTGCTTGACCTTGCCCTCGAGGACCCAGCCGAGCATCTCGCCCTGCGCCTCGGGGAAGCGGTCGAGGTAGTCGAGGATGAGGAAGCCCTCCATCCGCGCCCGCTTGATGATGAGGTTGAAGTAGTTCTTCAGCCCGGGGCTGCTGTCGCGGTCGTTGTAGGCGGAGATGGCGCCGCAGCAGACGATGCGGCCCTTCATGGCGAGCTGGCCGAGGCAGATGTCGAGGATCGCGCCGCCGACGTTGTCGAAGTAGACGTCGATGCCGTCGGGACACAGCTCGTGCAGCCGCTTGGCCACGTTCTCGGTCTTGTAGTTGACCGCCGCGTCGAAGCCCAGCTCGTCGACCAGCCAGGCGCACTTCTCGTCGGTCCCCGCGAGGCCCACCACGTTGGCGGCACCCTTGATCTTGGCGATCTGGCCCACCACGGAGCCGGTTGCCCCTGCGGCGCCCGACACCACGACGGTGTCGCCGGGCTTCGGCCGGCCGATGTCGAGCAGCCCGAAGTAGGCGGTCATGCCGGTCGCACCGAACACGCTGAGCGCAGCCGTGGCCTCGACACCGTCGGGCACCACCTGCGCCGAGGCCTCGTCGCCGCCGACCACGGCATGGTCCTGCCAGCCGAGCATGCCGAACACCGTGGCGCCGACGGGGTAGTCGGCGTTCTTCGATGCCACGACCTGGCCGATGCCACCGCTGCGCACGACGGCACCCAGCTCGATCGGCGGGAGGTAGCCGGGCGCGTCGTCCATCCAGGTGCGGATCGTGGGGTCGATCGAGAGCCACTGCACCTTCACCACCGCTTCACCCTCGGCGGGCTCGGGGACGGGAACGGTCTCGAGGCGGACGGTGGTGTCGTCGCACATGCCCGACGGGCGGGAGGCGAGGACGAGGCGGCGGCTGTCGGTCATGGCGGCATTGTCGCGCCCCATCACCCGGTCCGCCCCTTCGAGCTCCCGCGGACCCGCTCAGCAGGCAGGGACGGCGGCCGCGGGCACCGTGACGTAGATGCTGGGCACCCAGTCACCACCGTCCAGGCTCAGCCACGTGGTGGTCGTCCGACCGTCGAGCGGATCGACCACCTTCAGGCCCTCGCCCCGGCACACGACGTGCAGCCGCTGGCCGTCGAGCGCGTAGGTGGACCCGGGGGTTATCGGCTTGGTCGGGTCGAAGGCCAGCAACAGCCTGCACGGCGCGGTCGCGCACTTGTAGACGATGCGCACCGGGATCGTCGGCACCGTCGACGGCGGCGGCGGCAGGGTCGTGGTCGGCATCTCGATCTTCCGCACGTGGATGACGGTCACCTCGGTGCGGCCGCTGCTGTGCGAGCAGCCGGCCGACAGCCCGACCCCGAGCACGAGGACCAGACCGAGGAGCGCCCGGGTCGCAGGTCCCATGATCAGACCCCGACCTTGGCGAGGAGCGCGTCGACCTCGTCGTCGCCCATGGCGTCGCCGAGCATGGTGGCCAGCCGTGACATGGGGAACGAGCCGATCATGCGCAGCTGCTCGGGGTTGTCGAGCAGGGTCGTGAGGTCGCCGAGGGGGCTGCGGCGCAGCGAGTCGAGCAGGATCTCGTGGCCGACCGGGTGGTCGAGCCACTCGGCGAGCGTGCTGTTGCGGTCGAGCGGGAACATCGGGCGGGGGCCGTCGACCTCGACCGTGGCGGTGAGGCGCAGATCGCGCGACGAGGCGCCGACCGCCACCTCGAAGGTGCCGGGCTCGAGCACCCAGCCCCCGGCCCGTGTGGACCAGTACGAGAGGTCGCGCTCGGTGAGGACGAGGTCGACGCGCTGCGACCCCCCGGGCTCCAGCGCCACCTTGGCGAAGGCCTTGAGCTCGCGGACGGGGCGGCGCACCGCAGCCTCGGGATCGCCCACGTACACCTGCACGACCTCCTGGCCCGCGACGGTGCCCGTGTTCGTGACCGTGACCGACACCGAGACACGTGGGGCACCGAGCCAGCTCGAGGGCTCGCCACCCGGCTCGAGCACGGTCACGGCCAGGTCCGAGTGCTCGAAGGTGGTGTACGAGAGCCCGTGGCCGAACGGGAAGCTGACGTCGCGACCGACCGCGTCGTAGTGGCGGTAGCCGACGTGCACGCCCTCGCCGTAGAGGACGTGGCGGTCGTCGCCGGGGAAGTTGAGGTAGGCCGGGGTGTCCTCGAGCCGCAGCGGCACGGTCTCGGTGAGGCGACCCGACGGGTTGGCGACGCCGAGCAGCAGGTCGGCGATGGCTCCCCCACCGGCCTGGCCGCCGAGCCAGCCCTCGAGGATCGCGCCGGCGTGGCGCTCCCAGTCGGCGACGCCGACCACCGAGCCGTTGGCGAGGACCACCACCACGCGGTCGTTGACGGCGGCCACCGCGTCGAGCACCGCCAGCTGCTCCGCCGGGAGGTCGATGTGGTCGCGGTCGTAGCCCTCGGACTCGAAGCTCGCCGGGAGGCCGAGGAACAGCACCACCGTGTCGGCGCCGGTGGCCGTGCCGACGGCCTCGGCCAGCAGCGCGGCGTCGTCGGCGTCGGGGTCGTCGACGCCGAAGCCGGGAGCGAAGTCGAGGGTGACGCCCGCGCCCACGCCCGCCCGCAGCGCCGTGAGGGCGTCGTCGACCCGGGTGGGGTTCACCTTGGAGCTGCCGGCGCCCTGGAACCGTGGCGACCGCGCGAACTCGCCGATCACGGCCAGACGGCCCGCCCCGGCGTCGAGGGGCAGCAGCCCGCCGTCGTTCTTGAGGAGGACCGCGCACTCCCGGGCGACGAGGCGTGCCAGGTCGTGGTGGGCGTCGGCGTCGTAGGTGTCGTCGCTCTCGACACCGGGCAGGGCACGTTCGAGCAGCGTGACCAGGCGGCCGACGGCGAGGTCGAGCACGTCCTCGGGGAGGTCGCCACGCGTGACCGCGGCGGCCACCTTTCGGGCACTCGCGCCACCGGTGGACGGCATCTCGAGGTCGAGCCCGGCGGCCACGGCGGCGACCGGGTCGTCGACCGCGCCCCAGTCGGACACCACCAGGCCGTCGAACCCCCACTCGTCGCGCAGCACCTCGGTGAGCAGCCACCGGTCCTGCGAGGCGTAGACCCCGTTGATGCGGTTGTAGCTGCACATCACCGTCCACGGCGCGGCCTGCCGCACGACCCGCTCGAAGCCGGCCAGGTAGATCTCGCGCAAGGTGCGGTCGTCGACGTCGGCACTGACGCGGAGCCGGTCGGCCTCCTGGTTGTTGACGGCGTAGTGCTTCAGCGAGGTGCCCACACCCAGGCTCTGGATGCCCTCGACCAGCGCCGCGCCGAGCACGCCGGCCACGAGCGGGTCCTCGGAGAGGTACTCGAAGTTGCGCCCGCACAGCGGCGACCGCTTGATGTTGATGCCCGGGCCGAGCACCACGCCGATCCCCTGGCCCCGCGCCTCCTCGGCGATGGCCACGCCCACCCGGCGGACGAGGTCGACGTCCCACGACGAGCCGAGCGCGCAGGCGGTCGGGAAGCACGTGGCCGGGACGCTGCCACCGATGCCGACGTGGTCGGCCGACTGCTCCTGCTTGCGCAGCCCGTGGGGCCCGTCGCTCACCATGATCGACGGCAGCCCGACGCGCTCCACCTTGCGGGTCCACCAGAACCCCTGGCCCGACACGAGCGAGGCCTTCTCCTCGAGGGTCAGGTCGGCGAGCAGGGCGGGCGGGTCGAAGCGGGGGCTCATGGTGCAGATCTCGATCGGTCGAGCGGTGCGGGCGCGCCCGTTCTAGGCGATGCGGCGCGGGGCGTGTGGCTCAGCTGAGGCTGATGGACTGCGCCGACGGGTCGGCCGTGGCGGTCACCGTCAGCGTGCCCCAGCTCACCTGGCGGCTGTACTGGCCCACCGGGCCCGTCTGTGCCTCGAAGCCGGAGGTCCACGACGAGTACGCCACGCGCAGCGCACCGGTGTTGGGATCGGTGAAGGTCGTGAGCCCGCCGGGTCCGGAGCGGCCGTTGCCGCCCTGGAGGAACGGCCCACGGGAGTCGAGGGTGCAGGGGCCGGTCGGCGTCGCGCACCGACCGAAGCCGGTCAGGTAGTGCGATGTGTTCCACTGCCCCGCCGAGTAGAAGAGCAGGAACGTCTTGGTGTTCGGCTCGTAGATCATCGACGGGTTCTCGAGGAACGCCGGCGAGTTCAGGGTGCCGTCGTCGACGCCGTCGTGCCAGGGGAACTTCACGCTCGCCAGGACGGTCGCCGTGGCGTTGATGCCACCCGGCACGTTGCCCGAGCTGTCGAGCTGGATCGCCCCGATGTTGTCCTGCGTGCGGCTCAGGGCGACGAGGAGGTAGATGTTGCCGGTGTTGGGATCGGTGATCTCCGACGGGTCGAGCGCCCCGCGGCCCCACGGGTTCGACCCCGCCTCGGGCGGCAGGCCGCAGTAGATGGGTGCCGAGTCAGGGGTGTAGGGACCCATCGGCGTGTCCGACGTGGCGCGGCCGATGCACTGGTCGTTCCCCACATCGGTGGCGCCCGTGCGGTGTCCGGCGAACCACATCACGTAGGTCGAGCCCAGCTTGGCGACGGTCGGCGCCCAGATCGCGGTGTCGGCGGTGTTGACCCACGCGGGACGGGTGGGCATGGCGTCGTGCGGGTGCTGCGCCCAGTCGGTCTGGCTCGTCGCCAGGGACGCGGTGAAGCTCGTGATCTGCCGGACCGGCACCTTCATGTTGTTCGACGAGCCGAAGAGGTAGAAGTTCGTGCCGTCGACGAGCACCGCGGGGTCGGAGTCGTCGAAGACCGACGAGGCCGCAGCGGGCTGGTCGATCGCCGGACTGCCGAGCGCGGGCGAGCAGCCGAGGGCGATGAGCAGCAGGCACCCGGTCACGCCGGCCAATGCCAGGCGGCGAGGGAGCCCCTTCTTCCCGCGCAACGATCGACCTCTGCCCATCCCGGCACCCCCCGTGGCTCGCGTGTCGCAGGGGTTTTCGGTACGCCGGAGCCGCGCCTGTAGGACCTTTCTCGGCAGGTCAGGGTGCTTTTACGGGCGTCGTCGGCGCGGCGGTCTCAGGCCGCAGGCTGGTTGAGCACCGGGGCCAGGCGCCGCCACTGCTCCAGCGGGAAGCCCTCGACGGTGTCGTCGGCCAGCACCTGGATGCAGACGTGGTCGGCGCCCGCGGCACGGTGCTCGTCGAGGCGGGCCTTGATGGCGCCCTCGTCGCCCCAGGCGACGAGGGCGTCGATCATCCGGTCGCTGCCCCCGTCGGCGAAGTCGTCGTCGCCGAAGCCGAGCCGGCGGATGTTGTTGGCGTAGTTCGGCAGCGGGAGGTAGCCGGCCAGGTGGCGGCGGCCGAGCGCCCGGGCCTGCGCCGGGTCGGTGGCGAGCGCCACGGCCTGCTCCGGCAGCACGAGGCCCTCGGGACCCACCGCCGTCCGCGCCTCGGCGGTGTGCTCGGGGGTCACGTTGTAGGGGTGCACCCCGGCGGTGCGCTCGGCGGCGAGTTGGAGCATCTTCGGCCCCAGCGCGGCGAGCACCCGCCGCTCCCGGGGCACCGGCGTCGGCGCGGCGTCGAGCCCGTCGAGGAACGCCGCCATGGCCGCGAGGGGCTTGCGGTACCGACCCGCCTCCTTCATGTCGATGAGCGGGGCGTGGCTCACGCCGATGCCGTAGAGCAGCCGGTCGCCGTGCGCCGAGGTGAGGCGGGCGTGCGTGGCGGCCGACTCCTCGGGCGTGTGCATCCAGAGGTTGAGGATGCCGGTGGCGATGGTGGTCGAGGTGGTGGCCGCCATCAGGCCCTCGACCACCTCGAAGAGGTTCCCCCCGACGTCGGGTACCCACAGCGCGGCGTAACCCAGCTCGTCGAGCTCGGCCGCCGCCTCCCGCGCCCGTGCCGCGTCGCCGTAGCGGAGCTCGCCGCTCCAGATGCCGGTGGTGCCTCGCAGGTCGATCATGGCCGGAAGTCTGCCGCCAAGACGGCGTTCACCGCACCAGAAGTGCGCGTGGCGCGCGCCTTCCGGTCCAGTGAACCGGCCGGGCGGGTCAGGCGAGGTCGGGCAGGGTCACGAGGGCGCCCCCGTCGTCGGCCGACCGGTAGAGCGCGTCGACCAGCCGGTGGGCGGGCAACGCCGCGGCGAAGTCGGGCTCGGCGCGCGCGCCGTCGCGCACCGCCGTGAGGAAGGCGGTGGCGGGGTTGGCCCGGTCGTCGCCACCGGCGCGCACAGCAGCCTCGAGGGCGTCGCCTTCCAGCGACTGCTCGGGCTCACCCGTGAACTGCCAGCGGACGGGGCCGACGAAGTCGTCCTCGATGACCGCGTGCATGCGCTCGGTGAAGATCTCGACGTGCCGCATGCTCGGGCGCTCGAGGATGTCGTGCCAGACCGACATCAGGGTGGCGGCGGCGCCGTTGGCGAAGTCGAGCCGGGCGGCGCAGAGGTCGTCGATGCGCGGCAGGCCGTGGTGCTCACGGGTGGTGGCGCTGACCGAGCCCACCGGCCCCAACCACCACTGGAGCATGTCGACGTCGTGGATGCTGTGCTCGAGCAGCGTGCCCCGACCGGCCTTGGTGGGGTCGGCCCGCCAGTTCGAGGCGTAGTACCCCTGGATGGGGATGAACTGGTCGTCGCGGAACACCACGCCGAGCGGTTGGCCGGCGCGCTCGTCGGCCAGCAGCTGCCTCACCCACCGGAACGGCGCGTAGCAACGCAGCACGAGCCCGACCTGGTTGGTCACGCCTGCTCGGGTGACGACGTCGACCATGCCCTCGACCTCGGCCGCGTCGAACCCGAGCGGTTTCTCGCAGAACACCGCCTTGCCGGCCTCGGCCGCCTTGGCCACCAGCCGGCCGTGCTCCGCGGTCCAGGTGCACACGTAGACGGCATCGACCAGGTCGAGCAGCTCGTCCTCGCCGACCGCCTGCGCACCGGTGCGCGCCGCCCACGCCGCGGCCCGCTCGGCGTCGGGATCGTGCACCGCCACGATCCGGTGGTCGACGCCGCTGACGCCGAGGAAGAAGGTGTGGATCCCGCTGATGAGCCCGGCGCCGTAGAACCCGATTCGGATGGTCACGACGCACAGCATGGCCGAGGGCCGCCCCACCGTCGATCGGTCAACCCGGGCGGGTCACACGGGGGGCCGCTCGTCGGCCATCTCCCGCAGCTTGTTCTTGAGGACCTTGTCGAGCGTCCCCAGCGGGAACCCGTCGACGGCGTACACCGCCCGGGGCACCTTGAAGTCGGCGAGACGCCCGCGGCAGGCCTCGATGACCTCGGCCTCGAGCGCCACCTCGTCGGTGCCGGGCGCCGTCACCACGAAGGCCACCACCACCTGGTCGAGGAAGTCGTGGTGCTTGCCGACCACCGCGACCTGGGCGACGCCCGGGACGGTGGTGATGACGTCCTCGACCTCACGGGCCGAGACGTTCTCGCCGCCCACCTTGAGCAGGTCCTTGTCGCGCTCGCGGTAGAAGAGGTTGCCGCCGGTGCCGAGCATCACCATGTCGCCGGTCTTGAACCAGTCGCCGTCGAACGCCTTCGCGTTGGCCTCGTCGTTGTCGTAGTACTCGAGGAAGAGCTGGATCCCCCGCGTGCCCCGCAACCAGAGCTCGCCGGTCTCGCCTTCGGCGCACAGCTCGCCGGTCTCCTTGTCGACCACCGCGAACTCGTACCCCGGCGTGACGTGCCCCATCGACCGCTCGGGCAGGTGGTCGGCCGGCTTGCCGTTGGTGGCGTGGATGACGGTCTCGGTCATGCCGTAGGCGGCGTAGACCTCGAGGCCCAGCATCGAGTCGAGCACCTCCATGATCAGGCCGAACACCCCGATGCGCAGCGTGGTGGACGCCGGGCGCTCGGGACCCGCGATGGTGTTGATGCAGAACGGCATCAGGGAGATGTGGGTGATCTCGTTCGCCGTGA
>Ga0302322_100002950_pt1 | contig 14487 bp, 12 predicted proteins | sample Fen_T0_2_FD_203757 | JGI IMG/M metagenome (GOLD analysis project Ga0302322, IMG submission 203757) | Peat permafrost microbial communities from Stordalen Mire near Abisko, Sweden - Fen_T0_2 | ecosystem: Environmental > Terrestrial > Soil > Wetlands > Permafrost | place: Sweden: Abisko... | reverse complement strand
CACGCCGAGGCCGCAAAGCAGCAGGATCCCCGCCAGTTTGGCGTAGACATGGGTCGTAAGTTGACTGAGCAGCCACTCCATCGGATCGACTTGTGGCGAATCCCATAGCATGGATTCAAGCCGCACGAGGAGATGACGTGATATCCTCCGGCCCGCGACTCGACATTGACAGCGAGTCCAACACGACCTAGAAGCCCCTCAGAAAGCCATGCACATGAAAAACTACCAATGGAAGCTAGGATTTCTTGCGGCCACCGTCCTGTTGGCCACCACGGCATGCAAGCCTGAGTATCCGGCCTGCGACACGGACAAGGATTGCAAGACCAAAGAGTTCTGCGTTGCTCGCAAGTGCCAGCAGTGCCGCGACAGCAATGACTGCGGCGAGGGGCGCGAGTGCAGCAACGGTAAGTGCAACGTCATCGCCGGATTCTGCAAGAACAACGCGCAGTGCCCGGCTGGGCAAGTTTGCTCCGCCAATCGCTGCGGCCCGTGCCAGTCGGACATGCAGTGTCCTGCCGGCTCGATCTGCAACGGCGGCTTGTGCAGCAAAGCCCAGTGCATGAAGGACGACGACTGTCCGCAGGACATGGACTGCACGCGCGGACGTTGCGTGGGTGGAAAGAAGGCGCCGGTTGTCGAAGGCCCGCCCTGCCCGCTCGACACCGTGTACTTCGGTTTCAACATCTCCTCGCTCAACAAGGATGCCACGGCGTCGCTATCCAAGAACGCGGCTTGCCTCAAGAAGACCGGGCGAAGCATCGATCTCCTCGGCCATGCCGATCCACGCGGCACCACCGAGTACAACATGGCGCTGTCGGATCGCCGCGCGCAAGCAGTACGGGACTACCTGCGCCAGGCTGGTATCGACAGCAAGCGCCTCAAGCCCGTTCCCCGCGGCAACCTCGACGCGACCGGCACGGATGAGTCCAGCTGGGCCAAAGACCGCCGCGTCGATTCCGAATGGAAGTAGACGCTTCGGCGTATCCATCAGGCATGGGAGTCACCGTGCGCTTTCAAGCCGTATGCGCACTGCTGGGCTTTGCCCTGGCTGGTTGTGTAACCACCGGCCAGGGTGAGAAGATGAGCGCTGACATCAGCCAGCTGCGCCAGCGGCTGGACGTCCTGGATGTGCGCGATCGCGATATCAACCAGAAGGTGGCCCAACTTCGCAGTGTGCTTGACGAGGCCACGGCGCTGCTCGGCCGCAATTCGGCCGACCTTGGCGCCCGCGTGGCCAAGAACGAAACCGACATCGCGGCCATGACCGGGAAGATCGAAGAGGCCAAGTACCTGGTCGGCGAGCTGCAGAAGCAGATCACGACCAAGGTGGCCACGCTCGAGCAGACCCAGGGGCAGCTTCTGCAGAACCAGCAGCGCATCGTGGATCGCGTAGCGCCCACCATGCCCGAGGACAAGGAGGCGCTGTGGAAGGAAGCGCAGAAACGCCTGGCCGACGGGCAACGCGACGATGCCCGCCGCTTCCTGCGTTCGTTCATCCAGCGCTTTCCCGATGACCCGCGCGCCCCCCAGGGGCAGCTGCAGGTCGGTATCTCGTTCGTTCAAGAGCTCAAACACAGCAACGCGGTGGCTGAGTTTTCCAACTTGATCCAGCGCTTCTCGCGCTCGCCCGAGGTGCCCGAGGCCATGTGGCAGCTCGCCGAGTCTTTCGTGGTGCTCAAGTTCTGCGGCGACGCCAAGGCCATGTACCAGGATCTGGCCAAGCGCTATCCCAAGTCGCCGCGCGCAGCGCAGACCAAAGAGCGCCTGCACAACATCCAGAAGATCGCCAAAGACAAGAACCTCTGCACGAGTTAAATGGGAACCCTCAAAGGGTTCCCAAACCCTCCCGCGCTCTGGCTCCGGCGGGCTAAGCCCGCCTACGCCTACGCGATCATGGGAACACTGGGAGGGTTCGCTTTGCACTCGGCACCTGCCAGCCCGCCCTGCCACACCCGCGCTGCGCGCGGCCTCGCCAAACCTGAAGCACCTGCCAGCCCGCCCTGCCGCTCCCTCGCTCCGCCAACGCGGTCACGGGAACCTTTGATGGGTTTTGCAGCTATCCAAGACAGCCTCTGTGCCCTCTTCCGCCCTCCGTGCCCTCTCACATCCCGAAGAGTTCGAGGACCTTGGTGAAGCGCGCGCTGACGGCCTGACAGATGCGCTTTTCTAGCTCGGCATCGACGCCGAGTTTTTGGAACGAGTCGGTGTGATCCTCGGGGTAGGGCGGTGGCGCCTCGGTGTCAGGCAGCACGCTCTTGGCCAGCACGTTGGCCACGCAGACCACGTGGCACACGAGAGGGTGCTCTTCGCTGGGCGTGTGGTGGTACTGAATGCCTAGCGCGATGGTGCTGGGCAGGCCCCAGTGGCGCGCGATGAGCGCACCCAATTCGGCGTGGTTGACCTCGAGAATCTCCATCTCGGCTTCGAGAGGGTGGCAGCGGCCCTCGCTTTGTGCGCGCTGCAGGTACGACAGTAATTCGGGATCGAGAAAGCGCGCCAGCACCAGCTTGCCGATGTCGTGCAGAAGCGCGGCCGCGTAGGATTCCGGTGGGATCTGCACCTTGCACATCGAGCCCATGGATTCGGCGGTGAGCGCGGCGGCCACGGAATGGCGCCACAGCATGTCCTCGGCCAGCCCGAATTCAGGAACCGCCTGCTGCAGTTGCTGGCGGACCTTGGTCCCGAATCCGAGGGTCAGCAGGGTGCTGCGCCCAAGGCGAACCACGGCATCCTTCACCGTCGTGATGGTCGAACGCGCAGCGCTGGCCGCCGAATTCGCGGCGCGCAGGGAGCGGCCGGTCAGGGCCTGGTCCAGGCTGACCACCTCGATGAGGCTCTCCAAGGTGGAATCGGGATCGGCGATCAAATTCGCGAGCTTCGTCCCGCTCATGGGGATGGGCTCGAGGTCGTAGGCCTTGGCGATGAGTTGATGAAGGTCGAGCACGGAAGCGAAGCCCTTATTGCGTCCGATTTTAGAGCACGCGCTCCTCACATTCGGCGCGAACTAGATCATCGACAGTTTCCCGGCGCGAGATAAGCGTCGCCTGGCCGCCGTCCCACAGGATTTGTGGAACCCGGCCCTGGGACACGTAGTTGGAGCTCATGGCCGCGCCATAGGCTCCTGCGTCGTGAAGCACGAGCAGGTCGCCCGGCTCGGGACGGGGTAAAAGCCGCGGGTCGAGCAGCTCGTGCTCGTCGCGTGTGAACACGTCGCCGCTTTCGCACAGGGGACCGGCCACCACCAGCGGCTCGGGAGCCCGGCCAGCGCCCTTGCCCAGGACGGAGATGTGATGGTACGCACCGTACATGGCAGGCCGGACCAGGTCGCAGAAGCCGGCGTCGACCATGACGAAACGATTGCCCTTGCCCTTGTCGTTGTCCTGCGTGGCCTTCACGTCGTGCACGCGGCTCACCAGGATGCCCATGCCCGCCACCGGGTAGCGGCCGGGCTCGATTTCCACGCGGATGGGACGCTTGCACACCGCCGCGAAGCGCGCCACGGCGTCGGTGAGCACGGGTTTGAGCCAGTCGAGATCGTAGGGCTCGCGGCCGGGGCGATAGGGGTGGGGAATGCCGCCGCCGAAGTTGACGGCCTCCACGTCGGGGAAGTCGGGCAGGATGCCGGCGAAGAAATCCACCAGCTTGCGCGCGTTGCGATCGAATTCGCGCGGGTCGGGGCCGGTGCCGATGTGGGTGTGCAGGGCCACGATTTTGAGACCGGCCGCAGCCGCCAGCTTGCGCGCGTCGGCGAAAATGGGATCTTCGTGCCAGATGCCGTGCTTGGACGACGGACCGCCGGTGTCGCACGACTGCACGTGGCCGTGGCCGAAGCCGGGGTTGGCGCGCATGGCGATGGGGCCGCGGTAGCCGGCCGCCACCAGTTGTCCGATCTGACCTGGAGAGCCCACGTTGGGCAGCACGCCGTGGCGAAGAATCACGTCGAGCGCGTTGTCGCGATACACGTCGGAGGTCAGCATGATGACCGGCGGACTGGCGCCGAAGGCGAAGCCGGCGCGGGCCGCGCGCAGCACTTCGTTGCCGCTCACGGCATCGATCCACAGACCCGCTTCGCGCACGATCTGCAGCACCGCGCGCGCAGAATTTGCCTTCATCGCGTAGCGCACAACTAGATTCGGGCCGCTGGCCATGGTGGTCAGACGCCCCAAGGCCGCGCGCAGAATGGCGGCGTCGTAGAGATAGAACGGCGTGCCCACGCGGGCCGCGATTGCTTCCAGGGGATAGTCGTCGAGATTCATCGCAGGCGAAGAATATAGACGATAGACCGGAATCTTGCTTGCCGTCGCGCGCGCTCGGCACTACTTGATGGCGTAGTCGAGCACATCGATGTTGGCTGAGCTTTTCTGCGGGTAGAAGACCGTCAGCTTGTCCTCGGTCACCAGGCGGGCGGTGTCGATGAGCGGATCCGAGAAGAAGCGGCCCGCGTCGGTGCTGTCGAGGACTGTCCAGGAGGCGAAATTGGAAGCCGCCGTGGCAGCCGCAATCCGCAAATCGGGCAGGATTGCGTAGACGTTGTTGCTGCCGGCGATGGCGAGTTTTCCGCGGAAGCTCGCGATGGAGGGAAGACCCATGGCCACGCGGGTCCAGGTGCCGCTGGTGCTTCGCCAATAGTCGAAGAACTGGCTTTTAGTCCGCGCGCTGTCGAAGGTGGCGTCGTCGGCCTGCGCATCGGGCATGTGCGACAGCAACACGTGCACCCTGCCCGTGCTGTCCACGGCCATGTGCTCTTGGTTGATGAGCCCGCGGTTCTGGTTGATGGTCCACACCTTGATGCCCGACGAGCTCTTGGTGACGTAGCTCGACCCGCTGGTGGCGACGGCGGCGCCCGCATTGTTCTTCCAGGTTCGTCCGTGGTCGTCACTGTAGACGTAGCAGAGGTCGTGGTTGGTGGTGGCGTCCGGGGTTTCCCGCCAGCACCAGGACATGTGCAGGCGCGTGCCGCCCCTGGTGTAGGACAGCCCGTGCGGGTAGGCATTGATGCTGTCGAGCGTGCCGTTGACGAACATGCCGAGGGACGTCCAGGCGTGCGTGGCGCCGTCGTATTCCCACAGATACTCGTCGCCGCTGCCGCTGGAGCCGATGCGGGCCTCGAAGAGCATCTTGTTGCCGTCGGGCTCGGTCACGAACCTGGGGTAGGTCACCAGGGTCACCTTGGTGCTGCCCACCAAGGCCGAGGTGACGGCCGAAAAGCTGGAGGCCGCCCACGTCGCCGTGGCAGGACTCGTGACCAGCCCAGCCACGGACTTGCGGTAGTGCAGGTCATTGCCGTGGTGATCGAACGAGAGATGAAGGGTGCCGTCGCCAGGGCAAACTCCGAGGGAGATGGTGTTGTGGGCGTCGTCGGCGCTGTTGGTGTAATCCGCAAGCTCAATGGTGGACCAGGCCCCCGTAGGCAAGGCCCTTCGGCCTAGCACCACGTGGCGGCTGGTGTTCCAGAAGGCGGCGTACTGGTAGCCGCCATCGCTGACGATGCCATCTTGCTGGAAGGATTCTCCGTTCAAGTAGCCGCCGTAGGAGACCACGGTCAGGCCAGCCTTGGTCAGCAGAACCTCGCCCTCCTTGCTGATACTTGTGCTCGGAACACCAGCGTCGGCACCGCCGGTCGCGGAGCCACCCGTGGCGCTGCCACCGGTCGCACTGCCACCTGTGGCACTGCCGCCTGTTGCGGAGCCACCCGTTGCGCTGGCGTCTACGGCGTTTCCACCCGTGGCCCGACCGCCGGTCACGCTGCCGCCAGTGGCAACGCTCCCGCCGGAATTCCCACTTGCGCCCCCGATCCTGCTGCCTCCCGTGGCGCTCGAACCGCCGCTGGCTGCCACGGTTCCTCCGGAATTCGTACCGCCAGTGGACGCGGAAATTCCGCCCGCGTCGGGTCCTCCTGCCCCGTTTCCTCCGCCACTACCCGTCACGCCTCCCGTGGCCGTGTGGCCGCCGCTGGCCACCACGCCTCCCGTTGACAATGGCGTGGAAGTCGATGGGATCCCGCCGCTTGCGCTGCTACCACCTTGGATAGGTGGCAACGAGCTATCACGCGCGCTTCCCGAATTGCCGCAATTCAAACTGGCCCCGAGCACGAGGATCCCCAGTCCGACGAACAGGACCTGGTTTCGCGCGGGTGCATCTGGGGTCAGCATCGCTCTCCCATGAAAGGCAGTGATTCTCTCATCCCACGCAGCTCATCCGAAGCGGGATCGGGCGTACGGTCGCGCATCGCTGCCTGGCCGCAATGGCCTTTCGGGGGACCCTGGGAAGCTGCTAAGCTGCACAGCCAACATGACTGCAACAAAGCACGACCGAAATGCATGGTTCAAAGGTGGTACCGCCAACTGCGAGGTGACGCTCGCCCCCGGCGCGCACGCCTATCGGATGGTTCTGCTCGGCGCTCCTGGCGTGGGCAAAGGCACCCAGGCCGAGCTCATCAGCGAGCGTCTCGGACCCTGCCAATTGTCGACGGGTGACGTGTTCCGCGCCGCCAAGACCCTGGATCCGAGCGAGCGCACGCCCGCGCTCAACGCGGCCCTCGATTTCATGAAGCAGGGCAAACTGGTCCCCGACGAGACCGTCATCGGCATCGTGCGCGAGCGGCCGAGCTGCCTGCGCTGCCCGGGCGGTTTCTTGCTGGATGGTTTCCCGCGCACGGTGCAGCAGGCCGAGGCCCTGGCCGGCATGTTGAAGGATTTGGGCATGAAGCTGGACGCTGTGCTTAGCTACGACCTGCCCATCGACCAGATCGTGTCGAGACTTTCGGGCCGCCGCACTTGTAGCGGATGCAAGGCCGTGTACCACGTGACCACCAAGCCACCCAAGGTGGCGGACGTTTGCGATGCGTGCGGCGGCAAGTTGATCGTGCGCGAGGACGATCGTCCCGAGGCCATCCGGGTGCGCATGGAAGCCTACGAAAAGAGCACCGCGCCGCTGGCCGACTACTATCGCCAGCGCGGCCTTCTGGTGTCCATCGTGGCCGAGGGGTCGCCGGAAGACATCTACAAGCGCACCGCGGCGGCCCTGGCCGCGCGGCCCTAGCTCGCGTTCTCCGGGCGAGAAGCTTGGCTCCACATCGCGGGTTGTCGCGCAGTGCTCTTGTGCTATCTATAATGCAGACTATTTGACTCCGCAATTCCGGTATTCTCTAGCACGATAAGTCGGCACCGCGTTCACGCAACCCTCGTCGGAAAATGATTGGATTTTCGCCATGACGAACTCGCCCAAGTCGCCCTCACCCACGCTGGCCCGATTGGCCGACTACGCCAAGAACCCCTTGACCCTGGCGGGCTTTGGCCTGACCACGGTGTCGGGCATCGCGCTGGCCGTGCTGCTCATCCTCGAAGCCCTTGGCGTCATCGAGAATCCCTACGTGGGCTTGATCGGGTTCGCCATGCTGCCGGGCACCTTCGTGGCTGGGTTGGTGGTGATGCCGGCGGGGATCTTACTTCGCCGACGCAAGCTCCTGAAGAGCGGCAAGCTGGCCGAGGAGGTTCCGGCCTTTCCGCGACTGGACTTCAACGACCCCCATGTCCGGCGCGCTACCTTCGTCGTCGTATTGCTCACGGTGGTGAACGCCATTCTGCTCGCCTCCAGCTCGGCGGCGGCGCTCAGCTTCATGGACACGCCCAAGTTCTGCGGCACCGTCTGCCACAAGGTCATGCAGCCCGAGTACACGGCGTATCAGAATTCGCCGCACTCGCGGGTCAAGTGCGTGCAGTGCCACATCGGCCCCGGCGCTTCGTTCATGGTTCGTTCCAAGTTCGATGGTTTGCGCCAGGTCTGGAAGGTCTTGACCGGCACCTACGCGCATCCCATCGCCTCGCCGGTACACACCCTGCGCCCGGCGCGTGACACCTGCGAAGGCTGCCACTGGCCGGCCAAGCACTACGGCGACAAGCTGCGCCTTATCGGCCGCTTTTCGGAGGACGAGAAGAATACCGCCAGCTTCACCGCGCTCTTGCTCAAGACCGGCGGTGGCGCCGCCAAGTCTGGCCAGCAGCACGGCGGCATCCACTGGTGGCACATCTACGCCGACAACAAGATCCGCTACCTGGCCACCGACAAGCGCCGCCAGGAGATCGCCTGGGTCGAGCTGACCACGCCCGACGGCAAGCACACCGAGTTCGTACGCGAGGATGCGCCGGCGGTTCCCCCGGCTCGCATTGCCGCCGAGGCCAGGCTGATGGACTGCATCGACTGCCACAACCGCCCGACCCACCTCTTCGAAAGTCCGGCCAAGGAAACGGACTCGGTCCTGCAGCGGCAGGCCGATCTGCGCGCGCTGCCGTTCTACAAGCGCGAAGTGGTGAAGGCGGCCTCGCAGTCGTACCCAACCCACGAGCTGGGCGTGGCTGGCGTGCGCGATGCTGTGGGCAAGTTCTACGCCACGACCTACCCCGAGATCACCGCCAAGCAGGCCGCCCTGGTCGTGCGGGCGTCCGAGGAAGCCGCGCGGGTCTATGACCGCACGGTCTTCCCCGAGATGAACACCGACTCCAAGACCCACCCCACCAACATTGGCCACGACGATTCCCCGGGCTGCTTCCGCTGCCACGACGGCAACATGAAGAACAAGTTGAGCGGAGAAGTGATCCCCAACGATTGCGACACCTGCCACGGCATCCTCATCGACGGCAGCCCCACCGAACCCGATCTGACCAAGCTGACGATGCTGGCGCCCACTGCCCCCGCCGAGGCGCCCCAAGAAGCGAAGTAGGCGCGTCGGATCCGGATATCAACCACAGAGGACACAGAGAACACAGAGGCCGGAAGGAAGGGTACTCGGATCTTGGATTCGACCTCTTACCTTCTCTGTGTCCTCTGTGTTCTCTGTGGTTGATCTTGTCCGACCGTCGTCACAACTTGATCACGCCCAATTTGAGGGCGAATTTGACCAGCTCGGTGCGGTTGTGGATGTCGAGCTTCTGCATCATCCGCTCGCGGTGGGACATGGCGGTCTTCACGCTGATGCCGAGGAGCTGCGCCATTTCCTTGTTGGAATTGCCCTCGGCGACCAGCTTCAGAACCTGCTTCTCGCGGTCGGTGAGACTGAGGTAGCGCTCTTCTCCAACGCCAGCGCCGGCGGGCTGGGACGTGGGCAGCAGCGCCTCGCGCGCCAGCGACGGATCGAGCACCAGACCACCGCGGTGGACCGCGCGCACGGCCGATGCCAACTCTGATCCGGCGGCGCGTTTGAGCACGTAGCCCGAGGCCCCGTTCTTGAGAAAGCGGGTGACATACTCGCGGTCGTCGTACTGGGTCAGCACCAGGATCTTCGCCCGCGGATTGCTGCGCAGGATTTCGGGAGTGGCCTCCAGCCCGCCCAGGCCGGGCATGTTGATGTCCATCAGCACCACGTCCGGATCCAAGCGGCGCGCGGCCGCGATGGCTTCCGTGCCGTCGGCAGCCTCGCCCACCACCTCCAAATCGTCGCACAAAGAGAGCAGGGCACGGATACCTTCGCGGACCAGGGCATGGTCGTCGGCGATGAGAATGCGGATCTTAGCCAAGGTGATTCTCCTCCTCGAAGGGAACGCGCAAGATCACGCGGGTACCGGAATCGGCTGACGAAATCACCTCGACCGAGCCGCCCACCATGGACAGCCGTTCGCGCATGCCGAGCAGGCCCAGGCCCCGCCCCGACGGCCCGGGCACGGCCACGCTGGCGGGATCAAAGCCATGGCCGTCGTCCTCGATTTCAACCAGCAACTCGTGTTCCCGCTCCTCGACCTGGATAAGTACCTGGGTCGCTTCCGAGTGGCGGGCCACATTGCGGATGGCCTCCTGAATGGCTCGAAACAAGGTGGTTTCGCGCTCCGAGCTAAGGCTGCGGCCAGGCAACGTGACTTCGCAGCGGTAGGCGATGTTTGCGGGCGTGAGGTTGTGCTCGGCCAGCCAGCGAATGGCCGGGAACAGGCCAAGGTCGTCGAGGACCGACGGGCGCAAATCATAGATAAGCGCGTGGACATCGGCCAGGGTTCGCCCCGCGAAGGCGCGTGCCTCGGTCAGGCGCTCGTGCACGATGGCGGGCGTGGGCGCGGACAACGCGGCGTCGAGCTTCATGCCGAGAGCGGCCAGGGTTTGGCAAGTCTCGTCGTGCAGCTCGCGCGCGATGCGCTTGCGTTCGTCCTCTTGGACCGAAACGATTTTGGAGAGAAGCTGCCGCAATTCTTGCGTGCGTGCCTGCACCCGCTGTTCGAGGACATCGTGGCTGGCAGTAAGGTCGTCGAGCGAGGTCTTGAGCGCCACGCGCATGGCTTCGAGCGAGCGGCCGAGCTTGCCCACCTCATCGTCGGCCTGGGGGGGCACGGCCGTCTCCAGGTTGCCATCGGCAATACGTCTCGCGGCCACGTTGAGGGCCTTGAGCGGCTCGGTCACGCTGTGGGTGGCGCCCCAGGAGAAGAGCAAGGCCAGCAGCAAGAGCAGTGGCGATAGCACGAGGATGCGTCCGCGCTGGACCATGATGGGGCCGAGCGCCTCACCGCGGGTCTGGCGCAATAGGATCTGCCAGGGGGCGATCTTCAGGGCCCCCACGGCGGTGATGTCGTCGCTGCCGGCTGCCAGAGAGGCGGGACCGCCGGTGCCCGCCACCAACCTGCCCTTGTCGTCGAGCAGGCTGGCGCTACCGTTGCCAAGCGCGCTGGGCTTGAGCATGGTGAGCCAAGCTGGCGCGCTGGGATTGGCGATGGCGCACACCACGTGGGTCACCTGTCCATTCCAGTCGCGCACCGGCACCAGGAACACCACCCGGCTTCGCTGCGCCTCGATCAGGTGCGCCACGCCCTGCCGGCCGAGCTCGAAGGCCGTGTCCATTTCGGCCAGGGCCAGCAGCGTAGGGCTCGCGAGATCCTGGTGGCGAAGCTCCTGCCACAGCACCTTCTTGCCTGTGTTTTCTTCCTTGGTCACCACGACGATGGCTTCAAGCACGGGCGAACGCAGGAAAGTCGCGCGCAGGGTGCGTTTGGCGTTACCGTTGACCCAATCCTCGGGCGTTCCCGTCGCCGCTGAAAGACTGGCCAGGTGCTCACGCAGCTCGTAGTCGAAATGCAGGGCCAGGCTGCGCGCCAGGCGCTGGTGCTCTTCAAGCAGGTGCTGGGAGACATCGTCGAAAGCCGTATGCAGCGTCCACAACGCAAGCAGCGTCGGTGCCAGAGCCCCGACCCCCACCAGCAGAGCCACGCGCCGACGAATGCTGTAGGGGCGTATGGAGCGCGGACTCATGGCGCATCCCCGATGAGCTGTCTAGCCAGGCGGAGGAGCTCCACGGTGCGGCCATTGAAGCGCAGGGCTGTGGTGGTTGCGCCCTGGGACCATTCCAGATCTTGCCAGACCGAACCATCCTCTTGTCTTTCAGCCTTGAGCGAGGCGGAAAGGCCTGGCCCTAGCGGAATCATGATCTCGTGAAACGATGGTCGAGGTGGCCGCAGCGTGGGCGGGATCTCGCCGCCGCGGCTGCGGAAGAGCGTGAGCTGGCTCTTGCCATCGTCCGTTTGCATGGCCAGGGCGACAGCTGGGACGGGCCTTGCGGTGGCGCGAATGCCGCCCGCGACGAGCGCGTGGCCCGGCAAACCCTGGTGGAGCTTACCGAGGTGCAGACCTGTGCGCGCCTCGGCCTCGTCCACGCTTGCGCAAAGATGCACGCCCCGGGGTAAGTCGGAAATCCATCCGGGAATGGCGTCGCCAGCGCGCAGGGCAAGCGCCACGGACGCAAGCACGGCCAAGGTCATCCAGGCCGGATGCCGCGCGGGTCTTGCTGCTTGCTCCTCCGCTCGCGCGAAGGCGACGGCGCGATTGCGCGGGTCCGAATTCTGGGCGGGATGGGGCTCCATGCTAGTTCACGCGACCGTGAGGAAGAGTATGACACCGAGTCCAATCGCCGTGCTTGGAAGGATCCACGGCGATAGCTCGGCGGGGACGGTTTGCCACTCGCGCAGCAGTGTCTGGCAGCGCTCTTCGATGGCGGCAAGGCGGAACCCGTGCCACGTGCGTGCCGTGTGGGCAGCAACGCCAGTACTGCCGGATAGTTTGCGCAGGCTGGCCACAACAGCTTCCGTGCCGCCGACCTTGCGCGCGGCGGACTGGTCGGCCCGGCGCTCGATTTCCACCACCGCTGCCCGCGCGGCCAGTTGTATCGCCGGATTGAAGAAGCAAAGTCCTCGCACCAGCATCAGTCCCCAGCCCAGAACGGGATCCCGGTGTCTTGCGTGGGCCATCTCGTGCGCGATGGCCGCTTCCAGTTCGTCGGGTGCCAGCATCTCGTAAAGCCCGGTGGATGCCACGATGACGGGGTTGCGCAGGCCTCGGCAGATCAGGATGGGATGCTTGGAGGCGAGCACCGTGAGTCTAGGTAGGGCGATGCCCAGGGCAGCGGCGGAGCGCTGCGCGGCGCTCACCAAGGCAGGAGGCGCGGTCACTGTCCGATGCGTGCCTCGGCCGCGCACAAAATCCAGGGCAAAGGGAATCACGTCGCGCAGGAAAAGTGCGGCGCCAGCCAAGGCCAAAAGCCACGCCGCCGCGCTCGACAACCCCACGCCATGCCAGGCCCAGGGTGACAAGTGGCTGGCGGAAAAGAGCGCCCATTCGTCGCGAAAGCGATCACCAAGCCGCCAGGGCGCAAGCAACCACAAGAGCGGCGTCCCGGCCAGCGGGAGCCCCATGGCGAGTAGCCAAAAGCGGAGACGGGTTTGCGGGGCGCGGATGCGCTGTACGCGCAAGAGCATCATGACCCCGATGGCAGCCACGATGCCGTGGAGGATGCACTCGGCCGCCCGTCTACCCATCCTTTTTCCGCGCGTCCGCGTCCGCGTGTTTCCGAGCGGATGCATCCGCTGGCTTCGGCGCGTCCGCGTCCGCCTGTTTCCGCGCAGGCGCTGCGGCGTGATTACCGAGCACTTCGTCGGCTTCTTCCGGGAACATGCGCGCGTATTCGAGCGGGTGTTCGTGGCGCATGCGTTCGCGTGGGATCTTGCCTGTGAAGATGGTCTTGCTGCCAGGGAAGACCTCGGGCGCGAAGACCACGTTGTAGATGTGCCACACGATGACCACCAGGAAGGCCATCAGGCCCTCGTTGCCGTGCGCGACCTTGGCCGCGGGAATGATTTGGCCAGGGAGGAAGCGCGTGGCTTCGATGGGAAAAAGCAGGGCGAAGCCCGTGGTGATCATGATGAGGCCGCCGAACAGGATGCCCCAGTATTCGAACTTCTCCTTGTAGTCGAAGCGATCGAATTGCGCGCGCACGTCCGAGATGCGTAGGTAGTAGCGCAAGGTCGTCACCACGTCGCGGAAGTCCTTGGCCCCCGGGACCATGGCCAGCGTCGAGCGTCCGGCGATGACCGCGGCCAGGATGCTGACCAGGTGGACCAGGGTCATGAGCGAGAACAGCACGCCGGCCAAGCGGTGGAAGTAGCGAACCTGGGCGATACCGCCCAGGATGTTCACGACGGTCTTGGAGATAGCGGCGTCGTGAAATTTTTGCGGCAGGCCGGTCAAGGCCAGGGCGAAGAAGATCAGCATCACGAGCAGGTGCTCGATGCGGTCGCGGGTTCCGAAGCGGACCACTTCGTCGTTGTCGTTCTTGTTTCGGTCGTCCTTGGTTCGCTTCATCGGTTCACCACCGTGCGCCAGAGGTGGAGGAGAATCTGCAACAGGAGTCCTCCCACGATGAAGGGGATGATGAGCTTGTAGAAGAGCCTGACCATGAACACGAGCGGCGCTCGCGTGAGCGACGGTTCGTAATGGGAAAGCCAGGCGGCGGGAAAATTGTCCGACGCGCCCTTGTGGCATTTTTGGCAGGTCTTGACCAGATTGGCGCGGAACGCGGGCGCGCTGTCGCCGGTGACCTTGCCGATGTCGTGGATGCCGTGGCAGTCCACGCACAGCGCGACCACGGGTTCGTTGGTTGTCTTCCGCCCCTTGGCTCCGAAGGCGGCGGTGGTGCCGTGAAAGTCGGACAGGTAGGTCGACACCACGGCGGTGGACAGCCCGTACTTGCCCATCAACTTGCTATCGGCGTGGCACTTTCCGCACAGCGAGGGCGTGTTCATCAGCCAGGCCCGGCTCTTCGGGTCGGCGATGTCGTGCGAGCGATGGCAGTCGGTGCAGATGGGCACGTCCTTGTTCTGCTCCATGAAGAGCGCGCGCCCGTGCACGCTCTTGGCGTAGGCCTCGGAGATGGGCCGGTGGCAGGTGGCGCAGGTCTGCGAGATGCGCGAGCGAGGCTGCGCCGGTCGCGCGATGTCGTGCGAGCCGTGGCACTTCACGCAGGTCGGGGCGAAGACGTCTCCGCGCGCTTGCAAGCCGTAGTGAACGCTGTCCAGGGTCTTGGTGTAGTTCTCGAAATGGCAATTCTTGCAGGCCTCACCGAAGCTGGCGCGAAACTGCGCCAGGTTCTTGTAGTGGCGCTCGGGGTGCGGTACCTGTTCGAGGCCGGTGTGACAATCGGTGCAGCGCAGATTCTTGTGCACGGATCCCTCGAGGACCTCGCGC
>Ga0302322_100002948_pt1 | contig 14497 bp, 9 predicted proteins | sample Fen_T0_2_FD_203757 | JGI IMG/M metagenome (GOLD analysis project Ga0302322, IMG submission 203757) | Peat permafrost microbial communities from Stordalen Mire near Abisko, Sweden - Fen_T0_2 | ecosystem: Environmental > Terrestrial > Soil > Wetlands > Permafrost | place: Sweden: Abisko... | reverse complement strand
CGCAAGGGCGCCCTCATCGGCATCGCGTTCATCATGCTGTACAAGCTTGGCGACTACGTCGCCTCCGGCATGATCCAACCGTTCCTCATCAAGACCGGGTTCTCGGGCACCGAGATCGCCGCCTGGTACAAGCTCGTGGGTTTCACCGCCATGACCGTTGGAGTCCTGCTGGGCGGCGGACTGGTGACCAAGCTCGGCGTGCGCAAGGCGCTTCTGCTCTTTGGCATTCTCGCCTCGGTCACCAACAGCGGCTACCTCGCCCTGTCCATCGTTGGCAAGAACCACGCCCTCCTGGCCGGGGCCATCGGCATTCACAACCTGTGCAGTGGCATGGCCGAGACCGCCTTCATGGCCTTTCTGATGTCCCTGTGTAACAAGTCGTTTTCCGCCACCCAGTTCGCCCTGCTATCGAGCGCCTCCACCGTGGTGGGCCGAACCCTGGGCGCGGGCTCGGGCTACCTCATCTTGGCCGCGGGTTGGCCCGTCTTCTTCGCCACCACCATGGCCATGGCTGCGCCCGCCCTGGTCATGTTGTGGTTCCTGCCCAGGGAAGAAGCCAGCGCACCCTCATCCCCATGCTGAGGATGTGTCGGCGGTTTTCCTAGGGAGATCCGATCACAATCTCCAGCCTGCCATGGCGAGTCTGGACGGACTTCAGGACCAGCTTGGCCAGCGACTGTTTGAAATCGCTCTGCTTGAGCTGGAAGACTGGCGCGCTGGACAGGTAGCCTTCAGCGCACCTGGCGATGACCTCCTCGGCGGGGGCGCGCAGGGTTGCCGGCAAGCCTTCGATGACCACCTCCGCGACCGTGGGCTGGTCAAAGAAGAATTCGCCGGTCTCGGGCGCGTAGCGAATCTGCCCGGCGACCACGGCCCGGCCACGGAGCGCGCTTTGCCCGACAATGCTCAAGTCGACTTCGGGTCGCAGTAGAATGCGATTGCCGCTCTCCATAAGCTCCACATCAAGGGCGCGCACCGTGGCCGTGACCAGCAGCTTGGATTGACTGATCGGCAGCTTGCGCTGAAGGGTCTGCTGGATGTCGGATGCGCTCAGGCTGATGGTGTAGCTGACCGTGCAGCCCGCCGAGAGAGCGCACGAGAGAACCACGCCGAGCAGGAACCGTCTCATGGCGAGCATTCTAGGCTCCCCCCGCCTACCGTCCCAGCCCCGTCACATAGTGAATGTTCGGTTTGGCCGGGGCCTGCATGCCGTTGCCGATGTGAAAGCTGGGATGGGGCGGTTGGTTGTAGCCGGTTTGCTCGGAGGACACTTGCATCCGGTATTGCGGGTCGTGCATCAGGGTGAACAGCCGGCGCGCCGTCACGTCGGTGGTGGTGTAGATGCGCAAGGCCGTGCTACCTGTCTCGCGCCAGATAATTTCCTCGCGCCAGTCGCCGAATAGATCTGCGGTCAAGACCGGCGTGGCCTTGGTCGTGTTGTTCGAGGCGCACGACGAACAGCTTTGCAAGGTTGTCCCGTCGTACTTGGTGATGGCGGTTCCGTCCTCCAGCTCGCGCGACTCGTCCGCATCCCAGTAGATCAGAAAATTGAGCGAGGGCGTCGTGTCGCTATCGACGGTTGCTCCCGTCGTCGCGGAGGCAACGCCGCCAGAGGTATTGGTCCACACCTCGGCACCGTCCCAGGCCGGCGACACATCGTCTGCCACGCCACGCTTGGTGGTGCTGGATTTGACTGGGCCCGTGGAGATGATCTCGCACGTATCGGCGTCGCGGACGTCGAAGATGGGCGAGGGGCTGTTGTCGTGGGGCATGAAGACTTCCAGCCCAGGCCGCGACGGCACCAAATCGCCGACGTGCAGGGCGGTGCCGTGCCCATAACTGGTCGTGCACTTGAGGGTGCCGTCAGCCCCGATGGTCGCGGCACCAAAGATGAGTTCCTGGGCGGTTCCGTCGGGGAGCATGGCCATGGCCATACTGTCCGCGCCCTGTCCCGCCAAGAGCGCGTTCTTTTCACTGGGGTCGCTGCTATCCACCTGCCACAGCTTGGTCAAGCGGCCGTCCCGCCAATTCCACGCCGTGATGGCTGCACGGCCAAAGTAGCCACGCGATACCAAGATGCTCGGGCGCCCACTGGCCGGCTTGTCCGGTCCCAGATCGTTCACGAATCCAGCCGAGGCAAGAAAGAGGTCCGAACGATTGCCCACGTTGTCGCCCCATGAGGCGAGGTCGCCGCGCGGAGCCTCGAAATTCACGGTGGCAAGTTCTGCCCCGGTCGCGCCTTCGAAGACAGTCAAGTACTCGGGGCCTGTGACAATGTAGCCGGTGGTTCCCTCGGCGTTGTCCACGCTTCGGTAGTCGGAGCCCTGCGCGTCGCTTGCGGCTGGCCCCGTGTGCAAAGGCGCCCCGGTTCCATCTTTTGTTCCAGGTGCCGTCCTCATCACAAGCTCGGCCTTCCCGTCCCCGTCGAAGTCATAGACGAGAATCTGGGTGTAGTGGGCCCCGGCGCGAATATTGATGCCCATATCGATCCGCCACATCAAGGTGCCATCCAGTTGGTAGGCATCGACATAGACATTCCCCGTGCACCCGGATTGCGAATTGTCTTTCGCGTTCTGCGGCTCCCACTTGAGCACGATCTCGTACGCGTTGTCTCCGTTCAGGTCACCGACGGTTCCATCGTTTGCATCGTAGGTGTAGCCCTCGCTCGGGGTCTCGCATTGGGGCCGGCCGGGCGTGACCCCGGCAGGTGGAGGCGTCAGCGGGATCCGCAGGTAGTTCTCCGCCCAAACCTTGGCGCCGCCAGAGTCTTCCCGCTCGACGCCGCCGATCACCGCGCGTACCGAGTAGGTGGATTTGCTGCTGCCCCCGGCATCGAGGTAATTCGTGCTGCTGGTGACGGAGGCGATCTTTCCGCCATCACGGTAAACGTTGTAGGCGATGGTCTCGGGGTTCTTGGCGTCGTACTCGGTTCCGAACATGCGCCACCCCACGTACACCCCGGCGTCCACCTTCACGGCCACCACGCCACGGGTGAGCGCCTCCATCTGAAAATGCCCGCTGCCGCTGCCCTTGGTTGGATCGTAGGGCGTCACCACGTCGAACCGCTGAGCCGAACAAGCGGCCCACGCAAGCAACACGAAAAACAACGGTCGATTCATCACTTGGTCGCCCAAAGGATACAACGGGGGAGCATAGGTATTTGAAGCGCCATTCTCCTTGGCCTTCACAGATTGTCCGATAACAGAACTTCTGTAAACTACACTCACCTACACGGCAAACTATCGGCAAACTATCCCCTATGGCCGGGTGGCTTGGTCAGGCGCCCTGGACGGGTGTTCATGGCACGGCCGACCTAGACGAGATCGACTACGCCGACCCACCCAGTCCCGCGTGGTGACTGATCAGCGCCCCCAAGAGCGGGGCCGGGATAGGCCACGCCAACCACGGCTTCCCTCGCAAAAATCGGCTAGTTTTCCCTCGGGTATAGGGGGCGTGTAGGCGACGTAAGTTCTGCTATCAGATACTCGGCGTGTAGGCAAAAATGGCGCTTCCTTTTCCTATCCACCGAAGGGCTGTTTGGATGCAGGTCATCGGCAACAGAAGATGCCTCCGGATGTCCCGACCGACGCGGGCACACACGGATCAGTGAGCACACTGGTCTGACAGACGTACGCACGGGGATGCCCTTCCTTTCCGGTGCAGAAGGTGGAATCACCCGAAGCGCTTCGGCTGCAATCACTTGGATACACTTCATACCCGCCTCCGTCGATACCGCCGCAGACCACGGAAGAGCAGGCGTTCCCTTCCGGTAGGCACAAGCTCTCGCACGGGGCATTGCAACAGTACTCGCCCGAGATGCACGCCCGCGGGCCACAAACGGGTCCACGATCAATTGCGGCATCAGAGGCCGTGCCGCCAGCTCCCGTCCCACCGGTTCCCGGAACGCCGCCAGTACCTGGTTGGCCTGATCTTCCACCGGAGCCACCTCCGGTCCCACCCACCCCGATTGAACCTCCCCCATCCAAGGAAGTGTTCGTCCCGCCCGAACCGCCTCCCTCGACTACTGTACTGATCCCGCCCGAACCCGATGCGCCTCCAGTTCGCGTCCCTCCAGCGCCTGAATCGACTATTCCACCAGTGCCTGATAGTCCACCTGAACCGGCCAGTCCCCCCGAACCTCGTATTCCACCCGAGCCGATTGGCGCGTCGATACCGCCTCCACTGCCACCTGAGCCCGCAGGCGGCACTCCGCCTCCGATCCCCCCAGAAGACAATGCGCCGTCCCAAGCGGCGTCATGGACGACAAGGGAGTTGGACTTTCCGCACGAGGGAGACCACGCAGACAGAAGTCCGAGTAAGAGTATTCCGACTCGTTTGGTAAGCATCGACATATGAACTCTCCCTTGATGGATGATCGGTTGGCGGCGAGTTTGGTAGTCCAGAGGCGTGCCATCCGGGCCTCTGGACTACTGATTATCAGCGCCTCTATTATGGGCTGCAGACTAGTGCGCTGCCAGGCGTAACCTCAAACGCCCGACCGAAGAACGAGCCGGTGAAGGTGAGGCCGGACCCGGTCCCGAAGATCACCGCCGCATTCGGTGCCACCAGTGTGCCGTTGAACACCGCATACATATTCAAGGAAGTTCCAGCAAATCCTAGGAAGATCGGCAGAACCACGCCCGATGTGCTGACGAATGGCGCATTGAAGATGAGGCTGTCGTGAACGAAGATTCGCGTCGTTGCGGTGACGTGAATTGTTGAGCTCGAGTTGATGGTGAGGCTTTGGAAGTAGTAGTCGCCACCCTGCAAGTTCAAGGTCCCGCCGTTGAGGACCGTCGCGGAAGAGTAAGAGCCAGGTGCTTTCGACATAGTTACCCCCGAATTGACGGTGAAACCTCCGAGCGTCGGGTTGGGAAAGGTTGGCAACGTGGGCAGTGCCGGGAGTGACACCACCGCATTTTCCGTCTTGCTCCCGGTAATCGTCGCATCGGAATCTGGGAATATCTTGCCTCCCGAAACAACGTCACCATTGACAGTCGACCGATGTTGCACGGTGACCGCCGATTTGCTGATGATGCCCCCAAGCTTGCAATCCTGGGCCACACGCGTAGTCCCGGTGCCAGCATTGAGCAGCGCTGCAAATCCACCGCCTGGCGTCTTCAATTGGGTACGATCGTCCATGAGGAAGCTCTGGCTTGCCTCGATGCCAGCACCTACCGTAACAGTCTGGTTCTTCTGAACCGGCGGATTGGCTCCGTCGGAGACTGTCCACTGCACGGTGTATGTGCCTGGCGCTAGCGTCACTTGACCGCCGACAACCGGAATTGGAGTGCCAAGAGGAACTCCGTTCTTTTGGATTACAAGTCCGGTGGGTATCGGAGAGCCGGCGCAGTTGTCGGTCGCTGTCGCCTGGCCAATGGACAACAAAAGGGAGGCCGCACACGAGTTGACAGTCTTGTCCGCCGGCAGTATCAGCTGTGGCGGCGTAGTGTCACGAACGATGAATTGCTGCTTGCACAACGCAGAGGCACCCTGGTTATCGGCGACATTGATGGTCACGGGATAGCTGCCGGGCGAGTCAGGACCGATGGCTACAGGCGCAAGCGTGATAGGATCCACCGCCGTGACCGTGAGCGGATTGCCATCCGGATCCGACCAACCGTTGTTGAACGCACTGGCAGAAGAGCTGGCCCTGCAAGTGGCATCGGCAGACTGTGTAACGTCCTTGCAGATGGCATTCGGTGCTCGATTGAGCGTCGTCACACCGGTGAGGGACCAGGCACCACGTCCGGCGGTCCCAACCACGAGCATGTCCTGCAATGGATCGTAATCGAGGGCCCACGGGTTGGTGTTCGGAAGATTCGTTCCAAGACGCGTCCAAACGCCAGGATTGGCGATTGCCATCATGAAGACACCTGGAACACCACCATCCGCTGCCGCAATCACAATGCGATCCCCATTGCTGGCGCTGGGCGCGTAGACGATCGACCGAATCCGTCCTGGACCAGTGTACAAGCCATTGCTCAGGTAGCTTAGGTCACCCGTGAGTTCCACAGGTGAACCGCCGCCATGCGTGACCTGATAGACGTGAGAGTCTACGCCGACATACGCAAGGTTGGGGTTGCTCGCGGACATGACGACTGTAGCGGCGGAGTTGCCGGAGGATGGCCACGTCGCCTCGGCGACCAGAGGTGCTCCCTGGGCAAAGCGATTGAAGACGGTTGTTTGGCCAGGCCCGCCGCAGTTGGATCCGTTTTCGGCCGTCACCCAAAGGGCTTCTACGTTGCTCGCGTTGCCCCAGGAGAATGAGGTCGCATTGGTCGGGCTGCCCGAAATCAGCGCGGCGTGTTCGCCAAGATCGCGCGACTCATACACCCCGTTCCAGTGGCCAGGGATGAGCAACCATTTCTGCGGATTGGGCTGAGGAGCAGCGGCCGGGTCGTACTGCCTGTTAACGCCAAAAGTTGGCGCCCAATCGAAGTTCTCGACCTGATTGAGGGGCTTGAGGACGCCACCGTCGTTCACCAGGAGCTTGCTCGTGTGAGTCACGTCCGGATCGATAAGAAACACGGTGCTTATCTTGTTGCCAGTACCGTCAAACGTGTGCAATTCGAAGTCGTTCGACCCCTGGAAACTCGTATACCGATACGAGGTTGCGGGCGACGTTTGTGCACTAACCGCCGCAACACCAACACCGTCCGCAAATTCGATCTGTGTCCAGGGAATTGCGGTTCCCACGGTTCCCTGCAACTCCGACGGCGTGCCGTTATCCTGTGTCCCGCCAATGATGCCGTGGGACACGGAATCCAGCGCAATGGACCTGAACTCAGCGGTTATCAGGGCCGTCGCACCCTGTCCAGCAAGCGAGTACCACTGTCCCGTGGCATCGTGCGGGCTTGTACGCAAGAAGACACCGCCGTCGCAGGACATGAATAGATACTGGCCCGTTGGATCGAGGATCATGTCACGGATGTCGGCGTGCACGTCCCTGCCGTCCACAGCGCCCTCGTTGACCAGCGTTGTCCACTGGGGGGACGGAATGGTTGTTGAGGCGGCGTTTGTCGTATCACCGCGAACCAGGTGGAGAGCGGCGGCATCACCCCCAACGTAAAGCAGGTGCGGATTTGTCGGATCGATGGCCAGAGCGAGATTGGTGCCGGCCTGCCCGCCCTCGTTGGTGCTTTGCCAGCACTGCCACGTCGCAGTCCCGGTCGCGGTGACGGCAGTCGTGGTGCCGTCACCGTCCGCACCGGTGTACTTGCTAAGCAGAATGAACTTGGTTGTGGACAGCGTGCCAGTAGCGGGATCGTTGTACGGCCCGACAATCCAGTCCCCATCTGCGAGCCCCGTCACACCGACAATGCGTACCCGAAGGCTTCTGCTGTTGAGCGCACCGGGCGTGATGACATCCCCCGCGTTGTGCTCGACCAAGATGGTGGTCGGTTGGCCACCCGGCACGCTGCCTCGGGTTATCGAGACGATCGGCGATGCCGTCAATGGGGCGGGAATCGGATCGGGCGCGGGCGGAACTGGCACGGGGCGGGTCGGCATCTCGGCTTGGGTCCAAGTGGCCCCCTGATCAAGGGTGTAGCCGATGTATACTGGACGACCCATTGCAGAGACAATCGCATAGAGAGCCCCAGTTGGGCCAACGGCCAGCCTGGCGTTATCCGTGCCACCGAAGAATCCACACCCATCGGTGAACCATGCTGACAAAGTAACGGGCAAGCCCCACGCGGAGGTGTCTTTGTTCGAAATCAAAGTCCAGGACTGTCCAGCATTCGTACCGAGATAGAGGCCGCTCGCCCCGTACCCCCTATCGGTGAAGACCAGGTAGAATCTATCGGCACTCGGATCCGCAACGACATCGTAAGCCGAGCCAAAGGTTGCGGGGAGGCCGCCCTGCCCAGCCAAGCTCGTCCAGTGCGCCCCGTTGTCCGCGCTTCGGAATACATAACCCTGGGGATGCTTACCGTCAGTACTTTCGGCGGCCGCGACAATGGTCTGCCCACGCACGGCGATGCCGCGAATGCGCCTTCCACTCATCGCCGCACTGCCAGTCGTCGTCCACGAGGTGCCCCCATTCGTCGTTACATAGACCATGCCTTCAGCACTTGGCGGAAGTCCGTTGGAGCGTGCACCACCGCCCGCAACAACGTGCTGCGAATTAGCAGGATCCACAGCCATTGCACCAATGGTCAGTGAAGGCAGACCGTCGGTTGTGGTCGACCATTGTGGCATCACAGCGGGGGTACCGATCGGCGCAAGTGCACTGCCGGTCTTCCAGATACCGCCATTCACAGCGCTGGCATACAGTATAGCTGGGTTCGTGGAATCAACGACAAGGCGGTGAACCGCGCCTGTCCCCTGATCCTTGAACGCCAATGGTGTCATGTTTCCGACAATTGGGGCTGGCCCTTCTTGAGGCCACGTCGCCGGCGATATGCCAAGCGACTGTCTACTCTCGATCCCCGACCTGTCCGTCCCTTCCCGAGCCCGTTGACAACCTAGGCCTGCCAATACAACAGATAGACACACTCCCGTAACGTAGTACTCACGCATTTCCCGTCCTCCAGATGTCCATGATTGACGAATGTCGCTGCGGTAAGTCCGCGCGGCTGGAAAAGTTAGCTAATGTTTTTTCCAAGTCAACCCACCAAGGGCAGATATGGAATGTTTTGCAAGGCTCCTCGCAAAGGCGCGCTCAGATGGTTGATTCCACGCAAAGTGGACCGCGTCACTCGGATATAGGACAGCGGGCCGGTCTGTCGTGCTAGGCTAGGTCCGCCCAACGGCTTTCGGGTTGGGTCTGCTTCACCTCAAGGATTGGGATCCCTCAATGAAACAGCACAATCTCCTACTGGGACTTCGGCGAACGAACTCTCGGGGCATCGGCTTCGCTTCGACACCAGTGCTGGCGTTCTTCCTCACTACTGGCCTTGGGGGATGCGAAAGCTCGAGACTTAACGTCACGCCACCGGCGCCACAAGATGGAGGTGGTGGAGGCGGTGCCAGACCGGACAGTGGCGGGGTCAACGGCGGAAGCACGGGAACTGGCGGCGTCCCAGGGAGCGGTGGGATCGGCAATAGGGGTGGGACAGCGGGAAGTACCGTCACTAGCAGTGACGGTGGAAACAATAGGGATGCCGGTCCAGGGAGCGGTGGAACCGGTTACGGTGGTGGGATCGGCGGCACCAGCACAGGCAGGAATAGTGGCGGCGCTCCTGGTTCAGGCGGATTGTCTTCGATCGGTGGAACCAGCAGCGGCGGCATCTATGGCAGCGGCGGCACTAGGGGAACGGGAGGTCTAGCGGCGGGGGGCGCGACCGGTGGAATCGGCAGTGGAGGCGGCGGGGCAGCGGGCGGTTGGGCGTCCGCCGGCGCGTCCGGTTCGGGCGGAGCATCGGCGACTGGTGGAACCGGCAGTGGGGACATTCACGGCAGTGGCGGCATTGGGGGGACGGGAGGTCTGGCGACAGGGGGCACCAGCGGTGGGGTGGGCTCAGGCGGACTTGGACCAATAGACGGATCGGCGACCGGAGGGGCGAGCGGTGGAGTGGGCAGTGGCGGAACTGGCAGTGGCGGAAGTGGCTCTGGCGGCAGCTCGGGAGGGGCACTGCAAGGAATCATCAGCGCTTTTTGCACAGCTGCGCGAACCTGTTGTGCTCAAGCAGGACTGCCCATATCCGTTCTGTCCGATTGTGAAGCGAAGTTTCCAACCCACAGACCGTTGGTATCACTGCTCGACCTCGGCCAAGCGACAACGAATCCTGCTGCGGTCGCGGCATGCGAAGCGGCCTACAAGCAGGCTGCGAGCACTTGTACCACCAAGGAAGTCTTGGCTGCGTGCACGGGTATTTTCGTGGGTCTTGAGACCGAGGGTCAGCCGTGCGGCAAAGGCGGCACTCCGGACGTGCCGGGAGCGCTGGCTTGCAAACAGACCGGCGGCCCGGAAGTTTGCTTGTGGACCGCGCCGAACACTTCGGATCCCTCGGTTGCAGGTATGTGCAAGAAGATGGTGCACGGAAGACTTGGGGATGTCTGCGTTTCTACCTGTGTTGCCGGGGACGACTGCTCGGTCGACGAGCTGACCAGCCCTACCGACACAAGCGTTACCTGGTGTTTCGAGGCCGATGGTCTGTACTGCTCCTATCAAACGAACACCCCATCTTGCGCGTCCGTCGTGGCGGTCGGCAAGGATTGCTCAGCGGATTCCGAAGCCTGCGGCAGTGCCACCTATTGCGACATCAACTCAGTCTGCACGGCCAAGAGTGTCCTGGGCGAGTCATGCTCATCTACCCCTTGTGTGAGACCGTACGTGTGCGGTACGAGCAACAAATGCGAAACTGCAAGCACGCCTTTCGCCGACCCGGACATCGCATGCCAAGGTTTTGCGCCCGAGCTACTCTGACCGAGGTTCGCGCAACAAGTGTAATCCCTGAAAGGGTCTGACATGGAAGCAGTAGGACGAAATCAGCATCTTTACACGCACACGACGCATTTTGCGGCCGTGCTGTTGGCGCTAGTCGCGGGGTGCTCGAGCAATACCCTTCACGCCCCGCGTGATGCGACTTCAGACCTCGAGGATTCGCCCACCTTCAGCACGAGCGATGCCCGCGAAGCGGGAACAACTGATCTGGCTCTGGACGACTTGGCCGTCGATCGCAGCACCCCGTTCTCGATGGACCTTGCCGAAGACAGATACCCGCCACTGCTCGACGTACCTTCGAAGATTGACCTGGGAACAAGCATTGAAAGTCGCATCGCGGATACCCTGCCCAGTCCGGACGCCATCATCGACGCTGCCGACCCCGCCACCTTGTGCACATCGACCGGCGGAAGAACGGTCACGCAGATGTGTTGCATCATCAACGTCATGAACTTCCCGGACAGCTGTACGCCAGGTGCGGTCTCATGTACCTGCCAGCCCGCACAAAGCACCAATATCAATATCTGTGTCTGTCCGTCCGGTGCGTGCTTCCTGTCGGGCACCGGTTGCGTGGGGCCAGCCTCGACCTGCACGGTTGGACAGGATCAATCATGCAACGACGATCCCACTATCGGGTCGTATCGAGGCATTTGCCTGCCGAGTGGTAGGTGTCGCTGCAGCCCAGGGAGCGCTCTCAACTCGACCACCGGCAAGTGCCAGTAGGGATCGAAGAAGGGTAGGTGCATGTGCATCGCGTGGAGCTCGCTATCGCCGGGTATAGGGGGGAGCTTGCGCGTAAAACACGCGGTCGAAGCACGACAGCGCTCGTCTTCCGCGCGGCCGACGGCGCTCAAGTCCAGGAAATCGCTGGTAGCGCCAGCGCACGCACAATGCCAGGTCAGGTTGCGAAGTTGGGTCGAACCGACAAGCCGCGATGAGCGGATCCCGCGCTGGCCACGAGGGCAGCCGGCCGGCGCTGCCGCGCGGCCACCGGACTCCCCCGATGGATGCGCACAAGACCATCTCGGCACGCCTCCCCAAGAGCGGCAGAGTTACCCCAGGACAAGCAACTTCTGTGACCCAATGACCGAGAGCCTCCTTTGTGGATGCAGCGGCATGCGCACAACTGGTGCCGGCGGGTCCGGTCCATTCGCGCCGGGAGCCGGAGAAGACTCCCCTTTTCCAAGTGCTGCAGCGATCCACATACCGCCGCGCAGACACGCGGGGGAACAGATGATCAACGCAGATGGCTCCTCAACTTCTACTACCGCGAGGCGCATGAGCTTCGGCGATGCCTTTCGGGACAGCAAGGGGCAAAGCGTGTCTTCAACGCGCTCGACCACTATGTGTGGTGGACCATCTATCGATGGCTACGGAAGAAGCATGGTGGTGCCTCGGTTCGTTCGCTTGACCGGTACGCGCAACACCGGCCGGGACGGCGAGCGACCTATTGGAGCGACGGTCACCAGACACTGTTTGTCTGTGCCACCGTCAAGGTCGAGCAGTTCAAGCTCGGTTGGGTGAAATCCCCGTTCTTCGCGAGCACATCTATGGAGAGCCCGGTGCATAACGAAAGGTGCACGCCGGGTTCGGAAGGGGGCGCCCGGAAACCTGCCGGCTGAAACCGGTAAGGCGCCGGGCGCCCACCTTACACCTCCGCGCATCGCTTGCCTATGATCGCGGCCTCGGCATCCTCTCCGGTACCTCCCAGGCGCAACATGCGACAGCCTCGGCGCGGGCCCGTCGCGACCAGGCCTTGCACGGAGGCGTTGGCCAAATGGTCGAGGGTAAGCTGTTGGTCTCTGTCTTCCCCCGTGAGCCGCCCCACGTAGCGCGTGACCTTCCGGCACACGGCACACGCCAGGCGTGCAATGTCCTCGTCGCTGGGGGCGGGCAGCGGGTGGAACAGCACGCTCCCGTCGGTCTGCTCTGCGTACACGCCATCCAGCGCGATGACGTGGAAATGAACATTCAAATTCAGCGACGACCCAAATCGCTGCACAACAGTCAAGCCGCCGGTCTGAAGCCGGCCACGAAGCTTGCGCTTCCGTGCGCGGCGGCGAAGGTCAGAATTAATGGCGCTGATAAACGCGCCAAGCACCATGGTCGTAGCATCGGGGGAATAGGCCATCTTGAAGCGCAATGAATAGGGTACCGAGAGCACGTACTGCCGTGCAGGTACTTCAGGGAAAAGGTGATCCACGCAGAAAGCTGCCGTGTCGGCCATCCTGCGACCGAGGCAGCTCGGGCAGAATCCACGGCGCTTGCATGCGAACGCCACGACTCTGCTGTGCCCACAGTCATTACAGCGGACGCGTAGAAGGCCGTGGACGAGGATCCCACAGCGAAGGTAAGCCTCGAACTCGTCAAGCACGAAGGCGGGCAGCTCACCACCTCCCGCTTCCAGATCGGCCAGAAACGTCGCCCAGTGTTCCTGGACCGTTCGATAAAGCAAGGTTGTCTCGGGGCAATGGCGCTCGTACGCCCCTGTGGGCGCGTGCGTTTGACAGCTTGCTGCTGATTGCGCGGAAAGCACCAGCAGGAGTTATCGGCAACGAGGCGATCCTAGTTGCCAGCCGAATACAGATTTCGGCATTCGAGACGTGCATCACGACCCGCGAGCGCCTACGCTCGGCGCGGCAGGATACGGTAAAAGAACCGCGCCCAAAGCATGCAACGCCCTTATCCGCGCATGAACATGCGCGGCGGGACGGGTTCGTGGTAGGCGCCGCGCAGCTTGAATTTCCGTTCCAGATCGGCGATGGCGGCATCCGCCAGATCGACGCCGTACAGTTCGTGCATGTTGTGCAAACCTCCTGGCGCGAAGACGTTGATTTCCAAGATCTTGTTACCCGCGATGTCCAGTCCGACCAAGTAGAGCCCGTCGGCCATGAGGCGCGGCCGGATGGTTTCGCACAACTCACGTTCGGCCTGGGTCAGCCGGCAGGCGCGGCGTGAAGCACCCAGGTGCATGTTGTTGCGCATGTCATCGCTGGCGTGCAGGCGGCGGTACACGGCCACGCGCCCACCCGCCTCGATGGGAACGCCGGCGAGAAGCAGGACTCGCTTGTCCCCCCGGGCCGCCGCCGCCACGTACTCCTGAACGATGATGTAGCCGTTGCCGCGCACGGTGGAGATGATCTGCGCCAGGTTGGCGGTTTCTCCACGCCCAACGAAGAACACGTTGCGCCCGCCGAACCCGAAAAGCGGCTTGATGACCGCGGCGCCGTCCAGCTCGCGCAGAAAGGCGCGCACGCGGTTGGCCGAGCAGGTAATGAGCGTGCGGGGTCGGATGGTCGCGGGAAAGCCCGCCAGGTACATCTTCGAGCCGGCCCGGCGCAAGCCGTCGGGATCGTTCAGGACCATCACGCCAGCGTCCTTGAGCCGACGGCCCAGCTCGATGGCCGGGTTGATCCGCACCGAGTGACCGTCCCCGACGTGCGGGTTGTTGCGCAAGAGCACGACGTCGAACTCGGCCAGCTTCACATCCTCGCGGAGCGCTGCGGGCGCCTTGAGGGACGCGAGCATCGAGGCAACATTCGATGACGACTCCCCCGCTGGCACTGGGGCGGGCATGACGACGCGCCCGGTGACCTCGCGCTCGTGCGCAAAATCATCGACGGAGATGAACGCCACCTCGTGCCCGCGCCGCTGCGCCGCCACCGCCAGATAAACCGTCGTGTAGGTTGGACGAAGGCTTCTGGGACTGTTGACGACGAAAAGTACGCGCATGGGCCGGTGGGTCGCGCACGCAACGGGCGGGGCGACTCGCTTCAGATTGGCCCGACCGCTGCCGTCGCGCAACACCCCAGGCGACGGATTTTCGTCAACGCATAGCCGCTTTATCCTGGGCCTGGTAGTGTGGAATCGAGACATGGCCGGTTCCAAGACCAGATTTGGCTTCCGCGGCGGCGGCGATGAGCCTCCCGATTCGGACGAATCCCCGGCCGCGCGCACCATCATCGGGCACGACATCCATCTGCCCAAGCTACCCTCCGGATTCGAGCCCCCCCGGCCGCTGGGCTCGCCGACGCCGATTCCGCCCGCACGCGTCCCGTACACGCCCGTGCGCCCGGCCGCTGTTGTTGCGCCCATGGTGGAGGCGAT
>Ga0302322_100002947_pt1 | contig 14497 bp, 12 predicted proteins | sample Fen_T0_2_FD_203757 | JGI IMG/M metagenome (GOLD analysis project Ga0302322, IMG submission 203757) | Peat permafrost microbial communities from Stordalen Mire near Abisko, Sweden - Fen_T0_2 | ecosystem: Environmental > Terrestrial > Soil > Wetlands > Permafrost | place: Sweden: Abisko... | reverse complement strand
CCTGAACGGTCGCGTCAACGCCGAAGACGGCGTAACGGGCATCGGCAATTCGATGCCCACCTGGGCGCCTTCGACCAACCCGGGCATCTTCTGGCTCGCGTTTTCGAGCTTGCGCGCCTACGGCACGCTGAGGCCCCAAGACGCGAAGACCGATCAGATTTGGATTGCCGCCATCGATCCGAGCCAGAATGACCCGAGCTACGCCGGGTTTTGGGCGCCGTTTCAATCCCTGGAAGAGGGCAACCACCGCGCGTTTTGGACGCACAGCTCGGACGATACTCAATGCAAGTGCGTCGAGATCTGCGGCGACAACTTGGACAACGATTGCGACGGCGTGGCCGACGAAGCCGCCTGTTCGAGCTGCCAACCCATCGAAATATGCGGTGACGGCATCGACAACAATTGCGACTGCGTGATCGACAATTGCAACGTCGAAGTTTGCGACAACGGCATCGATGACGACGGGGACGGTTTGATCGACTCGGAAGATCCTGCCTGCATCGTCAAGTAAGTGCCGCGGGTGACTAGCAGGTCATGACGGCGACGGACGCAAAGACCGCCGTCGCCGAAATCCTGGCCAGCATCTGCCCTTAGGCAGCAAATGCCAGCGCTAGCCGCGCATGGCCTCGATCGGTGAGGTGCGCGCGGCCTTCAGCGCAGGCAAAAAACCGCCGAAAATTCCCATCAACGCGCCCGCGACCAGCGAACCAATCAACAGGCCAGGCGTGGGCGCGAACGAGAACGACACTTCTTGCCAGGTCGAAAAGTTCATCATCGAGACGCGGGCGAAACTGAGCAAGAGCGAAGCGCCAACACCCACGAGCCCACCGACTAGCGCGAGGACCGTGGATTCGACGACGAACGAGGACAGGATCGCGAACTTGGAGAAGCCGAGCGCGCGCAAGGTGCCGACTTCGCGCTTTCGCTGAGCGACTGCGGCGAACATGGTGTTCATCGCGCCGAGCATCGCGCCGAAAGCGCAGAACACCGACACGACCCAGCCCATGCCCGAAACGAACAACGCCGTGCCTTGCGATTGCTCCTCGTAATAAGTGGTCTCGCGCTTGGCTTCGAGCTGCAGTTGCTTGTCGGTGCTGACCGTGGCTTTGAATCCGTCCAACTTGGCTGCGGACTCGAGTCGGACGGTGACCGATGAAACCAAGCCTTCACGCCCAAAGGAGGTGCGCGCGGTCTCGATGTTTGCCCACACTTCGGATTCGAAAGACGAGCCGCCGGCCTCGAAAATGCCGACCACTTCGACCGGGCGATTCTTCTTCAGCTCGAACTTTTGGCCCAGGGCCATGCCCTGGAAGTTCCCAGCAATGCCTTTGCCGACTAGGCATTCATCCGTGCCCGGTTTGGGCGCGCGGCCCGCGACCAAATGCACCTCTGGCCGCACCTTGAACACGTTCTCGGTCACGCCGCGGACCAGGATGTTCGACACTTGGCCGGGCTCGGCGCTGAGCTTTTGTTGAGCGATGACCACGACCACCTCGCCCGTGCCGAGCGGTGCGCCGGTCTCGTCCTTCTTTACGCCGGGTGCAGCCAAGACCAAACTCACGGTCGGGCTCTCGATGCTGGAAGAGAGCTCGTTGCCGCTGCCCTTGCGCAGGACGATTGCGTTGTCGTCGCGGCCGCCAGCGACCAGCGTCTTCTTCACACCGGCCGAGAGCATCAGCGCCGCCGCGAGCACGAACACCACCAGCGCGATGCCGCCTGCGGTTGCCAACGTGGTCGTCTTGCGCACCATCAGGCTGCGCACGTTGTATGAGATGGGGATCATCGTTTAGCTCCTCAACCGACCCGCCGTAGCGCGTCGACGACTTTCAATGATGCCGCTTTCCGGGCGGGCAGAACGGCCGCAGCCATAGCCAGCACGATCGCGAGCGCGAGCCCCAGCGCGGCAATGCCCGGTTGCACGCGGAACTGCGGGAACATGTTGCCCATGTTCTCTTCCAGAGCCCGGCCAACCAAAGCGTTGACGAACGGGTAGCCGAGCGCGACGCCAATCAAGCCGCCAAAGAGCCCGATGGCGGCGGCCTCACCCAGCACGAACTGCGCGATATGCTTGGGCAAAAATCCGATCGCGCGCAGCACGCCAAACTCGTTCGTGCGTTCGCGGACGCCCATGGCAATCGTATTGCCGACGATCAAGCCCATGATCAAAATCATCACGATCGACACGATGTCGACCGCTTTCAGCACCGCCGAGAACATACCCAAGAACGATTGATTCAACGCGGCCTCGCTCATCGTCACCGTCTGCAAGTCACGCTCACCGAACTTGGCGTCGATCTCTTTGGAAATGCGCCCCGAGGCACCGGCGTCGGAGATGTTGGCTAGGATCCAGCCCACCTGATCTTTGCGTGCACCCGTCAAGGACTCGTTCATGTACTCCCAATGAAAGTACAGCGTCGAGCGATCGACGTTGGTGGTGGTCGTGGTGTAGATGCCGGAGACGAAGAACTCCCAGTCCCCAGGGTAAATGCTGCCGGTGAGCGTGACCTTGTCGCCCACCTTCCAGCCTTCCTTCTTGGCCAAGGCGTCGCCGACCAGCGCGCCGCGTCGATTCTCGAACCAAGCCTGCTTCTGCTCCGGCGTGGTTTGGATCTCGTGGTAGACGTCTAGAAGCGTCTTCGGGTCGGTGGCGATGGTGGCGAAGAAATCGCTCTCGTCCTTCGGGTTCTTGGCACCGAACCAGCTCGCGTAGGCGACCGCCTTCACTCCGGGGATTTGGGCGATCTCCTCGGCGTAACGCTTGGGCAAGGTCATCACGAAGCTGACCTTGTGGCGCGTGGCAATGCGATCCTTGGCGGAGAACTCTGAGGCCGAGGTCCAGGACCAGATCACCGTGCGTAGCAGAATGAAAAATAGAGTCGCGATCGCGACCACGGCCAACGTCAGCGCAGTGCGTAGCTTGCTGCGCTTGATGTTGCGCACGGCGACGCCGAGGAGCGTCATAGCGCGAGCGCTCCCTTGTCTAGGCGGTGGCAGATCGAGGCGCGTTCCGCAGCGGCCGGATCGTGCGTCACCATCACGATGGTTTTGTTGAACTCGGTGTTCAGCTTACCCAACAAATTGAGGATCTCGTTCGCCGCGTGGCGATCCAAATCACCGGTCGGCTCGTCCGCGACGATGATCTTCGGATCACCGACGATCGCGCGCGCAATCGTCACGCGCTGCTCTTGACCACCGGAGAGCTGCCTCGGGTAGTGGTCCATGCGATCTTCTAGGCCTACGACGCGCAGAGCCGTCTGAGCGCGCTTTCGTCGCTCCGCGGCCGGCAATTTGGCCAAGAGTAGCGGCAATTCCACGTTTTCTACCGCGGTGAGCACGGGTAGCAGGTTGTAAGTCTGGAACACGAAACCGATGTTGGCGGCCCGGAAGCCCGCGCGGTCACCCTCGGACATCTGGCTCAGCTCGACGCCAGCCACCTTGAGCGATCCGGAGCTCGGCACATCCAAGCCCGCGATCAAGTTGAGCAACGTGGATTTCCCGGAGCCCGAGGGACCCATCAGCGCTTCGAACGAGCCCTCTTGCATGGTGAGATTGAGATCTTGCAGCACGTCCAAGCGCTCCTTCCCGCGCCAGAACGTCTTGCTGACTTTGCTCAGGGCAATGATATCGCTCTTGCCGCCGAAATTGTGACTCTCGCTCATGGCGCATTCCTCTCCTTGATCCTCTGCCCATCCGCAAGATCTCGCGGCGGGCTACTGACGAGTTTGGTGCCGGCGCTCACGCCGCTGACGACTTCGAAGCCAGTCCCGACCGCGGGTCCCAGGGTTACCGTGGTCAGGCGCACGACTCCGCCTTCCACGCGGTAGACGACTTTGCTGCCTTGCACCTCGGCGACCGCAGAGCCGGGAACGACGGTCTTCGGCGGCGTCTTCATGGCTTCCTTGTCGAGCTCACCGCTCAGAAAGCTGACGCGGGCGGCCATGTCGGGCAGGACGCCCTCGTTCTCGTCTACGAATGCGACTTTGACGGTGACCGTCGCCTTGGTCCGATTCACCTTGGGCGTTACTTCCATGGCCTTGCCCCGGTAGCGCTTGGTCGGGAAAGCGTCCATCACGATCTCGCACGGCCCGCCCATCTTGATCTGCGATAAGCGTTGCTCGGGGACATCCGTTTCGACCATCAGCGTGGTGAAGTCCGCAATTTGCACGCCACCCATGTCGATGGCGATGCCCGCCGGCTGCGGTCCCACGAACTCGCCGATCTGGGGCGGCTTGTTGACGACCGTACCCGAGATCGGCGCGATCAAGGTGTAGCTGGCCAAGTTCACGCGCAATGCAGACGCGAGCGCCGCTTGCGCGTTGGCGTCCGCCTCCGCCGCCTGCACTTGCGCCTTCAATGAGGCGCTGCGCGCGATCAGGTCCTCGGCCGCGCCTTTCGGGCCGATGCCCGCCTCGGATAGCGATTGGGCGCGGCGCGTTTGCTGCTCGACATCGAGCAGATTCGCCTTGGCGGTCATGACTCGCGCACGCGCCGCCGCCACCTGGCTGTCGGCCGAAGCGATCCCGGCCTTCTGATCGGCAGTGTCGATCTCGAGCAGCAGATCCCCCGCCTTAACCTTGTCGCCCTGTTTTACGCGTTGCGTCTTGACCTTGCCTGCGACCTTGGGCGCAACCGAAGACAAAGTCTGCGCCACCACGTAACCCGTCGAAGTGAGCTCGACCGAGGCTTGAGCCGGTGAAACCGTGATCACTTCCGTGGTTTCCACCTCGGTCTTGAACACTGCCGCTTCGAGATAGGGCAGGCCGAATCGGTAGGCCGCGCCGGCCGCGCCGAGGACGAGCAGTACCGTTATGATTGTGCCGACGGGACTTCTGCCTTTCGGCCGCACGTTGCGGTCGATCTTCAGCGAAGCCAGGTCAGAAGATAGCTGGTCAGGCATAGCTGGGCCCTCGGATAGCACAGCTTCAATCCCGCGTCGCAGCTTCGGAGCATCGCCCCGCGGGAACGCTCGCACTTGGCCTTCAGCCCCCTCGCTTCAGAGCGCTTCGAGATTGTGAAGAAGTGTGGTTCCTGGTCGGCCCGGTCAGCCGTGGTGCGCTGGCACGTGACGAGGCACGGGCAGGGTTAGAAACACCACCCGTCTCTTCGTTGGGCCAGCAGTGGCTCAGAATCGCAAACTGTAGTTTGAATTCCGGAATTCAAACTGCAGTTTTGGTTGGCGAACAGATCCTCGATTGGGCGCCAAGATCGCCAACAGGCTGAGATATCAACGACGCGAAGCTCGAGAAATGAGACCACAATCTCTCTCTTCTCTCTGCTTGACGACATCGCGCTCTTCGAGGTGCGCTGCTGGATCGCGATCGCCCCTGCTGCAAACGAAACGCGTGGGTCACGTCGGACTTCACCCCGGGTGCGGTCCGCGAGCTGCGTTCGCGGGCCGAGACGGCGTTACCTTGCAGCGGCGCGCGGCAGCTTGACGAACGCTAGTAAGCAGCCGAGCAAGGCGAGGGCGGCCACGTAGTGCGCGGGCGCCAGCTCGTCGTTCTTCAGCCAGAGCGTGAGTACCACCGGCGTGAGGCCGCCGAAAATTGCATAGGCAACGTTGTAAGAGAACGACAGACCGGAGAAGCGGATCTTGGCCGGGAACGCGCGTACGAGCACGTAGGGCACGACCCCGATGCTGCCCACGAAGAAGCCGGTGACCCCATAGCTCACGAACAGCGCCGGGCCCTCGAGCGGTAGCGAGTGGTAAAAATAGGAGCTCGAGCCGAGCAACGCCAAGCTTCCCAAAGACAAGGCCCATTTGCTGCCGATGCGATCGGCGAGAAAGCCGAACAGCACGCAACCGCAGGTCAGACAAATGATCGCCACGCTGTTTGCCTGTAGCGAAACCTTGGGCAAGACTTTGAACACCGTCTGCAGGTAGGTTGGGGTGAACAGGATCACCACTACGATCGCAGCGGACAAGACCCAAGTCAGCGCCATTGCCAGTAGCACCGCCGGAGCGTGCCCGCGCACGATCGTCTTCAACGGCAGCTCCTGACTCAAGGCGCGCGCCTCGTGCAGTTCCTTGAACACCGGCGTTTCCTGCAGAAAACGCCGCAGATAAACGGCAAGCAGTCCGAATCCGCCGCCGATTAGAAAGGGGATCCGCCAGCCGAACGCGGCGACCTCGCTGGGCACGAACGCGGTGTTGATGCCCGTCGCCACTAGCGAGCCCAACAGGATGCCCGCAGTGAGTCCAGCCGTCAGCGTGCCTACCGCGAACCCGGTGTGACGCTCGGGGACGTGCTCGGAAACGAACACCCAGGCTCCGGGCACCTCGCCACCGATCGCCGCGCCTTGCAAAATGCGTAGCAACAAGAGCAAAATCGGTGCGACCGCGCCAACGCTCGCGTAGGTCGGCAACAGGCCCATGCCGAGCGTGGGCACCGCCATCAGCAGGATGCTGAGCGTGAACATCTTCTTTCGACCCAGCAGATCGCCATAGTGGGCTATCACGATGCCGCCCACGGGACGGGCCAAATAGCCGGCCGCGAAGATGCCAAACGTCTGCAATTGCCGCAGCCACTCCGACATCTGCGGCGGAAAAAACACGCCGCTCAATGCCTTGGTGAAAAACACGAACACGACGAAGTCATAAAACTCCAGCGCGCCGCCCAAGGCCGCCAAAGCCAGCGTGCGATAGTCGTTACTGCTCAGGGATCGCGAGCCGGAAGACGTCGTGGGAGCCATGACCTCGGCTGACGATTCGCCTTTTTTTCGGCGGAGCGCAAGGGCGCCGGCCCCGCCCTCCGCCACTTCGTCAGGGGTCAGGACGCCGCGAGCTCAGTACCGCACGCCGTCCTTCTGCGGTACGAATGGCGAAATCGGGCCCGAGCGGCCATTGATGGTAGTGCCGCCATAAGCGAAGCCCGGGACGATGCCCAGGAAATCCGCTGGAAAATTCAGAGACGGCTTCGATAGCTCATCCAGCGTCTCGACCTGCGTCCTGGCCAGCACGAGATCGGCCGCGGCCAAGTTGTCGTCGAGCTGCTTCTTGCTTCGCGCGCCGAGGATGATTGAAGATACGCCAGGCCTTTGCGCGAGCCAGGCGAGAGCGACGCGTGCCGGAGTGGAGTCGACTTCTTTGGCGATGGCAATCAACGCGTCGATGATGCCGTAGGTCCTGTCGGTCAAATTCGCGTCAGCCCACGGGCCACGATCGGACTTCTGTTGGCCATGATTGGAGCGCGTGTACTTGCCCGACAAAATCCCGCTCTTCAGCGGCGACCAAGGGGTGATGCCCAGCCCCAACTCGCGCGCCATGGGCACGAGATCACCTTCTACCGTGCGTTCGAGGAGCGAGTACTCGATTTGCAGAGCAACCAGGGGCGCCCAACCGCGGAAGCGCGCGATGGTCTGGGCTTCCGCGCACTTCCAAGCGGGCGTATCCGAGAAGCCGATATAGCGGACCTTGCCGCTGGCCACGAGGTCATCCAGCGTGCGCATCGTCTCTTCGATCGGGGTGGTGTCGTCCCAGGTGTGCATCCAATACAGATCGATGTAGTCGGTCTGCAAGCGCCGAAGTGAGTTCTCCAAAGAGCTGACGATGGCCTTGCGATTGGCGCCGCCGCTATTCGGATCGCCCGGAAACATTCCGCCGAAGAACTTGGTCGCGAGCACTACGCGGTCGCGTCGCGCGCGATTTTTTGACAGATGGTCGCCGATGATCTTTTCGGAATGGCCGTGGGTGTAGATGTTCGCGGTATCGATGAAGTTGCCGCCGCGCGCGAGGTAGTCATCGATGATGGCATTGGAGTCTTCGACGCTGGTGCCCCAACCGAGGTCCTCGCCAAAAGTCATGGCGCCGAGACACAACGGCGAAACCCTCAATCCGGACCGACCGAGCGTGACGTAATGATCGAGTGACATTTTTGAGCTCCTAATTGCGCACGAGGCCCGATGCGAGGCATGTGCGGGGGAAGCTAATGGTGCCGGAGCAAGGCCTTGTCTAGCGGGAACCGGCCGTGACAATCGTGCAACGCCGACCGCCCTGGCGACCTAGGCGCTGAGTCAAGGCCGAGCTGGCCGCCTGCGCGCGGCCAGCTCGGCCTTGGCCTCGCGCGCGCCCTGGGCGGCGAGCTCGTCGGCTCGCTCGTTTCCTGCGTTGCCGTTGTGGGCGCGCAGCCACTGAAAGCGCACCACGAGCTGTTTGCCGCTGATGCAAGCGTCGATACTGCGCGCGCTGTCGATGATCTGCGGGTCGACATTGGCGAAATCACAGCGCACCCAATTCGCCAATTGTCTGCTCAGATTTTCGACTAGTGATTGGTTATCGCAAAACACGACCGCCTTGGCGCCCGCGGGCAACACTGTGAGCGCTTCGGCTACGGCGCGGTACTCCATCACTTTGGCGAGCGTGCCTTGCGCTTTGCCATAGGCTTCTAGCGGCGGTTGCCCAGGCGGCTTGATGACGAAACCCCAACCACCGGGAGCGCCGTCGGCCGCCTTGCATGAGCCATCCGTGTAACAGAGGTACTCGCTCTGTCCGGTGATCGCTCGCATCGCTGGCGCCTGAGATAATACGATACTATTTCCGAAACACAATTCAATCCTCTCGACTCACGGGTGCTCTTGCTCGGGTCATGCAACGGAAGTAGTGGCTGAGTGATGCGCATCGGCACCCCCCTGTCTCCCTCGGCTACCCGCGTCATGCTGCTCGGCAGCGGAGAGCTGGGCAAGGAAGTGATCATTTCGCTGCAAGGCCTCGGGGTCGAGGTGATCGCCGTGGATCGTTACGCGAATGCACCCGGACACCAGGTTGCGCATCGGGCGCACGTGATCACGATGACGGATGGCGCTGCACTGCGTGAGCTGATCGAGCGGGAGCGTCCGCACTTCGTGGTACCCGAGATCGAGGCGATTGCCACAGATGCGCTGCGCGAAATCGAGTCAGCGGGGCTGACTCAGGTGATCCCGGTCGCGCGTGCCACGCAATTGACCATGAATCGGGAAGGCATTCGACGGCTGGCAGCCGAAACGCTCGCGCTGCCGACGTCACCCTATCGCTTTGCGGAAAGCCTGGATGAATTGCGCGCTGCGATCGAGAGTGGGATCGGCTACCCCTGCTTCGTCAAACCAGTGATGTCTTCCTCCGGCAAGGGGCAGTCCTTACTCACGGGACCCGACGACGTGGCGCCCGCATGGCAATACGCGAGTCAAGGCGGGCGCGTGAGCCAAGGCAAGGTGATCGTCGAGGGTTTGATCGCGTTCGACTACGAGATCACGTTGCTGACGGTGCGCGCGATCGGCGAAAGTGGCCTAGTGGAGACGTTTTTCTGCGAACCGATCGGCCATGTCCAGGTGAAGGGCGACTACGTCGAGAGTTGGCAGCCGCACGCCATGTCTCCGCTCGCGCTCGAACGCTCGCGGGCGATTGCCCGCGCGGTCACCGACGATTTGGGTGGGCGTGGGATCTTTGGTGTCGAGCTATTCGTGCGGGGGGACGAGGTTTGGTTTTCCGAGGTCAGTCCGCGCCCGCACGACACGGGGCTGGTCACTTTGTGTTCGCAGCGACTATCCGAGTTCGATCTGCACGCGCGCGCCATCCTCGGTCTACCGGTCGACGTCAGTTTGCGCCGCCCCGGCGCGAGCGCGGTCATCTACGGCGCGCGCAATGAAGCCGCGATCGCATTCGAGGGCGTCGACCAAGCGCTGCGCGTGCCCGAGAGCGATTTACGGCTATTCGGCAAGCCGGAGGCGTTCACGCGCCGCCGCATGGGAGTCGCGCTGGCCAACGCGGACGACGTTGCTGAAGCTCGCGCGCGCGCGAAAGAGTGCGCGTCGAGAGTGAAGCCGGTCGGGCCTTAACGCCCCGCGGTCGCCGAGAGCTTCCCACTGCCACTCGGCAATGCCTCCGCCGGCGGGTGTGGATCTGGGTCGCCTCCGCCGGCGGGTGTGGATCTGGGCCGCCTCCGCCGGCGGGTGTGTGATGGGCCGCCTCCGCCGGCGGGTGTGGATGGGCCGCCTCCGCCGGGGGGTGTGGATGAGTCGCCTCCGCCGGCGGGTGTGTGATGGGCCGCCTCCGCCGGCGGGTGTGGATGGGTCGCCTCCGCCGGCGGGTGTGGGTGGGCTGTGACCATCAAGTCATCAAACTCGCCCCGTGCGCTACGTGCGGTCGAGATTGCCGCTATCGTGCTGGTCATGAAGACTGGGTGGATCGCCGGGGCCTCCGGGCTCGTCGGGTCGCAGTTGCTGGCGCTGCTGCTAGCGGACACGGGGTTTGGGACCGTGGTCTCACTCGGGCGTAAACGGCTCGAGCTCGCCAGCTCGAAGCTCGTGCAGCGCGCGGTCGACTTTGGGTCGCTCGACGTGGAGGGGCTTGCGGCGCCCGATGTCGTGTTCTGTGCTCTGGGCACGACCATCGGAAAGGCGGGTAGTCAGGAGGCGTTTCGCGCGGTCGACCACGACGCGGTTCTTGCGTTTGCCGAGGCCGCGCGGGCGGCAGGCGCGCATTGCTTCGTGCTCGTGAGCAGCCTGGGCGCGGATCCTCGGTCCCGAATTTCTTACAATCGCGTGAAGGGAGAGACCGAAGCAGATTTGGGGGCGCTCGGTTTCGCATCGCTGGCCATCGCGCAGCCCTCGCTGTTACTGGGGGATCGTGCGGAGTCGCGGCCCACCGAGCGGGCGCTGGTGGTCGCGTCGCGGTTCCTGAGCGGAGTGTTGAAACCCTTTGCCTCGCGACCGATCGAAGCGCACGTGCTGGCGCGGGCCCTGCTAGCGATCGCCCATGACCCACCGACTGGCACGCGGAGGTACCCTTCCGGTGAGCTTCAGAGCTTGGGCGCGGGCTAGTGCGGCGCGGGCCGCGGCTAAGCCAGCTGAATTGAAGCGGCGCTGCATGCACTTCGCAAGAAACCGGCAGCCTTACCTGATTCAGTTGCCAAGTCAGAGGAAGGGCTTCAGGACACAAGTCTAATGGAAGTAGCGAACGTCCCCCCGCAACACTCACGAGCGCTGAAGCTCGGAGCGGTGGTGGCGGTCATGCTGCTGTTAGCGCTCGCTCATCGCCTGGGCATTCTGCAGCTATTCGTAGACCCTTCCGGTATTGCAGGAATGCTCCGGGACCTCGGCGGCTGGGGTTACGTCGTGTTTCTGGTGTCGTACACGATGTTGCAGCCGTTCGGCGTGCCGGGCACGCTGTTCGTCATGGCGGCGCCGTTGATCTGGCCCTGGCCGGTGGCACTCGGCCTATCGATGGCAGGCACCATGGCGGCCAGCGTGGTCGGGTTTTGCTTCGCTCGCTTCGTGGCGCGTGATTGGCTCGAGCGTCGGTTGCCCGCCCGGTTCCACAAGTATGACGAAGCCTTGGCGGCGCGCGCCTTCATGACTGTTGCCGTGCTGCGGTTCATCTTTTGGATGCCGCAAATGCTGCACACGTTCCTGGGGCTTTCCAAGATCAGCTTCTGGACTCACTTTTGGGGGTCGCTCGTCGGTTACGCCATCCCGCTGTTCCTACTCAGCTTCTTCGGTCAAAGGCTGTTCGACCTAATGAAGGCCACTCCGCCCAGTGTTTGGCTCGCGCTCGCCTTCGGCTCAGCGCTGCTGGCACTCGCGGTCTGGGCAGTTCGACGGCGGCGCAGCGCCATCTGAGTCAGCAGTTCCCGAGCTGAATCGTCCGGTCCGCGGCGATTTCCGCGAGAAACTCGCGATCATGGCTGGCCACCACGGGGCCACCGGGCCAAGCGCGCGGCGCCTCGACCCGGAACAAGGACCGTCCGGATCGCGAAGGGGTGCTCTTTGCAATGCGTCGGGGCTTGGCGTGCGAGGTCCGATCTCTCCGGGGCGGGGCTGGATCTCGTGCGCCGACGACTCGAATGAGCTTCAGCCCGAGGCGAAGCGGGGGACGACTTCTCGCGTGGGCTACTTTGGACCTTGAAGACCGCGTTGCCAGCGCGCGTTTTGCGGCTACTTGCCGCTCGGCAGCTTGCCCTCGACGCCTTTGACGTAAAAGTTGATCCCAAGAAGCATCTTGTCCTCGCCCTTCTCGTCCGCTTTCAGCACCTCTTTGCCGGACTGATCTTTGATTGGCCCTTTCCAAATCGTGAAGCTGCCGTCCTTCAGGCCTTTCTTGAGCTCTTCGATCTTGGCCTTGGTCGCGGCGGGCACTTTGTCGGAGATGGCGACGAGATCGATCGCGCCATCTTTCACGCCCCACCAGGTTTGTCCCATCTTCCAGGAGCCATCGAGGGCGTCTTTGATGGCTTTTTGGTAGTACGGCGCCCAGTTGATGACGGCTGAAGCGAGGTGTGCATGGGGGCCGAACTTGGTCATGTCCGAGTCCCAGCCGAATGCGAATTTGCCAGCCTTTTCTGCGGTTTGCAGGACGGCGGAGGAATCGGTGTTTTGCATCAGCACGTCCGCGCCTTGATCGAGCAGAGCTTGCGCCGCTTCGCCTTCTTTCGGCGGATCGAACCATTTGCCGACCCAGACGACCTTGGTTTTGATGTCTGGGTTCATGCTCTGCGCGCCGAGCGTGAATGAGTCGATGTTGCGGATTACTTCCGGGATCGGGATCGAACCGACTACGCCGAGTGTCTTCGATTTGGTCATCGAACCGGCGACTACGCCGGCCAAGTAGGCGCCTTCGTACGTGCGTGAGTCGTAGGTGCGAAGGTTGGCGGCGGTCTTGTAGCCAGTGGCGTGCTCGAAGTGCACGTTTGGGTTATCGCTGGCGACCTTGAGCATCGGCTCCATGTAGCCGAAGGTCGTGCCGAAGATCAGGGTGTTCCCCTGATCGACCATATCGCGGATGACGCGCTCGGCGTCCGCTGCTTCGGGTACATTTTCTACGAAGCTCGTCTTCACCTTGCCGGCAAACATGGCTTCGGCCTCCTTCCGCGCCTTGTCGTGCGCGAATGTCCAGCCGGCGTCGCCCACCGGGCCGACGTAGGCGAAGGCGATCTTCAGTGGCCCAGCAGCTTTGGAATCAGCAGCTAGGGGCGGTGGGGCTGCCGCCGAGGGCGCGGGGGCGCCGTCGCTGCTTGGCTTCTTGCTGCACGCCGGCAGGGCGGTGAATGCGAGCGCCAAGAGTGGCAGGAGCGCTACGGGGAAGGTGGGAAGGACACGGCGATCGAGGACACGAAGCATTTCTAGGCTCCCGGGTAGAAGGGTTTCCCCAAAGAAGTGGGCATGTTCGCGGCGATCCAACGAGGATTTTGCGAGATCAGGACGAGCACGACGATGGTGGCCAGGTAGGGCAGCGCGGTGAGCAGCTCGACCGGTAGGTTAACGCCGCGGCCTTGTAGGTGCAGCTGCAGCATGGTGACGCCTCCGAACAAGTATGCGCCCAGCAGTGCGCGCGCAGGGCGCCAAGTCGCGAAGGTCGTGAGCGCGAGTGCGATCCAACCCTTGCCCGCGATCATGCCCTCGACCCAAAGCGGTGTCGACACGACCGAAACGTAGGCGCCCGCGAGCCCGACCAGCGCACCGCCAATTACTACCGCGGCCAAGCGAATCAAGCGCACCCGGTAGCCTAGGGCCTGCGCGGACTCGGGTGACTCACCGACTGCGCGCAGCACCAACCCGGACTTGGAACGGAATAGGAACCAGGACAGGCCTGCCACGAGCAGCACGGCCACGTACACGATGTAGTGATGTGAAAACAGCGCCGTGCCGAGCACGGGTAAGCGTGACAAACCCGGCAAGCCGTGATGACTCGCTACCGCCAGGCTTTCTTGTGTATAGCGGATGCCCACGAAGGCCGAAAAGCCGCTGCCGAACAAGGACAGCGCAAGACCGGTCGCGTATTGGTTGGCGTTCAACCAAATCACCAGGAACCCGAAAAATGCCGCGAATAGCGCTGCGGCGGCGGCCCCTGCCAGCAGCGCGACCGCATCGTTCTTGGTGGCCAATGCTGTTGCAAAGCCGGTGATGGCCGCGATCAACATCAAGCCTTCAGCGCCCAAATTGATCACACCGGAACGCTCGTTGATGATCAGGCCGAGGGCAGCCAGCAAGAGCGGCGTGCCGGAGTCGATCGACGAGGCGAACAGCGCTAGAAGCTCGTTCATTTGGCCACCGCTCTCGCCACGGGCGAGCTTACGAAGCGCAACTTGTTCTTGACGAATGTGTCGCACGTGAGCAGCGAGAACAAAAGCAGGCCCTGAAACACGCCAGTGATCGACTTGGGCAGCCCGAGGCGCGATTGAGAAAGCTCACCGCCAATGTAGAACATGCTCATCAACACCGACGACAGCGTGACGCCGATCGGGTCGAGCCGGCCGACGAATGCGACGATGATTGCCGCAAATCCGTAGCCCAATGGCACGTGCGTCGTGAGCTGGCCATCGGGGCCGGCCACCTCGAGCGCGCCTGCCAAGCCGGCTAAAGCGCCCGAGACCAACAGCGGCAGCCAGAGAGCGGTGCGCGCCGAGAAACCCGCGTAGCGCGCCGCGGCCGGTGACAGCCCCGCGACATCGAGCCGGTAGCCGGCGAAAGTCTTGTTCATGAACAGCCAACACGCCGCCGCGCTGACCAGCGCCAAGAGCAGCCCGAT
>Ga0302322_100002945_pt1 | contig 14499 bp, 6 predicted proteins | sample Fen_T0_2_FD_203757 | JGI IMG/M metagenome (GOLD analysis project Ga0302322, IMG submission 203757) | Peat permafrost microbial communities from Stordalen Mire near Abisko, Sweden - Fen_T0_2 | ecosystem: Environmental > Terrestrial > Soil > Wetlands > Permafrost | place: Sweden: Abisko... | reverse complement strand
CGAAATCGTCCGGCAGGAAGCACCGGGACGGTGCGATCGTCAGGTGGCACGCGGTGGACGGGTCGTCGTCCAGCATCAGTTGGTGGCGGCCCACCGGCGGCGGCGGCAACGTGATCGATCCGGCGACCGCGGGAACACGGGAGACAGAGCCGTCCTCCATCCGCAATGTGACCCAGGTGGGGCGGCTCAGCGGGCCGATGGATAAAGCGACAGGCTGGCCGGCGTTGGACGTGAGGCACAAAGGCAACGGACGCGGCACGGTCAGACGGTGTAGACTGTCGCGCAGGTCGCCGGGTGTGCCAGCGGGCAGGTGCATCGCCGCCAGCAGCGCATGTTTGGTATCGTCCCCGGTCACGTGCTCGCGGCCCGCGAGATCCCACCAACGCGTGGCGATTCCCGCCGCATGGGCGAGCCGGTTCAATGCCTCACCCGGCACACCAGTCATCCGGGCGCTGGGGGGAACGGCCTCGGCGCGGAGCATCAGGACCGAGCGGGCGGCGACGGCGATCGTGCCCTCCGGGACACAAGCGCGATCCGGCGCTGCGCTGTCGAGTTCCAGACGCCAGCGCATTCCGGGTGGTGGCGCGGGCGGCGTGACGCCGATGTCACCGGTGCCCGCGTGCAGAACCACCAGCACCGTATCCTCGGCCGGCACGGCTGTGTGAAGCATGACGATCAGGGTTTGCCGCCCGTGGTCCCGCCAATCGCCACCAGTCATGGGCTGCCCATTGGGCGCGAACCACGCGGCGTCTGGGATCAGGGTCGCGTCAACCGGTCCGCCGGTCAGAGCGCCTGGGCCACAAAGGCAAGGGCTCGTTCGGCGCAACGCGATCAGCCGGCTGGTGAAGGCCAGCAGCGTGGCATCCATCCGGTCCCAGTCGAACCAGGCCGTGATGTTGTCCTGGGCGTAGGCATTGTTATTGCCGCCCTGGCTCCGCCCGCATTCGTCGCCCGTCGACAGCATCGGTGTGCCCCGCGACAGCAGAAGCGTCGCCAGCAAGGCACGGGCGTCCCGGGCGCGGGCGAGCGCGATCGCGGGATCGTCCGTGGCTCCCTCCACGCCGTTGTTCCAGCTTAGGTTCTCGTCCGCGCCATCACGGTTGGCCTCGCCGTTCGCCGCGTTGTGTTTGCTGGCGTGCGACACGAGATCGGCCAGCGTGAAGCCATCATGCGCGGTGACGAAGTTGATACTCCGCGTCACCGGGCGGTGGCGGGGTGCGAAGATATCGGCGGAACCGGCGAACCGGGTGGCGAGGTCGCCCAGAGTGCCCGAATCGCCACGCCAGAAGCGGCGGACGGTATCGCGGTACCGGTCGTTCCATTCCCCCCAGGCGGCGGGAAACGCGCCAAGCTGATAACCGCCGGGTCCGATGTCCCACGGCTCGGCGACGACAGCGCGCGACGCCAGAACCGGATCGGCCGCGATGGCGGCCAGCAGCGGCGCCGCCGGATCGAAGCCGGTTTCGCCTCGGCCAAGCGTCGTGGCGAGGTCGAGGCGGAACCCATCCACGCCGCCACGCGTGGCCCAGGTTCGCAACGCGTCCAACGCCAGTGTCCAGACCACCGGCCGGTCGAGCGCCAGAGTATGGCCACAGCCGGTGTCGTTAACATATCGTGACGGGGCATCGGCCGTCCGGCGGTAGTACAACGCGTCGTCCAGACCACGCAGCGACAGGACCGGACCATGCGCGTCGCCCTCACCGGTATGGTTCAGCACGGCATCGACGATCACGGCGATCCCCGCCGCCTGAAGCGCACCAACAGCGGCGCGGACCTCCGCCCAGCCGCCGGGGGCCAGGCGCGGGTCGGGCGCAAGAAACGCGACGGGATTGTATCCCCAGTAATTGGTCAGTCCGAGCGGCGGGAGATGGCGCTCGTCCACCCAGGCGGCGGCGGGCATCAGTTCCACGGCCGTGATGCCGAGCGCAATGAGATGCGCGATCACGTCCGGATGCGCGAGGCCCGCGAACGTGCCCCGTTGTGATACCGGAACGGCTGGATGCCGCATGGTGAAGCCGCGGACATGCAGTTCCTGGATGACCTGACCGTCCCAGTCGAAGGGCGGACGATCCGGCGGGACCGGCGGTGGCGGCTCGACGATGGCCTTCGGCACCCAGGGCGCGGTGTCAGTGGGATCGGGCGTCGCCGCGTCGAACAAAGCCGGGTGAAGCCGGAACGGCCGATCGAGCGCGGTCGCGTAAGGGTCGACCAGCAGCTTCGCGGGGTTGAACAGATGGCCACGCGCCGGATCCCAGGGGCCAAAGGCACGAAGACCGTACCGGGTGCCCGCGCCAAGTCCCGCGATATGGCCGTGGAACACGTCGCCCGTGCGGCCCGGCAAAGGCAGACGGGCGATTTCCCGATCGTCCAGATCATACAGCGACACCGCGATCGCGGTCGCATTGCTGGATACGGCGGCGATGTTCACTCCCCCGGAATCGAGGGAAGCGCCCAGCGGCTGGGGCCGCCCATTGGTCACGGCGAAACGGGTCATGAGCCGCGCTCGGCGATCAGATCGCGGTAGAGCCTGGCATACTGGGCCGCGGGACGGCGCCAGGATACGTCGCAGCGCATCGCGTTACGGCGCAGCCGGTTCCAGGCAGCGGGCTGGCGCCAAAGGGCGGCGGTCCGCTCGATGGCGGGCATGAACATACCTGGCGGGAACTGAATGCCCGTGCCGGTTCCGGCGGCCAGCGCGGCCTCATTCGCGTCGATGACGGTGTCGGCCAGACCGCCGACCCGGGCGACCACCGGCAGGGTACCGTAACGCAGGGCGCAAAGCTGTGTCAGGCCGCAAGGTTCGAAGCGCGAGGGCACCAGCAATGCGTCGAGTCCCGCCTGCATCTGGTGCGCCAGCGGTTCATCATAGCCGTTGACCGAACCAACCTGCCCGGAATTGGCGGCCGCCGCGGCGGCGAACCCGTCCTCCATCGCCGGCTCCCCCGTCCCAAGGACCGCGAGCTGGATACCTAGACCGAGTACCGCGGGGAGATTGTCGAGCAGTTGATCGAGGCCTTTTTGCCGGGTCAGGCGGCTGATCACACCCAATAGCAGCATGTCAGGTGAGCGGGTCAGGCCGAACCGGTCCTGGACGGCCCGTTTGTTCGCGGCACGGCGGCCCAGATGCCTGGCATCGAAGGTCGACGCGATCAGCGGGTCGGCCGCCGGGTTCCAGACAGCGTCGTCGATGCCGTTGACGATGCCGTGCAGGACCCCGGACCGGGCGCGCAGAAGACCGTCGAACCCCATGCCACCCTCGGGCGTACGGATTTCATTGGCATACGTGGGTGAGACGGTCGTGATGCGATCCGCCAGCGCGATCCCCGCCTTCAAGTAACTGAGCGCGCCATGGAACTCGACGCCATCAATGTCCCATGCGTGGGTAGGCAATCCGATTGGACCGAGAAGATCGGCCGGGAACAGGCCCTGAAAAGCGAGGTTGTGGATCGTCATCACGGTACCAGGCCGCCGCGTGCCGCTGTAATGTAGAAATGCCGGGGAGAGACCAGCCTGCCAGTCATGCGCGTGCAGAACATCCGGGACGAAGCCGGGCAGGCATCCTTCCGCCACCGCCGCCGCCGCCCGCGCCAGAGCAGCGAAGCGCATCGCGTTGTCTGGCCAGTCCCGGCCGCCCGGGCCGGCATAAGGGCCGCCCGGCCGATGGTAGAGGTGCGGTGCGTCGAGTGCCAGAAGATCGAGGCCCGCCACCATGCCACGCAGCAACCGCGCCGGGCCGCCGAACAGGTCCGGGATGCGGAAGACCGTTTCCGCCGCGGGCAGAGCCGCCAGCACGGACGGATAGCCGGGAATGAGGGTCATGGTCGTCACGTCCTCGGCCGTCAGCGCCAGCGGCAGGGCGCCCGTGACGTCGGCGAGGCCGCCGGTCTTGACCAGGGGATAGATCTCCGACGCGACGGCCAGAACCCGGATACCAGTCACGCGCCGAGGCGATCGATCATTGCCTGTGTGATCAGGCAGACGCCTTTTTCGGTGCGCTGAAAGTTCAGCGCGTCGGCCTCGGGGTCCTCACCGACGACAAGGCCTGGCGGGATGCGCACGCCTTTTTCGATAATCACGCGATTGAGGCGGGCGCCACGGCCAATACTGGCGTCGGGCAGGATCACCGCGCTTTCGACCCGGGCGTAGGAATGCACCCTGACATTGGTGAATAGCAACGTGTTGCGCAGCGTGCCGCCCGAGATGATGCAGCCGCCGGAGACCAGCGAGGAAATCGCCTCGCCCCTGCGGCCGTCGATATCGTGGACGAACTTCGCCGGCGGCGTGATTTCGGCGTAGGTCCATATGGGCCAGTCGCGGTCGTACAGGTCGAGCGCGGGGAGCGCATTTGTGAGATCGATGTTGGCTTCGTAATAAGCATCGACGGTGCCAACGTCGCGCCAGTAATCCTCGGTTTCATAGCCGGAGCGGCGGCAGGATCGTTCCAGCGGATGGGCGACCGCCTTGCCGTTCCGAACCAGATACGGAATGATATCCTTGCCGAAGTCGCGGCTGGATGTTGGGTCGGCCGCGTCGCGCCGGAGTTGCTCGATCAGGAAACCGGTCGAGAAAACGTATATTCCCATCGAGGCCAGCGCCATATCGGGCCGCCCATGCATGGCCGGCGGGTCCGCGGGCTTTTCGACGAAGGCGGTGATGCGGTCGTTTTCGTCGACGTCCATGACACCGAAGCCGCTCGCCTCATGCCGTGGCACGATGATGCAGCCAACCGTCACGTCCGCCTTCTGGCCGACATGCTGCGCCAGCATGGGCCCATAATCCATCTTGTAGATATGGTCGCCGGCCAGGATCACGATCAGCTCCGGGCCATAACCCTCGATGATATCGATATTCTGATACACCGCGTCGGCCGTGCCCACGTACCATTCCCCGCCGGAACGCTGAGACGCCGGCAGAATATCGAAGCCCTCATTGCGTTCCTGGCGGAAGAAGTTCCAGCCGCGGTTCAGGTGGCGGATCAGGCTATGCGCTTTGTACTGGGTCGCGACACCAATACGGCGGATGCCCGAGTTGACTGCGTTCGACAACGCGAAATCGATGATGCGGCTCTTGCCGCCAAAATACACCGCGGGCTTGGCGCGGATGTCGGTCAGCTCCAGCAGCCGGGAACCGCGTCCACCGGCCAGCACGTACGCCATGGCGGAACGGGCGAGTGAACTGGTGGGCTGCGGCATTGGCAAGGTCCTGATCCTGGGCGTTTCAAGCGGGTTCGAAAACAAAGTAGACCGCGGCGAGCGGCGGCACCAGGACCATGGCGGAGGCGGGGAACCCGTGCGAGGGGCTTGGCTCGGCCTGAACGCCGCCCATGTTTCCAAGGCCGCCGCCGCCGTAGATCGTGCTGTCGGTGTTCAGGATTTCCCGCCAACGGCCCGCGGCGGGCAGTCCGATCCGATAGGATGCACGGGGAACCGGGGTAAAATTGATGACGATGGCCACCGGCGGCGCGCCCGGCGCCAGCCGCAGCCAGGCGAAGACGGACCGGTCGCGGTCGTTGGCGGCGATCCAGCGAAAGCCCTCGGGCTCGCAATCCCGGGCGTGCAGGGCCGGATGCGCCCGGTATGTCCCATTGAGGTCGCGGATCAGCGTGCTGACGCCCTGGTGAGAGGCCTGGTCCAGCAGATGCCAGTCCAGGCCGCCATCGGAATCCCATTCCCGGAGCTGGCCGAATTCCTGCCCCATGAACAGCAGCTTCTTGCCTGGCTGCGCCCACATGAACCCGTAATACGCACGCAAATTGGCGAAACGGCGCCACTCGTCGCCCGGCATGCGGCCGAGGATCGTTCGCTTTCCGTGCACGACCTCGTCATGCGACAGTGGCAGAACGAAATTCTCGGAGAAAGCGTAAACCAGGCCAAAGGTCATCTTGTCGTGGTGCCAGCGGCGGTGCACCGGGTCCATCGCCATGTAGTCCAGCGTGTCGTGCATCCATCCCATGTTCCACTTGAAACCGAACCCCAGACCACCCTCGCTCACCGGACGGGATACGCCGCGCCAGGCGGTGGATTCCTCGGCGATGGTCTGGACGCTGGGATAGGTGCTGTAGACAATTTCATTGAAACGTTTGATGAACGCGACGGCATCGCGGTTGTCGTTGGATCCGTCCGCGTTGGGCGTCCAGCTTCCCGGCCCGCGTGAGTAATCGAGATACAGCATGGAGGCGACGGCATCGACACGCAATGCGTCGATCCGGAAACGGCCGAGCCAGTACAACGCGGAGGCAATCAGGAAGTTCGCCACCTCCCGCCGTCCGAAATCATAGATTGCGGTGTTCCAGTCGGGATGAAAGCCGCGCTGAGGATCGGCATGCTCGTACAGAGGCCCGCCATCAAAATGGTCCAGGCCATGACGATCGGTCGGGAAATGCGCCGGGACCCAGTCCAGGATGACTCCCAGACCGGCTTCATGCGCGCGATCCACGAACCGGGCGAATCCGGCCGGATCGCCGAACCGCGCGGTGGGTGCGAACAGGCCAATCGGCTGATAACCCCAGGAAGCATCGAGCGGATGCTCGGTCACTGGCAACAATTCCAGGTGGGTAAAGCCGAGGTCTCGCGCGTAAGGGATCAGCGTATCCGCGAGCTCATCATAGGTCAGGAACCGCCCATCCGGTCCCCGCCGCCAAGACCCCAGATGCACCTCGTACGCGGCCATCGGCGCGCGGCGTGGATCGCCGGGGCGCGGCGGTTCGGCCCGAAAGGGAAGCCGATCCGTACGAGCGACGACCGACGCGGTGGAAGGCCGCATTTCGGCGGCGAACCCAAACGGATCGGCTTTTAGCGGCAGAACCGTGCCGTCACCCGCGCGGACTTCGTATTTGTAGACCTCGCCTTCCGTCAGATCGGGAAGGAAGATCTCCCAGATGCCGCTGTCGACACGCTTGCGCATCGGGTGGCGGCGCCCATCCCAGGCATTGAAGCCGCCAACCACGGACACGCGCGTTGCGTTCGGAGCCCAAACCGCGAAATGCACGCCTTCCACGTCTTCGTGCCGGATCGGGTGGGCGCCAAGATGCTCATACAGCCGTTGGTGTGTGCCCTCGACCAGAAGATGGTCGTCCAGCGGCCCAAGCACCTGGCCGAACGCATAGGCATCACGAAACTCCCATGCGCCGCCGGGGCTTTCGGCGCGCAGGCGGTAGGCCAGTGGTGCCTTTACCAGAATTTCGAAGAAGCCCCCGCCGCGGTGCTCGAAAGCCAGAGGCGGGTCCGCGCCGTCCCGCAGCAGCATCAGGCGATCCGCCCCGGGCACGAAGGCGCGCACCACATGGCCGCCACTGGGCACGTGATGGGGTCCGAGAACCGCGAACGGATCCGCGTGGCGGGCTTCGGCGATCGCCGCGACGTCGTCCGCCGCCGCCCGCCATCCGGTCACGCCGCGTGCCCCCCGGTGGCCATGGGCGGCACCACGGCGCATGTCATGGACACGGTTTCATCCCTCTCGCCAAATCGGGACATTCCAGATTTTCTCGGCATATTCACGGATCGCGCGGTCCGAGGAGAACCACGCCATGCCGGCCGTGTTCAGGATACTGGCACGCCACCAGGCATCCGGGCGGCGCCAGAGCGAACCGGAGTCGCGCTGGGCTCGGTAGTAGGCGTCAAAATCGGCGCACACCATGAAGTGATCATGGTGGCGCAACCCGTCCACCAATCCGGCGTAACGATCGGGCTCATCGTGAGAAAAGACGCCGCCGGCGATAGCCTCCAGCACCTCTTGTAGCGCGGGGCAGGCGGCGATGGCGGCGGTGGCGTCGATGCCGTGGGAGCGGGTGGCCTCGACTTCGGTGGCGGTCAGGCCAAAGATAAACATATTCTCGGCCCCGACATGGTCGCGCATTTCGATATTCGCGCCATCCAGGGTGCCGATGGTCAAAGCCCCATTCAGTGCGAATTTCATGTTGCCGGTGCCGGAGGCTTCCATGCCGGCGGTGGAAATCTGCTCGGACAGGTCACTGGCCGGAATGATCGCCTCGGCCAGGCTGACCGAGTAATTGGGCAGGAACACCAGGCTCAGCCGATCTCGCACGACCGGGTCGGCGTTGATGACGCGGGCAACATCATGCGCCAGTTTGATGATCAATTTGGCCTGGTGGTAGCTGGCGGCGGCCTTGCCGGCGAACAGTTTGACTCGTGGCACCCAATCATAGGTTGGGTGGGTCCGGATTGCGTTGTACAGTGCCACGGTTTCCAGAATATTCAGCAATTGCCGCTTGTATTCATGGATGCGCTTGATGTGCACGTCGAACAAAGCGGCGGGATCGACCCGGATATGGGTCTCGCGGCGGATCAAGGCCGCCAGGTCGGTCTTGTTGGCCAGACGCGCGGCGGCGAAGCGCTCCTGAAACGACTTGTCGGAAGCGAGCGCGCGCAGATCGGTGAGCATGTCCTCCCGGTCCAGTACGCGCGGTCCCACCGCATCGACCAGCAGGGCGGTCAGTTTCGGGTTGGCTTCATGCAGCCAGCGGCGGAAGGTAACGCCATTGGTGACGCTGACAATCTGATTGGGCCGCAGTTCATGCAAGTCGCGGAACACGGTTTCACGCATGAGCTCGGTGTGCAACGCCGAGACGCCGTTGACACGGTGTGAGCCAAGGAAGGCCAGATGGCTCATGCGCACACGCCGCCCGCGCTGTTCGTCTATAATCGAGACACGGGACATCAATCCGCCGTCACCCGGATTGTTCGCGTTCACCCCCGCCAAATGGCGTGCATTGATCAGGTATATAATCTGCATGTGCCGAGGCAGTAACCGTTCCATCAAGGGAACAGGCCAGGTTTCCAGAGCCTCGGGCAGCAGGGTGTGGTTGGTGTAGGCGACGATCGCCTGGGTCATACGCCAGGCTTCGTCCCAGGACACGTGGTGGAGATCGACAAGGATTCGCATCAACTCGGCGACGGCGATCGCCGGATGGGTATCGTTCAACTGAATCGCGGTCTTGTCAGGCAGCGTCGCGATATCGCCAAATGCCTTGATATGCCGCCGTACCAGGTCCTGTAACGAGGCGGACGCGAAGAAATACTCCTGGCGCAGGCGCAACTCCTCCCCGGCGGGGGTGGCGTCGGAGGGATAGAGCACTTTGGAGATGGCTTCCGCCCGCATCCGGGTGGCCAGCGCCCCCGCGTGGTCGCCATGGTTGAACACATCCAGCCGCAGCGGATCGACCGGACGGGCGGACCAAAGACGCAGGGTATTGACCCGGCGGCCACGCCAGCCGACAGACGGTGTGTCATAGGCGACCGCGGCGACGGTTTCCGCGGGGTGCCAGGTGTGATGATCGCTGTCGCCATCGCCACGCATGGTCTCGACCGTGCCGCCGAAGCCGATGTCGTACTGAACCTCGGGCCGTTCGAATTCCCAGGGATTGCCGAAGGAGAGCCACTCCTCGGGGAATTCTTCCTGCCAGCCGTTCATGATAACCTGACGGAACAGTCCGTGATCATACCGGATGCCGTAACCGTGCGCGGGAATCCCCAGAGTTGCCATGCTTTCCATGAAACACGCGGCGAGACGGCCCAGGCCGCCATTCCCCAGGGCGGCGTCGGGTTCGAGCGCGCGCAGCCGATCGAGATCGACGTCGAGGCTGGCCAGGGCCCCTCTCACGGCGTCCATGATGCCGAGGTTATTCAGGTTGTCGAACAACAACCGGCCGATCAGGAATTCGAGCGACAGATAATAGACCCGCTTCTCGCCCTGCTGGTAGGCGGCGTCGATGCTGGCCAGCCATCGATCGACCGCGAGGTCGCGCACGCTGATGGCCGTGGCGAGCAGCCAGTCCCGTTCCGTCGCGATCGCGCGGCGTTTGCCGACATGCGAGGTCAGTTTGGTCAGGATGGCCGCGCGCAGGGCCTCCTGGGTCCGCGCCTCAAGATCAGGGGGAGGAAGGATCATGCCGAGGGGATTGAGTACGTCGTCCAAACCTGGTCGCCTTCCATGTGCCGTGGGCCGTATGCCGTGGGCCGAATGCCATGGCCGCCGCGTCTGATCCGGCGGCGCGTACCCTAGCCGAGGGCGTGAGGGAGTGGCATCGGTCGATGACCGGAGGTTGTCAGGAATTGTGCGCAGCAACAAGGGGAAAGACATGGTTCCGTCGCGCACGCCACCGATCCGCGGGGTCCTGGTAAAAAACCCCTTATTGTCATGATGTTGCCGCCGAGGAGCAAACCGCGATCCACCCAGCGTCAGGCCAGGTGTCGATTCCAGCCAAATTCCCCTTGCTGCACTGCACAATCCTTGCCATGCTCCTGATATGCCCGATATCGCCCCCCTTGGTCTGGCTTCCGATCTGGCCCAGGAATTGCTGGACCTCACCGCGCGGCTGGGTGCGCGGGTCGCGGAAGATCCGTTCGGCAATCCCGTCCTGCTCGTCGCCCTGGCAATCACCCGCCACATGGATCAGGGCAGGCTTGATCACGATGCCGTCGCGGCGTTGATCAGCCATCTGCGTGATCTGGCCTTCGCCGCGCGCGCCGATCGCCTCGCCGGCTATGTTGGCGGCGTCGACCTGGCGGCCAATGAAACCATATTGCGAACCCTGGCCCAGACCCTTCTGCGACCCGATCCCAATGATTCGCCCATTCGCTGGGCGGCCTATCAGGCGCTGGTCGAACGGCCCCGGTTCGCCGCCGTGTTCACGGCCCATCCGACCTTTGCCCTGCCGGAAGGCATCGGCCACGCGCTCGCCGAGACCGCCAGCGGCCGAACCACCGTGACCGAGGGATCCCACCGCCCGCCGCCGATTACCTTGCGGCGGGAGTTCGATCAGGCAACCAGAGCGATCGCGCATGGGCGCGATGCGATCGACCGGTTCAACATGGCGCTGCTGGACGTCGCCCGTTCGGCGTGGCCGGACCGGTGGACGGAGCTGACGCCTCGCCCGATCATCCTGTCCAGTTGGGTGGGCTACGACACCGACGGCCGAACCGACATCGGCTGGTGGGATACATTGCGGCTGCGGCTGGAGATGAAGCGGCTGCAACTGGCCCGGCTGGAAACGCAGGTCGCGCGCGACGAAGCGCTGGCCGCCCGCGTGCGGCGGGCACTGGATATGACGGCGCTGCAGATCGAGGCATGCCCCACGGAGCCTGCCCCGCCGGCCGTCGCGGCGTTCGCCCGTGCTTTGATTGGCGGAAGGGATGCCGCGCTGACGTCACCCGCGCCGTTACTGCCGTTGTTCGATGCGGCGATCGCGGCCGCGCCGGAAGAAGATGACAAACAACGCCTCGTGGCCGCCCGTGCCGGTCTGGTGTCTCATGGCCTCGCGCTGGCGCATACCCACACCCGTCTCAACGCCGCGCAACTCCACAATGTCGTCCGCCAGCGCCTGGGGATCGCCGATCCGCCCGAGGATCCGTCGCACCGGCGGGCATTGTTCGTAGCGATCAACGCCGCGTTGGACACGGTAAAGCCCGTGCCGGTCGATTTTGGCGCGCTTGTGGCCGAGCAGGCGTCCGCCGCCAGACTGATGATGACCGTGGCGCAGATTGTGAAGCACATCGACGGGTCGATTCCCGTGCGCTTCCTGATCGCGGAGACCGAGACAGGCTATACGCTGCTGGCCGCGCTGTGGCTGGCGAAGTTATTCGGCGTCGAACAGAATATCGAAATCAGCCCGTTGTTCGAAACCGCGGAAGCGCTGGAAAATGGCGCCACCGTGCTGGATGAAGCGCTGCGCAGCCCGCACTACCGCGCCTATCTGCAAGCCACGGGACGGCTGGCGTTGCAGTTTGGGTATTCGGACTCTGGACGGTATGTCGGTCAGCTCGCCGCGAGTTACCTGATCGAACGCCTGCGCCTGAAGATTGGGGAAACGCTGGCGAAACATGGAATCTCCGGCGTCGAGGTCATCCTGTTCGATACGCATGGCGAAAGCATCGGCCGCGGCGCGCATCCCGGCTCCCTGGCCAATCGGCTGAAATATCTGTCGCCCACCGCGTCCCGCCAGGCGCTGAGCCGCGCCGGCCTTCTGGTGCGGGAGGAAAGCGCCTTCCAGGGCGGCGATGGATACTTGTTGTTCGGCACGCCGGAACTGGCGCTGGCCACGATCGCCCGCATCGCGGAGCAAACCTACCACCCCGCCGCCGGCCCGATCGAGGATCCCGTCTACGCCGATCCGGATTTCTCCGCCGATTTCTTCGCCACGGTTCGCGCGGCAATGGAAGGCCTGGTGGAGGATGCCGGCTACGGCGCGATCCTGGGCGCCTTCGGTCCAGCCTTGTTCGATCCAACGGGCTCCCGTCCATCCGCGCGGCAATCCGACGGCATGGCGAATGCCTCGCGAATCCGTCACCCTCGTGAGTTGCGGGCGATTCCGAACAACGCGATCCTGCAACAACTGGGCTGGTGCGCCAACACCTTGCAAGGCCTGGGCGCGGCGGCATCGCGGCATCCCGAAACCTTTTCGGACATGCGTCAGAACAGCCGCCGCTTCAGCCGCGCGCTGGATCTCGCGGCGCATGGGCTCGCTCATTCGAACATCGATGTGCTGCGCGCCGTGATCGCCACGCTAGATCCGGGCAGTTGGCTCGACCGCGCCGCCCAGACACGGCGGCCGGGACGGCGGGAAGCGTTGGTTTCCGTGGCACGCGCGCTGGAGAGGCTGGACATCTGGGCGGACGCCCAGTCGATGTTCCGCCGGATTTCCGCCGACCATCTGGCGCTGCGCGTGGCTTGGCCAGACGCACCGCGCATGGCCACGCGGGAGGTTCTTCTCCATGCGCTCCGTCTCGCGCTTATTCACCGGATCTGGTTGCTGGCGACGGAGATCTCCGATTTCTCCCCACGCCATGGCGTGACAAGGCCCGTGCTGGAAGCGGCGATCCTGCGCCTGGACATCGAAGGTTCGTTGGCGATTCTGGCGGAAATCTTCCCCGCCGCTTCCGATCCTTCCGCCGGCTACGACTATGGCGAGCCGGCCGCGCCGCGGGCCACAGCCGCGTATAGCCGCGAGCATCAGGAGATTTTCGCGCCTATACGGCAATTGTTTGGGATGGTGCGCGAAATCGCGACGGCGATCACGCACGACGTGGGAGCGTTCGGATAGCAACCTTGGTAAGGCAAGCAAGGGCGGGAGCGGTCAAAACCCACATTCGCGGGAGGTCGAAATGGTAAGCTTCGAGACGATATACCGGATACCGCCGTCCCATGTCCTGAAGACCCGGTTCCATAGCTACGGTGACGGTGTGCCCGCGCGATGGACCCACCTGGAGTTCGACGAGGACGGCCGGTTTGTCGCGCGGTATGAAAGTCTGGGACGCGCAAGCCGCGGCCGCGCCAGGGCGAGCGGAGGCTGGAAAAAGTTCGACACCGATGGGGTCCTTGTCGCGTCGGAGGATGATTTGCCGCTGTGACCGCGGCGGTTCCTCTTATGATGCCGTAGCCAGCCGAGGCATCCAGACCGCGATCGACTATGACCGATTTTGGTTTATGCCAATTCACGCTACGCTGGCCGCCTTAACAACCGGCACTCGCGCCAAGCCATGCCCGATGCTCCACCCGACTCCCCACTGGTCACCAGCCTGTCCTTCTCCCGCCGGGTGCTCATCATGGCGTCAGTCGTCCTGGGCTCGACGCTTTATTCCACGACCCTGCTCGTCGCCTCCGGCATGCTGCCACAGATGCAGGGGTCCATGGCGGCCACAGCCGACGAAATCGCCTGGAGCACAACGTTCAACATTCTCGCGACCGCCATCGTCACGCCGATGGCTGGCTTCTTCGTCGCCAATTTCGGCCGCCGGCGTGTGATGTTAACCGCCGTCGGCGGCTTCACCATCGTTACCTATCTGTGCGGTCAGTCCGAGTCCCTGGAAACCCTCGTGCTCTGGCGCGTCATGCAAGGCGGCCTCGGCGCGCCCCTGGTACCCATCTCCAACGCGCTGGTGCTGGACTGCTTTCCCCGCCGCAACGCCGGCATCGTCAGTTCCATCTTCGGGATGACCGCCGTCGTGCTTGGCCCCGTCATCGGGCCGACGCTAGGCGGTATCCTGGCCGAGACCTATAGCTGGCGCTATGCCTTTTACATGATCGTCCCCGCCGGAGCGGCAGGCTTCGTAGCACTTTGGCTGGTCATGCCAAGAGAGCCGCCTGGCGCGGGCACGCGTCTCGACTGGATCGGATTTCTCTGTCTGTCGCTCGCGCTGGGCTGCCTCCAGATGGTGCTGTCGCGCGGCCAACGGCTCGATTGGTTCGAATCGGGCGAGATCGTTTTTGAAGCCATCATGGCGGCGCTCGCCTTCTACCTGTTCATCGCCCACAGCGCGACGGCGGATCGCCCTTTTCTCAACCCGCGCCTGCTGCACGACCGGAACTTCACGCTCGGCCTGTTGCTGGTGCTGACCTACGGGATGCTGAACTTCACACCACTCGTGCTGCTGCCATCGCTGTTGCAGACCCATATCGGCTTTCCAGACTCCACCATCGGCTTGATCGTCGCGTTCCGCGGTCTTGGGGGCACACTGGGCTTCTTCGCCGCCATGTTCATCGGAC
>Ga0302322_100002943_pt1 | contig 14506 bp, 15 predicted proteins | sample Fen_T0_2_FD_203757 | JGI IMG/M metagenome (GOLD analysis project Ga0302322, IMG submission 203757) | Peat permafrost microbial communities from Stordalen Mire near Abisko, Sweden - Fen_T0_2 | ecosystem: Environmental > Terrestrial > Soil > Wetlands > Permafrost | place: Sweden: Abisko... | reverse complement strand
GATCGCGCTGCGGACCTGCTCGGCCTGGCCGACCAGATTGTCGCGCTGATGGGCGATGTCCTGCAACAGCGCACGGATCCGCACCTCGTTGTCGCTATAGGCGCGTTCCAGCGCCGCGACCTCGTTGGCGACGAGCATTTCCAATTCGCCGGCGCGGGCGATGGCGCGCTCGACGCCGTCGCCCATCGCTGCGACCTCGCGGCGGATGGCCTGGCCGACCGTGACGATCGAATCGCTGGCGGCGCTTTCGGGATCTGAAAAGCGGATCGCCACCTGCGCCATCGACTGCGCGATCATGCGCAGTTCCTGGCCGCGCCAGGCGAGGCTCGCCAGGTAATAGAACAACAGCACCGGTGCGAAAAACAGCATAGCCAAGCCGGCCAGCAGCAACACGCCGCCGCTCTGACCGATCGCGCTCTGCAACGACGGCAGGAAGCCGACCGTGAGCAGCCCGCAGCCCACGATCCACACGCCCGCGAACAGCGTCGCCAGCGTATAGACGCTGCGCGAGGGGCGGCCTTTCTGGATTGCCTGCAAGATCTGGCCGATAGTTTCGCGGTCGTCATTGGCGGGACGACGCGCGATCAGCGGTGGCGGATCGACCGCATCGAAGGCCGGCCCACGGTCCATACCTGTGCGCTGGTCGAACTGGGATTCGCCGACATACGACGGGGTGTTCGTCGGCATGATTGGTGGCGCCCCGTCACGCGCCGACCCCTGCGATTCCTCGGCCGCGGACACGTCGCTGATGTTCAAAGCCTCCTGAATGGCGGACAGCGCAACTTCAGTCGGGTCTTTGACCTTTTTGGGGTTGTTCGCCATGTTCAGTCCGAGCCCTCGTCTTATTTTTCAATCTGGTGAGCCGCACACGAGTTGCCCCCTCGATAGGCTCAAAACCAGATTTCATCCTCCGCGGGCGTCAAGGCGGCTATTGCCGGCCGGCCCGCTCCATCCGGAGATCATCCTATTGACTGTGCGAGGTGAAAGAAATGGCGGGATTAAGAGATTCTTAATCATCGTTAACAACGTCCGGCGGTAACGCTTTACGAGGCTTCGGAATTCCCGTTTTTTGCCCGATTGGGGCGAGGACGCGCCAAAAACAAGGCAAACGGGCGGCAATTTTGTGGGTAACGAATCATTAACCATTCCGTGCTTGGCTGCAGGTACCCGCGCTCCTGCCGAGCCCCCGGCGTGACTGGACCCTGCCAATGTCGCTTGACCTGCAACGGATCGACTGGATGCCATCGCCCCCGCTTGTTCCCGACGATGGACCCATCAGCCTCGACCAGCTCAGGCGGATGACGCTCGGCGACGCCGAGCTCGAGCGCGAGGTGCTCGCGATGTTTTCGACCCAGGCCGGCCGCCTGCTCGATCGGCTGGCCACTTTGCCTGAGGACGCCGCAACCCTGGCCCATACGTTGAAAGGCTCGGCACGCGCGATCGGTGCAGATGGCGTTGCCGATGCGGCCGAGGCGTTCGAGCGGGCGATCCGCAGCGGTGATTGCGCCCATGCGTTGTCCGATCTTGCGGAGACCATCGGCGAGGCGCGGGCCGCCATCGCGGACATGCTCGGCGCGTCCTGAGGCCGGGCAGGGAAGGTCGCTGCGCCGTTTCCGAAATTCGTATCCTCTGCAGCGACCAATCTTGCAATCTTCGGGCATTCAGGAGTTCCCGCAACGCTATGATATCAAAGCAGTTTTGAATCCTAAGCACCACCAGGCGCGCGCGTGGTGGCACGGGTCGGAGCCCCACATTCGCCGCCACTAGCGCGGAGCGGATCGACCCGTTATAGGACAGCCAAACCTCATCCCTCCGCAGCACGAGCAAACATGGCCAAAATCAATTTCGTCGACCACACCGGTGAAACCCGCATTGTGGAGATCGAGAACGGCGCCACCGTGATGGAAGCGGCGATCCGCAACGCCATTCCCGGCATCGAGGCCGAGTGCGGCGGCGCCTGCGCCTGCGCGACCTGCCATGTCTATGTCGACGAAGCCTGGCGCGAGAAGGTCGGTCCGCCGACGCCGATGGAAGAGGACATGCTCGATTTCGGCTATGACGTGCGGCCGAATTCGCGGCTGTCGTGCCAGATCAAGGTCTCCGACGAACTCGATGGACTGGTGGTTTCGACGCCGGAGCGGCAGGCCTGACGCCTGCGAGCGCATGGCCAGCTCAATTCGGCCCCGGACTGGACGTCGAGCCCTACCACGACCCACGTCAAACCGTCGGCCATCACGCGGATCGCGATCGCCGAACCGTATGTTGTGGCTGAGCCGGTAGCGAAAATCGCCCAGACAAGCGTGTCCTCGGCCGTGGGGGAAGCACTCACCACGCCATTTCAGAGGACGGTGACGCGGGACAAAGAGTCTGAAATGACGACGTGGTATTGTCAGCCGGTTTTGCCGCGCTCGCAACAGGCCTACGCGAACCAGGAAGCGGATTTGAGGCTTTCCTGACGCCGCGCCGTTGGCTACACAGACGGGGACGCCGTATTCCGCAGAGCCCGCTGCGGGCGCCTCCCAACGAGAAGAAGCGAGATGAGTGAAGCGATCAAGACCGATGTGCTGATCATTGGCGCGGGTCCGTGCGGACTGTTCGCCGTATTCGAACTGGGACTGCTCGACATCAGAGCGCACCTCGTCGACATTCTCGACAAGCCCGGCGGCCAATGTGCCGAGCTCTATCCGGAGAAGCCGATCTACGACATTCCCGGCGTGCCGATGGTCACCGGCCATGGCCTGACCGAAGCGCTGATGGAGCAGATCAAGCCGTTCAATCCGAGCTTCCATTTCGGCGAAATGGTGAACACGCTCGAGAAGATCGGCGATCCCGGATTCCGCGTCACCACCGATGCCGGCAAGGTGTTCGAATGCAAGGTGGTGGTGATCGCCGCCGGCGGCGGTTCGTTCCAGCCGAAGCGTCCGCCGGTGCCGGGCATCGAGGCCTATGAAGGCACCTCGGTGTTCTATGCCGTGCGTCAGATGGACCGGTTTCGCGACAAGAACATCGTGATCGTCGGCGGTGGCGATTCCGCGCTCGACTGGACGCTCAACCTGCATCCGCTCGCCAAGCGCGTCACGCTGGTGCATCGGCGCGATGATTTCCGGGCCGCGCCCCACAGCGTCGAGCAGATGCGGGCGCTGGTCGCCAGCGGCAAGATGGACTTGCGGATCGGCCAGGTGACGGGTCTCGAAGGCGCAGGCGGCGTGCTCTCCGCCGCGACCTTCAAGGGCAACGACAATGCCGTCTCTACCATTCCCTGCGAGATGATGCTGCCGTTCTTCGGGCTGACGATGAAGCTCGGCCCGGTCGCGGACTGGGGTATCGCGCTCGAACACAATTTGATCCCGGTCGAGACCTCGGGGTTCGAGACCAGCATGCCCGGGATCTTCGCGATCGGTGACATCAACACCTATCCCGGCAAGATCAAGCTGATCCTCTGCGGTTTCCACGAAGGCGCGCTGATGGCGCAGAAGGCGCATCGCTACGTCTATCCCGAGAAGCGACTTGTGTTCCAGTATACGACCTCGTCGTCGAGCTTGCAGAAGAAGCTCGGCGTCAACTGATCCAGCCGAACCGTGAACGGATGTTTCTCGTTGCAGGATCAGCTTCCGTCGCAAGCCTGGTTCCCCTGGAACGGTCCTCGAAATGGCCGTAGTCTGCGGCCATGCGATTTGTCGATTGGTTAGGTGACATGATGATGCTCAAGGCGTACTCCGGACTCTGGTCGACGCGCGGTGTAATCAGGCTGTGTGCTGCCGTTGCCCTCCTTGCTGCGGCGTTTGTCGCGAGGCCCGCTCTGGCGGAGGAACCCTCTGCCGCCGGGCTCTGGCAGAAGATCGAGGACGGCCAACCCGTGCTCTATGTTCTGGTCGTCGATCACAACGGCGTCTTCGAAGGCGTGATGGCCAAGTTGTTTCCGAAACCGGGCGATCCGCCGAATCCGACCTGCGCGAAATGCACCGACGACCGCAAGAATGCGCCCTGGCTCGGCATCTCCTTCATTCGTGACATGAAGCGGAACGGCCTGAAATACGAGGACGGCAACGTGCTCGATCCGCGCAATGGCAAGATCTACAGCGCCAAGATGACGGTGAGCGAGGACGGACAGGAACTGACCTTGCGCGGCTATTTCGGCATCTCGCTGCTCGGCAGGGACGAGACCTGGAACCGGCTGCCGGACACTGCGATGGCGCAGATCGATCCGGCGGTCATCGCCAAATATCTGCCACCGCCGGCCGCCCCTGTCGCGGCAAAGCCGGTGGCCGCACCGCCGCCGACGATGGGCAAGAAGAAGTAGGTTCGGAGGAGGCCGATCGTCGTCATCGCGAGCGAAGCGAGGTAATCCAGCGCCGCAGCAAAATCCCGGATGCTTCGTTGCTGGCAACTCCGCCCAACGACGTTCTCCAATTCGGCATGATGTCCGCCAATTCGGCATGATTTCCAATTCGGCATGATTTCGCGGTCTCGCGGCGCATTGCGTCCGAGGTTTTCAGACCAATGTGCCCTCTTCAACGAGAGGGCACGGGGAATGCCGGGCGCTGGCCGCACCCATGGCCCGCCTGCGAAAAAAATGCAGGCGGCAGTACCACAGGTTCAGCCGAGACATCCCAGCATTCCCCGCGCGATGGTTGGAACGGCTGCTTCGCGTTCTCCCCGGTGCTCCGGGCTTGTTGGCCACCGTGCGCGCATGATGCTTGCGCATCAGCGCGGGATACCAGCGTCGGGGTATCAGGACCACGCGACTTGACCGTGCGCATCAATGTTGTTCGTCGGCATGGAGTAACCACGCTGCAACATCGACACGCCCACCACATCCCACACTCAACGTTCGTGACGATCGCGAAACGCCCCTCGTGATCGAGGCGGGACGGGCAAGACGATCTCATATTTCCGAAAAAAAGAAATATAATTATTTTTGCCTGAAGGGATTGATGTGGCTCATCTGGTTGAAATCGCGGATAAATTTATTTTTTGGCGCAGGCGATTTGGGCCGTGATGTCGCGGTCAGAGCGCTGCGGGAGCGCACCCGACGGGCAAATCGCGAGACCGTCGACCGCGTCAGCGACTCCTTGGTGGGCGCCGCGAGCGACACAATCGATGCATCGCTCGCGGAACCATTCCGGCACGAGCCCATTGGGCCAGTGACATAATCACGTTTTGGAGACATCTCATGAAACTTCTCGCGATCAGTCTTGCTGCAGCTGCAGGCACGCTCGTCATGACCGCTGCGTCCGCCGCTCCGCTGTCCGCCGTTGGTCCTTCCGCAGGCGAGAGCAACATTCAGAACGTTCGCATGGTCTGCAACGAGGATGGTCGTTGCTGGCGCGAACGTGGCGAACGTCGCGTGATCATCCGCGACAACCGCGATTCCTACGGCTACGCCCCGCGCGAGCGCTATATCGATCGGCGAGGCTATGAGGATCGTGATCGCGGCGGAATCGGCCTGAGCGTGCCCGGCGTCAGCGTCGGCATCGGCACCGACCGCTACTGAGCGATCAGCGAACAGATTGAATAGAAAAGGCCGCGGAGCGATCCGCGGCCTTTTTTCATTCGTCGAGTTCCGTCGCTGACCGGCAAAGCTTGAACGCGTTGGATCGTTTCGACAATCTGCAGCGGATCGTAACGCACTCGCTGCAGCGGACCTCATTTGCGGCGCGTGCCCCCGTCATCCGGGGCCGTCCAATCTTTACGAACTATTGTTCTCCATGGTCCTAGATGGCGGCACTCAAATGATCGCGAAAGGCCACAAATGAGTGTTTCAGGAATCGGTGGGGCAAGCGCCGCGCCACAGCCTCTTCAAGTGAGCAAGCCCAAGGTTGACGGACCAAATGACGGCGACTCTGATGCGGGAGATGCTCCCAAGGCACAGGCGACGCTGGCACCCGGCACCGGACAGGCCGTGAACAAGACGGCTTGATCCGGGAAATTGCGGTGCAGGGGACCGCCGACATGGCGATCCCTTGTATTCGCTCAGAGCGCGTGCCCGACAAGGCGGCCGATGGCCGCTGTTGTCCCCATCGCAATCGCTCCCCAGAAGGTGACGCGCAGCATCGGCCTCCATATGCCGGCCCCGCCGGTCTGCGCTCCGGCAGCCCCCAGGATGGCAAGCGCGACGAGTGAGCCTCCCGACACGCTCCACGGAATTCGCGCCAATGGCGAAGCGATCGCTATCAGCAAGGGAATGGCTGCGCCGAACGCGAAGGTGACCGCCGACGTCAACGCTGCTTGAATGGGGCGTGCGACGACATGCTCCGAGAGGCCCAGTTCGTCCCGGGCATGTGTGGCAAACGCATCTCGCGCCGTCAGCGCTTCGGCGACTTGACGAGCCAATGCAACGTCGAGCCCGCGCTCGACATAGATGGTTGTTAGTTCACGAAGCTCTGCATCGGGCTGTTCAACAAGCTCGCGCCGCTCCTTCGCGAGATCGGCAGCCTCGGTATCAGCCTGTGAGCTGACGGACACATACTCCCCTGCAGCCATCGCGGTTGCACCCGCCACCAAACCGGCCACACCTGCAACGATGACCTCGTTCGGCGAGGTTGATGCCGCAGCAACACCGACGACAAGGCTGGAGGTCGAGATGATGCCATCGTTCGCGCCGAGCACGGCCGCGCGCAGCCAGCCGATGCGCTCGATGAGATGCGCTTCGCGATGAATCGGATGCATGTTGTGCTCCCAGCAATTCCATGAGGCGCATTAACGACGTTTTTCGCGCGCTTGGAAATGACCCTGGTCAAAACGTCGCTGGCGGGGTTGATCCACATCAATGCGGTTCGACGGTGAAAATCGCCTGTTGTCTGGCAAACAACCGCAATGTTCAGCATCAATCCTGGGCGACAGAGCCAGAATTCAATGAGGAGACACGCGTGATGCGCAACATGAAATTTGGCCTTGCGCTTGCCGGCGCACTCATTGTTCCGCTTGCCGCTCACGCAAATCCGACATGTACGACCGAACCCAAGACGAAGTGGATGTCCGAAGACGCGATCAAGGCCAAGATTACCGCACTCGGCTATCAGAAAATCCGGTCTTTCAAGACGACCGAGAGCTGCTACGAGATTTACGCTTCCAACAAGGAAGACAAGCTGGTCGAGGTTTACTTCAACCCGGTCACGGGCGAAATCGTTCCGTCGGTCGTGCCGATAACCTCGGCGAAATGACGCGCCGGTCACGACGTTCTCGACCAGATGATGTCGTTCAACCGTCATTGCTACTCGTCGGCGGGCAAGCCATCCAAAAAGCGTAACCCGCATCGGCGAACGGGCGGCTCCTGATGCAGCCTCAACGAAGCTCGCAGGCAACGGAGATGCTGGTGCAGACATCCTGATCACCGACCTCGGCGATTCCTGGGAATGATTTTCCTTGCGGATGTCTGATCAGGTCGGAGATGCTGGTCGTGTCGAGCAATAGAGCGTTAAAGCTCATGATCCGGAGACGGAGCTGTATCCTCGATCTCGGGGAGCTCTTCTTCCAGCGGTGTCATGGACTTCAGAAGCGCTATGAGGCCACGTTTCCGTGTCGGCTCGATAATGAGACGATTGCCGTCGCGATGCATGATCGCGTCATTGCCCGGCAGCTCGACTCGACAGGAATGCAGACCGCCTGGTTGCGGCCATTGCGAAACAATTTGACCGGTCGGCTTTCCATGCCTTGGCTCCAGCATATGCCTCAGACATATGCTGATGAGGACGGTTTGGCGAGCACTGCCGATGCGTCCGTTATTGCTGCACTGCGTCCGCAGGCGGCAGCGGCTCGCCGCTGATGCCGGGCTCGGCCGCGTCGAGACTCAGCACTTGTGCCGCGGCTGGAAACGCCGCATCCGCCATCGCGGCGTGGCCTTCGGCCGATGGATGCACCGCGCCGCCATAGACCGCCGACAGCACGCCCCAGGTGGCATCATGGATGTCGGCCGGCTGCATCGCCGCCGGCAGTCCCTGCGGATAGGTCATGGCCGCGAAGTAGCTGTCATTGGCATCGCGGATCCAGCGCGCCCGCGGCAGGTAGGCGCGGTACTCGCTGGCGCTGCGGCCGCACAGCAGCGGCTGGCTGGTGGCATTGACGATATCGGGATCGAAACTGTCGCCGCGGGCCGAGAAGCATTCCCGGTCGAACGGCGGGTCGTTGGCGGAGCGGGCGCAGAAGCCATGGTCGGCGAAGGCGGCCTGGTGCGCCTCGACGAAGCTCATGCGGTCGTTGCGGGGATCGCGGCACAGCACACCCGCCTGGCACTGCGCGAGGGCCTTCAGCGTCGGCAGGAATTCGTTCTCGACAAAGTTGGCGACGTTGGCGAGGCGCTGCGGGTCGGCGTTAAAGGAGGGGTGGATCTCGAAGCCGGCGCGGCCGCCGGGGCAGGGGGCGCCGCCGGCAAGCGCCGGATTGCCATAGGACGTGTAGATGACGCGGGAGAGCTCGCCGACCAGAGGCTTCAGCGCGTCGCGCAACTTGTTGAAGCCCTGCGGCAGATCGCGTCCGAGGTCGGAACGGGAGTCCTCGACCGAGCCGATCAGGCCTGTGCGCTTGAACAGCGCGCGTTCCGTCGGCGTGTCCACGATCACGTCGGCGACGAGGCCGGAGAAATTGATGTCATTGGCGCCGATCGACAGCAGCACCAGATCGAGCCTGCGATCGGGCTGGCGGCGCTTGGCGGCGGTCAGCGCCTCCCTGAGTTCGCCGAGCTGCCCGTTGACCCCGCCCTGGCAGGTCGTCATCGAGCGTCCGGACGGGCATTCGCGGGCGCGCTGGCTGCCGAACAGCCCGTCGGCGATGGTGGCGCCGGTGCAGGCCAGCGGCAGGTAGGTCACCGCGATGTGCCGATAGCGCACCGCAAGCGCAAGCGCGGTGCGGGTCTGGTAAGAGTACAGAGAGCGGTGACAGGCGGCGTTGAACCAGACCGCACTCTGGTGCTGCCAGTTCTGCAAGGTGTCGGGCGCCTCGCAGGCGCGCCCACCCTTGAAGCCGGCGCGGCTCGGGCGATAATATTGCGCGGTGGGGCCGCCGAGATAGGAGCGGAAGCAGAAGCCTTCCTCGGCGAGCGCAACCGGCCGGTCCGGGTTACCTTCGCCGGAGGCAATGCTGTCACCAAGTCCGGCTATGAAGATGTCGCGCACCTGGATACCCGCCGACACGCGCTGGGGCGCCTCCGGTCCACTGGAGACGTCGACCGTCGCCACCGTCTGCTTGCCATAGCGGACGCGCAGATTGATCGGTTCGGCACAGTCGAAGGTCGAGGCTTGCGGTCCGTCGCCGTCGTCGAACGTCCAGGCGCAGGTGGACCCCACCGGCACGGCGCCGCTCAGCCGGACGGTGACCGGATGGTCGATCGGCGTCAGGTAGCTTTCCTTGACGTTATCGCGGGTGCAGGGCTCGCTGACACGGCCCGCGAGGTCGATACAGAGCCGGTTGACGATGTTACGGGCCCAGCCGCGGCCATCGCTCTGCAGCTCCAGCGACTGCTCGGTGGCCAGGATGCTGCGGTCGCGGCTGCTGTCGACATGGAGCGCGAAATCGCGCTCCTCCCGGAACAGCCGAAAGCGGTTGCGGACCTCCCAGGTGATCTGCAACTGGGCCCCGCTTTGCGCCGCCGCGTGCGGGGGCGGGAGCAGCTGCAAGGCGCCGGCAACCAGAACAGCGGCGATCATCAGACGTGGCGAAAGTCGGATCATGATGTGACGTTTCGGTCAGAGTTGGGCGGAAATAGGAGAACGGCCGCCAAACGGCGTAACCACGCTCCGACGATCGTGATCGCTGTGCTCTCTTGGCCCCGGCCGTTTCAGCCTTGCGAGTGCCGCTTCACGCGCTGTGTCACGGTGGCAGGAGCGGCCGAGGAGACCGGCGCGGCGGCGGTTCGACAGTTTTCGTCCAGCCTGCGGCGCTGCTGCCAGGGGACCACGACGGAAAGCCAGAGTTCCCGCATGCCCATGATCGAGATCGCGATGCCGAAGGGGATGACGAAATAGAGCACGCGGAACACCAACAGCGTGGCCAGCAGCTGCTCGCGCCCGAACTGCGGCAGCGCCACCAGCATCGCCGCGTCGAACACGCCGAGGCTGCCCGGGGCGTGGCTGGCAAAGCCGAGCAACGTCGCCAGGATGAACACCACCGACAGCGACAGGAAGTCGATCTGCGGGTCGGACGGCACCAGCAGATACATCGCGAGCGCACAGAAGCCGAGATCGACGACGCCGATCAGGATCTGCACCAAGGTGAGCTGCGCCGACGGCAATATCACCTTCCAGCCGTTCTGGCCAAGCTGACGGCGGTTCTTGCCCAGCGCGAGCCAGCCGAGATAGGCGAAGATCGCAAGCACGAGGCCGATCGCGATCAGCCGATTCACCTCTTGCGGCAACTGGTCCATGGTGGACGCCGCGGCCGGGTGCAAGGTCATCCCGATACCAAGCACGAAAAGGTTGCCGAGCCAAAAGGTCAGGCCGGAGAGAAAGCAGATCTTGGCGACGTCGATCGCACTCAGCCCGTAGTCGGAATAGATCCGGAACCGGATCGCGCCGCCGGTGAAGACGGTGGCGCCGATATTGTGGCCGATCGAATAGCTGGTGAATGCGGACATCGCTGCAATGCGGTAGGGGATGTGCTTCTTCCCAATCGTTCGCAGCGCGAAAAAATCATAAAAGGTCAGCGTGCAAAACGCACCGACCACGCACAGCGCCGCCAACGCGATATGGTGGGGCGGGATCTCGGTCAGGGCCGTCAGAATCACGCCGGCATCGACGCCCCGCAGGGTTCGAACCAGGGTGGTGATTGCAAACGCGATGATGGCAACGCTCGCCGCGATTCCAAGCCGCTTCCAACCGATCCATCTCTTGAACCCGCGCCCGAGCGCGGTCAGCAGTCGCTGCATTCATCCTCCGGCGGGGCGGACTAAAACTTGGAAGTGTGCGGAACCATCGAAACGGCGGGAAGCTCCAGTACCATGGAGTTCCTTAAGCTAAAAACTGCGGCTTGTGCAGTCCTTGACAATCCGCTGCGTAACCTTCGGAAGCTTGGCTGTCACACGGCAGACACATACCCCGCGATGCCCAGATTGTCTCGATACCTCTCGACCCAACGCCGGCGCTGGGAACGCGGTTCCGAGCGTTCTGGGGCGTCTTGCCCCAGGAACAACCAACCCGACCACCGATTAGCCCAGGCCAGCAAGTGAACGTGGCAAGCGTGGGCCGGAGAGAGGGCCTTCCATGTTCCGTAAAAGAAGGATGTGAGGCAATGGGATTGTTTACCAAGGACATCAAAACCATGAACGATCTGTTCGTTCATCAGCTGCAGGACATCTATTACGCCGAGAATCAGCTCGTCAGAGCGCTGCCCAAGATGGCCGACAAGGCCACCGACAAGCAACTGAAGCAGGGTTTCTTGACCCATCTGGATGAAACCAAGACCCACGTGCAGCGGCTGGAGCAGGTCTTCGAGATGCAAGGCATCGAGGCCAAAGCGGTCGATTGCCCGGCCATCGATGGCATCATCGAGGAGGCCGACGAGGTGACGGGGGAGGTCGCCGACAAGGCGGTGCTGGATGCCGCCCTGATCAATGCCGCCCAGGCCGTCGAGCATTATGAGATCACCCGCTACGGAAGCCTGATCGCCTGGGCCAAGCAGCTCGGCCGCAACGACTGCGCCGCGGTGTTGCAGAAGACGCTCGACGAGGAAAAGGCCACCGACAAGAAGCTCACCACGCTGGCTGAAAGTACGGTCAATCTGCGCGCAGCGAGCTGATTTCGGCTCGCGGGAGCCGCAGCACATGAGACAAAACGCCGCGCAAACGTTGCGCGGCGTTTTGCCGCCGGAACGCGATGGAGCGGCTTCCGAATCCATTCGTCAGCGGCTCATGATGTCTTGCGTAGCGCGAAATTGGCGCCGCAGAAGGCCATCAATGCTCCAAGACCGAGGGCGGCGAGACCTGTCACCACGCCCGCAATGGATGGGATTGGACTGGGTCCGGAGATCGCCTGGCCGGTGCCGGCCATGATGAGCACGCCGAGCGCGATCAGGAAATGCTGCATCCGCCGCGGGATCTGGCCAGCGACCGCACTATGCATCAACGTGGCGATGAAATAGCCGCTGGAGAAGGCGATCGTGGCGATCAGCCACCAAGCCAACGCCGAAGTGGCGGGCATCGACGCCCCGGACTCCGAGCGCCAAAGCCCACCCAGGTCCAGGCCATAGCGCGCCCCCGACACATGCATTGCGAGCGCCAGCAGGACGCCCGCAACCATCGCACCGGCCAGAATCAGCCGGCGCGGAAAATAGGTCGTTTCAGTCATCGTCCATTTGTAGGATAAGGCCGGCACGTCACGCAAGGATCGCCCCATTCACACCCAGGCGCCGACAGCCGCGCAACCCGCAAACTGTTACGCCTACAAGGCGTCGCTGATCGGTGCTGCACACAGGTTCGAACTGACCGATGCGGGCCTGGCTTGGCGCGTCGCCGGTCGCTCGGGGCTGTGGCCCTACGCCGAGATCTCGGCGATCCGACTATCATACCGGCCGGTCTCGATGCAGGCCCGGCGCTTTCGCGCCGATATCAGCAACGCCAATGGCCGGCGGCTCAGCCTGCTCTCGACCTCCTGGCAGACTGCGACGCTGATGCTGCCGCAGAGCGATGTCTATCGCGCCTTCATCACGGCGCTGCACGCCCGGTTGGCCGATGTCGGAAGCAAGGCCGAGCTGGCCGGAGGCCTGGGGGCGAAAACCTATCTCGCGGCTTTGATGCTCAGCGCGCTGTTCGCCATCGCGATGGTGGGGCTGCTGTTGCGCGCCATCCTGACCGGCGAGTGGTGGGGCGCTTTGTATCTGCTCGGCTTCGCGGCGTTGTTCGCCTGGCAGGTCGGCGGCTTCATCGCCCGTAACCGGCCGCTGCGCTACACGTTCGCGGATATTCCGCGGGCCCTGCTGCCCTGACGCAGCCGTCCACCGGGACGGCGTAATCAGCTGCAATCAAGTGTGACTTCGCAAGCCGCGCCGTGCCGGGCAGGATGGTGCCGACTTCGCCACCCAACGGGAACGCCAGGCAGCATGCAGGATCACGCCACGCGGCTGCCGAGCCCGGCCGAGATCGCCGCCATCAACCAGCTGCATCTGATCCGCACGCCGCTTGCGCCTGCTGATCTGCTGTTCGTATTCGGCACGCGGATCGAGGAGGCCTTGCGCGCGGAGACCGCCTGCAGGCTGTGGCGTGACGGCTATTTTTCCCATGCGATTGTCAGTGGCGGCGTCACGCCGGGCGCGGACGAATCCGAATGCACTGTGATCAAGCGGGCGATGGTGGAAGGCGGCGTGCCGGCCGACCGGATTCTGGAAGAGCATCGCGCCACCAACACCGGCGAGAACGTGATCTTCGCGCTGCCGGTGATCGATCGGGCGCTCGGTCTCGCCAACATCAGCAGCGTGATCTGTCTCGGTAATACCTGGACCGCGCGGCGCTACCCGATGACATTGCAGCGCCACTGGCCGGCCGTTGCGAAACTGCTGCTGACGGTAGACGGTTTTTCCACGCCACGCGAACTCTGGCACCTTGATGCCGAATTCCGCCGCCGCGTGCTCGGCGAATGGGACAAGATCGAGCCGTACACGGCGAAAGGTTTTATCGCCGAATGGCCGTGATACGCGCTGTGCGTCAGTGCCGCACCACGAGCACCGAACAGCGGGCGTAGCGCACGACGTGGCCGGCATTGGAACCGAGGAAATAGGTCCGCATCGCCGGCCGATGCGAGGTCATCACGATGAGGTCGGCCTTAACCGCGGCGGCCTCTTCGAGGATCTCGTGATAGATGCCGCCCTGGCGCACCGCATAGGAAATCCGCGCCGGCGGGATGCCGGATTCGCCGGCCACGATGGCAAGCGCCTCCTCGGCGGTCTCGCGCTGCTGGGCGTCGAAATCGGCCGGAACATATTCCGCCAGCATCACCGGCGTGATCGGGAGCACGTTGAGCAGACGCACCGTGCCCTCCCAGGTTTGCGCCAGCGTTGCCGCTGTGGCGATGGCGGGCTTGGCAAGCTCGGTATCGGCAAGATCGATGGGCACCAATATGGACTTGAACATCTCTGCCTCCTGCGGCGGGCTGCCGTGATGTGGTCGACGGCATCAGGCCGTCAACCGCCGGACCCCTGTTTGATGAGTTTGGGGCTGACGAATGCAACCAGCCTGCCGCGGCCGAATGCCACGTCACGCCATTGCCCGGTTGCGAACTCGAACACGGCGAGACCCGACGTCGGCATATTGTGGGTGAGCTCCTGGCGTGCCTCGGCATCACCGCTGCCGGTCAGCACCAGGGCGAACTCGTGCAGCCCAGGATTGTGGCCGACCAGCAGAACCGTTCCAGGATCCGTGACGGCGGCGAGGCGGATGCTGTGCAACAATTGCGCGGCGTCGGCGCCGTAAAGCTCCGGCGGCGATTCGACCTCGGGCAGCGCCACCCGGTCCTTCATCGCCTCCCAGGCGAGTTCCCAGGTCTGCTGCGCCCGCACCGCCGGGGACACCAAGGCCAGCTCTGGG
>Ga0302322_100002942_pt1 | contig 14509 bp, 14 predicted proteins | sample Fen_T0_2_FD_203757 | JGI IMG/M metagenome (GOLD analysis project Ga0302322, IMG submission 203757) | Peat permafrost microbial communities from Stordalen Mire near Abisko, Sweden - Fen_T0_2 | ecosystem: Environmental > Terrestrial > Soil > Wetlands > Permafrost | place: Sweden: Abisko... | reverse complement strand
GGCGAGGGAATTCATCAACATGCGCGAGCGGTTTCTGGCCTTGCCGCTGGATGAGAGGGAACGTGATATCTGGGACCGGATCCGCGAAAACGTGCGCCTGGTGGAGACGGTTTCCGAAGGGGTGCTCGATCGCTTGCAGGCCGGTCACCTGCAGCCGGCGCGTGACATGATCCAGAACGAACTCGCGCCCCGCCAGGCGCAGATGATGGAGGAGTGGCGCCAGCTGGTAGTCATGCAGCACACCCTCAACCGGAAATCCGTCGAGGAGGCGATCGATCTGCGCCAGCGCGCCATGAAACTCACCCTGGGCCTGTCCGCCATCATCATCGCCATCGGCGCCATCGTCGCTGTATTCGTCGTGCGTTTGAGCCGTCGCCTGGAAACGGCCCTGCTGGAGGAGAAGGAGCTTGCCCAGGTGACGCTGGGCGGCATCGCCGACGCCGTCGTCCGTTTCAACGCGCGACCCGACATCGTGTTCCTGAACCCTGCCGCCGAACGCATGCTGGGCCTGACTGCCGCGGAAGCGGCCAACCGTAGCCTGACCGAGGTCGCCCATCTGCTGGACCGGGTGCAGTCCACAGACATCACAGCCGATGTGATCGGCCAGGTCATGACGGGTGCGACCGCCTCCCTGCCGTCGAACTGTTACCTCCTGACCGGCAACCACAACGAACACGAGGTGGAAGGCCAGTGCTCGCCGATCCATACCCCGGAAGGCGAGATCATCGGTGGCGTGCTGGTGCTGCGCGATGTCGGCGAGGCACGGACCATGAATCGGAAACTGGCCTGGCAGGCCGATCATGACGACCTGACCGGCCTGTTCAACCGGCGCGTGTTCGAGCAGCGCCTGGCCCGCATCCTGAGCACTCGCCGGGTCAGCGAGTTTCCCCTGTCGGTGCTCTATATCGACCTGGACCGGTTCAAGTCGGTCAATGACAGTGCCGGTCACCAGGCCGGCGACAAGTTGCTGCGCCAGCTCGGCCATGTCATCCAGGACCGCCTGCGTCAGACCGACCTGATCTCGCGACTGGGCGGGGACGAATTCGGTGTCATCCTGACCAGTTGTCCGGAAGAGTTCGGCGAGCGCATCGCGCAGTCGATTTGCGACGCGGTCGGCACCTACCGTTTCATGTGGCGCGAGCAGAGTTTCCAGGTCGGTGCCAGTATCGGCATCGTGCACATCCCGCCGCACTGGGACAGCATCGACGACTGTCTGGCGGCGGTCGATGCCGCCTGCTACCGGGCCAAGGAACTGGGCCGCAATCAGTTCGTGGTGCATCGGGCATGATCCTGGTCGGCGATCTGGGCGGCACCCACACCCGCCTCGCCCTGGCGACGCCCGGCAGCCGGGCGCTCGACCGCATCACCCGCTTCGCCAATTGCGAACACCGTGACTTTGCCTCCGTACTCGATAGCTATCTGGGTACCGAAACCGCGATCGAAGCGGCCTGCATTGCAGTTGCCGGACCCACCGACGGTCGCCGGGTTCAATTCACCAATCTCGACTGGCAGATCGATGCCGACCGGATCGCGGCCCGGTTCTCGATCCCCAGCGTCCGCCTGATCAACGACTTTGCCGCCGTCGGCTGGAGCCTGAATGCTCTGGTTGCAGCGGACCTCACCGTTCTGCAGCCCGGCAGGCCGCGCGATCGGGCGCCACGGCTGGCGCTCGGCGCCGGCACCGGGCTCGGCGTCAGCCTGTGCGTCTGGCAGGAGGGCCTCTACCGTCCCCTGCCGTCCGAGGGCGGGCACATCGGTTTCGCCCCCGCCGATGCGGTCCAGGACCGGCTGCTGGCGTTCCTGCGCCAGCGCTATGGGCGCGTTTCGGTGGAACGCATGCTGTGTGGCGCAGGCATCGTCGAGTTGTATGCGTTCTGCCGGTCCGAGGCCGGCCTCGACCCCAAGCACGCGCTCGAACCCAAAGGCATAAGCGAGGCGGCGCTGGCCGGGACCGACGCCGGGGCCGTTGCCGCCCTCGAACTGTTTGCCGTCATCCTCGGTCAGGTGGCGGGCGACCTGGCGCTGATCGCGCAGGCGGAGGGCGGCGTCTACATCGCCGGCGGCATTGCGCCGCAGGTCCTGTCCATCCTGCGGGGCGGCGGGGTGTTGCGCGGATTCCATGCCAAGGGGCGCTACCGGCAATGGATGTCCGACGTGCCCGTCGCGGTGGTCACGCAGCCGGACGTCGGACTGATGGGCGCCGCCATCGCGGCGTGACTCGGTCCCCGCCCAGCCGCTAAAATCGGCGGTTCTTCAAGGAGTTACCCGACATCATGCTGATGACCCACGGCTGGCCGCACGCCGGCCTCCCCAACGCCATCACCATCGGCAATTTCGACGGCGTGCACCTGGGCCATCAGGCCATGCTGGCGCGACTCATGGCCCGCGCCGCCTCGGTGGGCGGCGCGCCGAGCGTGCTCACCTTCGAGCCGCATCCGCGCGAGGTCTTCACGCCGGCGGACGCCCCCACCCGGCTGACCTCGCTGCGCGAAAAGCTGGAGATCCTGCGCGCCCTGGGCGTCGCACACGTGCATGTCTGCCGCTTCACGCGCGGATTCGCCGCCATCACCGCCGAGGAGTTCGTGCGCCGGATCCTGGTCGACGGTCTGAAGGCGCGCTATGTCCTGGTCGGCGACGATTTCCGTTTCGGTTCCAGGCGCGCCGGCGACATCGACCTGCTGCGGCGCATGGGCAGCGATCTCGGCTTCGAGACCGAGACCCTGCCGACGGTCGAGGCGGCCGGCCAGCGCGCGTCCAGCACCGCGGTGCGCGAGGCCCTGGCGGCCGGCGACATGGCCCTGGCCGCGCAGATGCTGGGGCGGCCCTATTCCATCTCCGGCCGGGTGGTGGGCGGCGACAAGCTGGGACGCAAGATCGGCTACCCCACCGCCAACATCCAGCTCAAGCACAACCGGCCGCCGGTCAAAGGCATTTTCGCCGTGCAGGTGCAGGGACTCGACCGGCCCGACTGGCCGGGTGTCGCCAGCCTCGGCACGCGCCCGACCGTGCATCCGGACGGCAAGCCGGCGCTGGAGGTGCACCTGTTCAATTTCGACCAAACCATCTACCGCAAACATGTGCGTGTCGAGTTCCTGCACAAGCTGCGCGACGAGGCCAAGTTTCCCAGCCTCGATGCGCTGATCGAGCAGATCGGCAAGGATGCGCAACTGGCGCGGGAACTCTTGAATGTTTGACTCCGCAATCCCTGGCCACCGCTGACAAAATGCCCGACTACAAAGACACCCTCAACCTGCCCGACACGCCGTTCCCGATGCGCGGCGACCTGGCCAAGCGCGAGTCGGGCTGGATCAAGGCCTGGCAGGAGAAGGGGCTCTACGCGCAGATCCGCGCGGCATCGAAGGGCCGGCCGCTGTTCGTGCTGCACGACGGGCCACCCTACGCCAACGGCGACATCCACATCGGCCACGCGGTCAACAAGATCCTCAAGGACATCATCGTCAAATCGAAGACCCTCGAAGGTTTCGACGCACCTTATGTGCCAGGCTGGGACTGCCACGGGCTGCCGATCGAGCTGGTGGTGGAGAAGGCGCACGGCAAGCATATGGAGGCGGCGAAATTCCGCCAGCTCTGCCGCGAATACGCCGCTACCCAGGTCGAGCGCCAGAAGGCCGACTTCATCCGTCTGGGCGTGCTCGGCGACTGGGACCGGCCCTACCTGACCATGGACTTCCGCTTCGAGGCCGACATCATCCGCGAGCTCGGCAAGGTCCAGGCCAATGGCTACCTCTATCTCGGCGCCAAGCCGGTGCACTGGTGCGTCGACTGCGGCTCGGCCCTGGCCGAGGCGGAGGTGGAATACGAGGACAAGACCTCGCCCGCCATCGATGTCGCTTTCCCGGTTGTCGATGCGGCCGATCTGGCGAAACGCTTCAAGCTGCCACACATCGAAGGTCCGGCCAGCGCGGTGATCTGGACCACCACACCCTGGACCCTGCCGGCCAATCGGGCGGTGGCGGTGCATCCGGATTTCGCCTACGACCTGGTCAGCACGCCGAAGGGTCTGCTGATCCTGGCCCACGATCTGGCCGAGGCCGCGCTTCAGCGTTATGGCTTCACGACCCACGAGACCCTGGCACGATTCAGCGGGGCGGCGCTGGAGGGTCTCAAGCTCCAGCACCCGTTCTACGATTTCCAGGTACCGGTGATCCTGGCCGATTTCGTCACGCTGGACACGGGTGTCGGTCAGGTCCACATCGCCCCCGGTCACGGCCACGACGATTACATCGTCGGCCAGAAGTACGGACTGGAGGTGGCCAATCCGGTCGACGATGCCGGCAAGTTCTACGTCGATACGCCGCTGGTCGGCGGTCAGTCGGTCTGGGCGGGCAACAAGACAGTGATCGAGATCCTGACAGCCAACGGCCGGCTGCTGGCCCAGGAAAAACTTTCGCACAGCTACCCGCACTGCTGGCGGCACAAGACGCCGATCATCTTTCGGGCGACTCGGCAGTGGTTCATCGGCATGGACCGCAAATCCCCCCTGCCCCCCCTTTTAGAAAGGGGGGAAAACACCACAGATACCGACGCCCCCCTTTCCCAAAGGGGGGCGGAGGGGGATTCCAGCCTGCGCGAGAAGGCCATGCAGGCCGTCGCCGACACAGAGTTCTTCCCCGCCTGGGGCCGCGCGCGGCTGGAGGCGATGATGAAGAACCGCCCCGACTGGTGCGTCTCGCGCCAGCGCAACTGGGGAGTGCCGATCGCTTTCTTCATGCACAAAGCGACCGGCGAGCTGCATCCGCGTTCGCAGGAACTGCTGGAGCAAGTGGCCAAACGGGTCGAGCAACGCGGCATCGAGGCCTGGTTCAGCCTCGACCCGAAGGAGTTGCTCGGCGACGAAGCCGAGGACTACGTGAAGGTGAAGGACACCCTCGACGTCTGGTTCGACTCCGGCGTCACCCATGCCTGTCTGCTCAAGGAACGCGAGGGCCTCAAGCACCCGGCCGACCTCTATCTGGAAGGTTCCGACCAACATCGAGGCTGGTTCCAGTCCTCACTGTTGACCGGCTGCGCCACCGACGGCCACGCCCCTTACGAGGCGCTGCTGACGCACGGTTTCGTCGTCGACGGCAAGGGCATGAAGATGTCCAAGTCCAAGGGCAACGTGATCGCCCCGCAGAAAGTGTCCGATACGCTCGGCGCCGAGATCCTGCGCCTGTGGGTGGCGAGCACCGACTACTCCGGCGAACTGTCGATCTCCGACGAAATCCTCAAGCGCGTGGTGGAGAGTTATCGCCGCATCCGCAACACCCTGCGCTTCCTGCTCGCCAACACCGCCGACTTCGCGCCGGCCGTGCATGCACTGCCGATGGAGGATTGGCTGGAGATTGACCGCTACGCACTGGCCATGACCCGGCGGATGCAGGAGGCGGTGCTGGCCGATTACCGTATCTACAGCTTCCATACCGCCGTGCAGCGCCTGCACCACTTCTGTTCGGACGACCTGGGCGGCTTCTATCTCGACATCCTCAAGGACCGGCTCTACACCGCCGGCGCCGACTCTCGCCCCCGCCGCGCCGCGCAGAGCGCGCTGTGGCACATCCTGCAGGTGCTGACCCGGTTGATGGCGCCGATCCTGTCATTCACTGCCGAGGAGATCTGGGCGCTGCAGTGCAAATCGGACAGCGTCTTTCTGACTGTCTGGCATGAACTGCCCTGGCAGGCTGACGAAGATGCGCTCATCGGCCGCTGGACTCGTCTGCGCGAACTGCGCGGCATGGCGCAGAAACGCATCGAGGAACTGCGTGTGGCCGGGCAGGTGGGTTCGTCCCTGCAGGCCGCAGCTGTCTTCCACGCCATCGACGACGATTATGTACTGCTCGACTCTCTGGGCGACGATCTGCGCTTCGTGCTCATCACTTCCGACGCCAGGCTGGAACACGGCACCGGTGAGACCGATGTGGAGGTGGTCGCGCTGACCCATGCCAAATGCGAGCGCTGCTGGCATTACCGCGATGATGTCGGCATCGACCCCGCCCACCCGGGGCTGTGCGGGCGCTGCGGCGAAAACCTGTTCGGCAAGGGCGAGGCGCGTGAGTACGCCTGAACCAGGTGCGCTGCAATTGGGTAGTACCGGCCTGCGCTGGCTGTGGCTGTCCGCCTTGACGATCCTTCTGGATCAAGCGACGAAACTAGGCATAGTCGCCCGACTGACGGTGCATGAATCGGTCACCGTCAGCGACTTCTTCAGCATCGTGCACTGGCACAATACCGGCGCCGCTTTTTCCTTTCTTGCCTCGCAGCCAGGCTGGCAGCGTCCCCTGTTCACAGTATTTGCCCTGGTCGCCTCGGCCATCATTCTGCGCCTGCTCTGGAGCACGAGCGGACGTATCTGGTTCTGCGCAGCACTGGCTCTTATCCTCGGTGGCGCGCTGGGCAATCTGATCGATCGTTTCGCCTACGGATATGTGATCGATTTCCTGCTGTTCCACTGGAATGACTGGATCTTTCCCGCCTTCAACGTCGCCGACTCGGCCATCAGCGTAGGTGCGGCGATTTTGATCCTAGACAGTATGCGCAAGCCGCATATGCCAATCGGGAATAAGGCATGAGCGGTCTGCGCATCGGTGATCGGGCGACGCTGCACTATCGGCTCGAATGCAGCGGCCGGATGATCGTCGACACCTTCGACGCCGCGCCGGAGACCTTCACCCTCGGCATGGGCGAGATCGACCCGCATCTGGAGGCCCTGCTGCTGGGTATCGAGGCCGGTGTCAGGAGAGTGTTCGATCTTGGCCCCGGCGAGGCATTCGGCCTGCGCGACGAAGAGTTGCTGCAACGCATGCCTGTCGATGACTTCGAATCCGGACGAATACTGGTACCGAATGCCGGGGTGCAGTTCGAACTGCCCAACGGACAGACCCTCAACGGCACGATCATCGAAGCCGGCCCCGAGACCGTGCTGGTGGATTTCAATCACCCACTGGCCGGTCTGCCGGTCCGCTTCGAAGTGCAGATTCTCGCGATCGAGCCCGCATGAATGTCCTGCTCGCCAGCCCGCGCGGCTTCTGCGCCGGCGTCGACCGCGCCATCGCCATCGTCGAGCAGGCCCTGATCCGGTTCGGCACCCCCATCTATGTGCGCCATGAGGTGGTGCACAACCGGTTCGTGGTCGAAACCCTCAAGGCCAAAGGCGCGATCTTCATCGAGAACCTGGATGAAGTGCCGGACGGCGCCACCCTCATCTTCAGCGCCCACGGCGTACCGCAGTCAGTGCGGCAAGAGGCCGAGTCGCGCGGGTTGAACGTGTTCGATGCCACCTGTCCACTGGTTACCAAGGTGCATGTCGAGGTGAAAAAGATGCGCAATCAGGGGCTGGAGATCGTCATGATCGGCCATCGCGGCCACCCGGAGGTGGAGGGCACCATGGGCCAGACCGCCGACGGCATGCACCTGGTGGAGAATGAGGCCGATGTCGCCGCCCTGGCCGTGTCCGATCCTGAACGGCTCGCCTACGTCACCCAGACCACCCTGTCGATGGACGATGCCACGCGTGTGGTGGCGGCACTGAAGCAGCGCTTTCCGCATATCCGCGGGCCGAAACGGGACGACATCTGTTATGCCACCCAGAATCGCCAGGATGCGGTCAAGACGCTGTCCGGCCAATGCGATGTGGTGATTGTCGTCGGGTCGCGCAATTCGTCGAATTCCAACCGCCTGCGCGAGGTAGCCGAGAACGCCGGCCGTGCGGCCTATATGGTGGACAACGCGGAACAGCTCGACCCGGCCTGGATCATGGGCAAGACCTGCATCGGTGTGACCGCCGGCGCCTCCGCTCCGGAGGTGCTGGTGGACGGCGTCATCGCCCGCCTGCGGGAGATGGGGGCAGAACGCATCACCGCGCTTCCGGGCATCGAGGAGCGGGTCAACTTTCCGCTGCCCAGCGCGCTGACGCGCTAGGAATTCAACTGCCGGTCTCGGCCAGGATCTGGTCGAACAATTCCCATGATTTGAGCGCCTCGGCCTCGTCCACCTTGAGGATGGCGTAACCCACCTGCACCATAACGTAGTCGCCCACACCGGGCAGGTCGTCCTGCATCATGAACAGAGAGATATCACGGGTCGCGCCCCTGGCCTCGCAGCGGGCGGCGAAGCCGTTGACGGTAGTGATGCGCATGGGGATCGCAAGGCACATGTCGGCGGTGATTTGTTGCGGCGCAGGCAGTATAGGCCATCGCACGACCAACAATTTCCCGAGCAATTTGCTTGGTTGAATTGTGCGCCGCACAAGCTACGATGATGCTCCATGAAGACCCTGGTGCTCGGTATCGGCAACACCCTACTGACCGATGAAGGGGTCGGCATCCATCTCCTCCAGCATTTCTCTCATGACCCGCTTTCCGATGATGTCCAACTGCTCGACGGCGGCACACTGTCCTTCACCCTGGCCGTTCCCATCGAGGAGACCGAGGCCCTGATCGTGGTCGATGCCGCCAACCTTCAGGCAGATCCGGGCCACTGGCAGGTGTTCGTTGGGGAAGACATGGACCGTTTCCTCACCACCCGGCACCGGGCCAGCGTGCATGAGGTCGGGCTGACCGACCTGCGCAGCATTGCCATGCTGGCTGGACATTGGCCGCATAAACGGGCCCTGGTCGCCATCCAGCCTGAAGTCGTGGACTGGGGCGAGTATCCTACTCCGGCGGTAGCCGCCGCCATCCCCCCGGCCTGCGGTGCGATCCGCCAGCTTATCGAGACCTGGCGTCATGAAACCTGAACCGGTCTGGGTCGAGCCCGCCACGCCGTCTGTCAATGTCGCGGCCCTGATGGTCGAGATTACGGAACGGTTGCGACATCTGCTGGCAACCGGCGAGGACTCGGCCATCGATCTCGGCAGCCTGCCGTTGACTCCGGGTGATCGGGATGAACTTGCCGAGCGCCTTGGCGCAGGCGAGGTCAGCATCAGACTGGTAGCGGAAGGCGAGTCCGCTTTCGTCGAAACGGTTTTTCCGGGAGTGTGGCGGGTCACCCACCGCAATCCTGCCGGCAAGATCTCGCTGGAGACGATCGAGATCGCCTATGTGCCGGCGTTGGTGGGCGCTCACCGTGAGGACGTCGCCGCCGGCCTGGAACAATTGGAGCAAGATTTCTCTATCAGGATGTAACCCAAACGGCGTCAGCGTCGATGAGGAGACCAGGCATGCAAGGACCACTGTTCGATTCGTTTGCGGGACGGGGACTATCCCGCCGCGGCTTCCTGAAGTACTGCGCCACCCTGGCCTCGCTTCTGGCCCTGCCACCGTCGGCCGGCCGGGCAATGGCCGAGGCCCTGGCGGCGGCAAGACGGCCATCGGTGATCTGGCTGCCGTTCCAGGAGTGCACCGGCTGCACCGAATCCATCACCCGATCGCACACCCCCACCATCGAGGGCATGATCTTCGACATGGTCTCGCTCGACTATCAGGAGACACTCATGGCGGCTGCCGGCCACCAGGCCGAGCAGGCGCTGGCCAAGGCAGTCGAGGACAACAAGGGCAAGTTCCTGCTGATCGTCGACGGTTCGGTGGCGACCGGACTCGAAGGCGCCTACTCCTGTATCGCCGGCAAGACCAACCTGGCCTTGCTGAAGGAGCTTGCACCCCATGCCGCCGCCATCGTCGCCATGGGTTCCTGTGCCTCCTACGGCGGCATCCCCAAGGCCAATCCGAACCCGACCGGCGCTGTGGCGGTGAGCGACATCGTCAAGGACAAGCCGATCGTCAATATCCCCGGTTGCCCGCCGATCCCGGTGGTGATGACCGCGGTGCTGGCCCACTTCCTGACCTTCGGCAGGCTGCCGGAACTCGACCGGCTCGGACGGCCCAAGGCCTTCTACGGCGAGACCATCCACGACCGCTGCTACCGGCGGCCGTTCTACGACCAGGGCAAGTTCGCCAAGACCTTCGACGACGAAGGCGCGCGCAACGGCTGGTGCCTGTTCGAACTGGGCTGCAAGGGTCCGGTGACCTACAACGCCTGCGCGCACGTCAAGTGGAACGATCACACCTCCTGGCCAGTGGAATCGGGCCACGGTTGCCTGGGCTGCTCGGAGCCGGATTTCTGGGATGCGGGCAGCTTCTACAAGGCACTGTCGATGCCGGCCAATCCGCTCAAGACCGTGGTGCCCGCCGCTGCCGTCGGCGTGGCTGCGGGCGTGGCGGTGACCTGGTACAACCGTTCGCACAAGGCGGCCGCGCGCAAGGCCCACGAGACCGCCGGTGTCGCGGATCTGGAGAAGTGACATGACCGAACTTCAGTTGCTGACCTGGGCCCGGGGAACGGGCCTCAACATCGCTCTGTCGATCTTTGTACTGGGCGTGATCTGGCGTCTGGTCGAGATCTACGGCCTCGGACGCAAGCAGGACCTGGCCCCGGCCCGGCACCGCGACGGCGCTTCCGGCTGGAATACCATCCTTAGACGTTCGCTGGCACCACCCGGGCTGTTCAAGCGTTCGCCGATTACCTACATCGGCGGCTACGTTTTCCACCTCGGCCTGGCCATCGTCGTCTTCCTGTTCGCGCCGCATATCAAACTCATCCAGGGTCTCGTCGGCTTGTCCTGGCCGGGACTGCCCTCGCAACTCATCGACCTGGTCACGGTCGTTACCCTGGCAGCGCTGCTCGTGGTGCTGTGGGACCGCATCGTCAAGCCGGTGAAGCGTTACCTGTCGAACTTCGAGGACTGGATCACCTGGCTGGTGACCTTCCTGCCGGTGCTGACCGGTTACCTGGCGGTGAAACACCTGTTCCTGCCCTATACCACCCTGCTAGCGCTGCACATCCTGTCGGCCGAGCTGCTGCTGGTGGTCCTGCCCTTCACCAAGCTGTTCCACGCCTTCACCAGCTTCGGCTCGCGCTGGTACAACGGAGCGATCAACGGACATAGAGGGGTGCCGACATGAGCGCATCACTGCAACGAGGTATCAACGTCCTCAAGGAAGTCATCGACGCCCCCGTCGCCAGCTTCTTCAATAGCTGCGTGCATTGCGGTCTTTGCGCCGAGGCCTGTCTGTTCTACCTGGAGACCGGTGATCCGAAGTACACGCCGATACACAAGCTTGAACCGCTGCGCAGGGTCTACGAGCAGGAATACACCCTCATCGGCAAGCTGATGCGGGGCCTGGGTCTGGCCAAGCCGGTCAGCGACGCGGAACTGGAGGAATGGCAGCCGCTGGTCTACGACTCCTGCACCATGTGCGGACGCTGTTCGCTGGTCTGCCCGGTAGGCAACGACATCGTCTACATGGTGCGCAAACTGCGCGAGGGCATGTCGGTGTCCGGCCACGCCCCTGAAGGCATCCGCGGCGCGGTCAAGCGCACGGTCGAGATCGGCAGCCCGATGGGTGTGAAGTGGCCGGCGGTGCAGGCTGTCATCAAGCATCAGCAGGCCGAGACCGGGTTCGAAATCCCCATCGATCAGGCGGGGGTCGAGTACCTGGTGCTATTGTCATCGATGGAAATCATGAACTACCCCGAGTACCTTGGCGCGCTGGCGAAGATCTTCAAGAAGGCGGGCCTCACCTGGACCCTGTCCTCGACGGCCTTCGAGGCCACCAACGCCGGCATCCAGATCGGCACTTCCGACATTGCCCGGGTCATCGTCAAGCGCATCGTCGATTCCGCCGAGCAACTGGGCGTGAAGAAGGTGATCTCGCCGGAATGCGGCCACGCCTACATGGCGATTCGCTGGGAAGGCCCCAACCTGATCGGCCGGCCTTACAAGTTCGAGGTGATTCATGTGCTGGAGCTGCTCGACGAACTGCGCAAGAAGGGCGTGCTGAAGATGAAGGACAGCTTCGACGAGCCCCTGATCGTGCACGACCCCTGCCAGATCGTGCGCCGTGGCGGCGTGCTGGACGCGCCCGAGCCGCTGATCAACACGGTGGCGACCCATTACATCCCCATCGTCGACAAGCAGAAGATGAACTGGTGCTGCGGCGGTGGAGGCGGCACCTCGGCCATCCACACCGAGGAGGCCGAAGCCCTGCGCGTCAAGGCCTTCCGCATCAAGAAGCGGCAGATCGAGGAGGCGGGGGTGAGCACCGTCGTTACCTTCTGCGCCAACTGCCGCATTGTCATCGAGGAAGGCTTCGACCACTACGAGATGAACACCCAGTTGCTCGGCCTGACCGAACTGCTGGCCGAGCATCTCGAGGACGAGCCCGAAGGAGTCGCATCATGACCACCAACAATGACATCCAATTCAAGGCCGTTCTGCAGAAATTGACGCTCCCACAGCAGCGCCAGGTGGCCGCACGTTTCGTGGAAAACGCCATGAGCCTGTCAGGCGACCCGCGGGTCAAGGCGGCGGTCAGTTTCGCCAGGCGAGCCGACATCTCGGATGCCGAACTGATCGTGGTGCAGAACGCCGCCAAGTCCGCCGCCGTGGAGACCTACACCCACTGTGGTGACGAGGGCGACTGGCTGGGCCAGGCCGGCCACTTTCTGGCCGAGGCGGCGCTGGCCTGCGTGGCGCCGCCGGAAAAGGCATCGAGCCTTGCCTGGGACGTGGCCATGCGGGTACGCGTTGCACGCACCTGCGAGACCATCGCCAAGGGGCACGGCACAGAACACAGCGAGGCGGAGGTGCAGTATCGCCTCCTCGATGAATTCCAGCGGCAGTAGGAGCGGAGAAACACCATGAGCAGCGCACAACGCGTCGTCGTCGACCCCGTCACCCGAATCGAGGGTCACTTGCGTATCGAGGCCGAGACCGACGACTCCGGCCGCATCACCCGTGCCTATAGTGCCGGCACCATGGTGCGCGGACTGGAGATCATCCTCAGGGGGCGCGATCCGCGCGACGCCTGGGCCTTCGCCCAGCGAATCTGCGGCGTCTGTACTCTGGTGCACGGCCTGGCCTCGGTGCGCTCGGTGGAGGATGCCCTGCACCGCGCCTATCCCGACTACCGCATCCCGGCCAACGCCGAGGTCATCCGCAACTTGATGATCATGGCCCAGTACGTGCATGACCACGTCATGCACTTCTACCACCTGCACGCCCTCGACTGGGTGGACGTGGTCTCGGCGCTGAAGGCCGATCCCAAGGCGACTTCCTCTTTGGCGCAAAGCATCAGCAGTTGGCCCAAGTCCTCGCCGGGTTACTTCGCCGATGTGCAGAAGAAGGTAAAGGGCTTTGTCGATGCCGGCCAACTGGGCATCTTCGCCAACGCCTACTGGGGTCATCCGGCCTACAAGCTGCCGCCGGAGGCCAATCTGATGGCCGTTGCACATTATCTCGAGGCGCTTGCCTGGCAGCGCGACGTGGTCAAACTGCATGCCATTTTCGGTGGCAAGAACCCGCACCCCAACTTCGTGGTCGGCGGTTCGCCGGCCGCCATCTCGGTGCACACCGACCAGCCCGGCAAGGACGTAGGGTTTGGAGCCCATGACAGCCAGGACGCCACTGCGGTCAATCTGGTCGGCCTGCAGACGGTGCAGAACGTGATCCGGCAGATGCGCGAATTCGTCGATCAGGTCTATGTGCCGGACACTCTCGCCATCGCCGGGTTCTACAAGGATTGGGGCGGCCGGGGCGAGGGCCTGGGCAACTTCCTGTGCTTCGGCGATCTGCCGGACAAGGACATCTGGACGCCGGATTCCTTCCTGCTGCCGCGCGGCGTGATCCTCAATCGCGACCTGTCGAAGGTGCACGAGATCAACGTCGATGCAGAGGACGAGATCCAGGAGTTCGTCAGCCACGCCTGGTACAAATACGAGTCCGGCGACGACCAGGGACTGCACCCCTTCAAGGGCGAGACCGAGTTCAACTTCACCGGTCCCAAGCCGCCCTACGAGCAACTCGATGTCGAGCACAAGTACTCGTGGCTGAAGAGCCCGCGCTGGAAAGGCAAGCCGGTCGAGGTCGGACCATTGGCGCGGGTGCTGCTGCTCTATGCCAGGGGCCACAAACAGACGAAGGAACTGGTCGATGCGACCCTCAAGCAACTCGATGTGCCGGTGCAGGCCCTGTTCTCCACACTCGGCCGCACCGCCGCCCGCACACTCGAGACCAAGATCCTGGCCGACGCCATGCAGGGCCAGTTCGACAAGTTGATGGCCAACATCAAGGCGGGCGATGTCAGGACCTTCAATGAAAAATATTGGGAACCTTCGACCTGGCCGAAGTCCATGCATGGCGTCGGACTCCTGGAGGCGCCGCGCGGTGGCTTGAGCCACTGGATCGTGGTCGAGGACAGCCGCATCGCCAACTACCAGGCCGTCGTGCCCTCGACCTGGAACGCCGGCCCGCGCGACCCCAAGGGACAGGCCGGCGCCTACGAGGCCGCACTGGAAAACAACCATGTTCTGCACGATCCGAAGCAGCCGATCGAGATCCTCCGCACCATCCACTCCTTCGACCCGTGCATCGCCTGCGCGGTGCACGTCACCGACCCGGCGGGCGAGGAACTTGTTTGTGTAAAAGTGAAGTAGTCGTTTGTCGCACTGGAAAAGTGGGTACCATTTGCGCCTGCCCCCCACATCTGGAGATCACCATGAAGCGTGCTTCTGT
>Ga0302322_100002941_pt1 | contig 14510 bp, 15 predicted proteins | sample Fen_T0_2_FD_203757 | JGI IMG/M metagenome (GOLD analysis project Ga0302322, IMG submission 203757) | Peat permafrost microbial communities from Stordalen Mire near Abisko, Sweden - Fen_T0_2 | ecosystem: Environmental > Terrestrial > Soil > Wetlands > Permafrost | place: Sweden: Abisko... | reverse complement strand
CGGCACGCGCTTGATTTCCTCCCATGCTTCGAGGGCGTTGGTAAAGTTAAGCACAGAGGCATGGCGGTAGCTCGTAGTTATGACCGTTCCGAGCATTTCGTGAATGGCGATTAGGTCATCCACGAGGATAATTCGGGGGCGAAGATACTCCTTGGTATCTTCGACACGGATACAGGCAGGATTGCAGCCGGGACGAGAGGCTTGTGCCGGGGTGAACGGGCCGAGGTAAGGTTTGAGCTGCTGCTGGAGTTCCATGATTTTATATGGTTTGGGGATGAACGTGATTTTCAAATCGGGAGCCGTAGTACATTGTATCGCGAACCCGGATACATTACCGGAGATGACAAAAATGGGGAACGTCACTTTGTGCTCCGAGAGCAGAGAAAAAAGAGCTGGTCCAGTCGGAGGACCATGATTCCAGTCCGTTGCGAAGAGATCGGGCGGTGAGGCAATGACTTCCTTACAAGCGGCGGAGGCATCAGTGAACTTTGTGATCGTGGCCTTCGGGCAGATCCGGAGGATCGATTCGGCCAGGTGGTCGAGTAGGACAGGTTCGTCGTCGAGCAGGACAACGCGTGGAGGTGGAGAATTGAACATGGCTATACCCCAGTTTCTGCGGGCTAGGCTAACATAGCATAGAGGGTGGGACATTTACTGTCCCATGAGTGGAATTATCACGGGCTGTCGTTTGCTCATTCACGGGCCACCTGATTGTAAAGAATACAACTCCCATTGATACGGTTAACAAAGAACCGTCCGCTGGAAGTAGCGAAGGAAAACAACGCAAGCCAATCGAACTCGATTGCGGAGGTTGATGGTTTGCCCGTTGCTGTCGTTTCTGTAGGCAAACTGGTTCAATCGCCGCGAACCTCTGAGTGCTTTGTTCCAAAACTTCGCCTACCGAATTTTCGGTAGAAGCTCCGCGTTGCGGAGCACTGCGAGGTCATTCCTTTTCACTGCCAGCGAAGCCCTGCCGTCGCCTTGAAGGCGACGGGAAGGCAACGCGGGATTCGGCCCCCTCAAGTGCCGGCACAAAAGCGGAGATAACCATGACGACCTTGATCGGAGTGACGCCCTACGTGGCATTGGTTCTCGGTGTGGCGATGATCGCGAGGGCGCTGCACCTGTATTCGGAAAGCCGTCTGCAGACGGCAGAGAGCAGTCAGCGCAAACTGAGGTTTCTTTATTTTATCACGTTGGCGTTGCCGTCCCTGGCGCACGCAGCGGCGGTCGATCTCAGAACCGCAACGGAATCCGGCAATGCGATCATCATGTACCTGAGCGGCACCTTCGCCGCGGTGGGAATTGTGGCAGCCGGTGTCGCCATGATGATGGGCCGTCAGTCCATCGCCAAGTGGGCGTTTGCCGGTGCGATGGTGAGCGGCCTCGCCTTTGCCATCGTGAAAACGATGTGGGGCAACATGGGCCTCGAAGCCTCGGGTGTCAGCTCGTTCTCCCCCTGATCGCCGAAACAATTCCCAGCGACCATGAATTCGATTCACCTCAACGAGCACGACGCCAACCAGGGCGCGCAGTCGTCCGGCGAATTTCTCGGCATGACAGGAAACTCCGGCTGGTACCTGCTCGGGTCCGGCGGCGCGACCATCATGATGGTGATCTTCCTCTGGGGAATTCTTGGGGTGTCACTGCTCCTCTGCCTGTTTATCGGAATTATCCTATGTCTCGGTTCGGTCGTCTATGTCTTCACGCTGAAGAACAATAAACCGGAGCACTACGACACGGACTTCTTTGAATCTGCCCTGGTCGAAGCCGGCGTACTGCAATTCTGCTTCGGCCCGCGTGCCCAGCGTCTGGCGAATCCGTTCACGGCCGGTGCGATCGAAGGGGAGTCCGCGTCGGCCGTTTCGCGGAGAGAGAAATCCAGCACACGCGGATCGGTCGCAGGCCATCGCGGTCGTAGCAGCGCAGAGCGTCCGCAGGCGGCGGCACCGAACACGTCCGAGGAAAACCAGCAGACAAAAGCCGATCGCACAAAACCGGAGCCGGTAGTCACGCAGCGCGATTTCGACCAACTTCAAGAAAAACTGACGACTACGGAAGAGATGCTCGAAGACGCGCTCGCGGAGGCATCGGAACCCTGACCATGAGAATCGAACCAACAGACGGATACTTTGGCGAGGACATGATTATCTTCGAAGGGCTGCATCGCGGCGGGTTCGTCTCGCGTGGCTTTGAAATCACCGCGCCCGATTTGGAGCAGGCCGATCCGGTGCATCACAACGCCCTCGAATCCGATCTCGTCGCGCTGCTCTCGGTCCTGAAACCAGACTGGCGGATGCAAGTGCAGTGGACGAACGATTCCGATTTTAGGAAACCGCTTAATCGTTACCGGGAGGATACGGTTAAGCATTCCACCAACGAGTGGAGCACGCGTCAGCGAAACGAACGCTTCGTGCGCTACTCGCGGTTGGTCGATGAGGGCGTGCTGCGCCGTGAGCGGCTGCGGTTGTATTTCACAATGCCGGTCGATGCCGAGGCCGTTGGTCAGAAGTCTGGGCGCCTCACGAAGGAAGCGCTGCTCAATGCCTACGGCGAACAGTTCAAACAAACCGGGCAATTTCTCCAGGCACTCTTCGGTGGCAGCGGTGGACAGGTTCGGCCGATGACTGACGCCGATCACTTTCTCCACTATCTGGAATTTCTGAATCCCTCACTGCCAGAACAGCGGGTCGCCGATCCGCTGGAGTTTTTCGATCCCGAAAAATCCATTCAGGAAAACTGCTGGCACGGTGAAGGACGTCCCCTCGAAAAGCCCGATGCCGGTTTCTACCTCGATGGTTACTACCACGGGATGCTCGTCCTGAAGTCGCTGCCAAAACGCACGCGTCCGAGTATCGCGTATATTCTGACCAAGCTCGGGTTTCGCGAGTATGCGATCACGGTCAACGTCGAGGCGCTGGACGTGGACGAACTGATCGAGAAAGAGCAGAAGGAGCTGAACCGCGTCGAGGGCGACTACGAGAGCCTGAAGAAGGTAAAGCTCCTCGCGGCGATGCGCACGAAGGCGGCGAAGATCGCGCGCTACTCCAACGGCGACAGTTCGCCTTACCGTATCCAATACTTGATACGGGCGTGGGACCGGAGCCGGGAAGATTTGCGCGCGAAACTCACCGCGCTGAAAGCCGCGGTCGGCAGCATGGAGCGCGCACAAGCCTACGAACCTGCGCTCGAACCCTCGGCGCGAAATTTCTTCTACGGCACCTGGCCGGGCTGGTCGTTCAGCAACTACAACGCACTCTGGCACCACTTCGACGACGCGCTCGTCGCGAACATCCTCCCCTTCTCTTCGACGCCGGTCGGACATTTGGAAAACGCCGAGTTCATCTACGAGGGTCCGAATGGAAACCTTGTTGGTGGCCGGACGTTCGTCGGTGAAGGCAACAGTCAGACACCGCAAAACGCGGTGGTCATCGGCACGACCGGTTCGGGCAAAAGCGTCAACGTGATCGACATTCTGACGCAGACCGAACCGTTCTATAGCTACACGATGATCGTGGAGGAAGGTGAGTCCTACACGACCTACGCCAAGACCGTCGATCCTACGACCGAGACAATCATCGTGCAGGCGAACGGAAAGCTGACGATGAACTACCTGGATACGCGCGGCCTGCCGTTGTCCGGGTTGCATCTGAGTGCCGCGGCGGCGCTGCCGATGCTCATGGTGGGTCAGTCGAAAGACGAAGATCGAACCAAACTTCGGCAGGCGCTGCTCTCGAACGCGATTGGCCGTCTCTACGAAGATTTCTCACGGTGGTATTTGAACAAACATCCGGACGAACGCGGTCTGCTCGCGCGACGCGCATTTGCGCTGGATGTGTATCGGCGCGAGCGCATGGGACCGCAGGCGACGGAACTCGACGCGTTTCTCGAGTTCGCAGAATTCGAACAAGGGCACGCCGATGAAGCCGCGTCGTTCATCGCACACGCGGATGAAAGTGAGATCATTCGTTTCGCGAAGGACAGCGCCGGCGCGCAGCAAGTCCGCGATTTGATTTTTTCGCGCTTCACACCGGCGGAGCAACCGCAACACGGGCATTTGCAGGAACTGCTCTCGGCGGAAGCGTCCGGCCCGCACGCGGAAGAAATGCGTTACCTCGCGACGCTTTTGGAGCCATGGTCGGCGGGCGGCAGCTACGGTGAACTTTTCGACGGTGTCTCGAACGTAAATCTCACCGGGAAGATCGCCCATTTCGAGTTGGGCTACATCCCGGAATCCGCCGAGGAACTGAAGGCCGCCGCCGCCTTCCTCATCGCGAACTACACCCGGTCGCACATGATGCGGTTGCCGCGTGCGCTGCGGAAACGAAACATTTTCGAAGAGGTCGCGCGCTTCTCGCTCGTGCCGTCCGGCAAGAAGGTGTTGCGCGAGTCCTACCAACAGCTCCGCAAATACAACGTCTGGAACGTCGCGACCGTTCAGAACTACGAGCAGTTCAAGTCGTCGGATATTCGAGGCGCGGTGCTCGGAAACAGCCGGATGCTTTTTCTCATGCGCCAGAGCGACCGCTCGGACATTGAGGATCTCAGCCAGGATTTTCCGATTCCTGAAGCGGTGAAGGATTCAGTGATGAGTCATCCCGAACCGGAAAAACTCATCGGGAAGAAATTCTCGCAGTTCACCTACTACCACACCGATGAACGCCGTCCGTTGATTGTAACGATGCGCAATGTCGCGTCGCGCGAAATGCTCTACTGCGCGTCGAGTTCCGGCGCGCACTTTGATCAACGCCAGAAAGCCCTGAGAGGTCACGCCAACATCGTGGAGGCCATCATTGCCAACGCCTAAAACCATGAAAACGAACCAAGAAATCCAAGTTGAGGCCCGGCAAGTGCTGGCGCTCGGTCGTCAGTATCAGGATGAACAACGGATCGTCAGCGCGAGCACGCACGCGGCGGCGGAGCCGCGCGTGTTGGTGAATCTCCCTGCGAGCTTTGCTGCTCCCGGACACGCGAGGCATGTCGAAGCGACGATTGCCGGTGGCGCATTGATATTCCGGCTCATGGAGCGTGAGACCGACCGTCCCGATGCCGAGCGCGATGACGAGGCCTCCGTCGTCGCCTCCAGCGCGTCGGCCTACGATGTATTGAGAACTGGATACGAACTGGCCGAGGAAGAGCGGCTCGCGGCTGCGCTCGAACGCTACGCGGAGCGGAGTGAGGACCGCACCGATCCCGCCGATGGTGAGACGGTCGCCGAGGTGGAGGCGATTTTGGAAACGAATCTCCTTCCTCACGCCGACCGCCTACGCACGAAAATGGAAGTCGTGGATTTTCTCGAAGGTCGTCTGGAGCCGAGCGTGTTCATCGCGCGTGCCATCGAGCGCCAATGCTCGCGCGAGGGCTGCCGCGAGCACCTGGCTGAACGGCACGAAGTCAAACTTACGATTGGCGGACCATAACCTCAACCAAGGCACAACATGCTTCGATTGCTCAACACGCTGAGTTTTTCGCAACCGTATCTCTACGGTCTGCTACCGCTAGCGCTGGTCATACTGCTCACGTCAGGATGCGCGACGGCGGGCGCGGACTCTGCTGGCCAGACGCGCAACTTCACGACCACGGCAGCGACGGCCGCCGCAGGTGCCTACGTCGGAGCGAACAACAGCCATGACAAGGCGAAGGGTGCCGCCATCGGTGCGGCAGCGGGCTTCGTTGCCGGCGAAACAATCAATTACTTCAATAACAAAGCCCAGCGTGAGGCGTATCAGGCCGGCTACGAAAAGGGCCAATCCAACGCCGTGAAGCAGCAATACTGGGTTGCGCGGGACAACCAACGTCCATCGCTAGATGACGGTTACGAGGAAGCCTATTACGAAATTGCCATTCCGCAGACCGACCGCGAAGGCGTGCGGCGGGAACCAACCAAACGCGTCATTCGGGTCGTTATGCCCAAGGAGGTTGCCGGACTATGAAAAAGATTATCGCACTCATTCTGTTCGGGATGGCCACTGCTGTCCCTGCCTTTTCTCAAATGGTGGTGCTCGACATGCCCAATCTTATGCAGAGCATCTTGAACTACGCCGCGATGGGGGAGCAGATCGCAAAGCAGGCGGTGCAAATCAGCAACCAGGTGCAACAGATTCGGCAATTTGAAACGCAGCTCCAGCGGATGGGCGACATGGCCAGCGTGCGGAGCCTCGTTGGGTTTTCGCAATTCCGCTCCGATCTCAATCTGCCGACGCAAATCAGAACGTGGGCGGACAGCCTGAGCCGCGTTGACGGTAGTGGTTTGTTCGGCGATACGCGCGGCGGTGTCTATAGACCCGTCACTCCGCAGTTTCCGAACTACGACGGCGCGCCAATTGATCGGGACCCACAAGTCTTCAAACAAGCGCACGACGTGACTGTTTCGGTGGATGATTTCAAGGCGGTGCAGAGCGACGTTTACACCCGGCGGGAAGATTTGAAGCGCGCGATTGCCAGCACGAGCGATGCCTTGCAGGCCGCTTCGACGGAAGCCGAGGAGCAGAAACTTCAGGCTGTGTTGAACGCGCAGTATGGCCAGCTCGCTGCCGTAGATGGTGAGGTCGCCTTGAGCGCGGCCGAAGTCCAGGTGAAGGCGGCGGAGGCGACCGCGATGAACAATGCGCAAGCAGAGGCGGACGCCGAGGCGCGTCGTCATCTGGCCCAGCAGGAAGCCACGAAGATCTCGACGGCGTTCAAGCCCCGCTACGAATGCCTTCTCCAATATGTGACAGAACGGCAACTTTCCCCATGACCGGAAACTTTTTCCTGACCATTAGGTCCAAACGCGGCGCATGAAAGCAAAACTACTGGCCGGTGGGTTGTTCATCGTCGTGCTCGTGTCTGCTTGTTCGGATCGAGAGGCAGGGGCGCGCAGGGCAAAAGAGGAAGCGGAAGCCAAGGCGCGAGCCGAGGCGGCCCGCAAAGAAATGGATGCCCTGCCCAAGGCGTTCAAATCGGAACCTTTCTTTAAGCTGAACGAGCCGGAGAAAAAATCTGATCCCGTTCCTTCGCCAAAGAAGACCAGTCCCTAAACAAAATCGAGATATGGCATTACCCATTGGCAGCATCCTTCCATCTACCTACTTCGATGGCCTGTCCACGTTGTGGGGTGGATGCGCCTACGTCGCTAGTGCCATCGTAGCGATTGGGCTCGTGTTTCAAACCGTGCGGAGCCGACCCGATGCGGGCACGTTCATTTGGTTGCTCGCGAAGGTGTTTCTCATCGGGCTGAGCACGGCCTTCCTTCGCGAATGGCTGATGCGGCTGAACGACATCGTGTTCGCCTTTGCCGCCATGATGGGCGTCGATCCCACAAACGTTGACGACCGTTTCATCCAATTCATCGCCGGCAAGACTGCGGCTGATCCGAATTCAAGTGTGTGGGACATCATCTGGGGCACGAAGTCCGTCGGCACCGCGATCACCTACGCGTTTCTGTGGCTCTTCGGTTGGCTCTCATGGGGCGTGCAGTACGTGATCAAACTCGTCGATGGCGTGCTGCTGACCGCGGGCTGGTCACTGAGTCCGCTCTTTCTCTCATTCTTCATGCTCCGTCCGATGGCGGGCGTAGCGCAAAAATACGTCGTCGGTCTGGTGGCGCTCGTGCTTTGGCCATTTGGCTGGGTAATGGCGGCGGTCGTTACCAATGCGATGTTGGACGCCGCTGCCACGGCGAACCTAGTCCCAATTATCGTCTCCGGTGCGCCCCTCGCGGCTCCTGCGCTGACGGTGTTGTTGATCGGTTCATGGATGCTCATTAGTTCGTTTCTCGCACCGTGGATTACAACTAAGGTTCTCCTGATGGGTATGAATCCGGCAACAGCGTTTGCCCAAGGTGTGGGCGGCGTGATGCAGGCCGCGTTTTCTGGTGGAACCGGTGCTGCGGTCGCAGTTGCTACCGGAGGAGCCGGTGCGCCCGCCGTAATTGCTGCGGCTGCGGCCGGAGCAATGGCATCAGGCGGAGAATCAGCGGCGCGTGGCGGTGGTTCGGCACGAACCACCAGTACCGCGATCAGCGGAATGTCAGGTTTTTACGCGGGCCGTCTCGCTCATAGGCAAGCAGCCGCCGCAGAGGAATCAGCTTCGGCTCAGCGCCAGTTTGCCGAGGCCTCCGACTCGATCGCTTCTGTATTCAAAGAACACTCCCGACGTCAGCGGCAGAGTCGGAGCGGGTTCGACAAACAGCCGCATGAGGCCGATCCTAACCAGGCCGCAATCGACATAGAAAGCCATGTTCAACGTAAGTCGTAGATCAATCAAAGCGCAGGAAGAATCGACCAAAGCAGTGCGTCGTAGCACTGCCGCGCTCAACAGCATCGCGGACACGATGCGAGAGATGATTCGCGAGGAGGACGCAAAGGCAATACCCCCGCCGCTTCCTCCGAAAACTCCGACGCCTCCGAAAAACCAACCGCCAAAAAAATAACCGTCATGGTAGCCAACGCCGAAACTGCTGCTCCGGTCGCACCTCCTGGCGCGCCGCGTTTTGGGAAATCGAAGCCGTCGCTGCTCGCGATTTTTGAGCGTCAGAGGCGTCAGTCGTTGATCTGGTTTCTGATCGCGGTGTCTGCGTGGGTGTGGGCGGCGTGGGACCGCCAGCAACTCGTCGAGAAACTGACGCACAAACGCGAGGTCGTTCTTATCGACAGTCTCGGCACCTACTACGTCTCGCCGGTGGTGGACATCCAACAGGCAAAAGACCTGCACGCGATGCAGACCAAGCTCGCCTGCAAGGCACTCTTCGAGCGCAACCCTGAGGGCTTGGATAATCCCGAATTATTCAAACAACTTTTTCTGCGCGAGGCGGCACAAGTCGCCCAGGGCGCGCTCAACAAAACGAAGGCGGAATTCGAGGCGAAGTCGCTTCACCAAAAAGTCGAAGTCGGTCCGCCGGAAGTTCTGAGCACCCGCGACAACGCGTTCTACACTTCCGCCGACGTGCAGTTGATTCGCGTCGGTTCGTATCGAGGTGAAGCGATCACGGAAGTGCTCCGCTACCGAGTAAAATTCAAATTTCTGGTCAACCCCGATCTAACCCGAAACGGACGATTCCCCACCGCAGTCGCGGCGTTCCAAGTCGAACCCATCAAGACATGAGGAAGTCATATGTGGAAAATTACCGGGCTCTTTCTTGCCGCCGCTGCGTCGGCCTGGGCGGTGCAGCCGATCAGCGCAGTTGCGCTCGATCCGCAACAGGCGGTTGACCTGCCGGTCTCGCGGGAAATCACGACGGTGATGTTCCCCGGTGCAATTACGGCGGTGGCGGGAGCGGACATGTTGATCGAAGGCGGGCGGGGTCCGGTCGAAATTGAGGAAGGGGCATTGGTTCGCTTTCACGTTACGCACGCGCCCGGTTCGAACTTTATCCTCGTGCGCAGCCTGCAACCGGAAACGACGGCGAGGCTCACCGTGATCTACGAAGGCTCGGCCTACGTGATTCAACTTCACTCGGTTGAGAGTGATTCCGTCGCGAGCGTGATCTTCAAACGCGCAGATACACAGATAGCCGTGCGCTTGGACGCTCCGCCGGAGCCGGTGAAGTTTTCACCGCGCATCGGCCTGAGTCTGTTGGACCGCGCGCGAGCTTATCCGGTTTTGGTGAAGGCCCTGCCCAAAGCTGTCGAGGGCGTGACACTCCGCGCGCAAAACCGAAAGGTCGAATTGCCCGACCTCGAAATCACCGTGCAGGAAGTCTATCGGTTTTCGAAAGAAGACGCGGTGGTGTTCCTGCTGCGGCTCAAGAATACGACGAACAGTGTTTTGGATCTTGTGCCAAGTTCGTTTGCGGCGCGCGTCGCACAGGAACGATTCGAACAGTCGATTGCCAACGGCCCGCGCACGCTCGCGCCGGGTGAAAGCGCCGACGCGGAATTCGCCATCGTTGGCCTGCCGGACGGTACGCGCAACGACCTGAGCGCCGACAACGCGTTCACCATTCTCATTAACAGTGCGCGGCGTGAAACAAAGGTCGCGGCCGTTGCGCCTCCACCCAAAGCAAAGGAGGGCACGCAGCCATGAACCCGCGAGCGATCGGCAATTTCTTCAAGAGTAAGTTTGGCCTGTTCATCGTATTCGTCGTCGTGCTGTTCTCCGGCCTTTGGATGTACGGGCGGCAACAGGCGAGCGAGCGCGAGGCAGAAAAACTTGCCGCGCAAGGCACGAAGAAAATCGAACTCGGTCAGGTGAAAGTGCCACTCAACCAAGGACTCGAAAGTGGCGTGCCGCAACAGGTGCGAGCGCCGGCTGCAGCACCGACTGAAAAGGAAGCGGCGGGCGGTGCCATCGTGCCTTTTCATCCCGCACCTCCGGCGACTGCGACCGCCGCGGTTGCGACGGCCAACGGGAGATCGAGCACGGCAGCGACCTCTGAACCAAAACCGCGCAAGGTGCATTACGCGTCGCTCCTCGCGAGCTACGACGCGCCTCCGGCGAGAAACGAGCGAGACGATCCGCCAATCCCGGAACGGTTCATCCCTTTCGGTACGCTCCTAAAATGCAAGCTCGTGAATACCATCGACAGCGCCAACCTTGAAACACCGGTCATTGCGCTGCTCCTCGAAGACGTCTGGCAGAATGGAAAGAAAGTCATCCCCGCGAACACGCTCGTGCATGGCACGGCGCGCGCGGGCCGGATGCGCGACCGCGTCACCGCGAGCGGTGCCTGGCACTTCGTTTGGCAAGATGGCCGCGAAATGGTCTTCAACGGAATCGCACTGGACCGTGAATATGAGCAGGACATTGACGGCTATGGCATAACCGATGGTTCGGGTGGCATCAAGGGACGCCTCATGGCGACGGACGATTTGCAGGAACTCAAGATGCTCGCCTCTGCTGCTATGAGCGGTTTCGCGCGCGGGACGCAGGATCGCACGCAGAACGCGCTCGGCACGACGATCACGGGCTCGGTGTCGAGCGGCGTGCGCGAAGGCGTTGGCGAGGTCTTCGATCTCTACGCGAAGCGCACACTGAAGGATATCGAAGAGAACGGCTACTTCGTGCGCGTCGCGGCCGGAAAGGAATTTTATGTTTACGTGCTTGAGTCAGTCGATCCGCAGAAAGCCAGCCTCGCTGGCGTGAAACTACGAACAGCTACCGCCGCTCCGGAATCGGGTGCGGTGCAACCTCCATTGCCGAACCCAACAAAAGGATGAACATGCGACCCAACTGGATTTTGTTCGCGCCCTTGCTTGCCGCCGGCTGCGCGATGCCGCCGACCGTCACGCAAGGCCCGCCACCGGTCATGATCGCCGCCGTCTTGCCAACGAAACGGGTCGAAACCCGCTACGACGTGCGCAGTTATCGCGAGGCGGCGAATCCGTCGCTTCGCCACGAAGCCCACGCCGTTTTTCGATGCACGCGCGTGCCGATCACGGCGAGCGACGCGCTTGAAACCGTGCCGCGCACGTCGTTTCCACCGGCGAGTGTGACGCCATTGCCTGCGAGCGACGAACTGGCCGCTGAACTCTCCACGCAAAAGAAGATCACGGCAGAGTTGCGGACAGCGCAGACTTCGGTGGCAGAGATTGAGCAGAAGATGCAGGCTCAATATGCGCAGCTCGTCCGGCAGAGCGCGGAGGCGCTCCGGTTGCGCGAACAGTTGGAGGCTGATCACCAGCGTATCCAAACTATGGTGACACCCGAATCCGCACCGGCGGTGCCGCCCGCAACGCCCACCGCAAATCCCGCCGTGAAGTGGTAACTGTTTATGATACCGGCCAATTCCCATCGCGAAAAGCTCCGCACACTGCCGACGCGGTTGAAAGCCCTGCTCACCGGGCAGGATATGGCGATCGATCTCGTGGCGGAGCGACTTCAGCACGGTGAACTCGGACTCACCACACTGGGCCGTCCGAAGGCGAGTTTCATGTTCCTGGGACCGACGGGTGTCGGTAAGACAGAGCTAACGCTCCGTTTCACGGAAGACCTGATCGGCCCCGGCCACGTCGTCCGACTCGATATGTCGGAGTATCAGACAGCGGACCGGTTGGCGCTCCTGCTCGGCACGGTCGAAGAACCCGGACGCATCGCGGAGGGCTTCGACGCGTGCGAAGGACGCGGGACGCTGCTCTTCGATGAAATTGAAAAGGCACACCCGCGCGTTCTCGACGTCCTCCTGCAATTGCTCGATGCCGCGCGCCTGACGACCGGCCGCAACCGCGTGATCGATTTCGCCGCGTGGTATATTGTCCTCACGAGCAACATCGGCGCGCAACGCATCATGACCATGCGCAAGTCGAAGTATGAGACGATGGAACGCCTCGTCCGCCAAGACGCGCAACGCGAACTCCGCCCGGAAATCTTCGCGCGCATCACCGTCACGGTCGTTTTCAATAAACTCGATTACGACGCCCAGTGCGCAATTGCCGGAGGCATGATTGATAAAGAGTGCGCGGCGTTATCCGCTCGCGGGTTTTCAATCTCGCCCGTAAAGACAGTATCCGAAGTCGTGATACAGCGCGGCTATCACGAACGGCTTGGCGCGCGGCCGATGCGCGATGCCACGGAACTTCTGATCCGCAATGCACTCGCGCAGGAGCTGCTGCGCGGCGGTGACGGAGCCGGGCAACTGATGCCGCACCCGGATGGGCAACAACTGAAACTCAAGGCTGCTGCCACCTGACCATGCTGCCGAAAACCGCCACCCCTCGGATCGTGGTGCTGAAAGCGAATCGTCTTTTCGGCGAATTGATCAGTCGCCATATCAAGGAGTATTGGCGCAATGCGCAGGTTTCGGTTTTTCAAAAGGGCTTCGACGCGCTAGATTCGATCCAGGCCAGCATGCCCGATATGTTTATTGGCGGAGTGGATATCGAAGACATGGACGGCCTCGAACACTTCGAACCGTTCATCGATGGCAACCTACCAATTTTGATCGTCTCGACACGCAAGGATGAGCGCACGTTTAGCCTTTTGCGGAACATCCGCTTTGACGGGCTCTACGACGCTTGGGAAGAAGGTTTGATTAACCTGCACTCCGCCATGCAGCGGGTGCTGGAACATCAGCTCTACGTCAGTGCGTCCTTTGTGCCGCTGCTCAAGAAACCGAAAGCTATTACCTTGGACGCGCTTACTCCGATGGAAGAATTGGTCCTTTCGATTGTGGGCGATGGTTCGGATGATCAAACGACGGCGGAGCTACTCGGGATTACGCACCGCACGGCGAACACGCACCGCAAAAAGATCATGGGCAAGTTGCGAATTCACCACAGAGGCCAGCTCATGCTGTATGCACTGCAACACGGCTACGTTCACGTCTCACCGCGCGGTGTCTTCTATCCTGGGTTTCAGCGACGGATTCGCCAGTTGGCTCTGGCCAGAGGTGTTGCTAAACAGAGTGCGTGAGCTGGTTTGCGGCGATAATTCGGTAGCCAATAGAAAAGGCCGGCGGATTCGTCGGCCTTTTCAAAAGCGGTGCCTGCCTCAGACAGGTCCGCGACGTAATTAAGAAAGCACTACTTAGTCAGCGCACGGAGCCGCGCGTTGATGACTTTCACATCGACTTCGGCACCAGAAACGGTTGCCCGCGCTCGGGCGAGGCGGACCTCGGCTTGAAGCAACTGGCGTTTGAGTTGGCTGAGTTCGTCAAGCAGTGCATCGGGACGGGCGCTGCGGGTGCCAGTGGAGTTTGTGTTGAGCGGGAGTTCTGTGGAGGTGGCCATAGTTTCGGACCGCTGAGATGCGGCGTTTAGTTGTCGATTTTATTGTGGTCGGTACGCGACGGCGTCCGATCCGCAATCATCGAACGAAGAGAGCGCCATGTTTGCAGTAGTGCGCGCCTACCGAAAATGCGGGAGATTGCGCGGTGGACCGATGGCGCTGACTGGCGAAAAAAGGGGACCGAAGTCCCCCGTGTTTAGTCCTCGTTCGGCAGCAGGAGCGTGAGCACCGGTGCCGGAGTGTCGCCAGGACCGCAGTGCAATTTCAACTCGTGTGTCCGGCCCGCGATGATCACCCGGAAGAGAACTTGCTCAGCAACGCCGTCATCTTTGAGGGCGAGCTTGGCCAGGGTGCAGATATCGTGGCAGATACCAGAAACATCCTGGCCTGGTTGCTCCAGCGCCATTTCGATGATCATCCAGACAACATCAGTGCAAGCAAAGGGGTACTTCCAATGCTGCTTGACGGAATTGATCTGGCTAAGGTCCACGAGGACTCCGTCCTCGATGGCCTGTTTACGAGAGAAAGAATAGATCGTATCGCCGAACACGTTTTCAGAACTCATGGTTTGATGCCGTTCGGCGCGTGGGGCGTGTGTCACGGTTCGTGACCTGATCGCCTACTGCCGATTGGCGATTTCGCCCAACACCCGAAAGTCAAAGCGGTGGACGGAGCACCGAGGCGGCGGGCTCGCCCGCAACGAAGGGGAAGCGGAGTGTTTCCGCGTGGTGGAGATCGCAAAGCGATACGACCTTGACCGGGTGTAGAATGGGGAAATCAGCGGCTGGCAGTCGCTAGAAGAAAACGAGCAACGCGAGCATCTGGTTGATGGCTGGTGGTTCGGACGGCGAAGGACATGAAAAAGG
>Ga0302322_100002940_pt1 | contig 14510 bp, 9 predicted proteins | sample Fen_T0_2_FD_203757 | JGI IMG/M metagenome (GOLD analysis project Ga0302322, IMG submission 203757) | Peat permafrost microbial communities from Stordalen Mire near Abisko, Sweden - Fen_T0_2 | ecosystem: Environmental > Terrestrial > Soil > Wetlands > Permafrost | place: Sweden: Abisko... | reverse complement strand
GGCGCAGATCGTGCTCGAACCTTGGGAACATTCCATCCGGCTGCGTGGGGCCGAACACAATTTCACCGAGCCGCGCATCATTCGCACGTGGGGACGCCGCCGGCTCAATTTGATTGAACCGCTCCTGCCGTTCGCGACCAGCGTGGACATCTATCTGAAAGGCCGGGGGCTGCCAAGTTTCTATGCGGTGAATTTGCCCGACCTGACCTTTGTGCTGGGTTTGTCCGGCTGGAGCGACCAGAGCTGGACCGGCACAGGCAGCTTTGATTTGCTGGGCGATGCCGCGCCGGTGAGTGAAGAACTGACCGCCCAAGCTCATCAGGAATTGGCCAACCGTTTTCACGCTTCGGCAAAAGATCTGGCGGCGCAACTCCAGCAAAAGCCCGAGCTCGTCGGGCGGGCCTGCGAACGGCTCTGCCGCCAAGGGCGGGCGATCTTTGATGTGGCGTCACGCGACTTCCGGCACCGCGAGCTGTTTGAACAGCCCGTGGATGAGGCCAAATTCTTTCCGCCGGATGAACGCAGGGAACGCGCCCAGGCATTGCTCGCGAAGAATGCCGTGCCGTTTGCCCGCTGCGAACCGCAGGAAACGCGCAAGACCAAGAAACTCAAAACGCCTGACGGGCCGGTCACGCGTGAAATCATCTATCGCGACTGGCGGGTCACGGGCAATGTTGCCACGGAGAAGACCGAGATTGTCGTGGGGGACTCAGGCCGGATCATTTTCGGGACGTGCAGTTGTCCGTTCTTTCAGGACAACTTGCTGGGCAAAGGGCCTTGCGAACACATGCTGGCATTGTTCCAGGCCAGCGCGGATGGCCGCAAAGATTTACCAACCTCGACCGCTGCCAGCACTACCGCCAGCGGGAAAACCTCCGCCGCCGACGCAGCTGGAGCCGGCGAGCCCGAAGATGAGGCGGAGGAAGAAAATGTTGACGAGGACCAGGAGGAGGGAAAACAATGAAGCCAGACAAGGCCCGGCGGCTGCGGATTAGCCAGGAGTGCCACGGTGTTTCGCCGTGGAGGAGCAATGCCAGACATACATCGCCAGGGTTCCCTACGTTCGCAACGCAGGGAGGCCCTGAGTCCAAAGCCTCGAAAGTAGTCCGCCGCCGGGTCCTGTCTGCCTTCAGCAACGCTGGAGGCCTGGACTTATGAGCCTCGGCGGTTGGATCAAATCAATCTTCGGCGGATCGCGCAAACGCGACATCTCCCGGCTTTCAACTTCCGCCACGGGGCAAGGCTTGGAAGGATCCGATGCCGTGGAAGAGTGCGTGAGTGCTGCCGGTGGCCCGCTCAAGGAACATCATCGCCGCCGGGCACTGCGCGACAAGCGACTGCTTCCCAAGTTCAAGTCGCCCGCGCGCCAGTTGGGATTCACGAAAAAGAAAAAGGTGATGTCGGTGACCGAAGCCGAACGGCTCTTCGGCGGAACGATGCGGACGCGCAACCGCAACCTGCGCGATCTGCTGACGGACGAGGATCAGCTTAAGCGCCATGGTCTGCCGCTGTGGCAAACCGAGGAAGACCTTGGCCGGGCGCTGGGCATCTCCTTGAAGGAACTTTGGTTCTTCGCCATCCATCGCGAGCGGGAGCGGCAGCCGCATTACATCACCTTTGCCATCCCCAAGCGTTCCGGCGGCAAACGCCTCATCATGGCTCCCAAACGCCGGCTCAAGTTGATCCAGCGGCGGCTGCTGGAACTGCTGGTGGAGAAATTGCCGGTGAGCGAACACGCCCATGCCTTCCGGCGCGGGCGCAGCATCCGCACGGGCGCCGAGCCTCATGTCGGCCGGCAGTTTGTGCTCAAACTGGATTTGAAGGATTTTTTTCCTTCGGTCACCGTCGGGCGGGTTCGCGGGATGCTGATCGCGTATGGCTACAGCTTTCCAGTGGCAACCACCCTGGCCGTGCTGATGACCGAGGCGGAGCGACAACCCGTGGCCGTCGGGACGGAGGTCTTTCATGTGCCGGTGGGACTGCGGCACTGTGTTCAGGGTGCGCCCACCAGTCCGGGCATCTGTAACGCCCTGCTGCTACGGATGGACCGGCGCATCGCGGGGCTGGCCAGGAAGCACCAGGTCGCTTACACGCGCTATGCGGATGACCTCACGTTTTCCGGCGACCTGCCGCGCGAAGCCGCACACAAAATTCGCCAACTCGTCACGCGCATCGTTCAGGAGGAGGGTTTCACTGTCAATGTGGCGAAAACCAAGCTGATGGGCCAGGGCACCCGCCAGACCGTGACCGGGGTGGTGGTAAATAAAGTCCTGGGACTTTCCCGACAGGAGCGCCGCCGGCTGCGCGCAGCACAGCATCAGCTTTCGAAACTGGCAGTGGAGGAACAGGCTGAAAAGCGCCAATGGCTGGGCGGAAAACTTGCCTACTTATCAATGCTCAACCCGCAACAGGCGGAACGGCTCACGCAATCGTAGCGCGCCAATTCAGTGCCTTTGGCGAGGTGGCGGTCATGACTCTTGCGATGATGTCCGGCAGGGTGCGACGGACATTCAAGCGGATTCCTGCCCCCAGAAACTGGCGATGGCTTCGCGCAAGCCGTCCGCGTGGCGCACGCGTGAATAGTTCCACCAGGCCGGGAACAGCCGACGATAGCGGGTCTCATTGAAACGCGCATCGATGAGCAGCACCACCCCGCGATCCTTTTCGGAGCGGATGACCCGGCCGATGGCCTGAAGCACGCGGTTCATGCCCGGAAACGTATAGGCGTAATCAAAGCCGGCGGCGTTCCGCACCTGGAAATAATCGCGAATCAGGTTGCGCTCGACACACAGTTGGGGCAGTCCCACGCCAACAATGACGGCCCCGATCAAACGCTCGCCGACGAGGTCAATGCCTTCGCCAAAAATCCCGCCGAGGACGGCGAAGCCAACCAGCGTTTCGCCATGCTCGACCGAAAAGGCGGCGAGAAAAGCATCACGCTCCGCCTCGTTCATGCCCACACGCTGCACGAGCACCGGGAGCAACGGGAAGCCGACTTGAAACGCCTGGAGTGTGTCGTTAAGATATTGATACGAAGGGAAATAGACAAGATAGTTGCCACGGCGGCCCGACACCAAAGTTCCGATCGCCGCGACGACCTCGCCAAGCGACCCGGCCCGGCCCTTCCAGTGGGTTTGAATGCGGTCTTGAACCAGCACCGCCAGATTTTCGGATGGAAATGGCGAGGGCAGTTGCCGCACCGGATCTTCCGGCGCCCCGCCCAGCAGGGTGCGATAATAATCCATCGGCGTGAGCGTGGCGGAAAAGAAAACGGCGGCCTTGCCGCGGGCCAGCGCCTTACGAAGCAGCCGCGAAGGATCCAGACAAAACAATCGAACCTTCGTGGCGGGTTCGCTTTCGATGATGGTAACGAAACATTCATCGTACAGTTCGGCGGTGCGCCGGAATGAATGCAGCCGGAAATACAGGGCGAGGAGCACTTCGCGGAATTCCGCCGGCTGGTTCTTGACCAGCCACTTCTCGGCCTCGTCCAACGCCGTTTCCAGCGGCTCAATGATACTTTCCGGAAATTGAGGGCTGGTGCTGACGCCGCCGGCTTCACTCCGAACCAGTGTGGTCGGCGCGGGAAACAAATTGAGTTCGACCGCAGGATCGGAAGCTTCAGTTGATTCTTCCGGCGAGGCGATGGCGCTGTTTAGTTTCCGCAACGCGGTATGCAATTGGGTCAGCGCCTTGGAGCAGCGCGGGGCGGCTTTTTTTAGGGCGCGTTTGACGTCCAAGATTTCCCGGGCTTCCAGGTCGGCGGAAAACATCTCGCGCGCGCGGTCCACGAGATTATGCGCTTCATCGACCAGGAAACCGTAAGCGCCGCCGTCTTCGGCAAAGTGCCGTCGCAAATACACGCGCGGATCGAAGACGTAATTGTAATCGCAGATGATGGCATCCGCCCAAACGGAGACGTCCAGGGAAAGTTCGAAGGGGCAGACCTGATGTTTCTGGCCCACGGCTTCGAGCACGCCCCGGGTAATTTCTTCCCGGGCCAGCGCCTCGCGGATGGCGGGCTTGTTGCGATCATAATATCCCTTGGCCAGCGGGCACGTCAGCGGATCGCAGGGTTGCCCTTCACGCACACAGACTTTTTCCCTGGCGGTCAGCGTGACGGCGCGCAGTTTCAAGCCCGCCCGGCGCAAATCCACCAGCGCTTTCTCGGCGATGGCGCGGCCAACGGTGCGGGCGGTTAGATAAAAAATCCGCTCGAGCTTGCCTTCGCCCAGGGCTTTCACGGCCGGGAACAGGGCGGAAATGGTTTTGCCGATGCCGGTGGGCGCAGCGAGAAACAACCGCCCGCCGTTGGCGAGCACGCGGTAGACGGCCACGGCCAGCTCACGCTGCCCCGGACGATATTTTGGGAAGGGAAAGGCCAGCGCTGCAATGGCCTGATTGCGAGCCAAACACCAGTGGTGCTGTTCACGCAACCAGCCCAGGTAAATGGCGGTGGTGGACGAGAAAAAATCCGCCAGTTCGGCAAACGAAAAGGACTGGCGAAACTCGGTCACTTGGCCGCCGGGCAGTTCCAGATAGACTAGTTGGATGACGAGTTCCGGCAGGCTCTTTTCCTGGGCGTGCAGGTAGCCGTAGAATTTCGCCTGCGCCCAGTGCAGCGGATCAGCTTCGTGATCCCAACTTCCTGACACGGTTTTGATTTCCTCGAGCAACACCTGTTCGGAAGTGATGAGCAACCCATCAATCCGCCCGCGAATTTGCAGCGTGAATTCATCCGTTTCCACGGTGTTTTCAACGGGCAATTCGGTCAGATACCCCGACGGACGCGAGCGTTGGATTTTCTGGTGACCGCGGATGCCGGCGAGCGCCCGGTCGGAGCCGACAAACTCACGCTCGCCGCCAAGATCGCCCTCGCGCAGGACAAACTCGACCAGATCGCGCACCGAAATCGTGTGCACCGGTTTTGCCGCGGCGACGCTCACGGGTGGGGCGAATCCTCCCCGGCGAACCACGTTGTTGCCTCGCAGCGCTGCTCCCTTGCAATCCGTTCCGGGACGACGAATGGCCGGGTGCGCCGCGCAGCGGCCTGCACCAATTGCATCACGGTTTCCAGATCGGCATCCCGCAGGGCGAGGTCGTAAGCAGGGGTCACTGTTTTTGTCCGCTCCTCCACCCAGGCAGTAAAACCAGCGTGGCTGCCGGCGAAGAGCCCGGTCAGAACGGGGTCGATTCGGCTGGCGCTCGGCTCGTCCATTTGGGACTCGGCCAGCGCAACAATTTCGCCAAGGCGACCTTGCACCCAGCCGGCGGGCATGGCCGTGGCTCCCAACCCGGGATGGAGCGCCAGCCATAGCAAGCGCACGAGCGCGGCACGCAAGTAAACGATCCCACTGCCGCAGGGGCCAAACGACTGCCAACCGTCGGTGGGCGTCTCCGCCAGCGCGAACTCCAGTTGGTTGCCGATTCGCCGCCACAGGAAATAACGGGGTGTGGCCGGCCATACGCCGGCGCGATTGAACTTGGGTTTGAGCGCGAGTAATAATTCGGCTTCGCGGGCCAGGGCGGCGGCTTCATCCAGGCATTCCTGCACGTCAATCCGCGCCACCTGCCGCAACAGGCGAAGATGCCGGCGTCCCAGGCGGTCGGGATTGGCCACGCGGTAACTGCCGAGGCGTTGCCGCAGGTTTTTGGCTTTGCCGACGTAAAGGACCAGTCCGGCTGCATCGTGCATCAGGTACACGCCGGGCCGCCGGGTCACTTGCCGGAAGAAGTCATGGCCCAGGCGCTCGACCAGGGGTCGGGGATCGGGAAACAACAAGGTTTGTGACGCCGGCACAGGATTATTAAACGCCAGCCGGCGGATCAACGGAAGACCCATATTGCATAAAATTTCTGCTGAATTTTTGCTTCGCAAAACGGCTCAGGCGAAGGAATCACGACGCGTGCGCGCTGTAGGAGCACAGCTAGTCATCCATTTTGAGATGAAAATGCGTTCCAAATCAGAGGGCGGCGGACAAAACGGGCCGGTTTGGTGGGGTTAAAATTGGGTTATTGAGGTTTAAATTGGGTTCGCTTTGGGTTCGTTTGGCTTCGTTTTGGGTTCGTTTTCGGCCCTGCGCTCGTCGTAAATTTATCGCTTTATATTTAAATACAGGCACTTATAAAAAAAGCAAATTGGGTTCGTTTCGCCGATTTGCCTTTTTTCGGAAAACTTCAAGGTTGGATGAATGAGAAAAATTTTCCGTTTCGGCGACGCGGATGCTGGCCGGGATGGACACCTGGATTTTTGAAAAATGTAGGGTTCTATTTTTCATGGGCAAAGAATCTGAGCGGTGCCATGCACGACACAAGGCACAAAAAGGCTAATGCCCCCCGGCGTGGGCCGCGGTGCATATTTCTGCCGCATCTGATTTTTAAACTGACTTTGTGTGCTTGTCAAATATTTTTAAAATAATTTCGCTGAGGGTGTTCATGGAGGGTAAACAGGGCATTGATTTGGGTGGTGGGCGTCGCGTGGGGAGGCGTGGTTTGAGTCTTGTGGTCTGGGTGGCTCTTACTGGGATGACGGCGGGGAAACCCGGCCTCTCTCCCTAACCCTCTCGAGGTTTGAAAAGGTAACCAGTCGCAGGCTTCCTGTTGTCCCGCTGGGACAAATTTGAAATTGGGGGCGGGTACCAGACACTGGCGTGTCTGGCTAAAATCCCAGGTCGCTCCGCGACAACCGAAAGGCACACCGTGTTTCAGCGGTCGCGAAGCGACACGGGAAATTAGCCCGGCCCGCAGTGCCGGAGGGTTGGTTTCAAAACCGAATCCGTCCTGACGGGACAGCGGAAATCCGGCGTCCCTCCAGGACGCAAAACTTTTTTGTGGGCGCGACCAGCCACTTCGTAGCTGGCTAAAATCCCGGGTCGCTCCGCGACTGTTTTCCATTCGTCTGGGAGGGACGACGGGGTGCTTTACCAAAGCTATTTCTCATTGTATTCCACCAAAGCCAACCCAAATCCTAGTGGCATTGGCCGAGGACGGGCGCGCTCCGGGGCTATGCGCGGAGCTTTGGCGCATTTCCCTCAATCTTTAGCCTTGTGGCATGGTTTGCTTGACGGCGGGCCAGTCGAGGTCGAACCGGGCGAGGTATTTGCGCAGGCGGTCGGCATCGTTGGCGGTTTTGCGATGTTCGCGCGTGGCGGCGAACAGTTTGCGACCGGCATCGGACAGGGTGGCGGATTCCCGGCAGACGCCGATGACAAATGCCAGTTGCGCCTGGTCAAACAGATCGAGCCTGGCCCGGGCCTGATCGCTGAGGACGCCGGCCAGGATTGCCGCAGGATCATCGGACGCCTGGGACCCGGACCAGCCGCGCTGCAAGCGCGCCAGTTCCTCCACCAGCACGGGGGCGGTGATGCGGCCACCGGGCGCCAGCGTGGCCATGCGGGTGATGCAGGCGTTCAAGTCGCGGAAATTCGCGGTCCACAGGGCGGCGGGCGACCGGGCAAATTTTAAAAAATCCGCGCGCACCTCCTTGCTCATGGTGACGCGTTGGCTGCTCTTGCGGGCAAATTGTTCCAGCTCGTAATCCAGATTGGGCTCGATGTCCTCCGGCCGCAGCCGCAGGCCCGGCAACGGGAAGGTCCACAGGTTGGTGCGCGCCAGCAGGTCTTCGCGAAAGCGGCCTTCGCGCACGGCCAGTTGCAGGTCGCGATTGGTGCCGGCGATGAGTTGAAAGTTGCTGCCAACCTCCTGATCACCGCCGAAGGGCAGAAACCGTTTGTCTTCCAAGGCCCGGAGCAACATCGCCTGCTCATCGGGACCGAGCTCGCCGATCTCGTCCAGAAACAGCAGGCCGCCATCGGCGGTGCGGAGCAGGCCGGGGCGGTCTTTGAGGGCCCCGGTGAAGGCACCTTTGACGTGGCCGAAGAGCGCGGACATGGCGCCATCACCGCGCAACGTGGCGCAATTCACTTCCACAAAGGCGCCGGTGAGCTGGTGCCGCGATTTTTTAAGCTCGTAGATGCGCCGGGCCAGGTGCGATTTCCCCGCGCCCGTCGGGCCGGTGAGGAGAATGGGCTCTTTCGCATGAATCGCGACGTGCTCAATCTGTTCGATGAGCTGGTTGAACCGTTCGTTGCGGGTGGCAATGCCGGATTTGAGGAACGAGCGGGCCTCGGTCTGTTCCTTGCCGAAGCGCGCCGCGAGCCGGTCGTATTTGGAGAGATCCAAATCAATGATCGCAAACCGGCCTTCCGGCCCCCGCCGCTTGGTGTCGGCCGGGGAACTCTGCAGCAACCGCGCGGGGAAGTGCCGCGATTCGGTCAGCAAAAACAGGCAAATCTGCTGCACATGCGAGCCGGTGGTGATGTGGACGAGATACTCCTCGGTGTCGGGTTTGAATTCGTAGCTGCGGGCGAAGTCATGCAGGGCGGCATAGACCTCCTCGAAGTCCCACGGATCGCGCAAGGTCTGGGGCGTGCCTTTGACGGCGGTTGCCGCGGAGACACGCCCTATGTCCGCCATGACCACATTGGCCGTGTCCTGGAACTTGGGGTCGTAGATCAGCTCGAACCGGTCCACGGGCAGCGTGGCGTGCTGGCACAGGGAAATGCTCGGACGCCACTTGTTCCACCGTTCCTGATGGAAGCCGGAGTCCAATACGCTGCCCAGCAGACCAATCACCACGCGTTTCTTAGTATTCATAGCGGTTATTCCTGCTGCTTAGCTTATCCGCTAGTGCCGCCAATCAGCAATTCCAATCTGCCGTGGCGGCGGAAAATTATTTTAAGGCCGTGGTTATTGGCGTTTACATTGGATTTGCGGGGGTTCATTTAGTTGGCACGCCGGTTGCGATAGGTGTTGGCAGATAAACGAAAGAAAACATATGGCCAACAAAACCTTGTTCCAATCTTTGCGCGGCGTGCTTTTGCCGCAGACCGATGCCAGCAACGAAGCGGGCGGCCCGGCTTACGCGCTCGCGCCGAAACAGGCGCTGGCCCAATACGCCGCCACGGGCTGCCTGAACGCGACCTACTACGCCTCCGCCGAGGACCAGCTCCAAAAGGTGCTCGCCTTGACGAAGGAAGTGGAGGCGTCCTTCCTCGCCAAGACCGCGGTGTATGCGCGGCAGAAAGGTTTCATGAAAGACATGCCGGCCGTATTGTGCGCGGCGCTCTCGATGAAAGATCCGCAGTTGCTCCGCGCGGTTTTCGACCGCGTGATTGACGATGGCAAGATGCTCCGCAATTTCGTCCAGGTGTTGCGCTCGGGCGTGGTGGGCCGCAAATCGCTCGGCACCGTGCCGAAGAAACTGGTGCAGCGCTGGCTGGAATCCCGCACGGATGAGCAGTTGTTCCGGGCGTCCGTGGGCAATGCGCCGTCCTTGGCGGATCTCGTCAAGATGGTGCATCCGAAGCCGGGCAATGCGACCCGCGCGGCGTTTTACGGCTATTTGCTTGGCCGCACGCACGACGCCGCCGCGCTCCCCGCCATCGTGAAGCAGTTTGAAGCCTATAAAGGCGGACAGCGGGAGGAAGTGCCGGACGTGGCCTTCCAGATGTTGACCGCCTTGGATCTCGGCCAGGCCGAGTGGACGGCCATCGCAAAGAACGCGCCGTGGCAGATGACGCGGATGAACTTGAACACGTTTGCGCGTCACGGGGTGTTCGATAACGAGGTGATGGTGAAATTAATCGCCAACCGCCTGGCGAGTGCCGACGCGGTAAAACGCGCCCGCGTGTTTCCGTATCAGTTGTTGATGGCGTTCAAGGCGACGGGCGGGGATGTGCCGAGCCTGATCCGGGACGCGCTGCAGGACGCCATGGAAGTCGCGACGGAAAACATTCCGTGCATCGCTGGCAAAGTGTATGTCTGCCCGGATGTGTCCGGCTCGATGAGTTCGGCCGTGACCGGCCAGCGGACGGGTGCGACCACGTCGGTGCGGTGTGTGGATGTGGCGGCGTTGGTGGCCGCGTCCATCTTGCGCCAGAATCCGCAGGCGGAAGTGGTGCCGTTTGAGAACGACGTTGTGAACGTGTCGTTGAACAGCCGCGACAGCGTGATGACCAACGCCCAAAAGCTCGCGGCCGTGGGTGGTGGTGGCACGAATTGCAGTGCGCCGCTGGCCTGGTTGAACAAGAAGCAGGCGAAAGGCGACCTGGTGGTGTTCGTCTCCGACAACCAGTCGTGGGTGGACGCCAAGGGTGGACGCGGCACGGAGACGATGCGGCAGTGGTCGGTGTTCAAACGTTTCAATCCGCAGGCGCGGCTGGTGTGCATCGATATCCAGCCATACGCGACGGTGCAGGCGTCGGAACGCGAGGACATCTTGAACATTGGCGGTTTTTCCGACCAGGTGTTCCAGGTCATCGCCGCCTTCGCCGAAGGCCGGCTGGGTGCCGATCACTGGGTGGGCACGATTGAATCGCTCACGTTGTGAGCCGGAGGAATTGCCCGGTCACGTCAATTCGGACGTGGCCGGGCCGGGGTGGAAACAATTTTTGCGGGCCGAATGCCGCAGGGGCGGCTGAACTCAGTCGTGGTTTAATTGTTCGCAACAGCACGCAGTATTTAAAGGCAAAGCACGAAAAGGGAGCACCTCTCCCCGGCCCTCTCCCCATTTTGCATCGCAAAATGCGGAGAGGGAGGAAGGCTCCGAGCGTTTTGTTGAATCATATCCCAGGTCATTCGTTACCGGGGGTAAGGACAGTCAAACCAGATATTTCACAGCCGTTTTATTCGCACAAAGCTTCAGCCCGGTGAGGCAAGGCAAAACGAGCTGGGAGCGGCTGGAGCAGCTTTGACCGTGTGCAGGAAGCCGTTAAAACGGCTGTGGTCGTCACCGCCAGCGGCCACCGGGCTGAAAGCCCGGTGCTAATGAAAGTGCGAATGAAAGGCAAACCAGCAGCCAAGAAATATCCGGGCTAAAGAGGCGCGCAGTACCGCTCGAGACTACTGTCTCGGCAAGAACTTGTCGGCCGGCTTTGGAAAATGGAGTTGATCTTTGAGAACATTTGAAGCGGCGGAAATGCCCGCAGGACTACAGGGTAGAGCGCCCGGCGAAAGCCGGGAGGCCCGGGTTCGTTTCCCGGTCACGCGCAAGCGGGATAGCTCAGAAACTTGTCCTGCTCACGATGGTCGCGCCGCTTCTTTGAAATTTATGGCGAATGCAGATGAGATTACATTGGCAACCAGCGGATTCGAATTCCGCCCGACCCGCCGCAAGGCCGGTTGAGAATTCTCATCGATCCTGGTCGCCATTTTCCAATCAGAATTTGTGACGAATGCCGGTGGAACTACATCCTTAAAGAGGGCGAGGTTCCGGGTTCGAATCCCGGTGGCTCCAACAGACGGGGCCATAGCTCAACGGTAGAGCGCGTTTAATACGTTTCATCAATTTTTGTCGTCACTGTCCTTTCGCGAGGAATGCCGGAGCAAACTACATGTTAATCCGTTGGTCGCCGGTTCGAAGCCGGCCTCCGGTCAAATGATGGCCGGAGTAGCTCAGTTGGTAGAGCAGCGGAAAATGTTTCTCCACTTTTGTCGTCGCGTTTTTAGTCAGTCAACGCAGTTTAATGATTTCGGTGCGAATGCCGTTGGAACTACATGTGTCGCGAGTTCGAATCTCGCGGGCTCCAGCAGACGGGGCCGTAGCTCAGTTGGTAGAGCAATATGTTTCGGCAAAAACTTGTCGCACCGTTTGAAAGCAATTAAGTCCATCACGACCATGAACGCCGAATTGAATCAAAAAATACGTTGGGAAGGAATTCTCGATGCGATGGCCGAGTTTGACCAACAAGCCAAACCGGTCGGCTTGTATGCTCCCGAGGAACTTGGCATCAAGGCACATACCCGTTCCCGATCCGATGCGGAATGGAAAGAGGTATTGGCGCCAACTTTAAAAGCCATGGGATGCCGTTTTGACAGACACCGATGGGTCGCCCCTCGTGAAGGCCGCTTCAGCTTTATTGCTCCTGATCATTTGGATGGTTATTTGCAAGTAGTCAGACTTTCGAAGGTCAAAGTGCGCCGGTATGGCAATGCCTATCGAGTTGACCCGCACCATAACTTTTCCGAGCGGTGGCAGAAGGCTGGCATTGACAGCAAGATTTCCGCCCTGGCTAGTGAGAGCCGGTGGAAGAGCTATGGATTCAGTCATCGCCTGCTTTTGTTAATAGGCTTTTCGACCGAAGCAAACCCTTTCTCAAATGAGCTGGCCGATCTGGAGCAGGATTCAGGTTGGCCAAAGAAACCAATCAGCTATGTTTCACGATCATGGCCAGATCCGCACAACCGAAAATTTAACACTTTTGCAGCTTTATGGATTTATGAACCAACCCCCTAATATCAACGCGAATTTTTCCACCATCCAGCCCACGGGCGAGGCCACGGGCTTCATTCCCGCGCCGGGCAACCAGGGCAAGCCCATCACGGTGATCGGCACGGCGGCCATCCGCGCCGGCTTCGATGCGAAGTGCATCGAGCAGGCGCTCAATTCGCGCGGCGCGCCGGGCGTGACCGATCTGGTGCTCAATCCCGATGCCCACTGCGGCTACGGGGCGCCGGTCGGCTGCGTGCTCGTGTCGCCGACGCACATTTATCCCGGCCCCGTGGGCGTGGACATCAAATGTTCCATGAGCCTGCTCCAACTGGATCTGCCCGCGGAGGCGGTGGCCGATAAAGCCGTCCGCCGCGCGCTCATCAATGCCATTGTGGAACGCACGCCCACGGGCGCGGGCAAAGGCCAGCGCAACGTGAAGAAAAGCCGCCAGGTCAATGGCGAGCTGGGCCGGCGCGTCGCCATTGAGGGCGCGTCGGCAGGCGTCTGCAAGGATCTCGGCATCCCGCCCGAGTGGGCGGAGCATTGCGAAGACGCCTTCCACCTCGGCCACAGCAACCAGCGCGACGACCTGGCCACGCGGCTCGACCAACTGATCAGCACGGGAAAATTCCCGAAGTTTGAAGACAAGATCCGCCAGCTCGGTTCGTACGGCGGCGGCAACCACTTTGGCGAATGCGAGGCGGTGCAGATCGCGGACAACGACCGGGCGCGGCGCGCGGCCGAGGTGTTTGGCTTGCGCGACAATTGCGTGGCGTTTCTCTCCCACTGCGGTTCGCGCGGCTTTGGCTTTCAACTGGCCAACAACCAATTCCACGCGCTGCAAAGCAAGTTCGCCCGGTGGAGCATTCCCCTGCCCGGCAATGATCGGGAGCTGGTTTACGCCCCGCTCGGCACGCCGGAGGCGGATGCGTACATTGATGACATGTCGCTCGGCGCGAACTTTGCGACGGTGAACCACATGCTCATCAATGCGCTCGTGCTGGAAGCGTTCCAGGAAATCATTCCCGGCACGCGCGGATCGCTGGTGTATTTCATCAGCCACAACATTGCGCGGCGCGAGATCGTGAACAACCAGGAGTGCTGGGTGCACCGCAAGGGCGCGACGCGCGCCTTTCCGGCGAATCACTTCGCGCTCAAAGACACGCCGTTCTATGAGACGGGGCACCCGATCCTGCTGCCGGGCAATCCGACGGCCGGGTCCTGCGTCATGGTGGCGGACCCCGGCGCGGACAAAAGCTGCTACAGCGTGAACCACGGCGCGGGCCGGGCCAAGGGCCGCAAAGCGGCCATCCGGGAACTCGATCAGAAGACGATTGACGATGAATTCGTGGCGCACGACGTCCTCTCGAACTGCCGGACGTATCCGAAGGATGAAGCGCCGGCGGCGTACAAGGATTTCAACGAGGTGTTGGATTCCGTGCGGCTCGCGGGCCTGGCGAGCGAAGTGGCGCGCCTCCGCGCGCGGTTTGTCATCAAGGATTCGGATGAGAGCCTGCGGGGGGCGGCGTGAGAGTTGCGGTTGAAAGATTGCGTGCCAATGAATTCATTGGCACGCTTTCGCCTGCCCGCGTTTTCCGGCGCTGAATGATTTGCTGGTGCGCGTGCGCTTGAAACCGGCAGGGAACAAAGCATCATGAATTTACTGGAAGAGTTATCCTACCAGACACTGGCGTGTCGGGCTAATCGCCGAGGTTGCTACGCGACTATCGCCAAAATTCCACCGGCCAGGCGGTCGACTAATCCGGAGCCGGCCTGCCTCGCCAGGTTGCTGCGCCCGGGGACGGGCGCGCTCCGCGCAGGGAACAAAACGCCATGAATTTACCTGAAGAATTGTCCCAGCTGCTGCGGCAGGTGCCCGCGCTGGCGCGCGCGTATCTCGTGGGCGGCTGCGTGCGCGATGCGCTGCTGGGCATCGCCCACAAGGATTTCGACCTGGAAGTTTACGGCACGGATTATGAAACGCTGGCCCGCCAACTGGGCGCGCACGGCCGGGTGGATCTGGTCGGGAAATCGTTCGGGGTGATCAAGTTCACGGGCCGCAGCGGCGGGCAATGGGATTTCAGCCTGCCGCGGCGCGATTCCAAAACGGCGGCCGGCCACAAGGGTTTCGCGGTGGAGTTCCAGGCGGACATCGAGCCCCGGGAAGCGGCGAGCCGCCGGGATTTCACGGTGAACGCGCTGATGTATGATCCGCGCACGGGGGCGGTGCTGGACTTTT
>Ga0302322_100002939_pt1 | contig 14512 bp, 16 predicted proteins | sample Fen_T0_2_FD_203757 | JGI IMG/M metagenome (GOLD analysis project Ga0302322, IMG submission 203757) | Peat permafrost microbial communities from Stordalen Mire near Abisko, Sweden - Fen_T0_2 | ecosystem: Environmental > Terrestrial > Soil > Wetlands > Permafrost | place: Sweden: Abisko... | reverse complement strand
TGACGCAGAGTCATGTCGATCCGATGGTCGGTCATTCCGAGGCCGGTGTGCAAGCCCTACAACGTTTTTGCGGTCGGCGAAACTGCCGGTTCTCGCAGAAAGAACAGAGCGCATGACATCGATTTTGGAGTTCCCCGCAAGCTCGCGTCCGTTGCCTTTGGTAGGGGTCGATCTCGCCGCCGTCAAGGCGCGGCAACGCGCCATGTGGGGGTCCGGTGACTTTGCGGTGATCGGCAACACCCTACAGATCGTGGGGGAAACCTTGTGCGAAGCCGCGGACTTGGACGCAGGCTCGCGAGTCTTGGACGTGGCGTGCGGCAACGGCAACGCGTCCCTTGCGGCAGCGCACCGGTTTTGTCGCGTAGCCGGGCTCGACTACGTGCCCGCGCTGCTCGAGCGCGCGCGCGAGCGTGCCGCCGCCGAACGTTTGGCCATCGATTTCGTCGAGGGCGACGCCGAACAACTGCCGTTCCCGGCCGAGGCCTTCGACGCCGCGCTGTCCACGTTTGGCGTCATGTTCGCGCCGGATCAAGAGCGCGCCGCGCGTGAGCTGACGCGGGTCGTGCGTCGCGGCGGCAAGATCGCGCTGGCGAATTGGACGCCGGAGGGTTTCGTCGGCCGCATGCTCGTCACCGTCGGTAAGCACGTTCCGCCGCCGGCCGGCGTCGCTTCACCCGTCTACTGGGGCAACGAATCACGACTGCGCGAGCTCTTTCCCGACGTCGCTCTCTTCCACTCGCGCCGGCGCATTTTCGTGTTCCGCTACGAATCCTTCGAGCACTTCCTCGCCACGTTCCGCGACTACTACGGCCCAACCTACAAAGCCTTCGGCGCGCTCGACGCCGCCGGCCAAGCGCGCCTCACCGACGACCTGCGCGAGCTGGTGAAGCAATTCCAAAGTCCGACCAAGACCAAGAGCCTGGCCATTCCGGCGGAATATTTGGAAGTCGTGATTGATCGCTGACCCGGTGTTGGGCGGAGGGGGCTGCCGCGAAGGATTCATCTCGGACTGCGCACCGCAGGTCTCGAGCTGCAGCTCGGAAGCCTCATGACACGTCTGGGGCCGCCAATCTGCAGGCTGCCAAAGTTCGCTCTCCGAGTTGACGCACTCGCGAAAAGCCGAATCGAATCGAATCGAACGGCTCGCCTCGGTGGATCGGTGAAGCGGCCTCAGAATAGCGGCAACCCGGGCGTCGCCACCCGCACCGTCAGCAAGGCTGGGTGCGCGGTGCCGGGCTGAAAGCCCAACGTACGGCCGAAGGCGGAGCTCATCAGGTACAGCTGATCGCGGTCTCGTTGGCTCGCACCGAAGACAACGCTGGATGGGGCATCGAGCAGGCCGCCTCGCACCTGGAGCCGAACCTCGGCGCGCTCGTTGACCGTCAGCAACGAATCTGCCGCATTCACCGCGACCCAGAGCGCTTCGTCGCGGTCGAAGGCGATGCCGTCTGCCCCGCGCAGCCGGGCGTCGCTCGCGAACGTAGTCGGCACCGGGTGCGGTGACCGCGCGTCGAGGCGCAAAATGCGGCCTTGATCGGTGTTCGAGACGTACAGGAACTTTTGGCGTTTATCGAACGCGATTCCGTTCACACCGACGGCTCGGAACACGAGCACTGGAGCGTCCGGCGTGCCCGCCAGCAACGGGTGCTCCACGAACACGGTGGGATTGCCCAGCGGGTCGATTTTCCAGATCCGAGCGAGCACCGGATCGGTGACGAACAGATTTCCGTCATCGTCGAACGCGAGATCATTCGGACCCCCGCTCTGCTGCCGCCCGCATGCACCAGTGCGGGCGACGAACGACTGGAATTTAGTAGAACCACTAGCTGCGATGCGGGGACGCGATCGCCCAACTCTCGGAGCCGCGAAGCTGGCGACGTTCACGCGTCGGCGGATCAGCCCGCGATATGCTGTGCTTCGTCGACTCGCTCGCTGGCTAGCTTCAGCAAGATCGCGCACCAGGCGTGCACGGGGCGACTGCAATGGCTGCGCCTCGTTGCTGCGTCTCGGATCGAGCGTGCCTGCATTGCTCTCCCGCGCGCCGTGAGGGGCGCGCTGCCCGAACGCGAACGCGCGCCGCAATGGCATGCGATTCGCCGAGTCGATGTCAATGCTGTCAGCCGTTTCGCAGTTGACAGCGTGCGCGACAGAGTATTTGATTGCGTTCGGGGCTCGCGAATATCTGGGATTTACTAGGGTGACCGTGAGATAGAGCGAAGGCGTCGAGATCGGCCCGCTTTCCGAACGGGAGGATGAACGCATCACGCGCGCATTGCGCAAGATCGCCGGAGTAACCTGGGAGAAAGAAAGGTCGGGGAAAGGGCACGATGTCCAAAACGGGGATTGGGACGAGCGTATGGGACGAACCGAAGCGGGGATTGAATGCGGGCGCGCTGTACGATGCGATCGTTCTGCTCGCCAGTGGTTGCGATGACCTGAAACATCGGGAGTGCGCGGCGCGGCAGGTGCTCGAGCAGCTTCATCAACTGGCGCGCACGCGCGCAATCACTCGCCTATTGTCCAAGCCTGGGTATCGCGCCTGCGGTGATGACTTGATCCAGGATGCCATTCAACACACCGCCATCGTGGTCTGTTCGGGTGCGGGGCAATTCCGCGGTTCGAATCCCGCGGTAGCCGTGGCTTGGTGCCTCGGGATCCTGAGAAATTACGCGCGAGCCGAAGTTCGGCGGCGCGCGCTGATGCAAAGCGAACCCTTCCGGCCTCAAACTCCACCAGTGACGGACGACAGCGCTGCGTACGAGGGGGTGCTGTGGCACGCAGCCGCGCAGGAGGCGCACGTGATCCTCCGTTCGCTCGACGCTCAAGTAAGAGCTTATCTTCGGCAGACGCGATCGCAACACGCGGCAGAGTCCCTGTATCACGCCGTGCACAGCTACGTGGGCGAGGTTGCTGGGCAGCGCAGCGCGCGAGTCGTACCGAGCGTGCCTGCCAGCGCTGACGGTGACGAGCAGCGAAGAGCTCGGGCTCGCGCCTATCAGCACCACCATAGAGCCCGTTGTCTTCTGGTCGAGGTGCGCGAAGCGTACGAGACTGGAACGGCTTCGATAGGCCGACGTCACGCGGACGTGAAGTTTCAGACATGATACGGTCGTCCTGTGTTCGTCACGAAGCCCCTGCTGAGTGCGCTCGTCGCTATCGCCCTGCTTGCCCTCACGGAGCGGGGGTTTGCAGAGAACGAAGCGCCGCCGCTCGATCTTACTTGGCAGAGTCCACCGGAGTGCCCAACTGGCACGGAGATCACGGAAGACGCGCTGCGGCTCGCCTCCGCAGACGGGCGACCGCTGCCCCGCGTTCAGGCCAAGGTCACCATCGAACGGGCGGGCGATTCCGAGTATCTGTTGACTTTGACGACCCCGTTGGCCTCGTCGGGTTCCACTCAGCGCTTTCGCGCGGGGACCTGCCGCGCGGTGGCGCAGGCTGCGGCGATCACCCTGGCGCTGCTCCTCAACCCAGCAGGCGCCTTGCGCTCCTCGGAACCTGCCGAGCCGGCCCCACGGCTGCCTGCCGCGTCTCCGCCAACGCGTTCGCCACGACTGCGTGCGGCCGTCGCGGGGCTAGTTGGGGTCCAATTTGGAATGCTGCCGCAAATCGGCCCTACGCTGGGTGCAGAGTTGGGTCTCCTGTACGGCCCCGCGTCGGCCTGGCTCGGTGGCGCCTACGGCCCGCAGCAACAAGCGTCGGTCAACGGCCACCCCGGGGTCGGCGGCGAGCTATCTTTGGCCCGCGCTCTGCTTTATGGCTGCTGGTCAATCGCAGGGCGGAACCCCCAGCTAGACCTTTGCACCGGCTTGGACGTGAGCCGCGCCTCTGGGCACGGCATTGGGCTGGCGGACGAACGAGCCGGGTCAATCCATTGGTTTTCCGGTCTTGGCGGAGTAACGGCACAAGTTGCCGTGCACAGCAATGTTGCTCTGCGTTTTCGGGCATTTGCGGCTGTGCCACTGAGCCATCCCAGCGCCTTCGTGGAAGCGGCGGGGACCGTCTATCAGCCCGGGCCGATTGCCGCCGATTTAAATGCTGGAGTCGCGGCCGTCTGGCCCTGACGCGACTCCAGGCAGCTGGCCACTCATGGCATTGCTGGTCCCCCGAGACGCGATCCCACGCCCCGCCGGCCCCCAAGTACCATCGATGTCGTCGCCTACTTGCATCCCCCTGAGTGTCCCCGAAGAACCGGGCGATTCGCCTGCGTCGAGGGTTCAGGCTGGGCCGGAAGTGAGGCTCGAGATGGACGTGCACAGCCTGTACGCCGCCCATTTCACGCTCGTGTGGCGTAGCCTGCGCAGGTTGGGCGTGTACGAGTCCCAGGTCGAGGACGCCGTACAAGACGTATTCTTGGTCGCTCATCGCAAGTTCCACGAATACGAGGGACGCGCGGCGCCGAGCACGTGGCTTTACGGCATCGCCCTACGGGTGGCCAAGGATTACCGACGTGCGGAGTCGCGCCGCGAGAGACGCAAGGCTCGACTCACTCGAGAGCAAGCCACTCAGCCGTTCGTCAGCGAAGGCCCCGCCGATGCGCTGGCCAGGCAGGAAGCCAACCGCCTGCTCCACGAGCTGCTCGACCTGCTGCCGGCTGACGAGCGCGAGCTATTGGTACTGGTCGATCTCGAGGGCCTTTCAGTCGCAGAAGTGGCGCCGCTCGTCGGTCTCGGGGTCCGCACCTGTCAGCGCCGGCTCAAGACCGCTCGCACCACGTTCGAGGCCGCTTTATCGAGGCACCCGCTTGCCTCCCAGGGAGATCAACGATGACTGAACTCGGCCCCAACGCTCGCAGCCTGATCGAGCTCGCACGGCGCGAGGATGATCCCGATGACGCCGCACGCGAACGCGTTCAGGAGGCGTTTTTGGCTCGCTTGGCGGCAACGACGAGCGCGCCACTCGATCCCGCAGGGCAGCCTCCCGGGGCGGGCTCGGCTGAGCGTCTCAGCTTGCAGCACTCGGCGCTAAAGAGCCTATTGGGGTTGAGAGCGACCCTGGGGCTCGCGGCCTTCGTCGCGGCGGTCGGCGGGGGTGCTGCGCTGTATTCGCAGCGCACCACCGCTGTCAGCGCGGGGCCGCGGTCGTCGAGCTCCGCGTCGGCGGTCGCTTCACGAGTCAGCGTTCCGAATCGACTCGAGGAGCAGCAAACCGCGCCCAGCGAAGCGCGTCAGGCAACGGCATCGAATCCTCACCTGGCTGCCGCGAGCTTGAACCTCGGGCTTGCGCAGGCACCGCGCGCAGAAGAGCCGGTGGCAGAGCGAGGCTCGGCCGCACTCCGCCGCGAGCCGGGCGCATCATCAGCGCGCGCTCACGAGCCGCCTACAGCAACCGCCGCACGTCCGGAGCTAGCTCGAGCAATCGAGCCCAGCGCTACCAGTGACGCGCCCTCCGTCAAGGAGACCAAGGCGGCGCCGAGCGTCGCTGAGTTTGCGTCGACAGGGGGCAGCGCGCAACGCGCAACTCTTCCCGATGAGTCGTTGCTCGCGGAAGCGCGCGCTCTGCGTGAGGTCCAGCGAGTGTTGCGCGGCGGCAATTCGAGTCGAGCGCTGACGCTGCTGGCTGAACAGGATCGCCAATATGCGAACGGACAGCTCGCAGAAGCGCGCGCGGCCGCTCGCACGATGGCGCTCTGTACCAACCAGTCGGCGGAAAACGCACGAAACACCGCGGCCAGTTTCGCAGCGCGTTGGCCACGCTCGATCTTGCTGCCCAGCGTGCGCACGGCCTGTGGCTCGAGCACCGGTCAATCGGGGAAAGAAAATGAGTGACGGTCTTGGTCCACAATCGCGTGTCGCGTGCCCGCTCGATTGGCCACTCATAGGAGAGACAGATACGAGGGAGAGCTTCATGAAAGAATCCAGCGCACGACGCGTGATCCACGCCAAAATCCCAATTTACTGCCTGATCGCGGGCATCTTGGGGCTTGGAGCTTGTAGCACTGACGCCAATCTCGGAAGAATGGGTGATGGGTCGTCCGGGGCCGCCGCTGAGGACAACCCAGGTGGCGCCGCGGGAACTTCAGTAGTGCCCCCGGTGGCAGGCGCAGTTGGGGATTCCGCGGGAACGGGCGGCGCCGGCGAAAGTGCCGGAGCAGGCAGCCCGGGCGGCGGAACGGGCGGAACGGGCGGCTCGGGCGCAAGCGCTGGAGCAGGCAGCCCCGGTGGCATGGGCGGGTCCAGCGAAAGTGCCGGAACAGCCGGCGCGGGCGGTGCGGTGGGTGTCGAAGGCGTGCTGTTGACCGCCGTGCTGCAAGAGGGGTCCGGGTTCGTCAATGCAGAGTGGCACAATGGAACGGGCACGAAGATTTTCTTGCGCGGCTGCGCCACGGCCGACGGCTGGTACCGCGAAGCGGGGCAGTGGAACAAATACGGGGTCTTCGCTGCCTGCACCGTGGAAGGCTTGGCCGTCGAAGTGGCGCCGGGCGCGACCTATGTCGATGTCGTTGGCGGGGTACCACCCAGTCGGGGAGACAATGTCTGGCGCCTCCAGGGCCCCTACGGCATTGGCTGCACCTCCGGAGTCAAGTTCAGCGAGGCCAATTGCGCTGAGCTGCACGAGGCGATCAGCAGCAACGAAGTGACGACCAAGTAAGGCGCTCCCGGGGACAAGGCTGCCTGCGAGATAACGCAAGCAGCCGCCGGGCGAGCGGCCGATCCGGAGCTGCAGTCTCGGAGCGGAGGCCGAGACTCGTCGGCGTATATCTCTGTCAGAAATTCAGCCCTCGCGCATCGATCTGATCGGCGCCGCAATCCGGAGGCTCACGCGATTGGAAGCAGGGATGTTTCCCTGAAGAGTTGTATTTCCAGTCCGGGAGTCCCCGCATTTTCGCGCGTCGAGGAGATGAAAATGCGCAGCATTCCCCTATCCATTCGTACCCTTGGAGTCATGGGATCGACCATGATTTTGGCCAGCGCGTGCGCTGGCGGACCGGGCGCCGACGCCGAGTCCACGGCCGCGTCCTCCGCCAGTGCGGTCGCGGCGCCCTTGGAAATACCGGTCACGGACAACTTGCGTCAGGCGTTCCCCGACGCGCACATCGAGATGCGCGACGCGCGTGTCAGCCGGCTCGCCGGCGCGTCACTTGCGTCGGGCGCGAGTGCGGATGCCAGCGCCGAAAGCGTGAAGGAATCCTTCGTGCGTGCACATGGAGGCGCGTCGGTCAGCCTGCGCCCAGTCGTCATGAGCGGGCTGAAGCGCACCGCCGCGGCGGGCCCGACGCCGCTCGGGCTCATGTACGATCCGGCGACGGGGCAGTACAAGTTCTGGCTGTACCGCTACGAACAACTGCTGGGAAGCCTGACCGTGCACGACGCCGAGCTCTTGGTCTTGGTCAAGAACGAGCCTGGCTTTCCGGCGACCTGGGTCAATTCGTCGCTGCGGAACGTGGGCAACTTCGTGGCTCCGCCGGCTCCGACTAAACTGGCGATCGACGCAGTGAAGTCGCTATCCGCCGTGCGCGCGGACGCCCTACGCGCTCGCTCGAGCGCTCCGCAATCTCTGACCCGCTTTGGCGCCCCAGAGCTGGTCGTCTTCGCGGGCAATGGCGATCAGGACGCGCCGCCGCGTTTAGCGATCCGATACAGCGCGGAGGATCCGAGCTCACGCGGCAAGTGGAACGTCGTCGCTGAGGCCAGCTCGGGCGACGTGCTGACCGTGACCAACCAAGTCCTGTCCGCGAATGTCCCCGGAAGCGTGCGCGGTAACGTGACGACCACCCCGGTTGCGGCAGACTGCGCCGCCGAGTCCAGCACGGCTCTGCCCTATGCGCAGGTGAGCATTCCGTCGACGGGAGCCAGTACTTTCACCAGCAGCACTGGCTTCTTCTCGGTTCCCAACGCGGGCACGACTCCGGTCAACGTCGTATCGGTACTGCAAGGAAACTACATCGACGTGTTCAACTTGCGGGGAGCCAACGAGTCCTTGAACATGACGGTCACGCCGCCCAATACTGCGAATTTTCTGCAAAATGCTGCCGACACGCAGGAATGGGTCATCGCCCAAGCGAACGCTTACTACCACGTCAATCGGGCCCGAGACTTCGTGCTCGGTTATATTCCGTCCTACCCGACGGTCTCGACTCAGGTGGACTTCCGAGTGGATGTAAATGGATTCGACGGCGCTTGCCCGGGCAACGCCTGGTGGTTTGGCACTCAGTTGTTGTTCTGCGAGACGGGTTTCGGGGTCAGGAACACCGCATTCGGCACGGTCGCCTACCACGAGTATGGGCACCACATCGTGGCCTCGGGAGGCAGCGGTCAAGACTCATACGGCGAAGGGATGGGCGACACGATCGCGGCCCTGCTCTCGGAGGACTCGCGCTTCGCGGTGGGCTGGAACAACACCACGTGTGCGAACGGCATCCGCGACGCAAACAACACCTGCCAGTTCGACGCGGCGAATTGTTCGAACTGCGGTTCGGAGGCCCACGATTGCGGGCGGCTGATCTCGGGTATCGTGTGGGACCTTCGGAAGCAGCTGATGACCACCAACCCGACGACCTTCCGAGACATCGTAAACGCTTTGACGCTGAACTCGATTCCGCTACACACCGGAACCAGTATCAACGCCAACATCGCGCTTGATTTCCTGAGCCTGGACGACAACGATGGCAACATCGCGAACGGCACACCCCATGGCCAGGAAATCTGCACTGCATTCCGGCTCCATGGCGTCGATTGCCCGATCGCACCGATCCGGCCCTGCGCTGGGCTGTGCGCCAATCCCGTCGTGTTCGGCTGGACCAACAATTATCAATCGGGTTCGCTCGGAACCGGTCAGGTCTGCCGCGAGACCACTCAGCCTGTCGTGGGCGGCAATTGCGGAAACTTCGCATCTCCGCGGACACTCTCCGTCAACGGGACCGTGATGCCGTGCAACGGCCAGAATTGGCCGACTGTGCCCGCCGCCCGCAATGGTGGCTATTGCATTACGACGACCGCGGGCAACTGGGCCTGGGCCTTCACCACGTTGTGGTGAACCGCCCGGATGATCGCCTACACGAGCTGAGCTGACGATGCGCGCGGATCGTGACGCTGTCACGGTCTCGCGCGCTCGCTTTGCTGGCCAAAACCTCGGCGCGCGCAGCCCAGGGCGGAGCTAGCCGTTGTTCGCGCGGGTGTTCGAGTTCACCTGCGAGGCCCTGCGGTGCGGCCATTGATGCCGCCTGCTTCGATCGCGAAGCTCAATTCAGTCAGTCGCGCGAGGACGATCACTGACATTGCCATTCTGCCCCTTGTTCGTGGCGCAGGCGTAGCGAGCACATCAGCCCCCTGATCTCCTCGATGTCTTCGAGCCGCTGAACGCGTTCCGCGAGCGAGGCGCCTGGTTCTGCCCGAGCACTGCACGCAGGTTGATCGCGCCGACCGGGATGCCCGTTCGCTCTGTCATGTGAACCACTGGTTCGCACCAGGTCTGCGAGCTCGACAGCAGGACCCAGCCAGCGCCGTAGAAGTCGAGCGTGGACATGGCGGTGCCGTCACGAGTCACGAAACGGTGCGGCGCGCGCGTTCCGGGTTGCCCTCGCCATTCTTCGGGATGCCGCGCGAGAGGAGGGTCGGCGTCGCCGCCTTCGATGATGCCGGACGATAGAGCTCACCGAACTCGATGGCGATCGGATCGAGCAACGGGGCCCTGCGCAGCGCGTCGTCTGCGTAGCGGATGTAGTCGTGCCGCGCGAAGGTTTGCTGCAAGCGCACCCATGCGATGGGCCTTCGTTCAACGTGAACACCGTCCCTACTCCTGCGAAACGGGCACGTTGCGCCAGGGCTATGAACTTGGTATGATTGCGGTATGACGGCCGCAAAAATCGCGATCACATTGCCGCGCGAGCAGCTGGCGAAGGTTCAGCGCGCGGTGAAGAGCGGGGAGGCGAGCTCCGTGTCTGGCTACATTGCCGGCGCATTGGCGGAAAAGGAGCAGCGAGAGTCGCTCCGGGGTTTGGTCGACGAGCTAAAGGCAGAGCTCGGTGCACCCAACAAGCGGGAGGTGGCATGGGCAAAGCGCGCGCTGGCACGAAGCCGCCACAAATGACGCTCGACGCGGGTGCTCTCATCGCAATCGATCGCGGTGACCGACGCATGCTCGCTCTGCTCGACCAAGTCGTGGCGCAAGGCGGACGCTTTCATGTTCCCGCAGGTGCCCTCGGCCAGGCCTGGCGTGATGGCCGACGCCAGGCAATCTTGGCCAGGTTCGTTCGTGGCACAGAAGTGGAAGTCGTCGCGCTCGACGACAATTTGTCTCGCGCGTGTGGGGAGCTCCTAGCCTCGACGGACACGAACGATGTCATCGACGCTTCGGTCGTCCTCGTCGCGCGCCGAACGCGAGACTCGATCTTCACGACCGACATCGAGGATCTCGCTCGGCTCGACCCCAAAGCAACGCTGATAAAGGTCTGAGCGTCAAAGCGGCGATCAGCGACGGTGGGTGTCGTCGCGTTGCTGCAGACGAGAGTTGCGAGTCCGTCGTTTAGCGTTTGACTGAGTGTCTCAGAAATGTAAATGAAAGTCCGCTCGCGCGGCGATCGGCGTGAAGCGCTACACAGTGGGTTATCGAATCGGGCGGTAAATCGATCGGGCGGTAAACAGTGGCTTCGTGCCGCGCTGGGGAGTTGATCATGGGAAGGTTTGCGTTCAAGGCATTCTTGGTCACGTGGCTTGCAACTCTTTCCGCGCTCGCGCAGCCCATTGACATTCCGAGCGAGACGCCTCTGCCGAAGGTGCTGGGGGCACCGCGCTCGCTGGCCGTGCTTCCCTCCAATGGCGCGGTCACGGACGCATTCGCCTTCGATATCGTGCCTGGGCGCAACGGAGCGCAGCCGAATTTGGCTGTGCTCTACAACTCCTTCGCGAACGCCGCGCAGTCTGGTGTCGGCTGGAGCCTAGAGACGGGCAGCATCGAGCTTACGCCCGACACGGCTTGCCTTCTGCGGACGGCACCGACAAGTTCAGCTTCCGCTTAGCGGGCGCATCCACCACGCTGGTCGCGACGCCGGACGGCTCGTTCCGCGCCGAGCAAGAGACGGCATTTCGCCAGTACGCACGCGTGGCCGATCACTGGGAGGTGCGCGATGCCGCGGGCAACAGCTATTTGCTCGGTCGAACTTCAGCGTCGCGGGTTGACGGCACCGTTCGTTCTCAAGCCACCGGCGTGATTGAAGCGAGTCTCGATGATTCGTCGAGCGGTCCACGCGCGAGCCCGAGCCACCCCTGCTCGATCGGCTGGTCGTCGCCGAATACTCAGCGCGTACCCGGCTCACACGCGCATCGCAGCCAGGTCTATCGCGTGCGTTACGACGCTTACGGTAACTTGTCGGACAAGAACAGCCGGCACTACCTGTATGACTCCGAAGCGCACGTCACGGGCATCAAGGAGGGCTCTCGAAACGTCGAAGTGAATACGCTGGATGCCGCTGGGCAGCGCGTCGTGCGTTGGACGGAAGCGCGCGAGACCGCGTTCATCGACGGTCTTTACGAAACCGACAGCGCCCAGACCCGGCGGCACATTCCCTTCGGCGGCGGCCAAATCGTCGCCACCATCACCAGCCCCGGCCGAGCGCCTCTTTCAGCACCTGCATCACAGCTGCTGACTGACGTTCGCAATCGCGCCTGGCCGCTCTCCTTGGGCTTGGCAGGGAGCTGCTTTTTGGGCTACCTGCTGCTTTTGCTCGCGTCTCGCGGGCACCGCTTGGGGTTCCGGATTCGCTTTGGCCTGTTGGCTTGGGAGCTGCAGCGCAGTCTGGCCTTCTTGATGCAACGGCCCGTGCGCTGGGCGTTCGTGGTCGGGCTCGTGCTGGTCCAACTCCTTCAGCAGACCTCACCGGTGTTTGCCGAGCAAGGGGGCGATGCCAGCTACCCTGTCGATCAGTTCTACTACTATCACCACGATCAAGTCGGTAACACCAAGTACATCAGTAACTTTCAAGGCACGGTCGTCGGCCGACGTGAGTACTCGCCCTTCGGCGAACAGTTGTACTCCGCCGGGATTGACGGCCCAGTGATGAGCGACCTGTCCTTCGGTGGCCACGAACTCGACCGCACGCCGAACGCCGAACTCTATCACTTCAATGCACGCGAGTACGACCCAGTGCTGGGCCGCTTCACGAGCCCAGACACGGTGGTTCCACGCAGCACGCCCGAGGCACTCAACCGCTACGTGTTCAACCTGAACAATCCGATCCGATTTGCAGATCCGACAGGCCACGGTTTTTGGGATGTCGTACTCGGTGTCGTCGTGGGGCTCGTGTTGGTTGCGGCGACGATCGTCACGTTGGGCGTCGCGGGCGTTTTGACCGGCGTCATCCTGGCCGTGGCGATCGGAGCTGCGATCGGCGCAACCGTCGCCGGTATCGCGGCGGTGGTTGCAGCTGCAGTGGGCGCGATCGATAGCTTCGAACAGGGGCTTTCGTTGACGCTCGTGGGGGCGCTGATAGGTGGCGCTACCGGGGGAGCGTTTGCTACTGCCTCGGCGGCCTACAGCGCAGGCGCGACCTGGATCCAACAAGCGGTCTTCGGCGCATTTGCCGGGGGCGCCTTGGGCTCCGCGTCCGGCGCGTCGGCAGCACTGATCAACGGCGACGTGGATCGCGTGCTGCTCGCATCACTGATCGGCGGAGCGATCGGCGCTGCGGTGGGCGCGGTTGCAGGGCCGACGAATCTGGCGAAAGCGTTCGCTGACGCGGGCAACGTCGGTGCCAGCACGGTCGGGCAAATCGTGGCCACGGGAAAGCTGGTCGCCGCGATCGCAGGCACCACGGCGGCGACGTTCTCTTTGACCTTCAACGGGACGGCAGCCACCTTGGACTACAAGAGGCGTTTGCCACAGCGTGTCTTCAACGCTTCGCTGCTGGGCGGCGCCGCGCTGGCGCTGGCCGGCTTCATCCCCGCTGCTAGTTCGGGCGGTGAGCTTGCTGCAGCACCGGGCAGCTTGTAAGATGCAGTGAATGCGTTTCCGCACTCGAACGCAGCGGCGTGGAAAGGTGACGGGGTTGCTTCAGCGCAGCGCGCTTTGCGCTGCGCTGAGCGTCGCCTGCGATCCGAGCGGTGCATGGCAAGCTCGACCGGTCACGGCGGTCGCCACGACCAGCGAGGCACGCGCTTCGAGCACCGCTGCGGCGAATCAGGGACGGCCGCCTCAGCTGCAGTTGGACAGTATCTCGAGCCGTTTCAAGGCAATCGCGATTCGCGTCCAAAACCCATCCGCTCAGCCGGAACGCGTCACGCGAGCGGCGTTCGTGGCCAAGACGATCAGCTCGACCGCCGAGCTATTACCGCCCGAGAGCAAGCTGTGTCTCGAACCCGGCGGAAAGCTCGACTTGCTCGTGCCCGAACCGCGCGCGAGCTTTGGGCTCCTTCGAGGTGCACACTTGGAGCTCGCCGCGCTTCCCCCGACGGGACCGGGCATGACCTGCGCCACGGCTGAGTTTGCGCCGCCGAACATGGCAACGGATCTGCCTCCGCTGAGGCTGACATTGAGCGATCCCGAATCGGGCCCGCGTTACGAGAACGCTCAGTATTGGGGGCTCGAAGCTCAAGCCAGAGTGTCCTTCGCGCTCGCGAATCGACCGGCCGCATGGATCTTGACGATCGGCGCGGGCCTTTGGCGACGGCTGGGTCCATTCGAACTCGGAGCGCAAGCGGCGCTTGGAGGTGAACCCGCGGGATCAGGTTCGGAAAATCGCTCGTTCGTGACCGAGAGCGGCGTGGGCGGGCGTGCGCGAGTGCGTGTCTCGACGCGCCTCGTGGCCGGCGCAGAGGCTAGCTATCGGCTCGGAACCGGCGCCGAAAGCGCTGTCTGGCATGGGCCCTCGGCAGCGCTCTTTCTGGGCTTGGCCCCGCGGCGCTTCGCCGGTTTTTATCCGGCCGACGAAGATACGCTGCAAGGCGCAAAGATCGTGGGCGAACTCGACATTCCAACCACTGGCCCTGACCGACAGAGTACGTTTCTGCTCGGCGTCGCGCTGTTTCAACGCAGCTGGCTGTTCTGAGCTCCCGAGCCGCGCCGATTTTCGGAGCGGCGGGGCAAAGCGCCACGCTGGCAGAACGCGCACGAGAGCGCGGCTCTCCAGCATTGGCAACACCTCGGCGCGAATCACGCGCGCCTCAGGGCATCGGCTCGGTCGCACCACCGGCGGAGTGAGCGCTGACGAGGCCTGTGACCGCTCGGACTGCAACCGGACGAGGGCGCCCCGGAGCGCGAACAAACCTCAGCCCGAAAGCGCGCGTTGGCCACCACTCTTCCCTCGCCCGGCGCCGTGCAGTCTCAGTTCAGTGCCCCTCGAACAACCCCAGCTGCGAGGACTGCTCGGATTCACCGTGTCTTTGTACAATCTTCCTCGGCCAATATGGCGGGTCTCGAGCGGGAGCACGTTTGGGCGGCTCGGTCGGCTCGCCCTGGTGGCGAAGGAAGCGCGCGGTTCACCTAGCCTTCGGAGTTGGACCCGTGTTGAAAGACTTCGCATGGCCGACCGTGGCGCGTTTATCCAAGCGTGAGCGAAAAGAAGGGGAACGTGAAGGTC
>Ga0302322_100002937_pt1 | contig 14515 bp, 8 predicted proteins | sample Fen_T0_2_FD_203757 | JGI IMG/M metagenome (GOLD analysis project Ga0302322, IMG submission 203757) | Peat permafrost microbial communities from Stordalen Mire near Abisko, Sweden - Fen_T0_2 | ecosystem: Environmental > Terrestrial > Soil > Wetlands > Permafrost | place: Sweden: Abisko... | reverse complement strand
GGATGTGCTCGCCGTAGCCGAGCATCAGCTTGTACACTTTGCGCAGTCGCTTGGGGTCCGAGATGTCGTAGGTCACTACATAGCTCTGACGCATGCGGTTCTCCGTCAGCGAGTTCGGAACTCTGGGTAGCGGGGCAACTCACCAAGGAGCACTCGACTCAGCAGGCGCGCTTGAACCTCGAGCACTCGACGGTAGCTGATCTTGTAGTCGAAGACAGGATGAGAAACGAACGAGTCCATGCGGCGCTCAAAGGCCAAAATTAGCCGCTTTCGTGCGGGCGCGGTGAGCGCCACTGCGCCCGCGGCGCGCACGAAATCGGTCTTCTTGACGACGCCGGTGCTGATCGCCGTGATGACTACGGAATCAGCGATCACCGGCCGGAACTCTTCCATCAGGTCGAGCGCCAACGAAGGTCGGCCGAAATGCGGGCGGTGGTAAAAACCAAGCATGGCATCTAGACCGACCGCGCGAATGGCGAGGGTGAGCTCCTTCGACAACAGCGAGTAGCAGAACGATAGAAGAGCGTTCACCGGATCGCGCGGTGGTCGGCGGTTTCTTCCATCAAGATCGAAGTCTTGAATGTCATCGCCTTTAAGCATTCCGGTGAACTCACCGAAGTACCGTCGAGCGGCCGTGCCCTCGATCCCGAGAAGGCTCTCTGGTGCCTCGGCGTCTCGCGCCTTGCGCGCTAGCTGCTTCAGCTCGGACAGCGCAATCGGATCGGGGTGTGCGTGATTTCGGCGCAGCAACGTTCGGCAGTTCAGGATCTTCGAGGCAACGAAGCCGCGCGCTAGCTTCAAGCAACGCTCCTCATCCTGGGTCGCGGCGTACTGAGCGATCCGGAGTTCTACGTTCTTGGAATCGTGCCCAGTTGCCTGGCCATTGAACCAGCCGCCATAGCTAAAGAACAGAACTGGGATCCCGCGTTCGATCAACGTCCGCAGCGCCGGTGTCGAGAGATTCACATTGCCGTACAGGGCAACGTGGGAGGTGTTGGCAAGCCGCGCTTCTCGAGCATTTCCGCCCTTCGATTGGACGATCAAGCGTTCCCCCTCGAGCCGAATTGCCGCGCCCTGCGCCTGCACATACACAGGCAACTTGTCATCCCTCGCGGGGAACATCCGGCGAATGGGCCGCGCAACACCGACAGCCAAACCCCAAGGGTCTTCGCCGACATCGAAAGAGGGATCGTCTTCAAGTTCGGGGGGCAGCTGCTCCGCTCCAAGCGCGCGAGTCTCATCCGGCAAACAGATCCCTACGAGCGAGCAGCCGTGACACTTCGGGCTGTCCTCGAGCGGCGGCGGCATCACGCCAGCAAGCGCCAGTTCACGAATCCGCTCTGCTGCAGCCACGGTGCGTGTGATCAGCCATTCAGGGATGGCGATCTCCACACGCTGACGGTCCTTGGCGTAGTAGATTTCGCCGTTGTCGCACGCGTAGCCGTGTTCGCGTAGCAACAGGACCTGCGCACACACCTGTGCAAGCTCTGGCAAGTACGCGCCGTTCGGCACATCTGGGCGTGACCCTCGTTTGTACTCGACGGGTACTACCCGCCCGCCCTCTACCTCGACCAGATCGAGCTTCGCGGTGATGCCGAGGCGCTCCGAAGACAACCAAACCGAGCGAGCGACATACGGACGGGCCTCCTCAACTTCGGTATCCGCGTCCGACTCTGTCACCGGCGTCGGCGCGGCACGCAATGGTTTGGTCGCCTCGTTGACGCGTCGATGAACTGCCTGCCCGTCGACCGTGAACGCATTGTCCGCCCACTCCCCCTGCACGAACTCGAGGTACATCAGCCGCTCGCAATACAGCACCTCATTGATCATCCGCGCCGGCGCAAGCGTGGGGGAGGCGAACTCAGACGGAGGATCCGGCGGAACGAGCGGCAGCCGAAGGGGCAGCGGCTTGGCGCGCGCGCTCGCAGCGTCGCTGTCTGGTTCAGCAGCATCGGGAAGCACCAGATCGAGCGCCTCCCGCTCATCTTGAGTGGTCATGAGATCACCTGTAGCGGCGTGGATGTGGCGCGATCGGCTCTCGGTCGCCTGACAGAAACTCGGCCCTGGGTTAGATCCGGTTGATCTCGTGACGCAAGATGCGCTGCACGCGGAAATGCGTGACAGCGTTTGGCGAGAGGCGCTGCGTGCCGCGTAGGGAATCTGCACAGCCCTAGACCCAGCGCTGGAGCCCGTGACTTCGCGCTGACCGATCGGCCGCCGTTGCGCACTTGGACCGCGCGACCTCCCGATGATGAAATGGAACGGCTTGGGCGAAAAACACTCGACCCGTCGCCTCGTGCTACCATTCGCTCATGACGTTGGCAGCCCGACGACAGGCGACCTACGAAGACGTGCTGGCGCTCCCTGAGCACGTCATCGGCGAGATTGTTGGAGGCGAACTGGTCGTCAGCCCGCGACCTGCAATGCCGCACGCCGGTGGTGCCACGGCGCTCGGCGCCACGCTGCTTCCTCCCTTTCAATTTGGTGATGGGGGCGGGCCTGGCGGCTGGCGAATCTTCTTCGAGCCAGAACTGCACTTGGACGATGACCTCGTGGTTCCCGATCTCGCCGGCTGGCGCCTCGAGCGGATGCCGAACCCGCCGACCGAGACCTTCGTGACACTTGCGCCAGATTGGGTGTGCGAAATCCTCTCGCCGGCGACTGGTCGCCACGACCGCACGAAGAAACTGCCCATCTACGCGCGCGCCGGCGTAGCGCACCTGTGGCTCATCGACCCCCTCGCACAAACCCTCGAGGTTTATCGCCTCGACGCAGGGTTTTGGCTCCTGCTCGCGACTCACGGGGGCGACGAATCGATTCGCGCCGTGCCCTTCGAGGCCGTGGCCGTGGACTTGAGCAGGCTGTGGGGGCGGGTTTAGGTCAGAGGAGGTGTCCGAGCTCCAGAGGCACTTGGGGGTACTGTCCAGTGGCGGAGTCCCGGGCAAATCGGGACCGCGCACGACTGGCGAATGGCGGGGCAACTGTCGAGCGTGAACTTCCCCAAGTTTACTTTGATCGCTGTCTCCCGCGCGCTCGCGATGCTCAGTACGCAGAGCGCGTCGGCCGCTTCCATTGCTTGCCGCGCTCTGCCACTCAATCGCTTGTTGCCCTCCATGAACCCGAGCAGCGCATGCGAGCAGAAGTTCCATTGCCGAGTGTATGGGTCGAGGTCTTGCAAAGGCGCGTCGAAGTCGTCGTGAACTTGAAGGTGTCATGCCGGCTACTTCACCTCGGCCGGTGAGAATGATCCGTACCCCCCCTGGTCAGAGCGAGAGATCACTGAGGAGAATACGGCAGAAATGCCCCTCGAGCAGCGTTCTACCGTCGTCATTCGCTTCACGTTCAGCGTTCGACAAATGGTGGTGGCCACGCGCCAATTGACGGGACACTCCCACACCGCCCACGTGAACGAGCTGTCCTTCCAACCTCCTTTGATTCCGGTCGTTTCGAGGCGGGTACCCTGAGGAAACGAGGCCATGGCGCCGAGACCGATGAAGGCCAGCCAATCCGCGCCGGCCACGCTGGTCTTCTTGTCGCCCGACGGGTTCTTCGCCCGTAGGGCATAGAGTCGAGCATTCGTGGCATCCCAGCTCATGTTTGGCAGCGTGCTCTCGCGCAGCCAGGGGCCAACCAATGCTTCGAGCAACTCCGCGCTGGTAACGCCTGCTTGCAGCTCGCCAATTGCCTTTAAAAACTGCTGTTGCCCCGCCGTAAAATGAAATCCGGTGGGCTTGGTGTTGCCGTTATTGTCTTGGACGAGCTCACTGCCATACGCGGCAGCCGTGTCCAAGCTGCGCCGGAGCTCTACACGCTCCGTGAAGTTCTTCCGCGACACCGCTCGTGCACCCAGGTCGTCCAAAAATTTGCGCAGGGCTGCGGGTCTTGGTTTGAGGTCGCGGCTGAACTTGCCGGTAAACGTGCGAGGGTCGAGCAGCGTTTCGCCAGTCTCATCATAGGCCAACAAGAACGCCGGATCATCTTGCCACGTAGCCTTGTCCTCCAGCAGTTCACCGACGATGGCATCCATGCTGGGGTACCCGTGAATCACTGGCTGCCAACAGCCCTCGTCGGCCCACGCTAGTCTTGGCGCTGCGCGATCGTGTAGGCGTGCTCGGTAGTCGAGCGCTCGTAAGACACCCAAAGCCGCCAAGAAGGCCAATGGGTTCGCCCCGTCCAATCCCGGCAGAATCATTCTGGAGTCAGCCATTGGGTGACCTCACCGTCTCGTTGAATTTGCCCCTGGTTGCGCCCCTTGAGCTCTCCTCGCTGGCTCGATGATCCGCGAGACGCACGAGCGCTTCGAACCAGGCGAGTGTCCACCAGCCGTACCGCTCAGTGAGTATCCAGAACCGCTCAGCGATTCCGGAGTCGAACGACGCTAGACCGTGCGCCGTGTCGGCGGCGTAGGTCTCACCGTTCCACGCGAATGAGACCGGTAGCGGCGGCCCATGATGGACTGCTGGAGCAAAGGGGCGACACCAACCATGATGACTGCCGATGAGATGCAACACCAGCTCCGGATCGTTCGCCCGACGCAGCGCGTCCGCGTTGGTTTGGAGCATCGCGACCGAAAGAAGCTCGTGACGATAGCCCGTCGGATAGGCGGAGCGCTCGCGTGCTTGTTGCTGCGCCGCTCGATCACCCGCGTCTCCGCGAGATTTGGCCAGAAGCCGATTGCTAGCTGCCGCACGCACTGGACTCCCGCCGTGGAGCATTTGCTGAAACCGAGGGTCCGCCTTGCCAATGTCATGTAAACGAGCACTCAGCGCCAAGTCGGATCCTAGGCCTTCAGGCAAATGCAGGTTCTTGGCAAAGCTTCTGACCCAGCGGTCGACGTCTTCAAGGTGGACCTCGAGCGTTACCTCCCTACCAATGTAGGAAGCCGTGTCGTCATCGTCGTTCACGATGTCGCTCGTGCCATCCAAGCCCTGCTGGAACGCTGCCAGTTGTTCGGGCGTCTGACGTTTGCCGATAGCAGCAAAGAAGGGGCTTCCAGCCAACTGGACGATGCGAAGGCGGCGACCGGACGCCATCAGAGAAGCTACGATCACCTGGCGAAGGCGGCTCCCCAATGCGCGAGTCTCCCCGAGCCAGTCCCGCACCGCGCGGGTGGCGTCAAAGTCCGAATCATCGTCGGCGGGTGCCATTGGAACGGCCGGTGCCGACGCCGGCTCGAGCGCGACACTATGTGCCCCGTTCGAAGCGTCCCTTGCGTTCACCACCGGCGGAGCGAGACGGAGGACGGGTCTCCCGCGATGCAGGAACTGCGCGACATCACCCACGTCGCTCACGGACTCGGTCGCATCCGGGTTCCAGTTCCCGTCCCGTATTCCGCCATAACTTGCGGGGACGACCAGGGTCGCTTCTCGAAAAATTTGCCCGGTATTTCGATGAACCTCCGCGCCCGACTTGGTAACCAGCAGGAACGGCCGGCCCTTTTCGTCCGCCTCTTGGCGATCCCTGCGGCCCTCAGAAGCAGTCTCCGCGCCTTCCACATCGGCAAAATCGGGCGCGGGCTGGTTGGTCGTGCCTCCGTTGCCGATCCAATCGCGGAACGCCGCCAGTGGCACACTGATGCTCTCTAGGCTGCTCGGCGGTGCCACGGCCAGGCTCGCGGTAGCGTATTCCTTGACCTCGTCTTCTCGTGCTGAATCTCGTAGTGCCTCCTCTTCGATATCGGCACGCCAAACCACCCGAACCTCCGCGTTGCCGCGCTGAGGCCCGTGCAACCAGAGGGCAATGTCGGGATCGGGTTCTCCACGTGGATTCGTCTGCGACCAAGCATCCAGATGGGCCGGCAGCAGGACTGGAGCGTGTTTTATCGGGGAGCAGAGGCTCGATAGGTCATCGGAAAGCGCAGGAAACCCGCTGATGCCGAAATCGACCGTTCGGTTCGTGCCGGCCTGCGCTTCTAGCCAGGTCCAAGTGCGACCAAGGGCGCCGCCATACACCGGATCATCGTCGCTGTCGGCTGCCTGGTCCTTGCGGATGAGGATTGTCGCTTCCGTGGTTCCTCGATCACCTCGGCGGTCCAGTCGCCCAAATCGCTGACGAAGCGCATCGAGACTCGCGCACTCGGTGATCAGCGCGTCAAAGTCGAAGTCCGCCCCTGCCTCAATGGTCTGCGTCGAAACCAGGATGACTGGTCGGTGTTGTGGGTCTCGGTCGCTTCCCGCAACCACTCGATTTGCGATGCTGTTCGGCTCCTCCGCACTCCCGAACACGTCGACCCGGTCGAGGGGGCGCATCCTTCCCGTGAGCAGTACGACATCAGCGCTAGCTCCTGCTTGGCGCTTGAGCTCTTCGTGAATGAGCCGCGCGGTTCGGACCCGATTCACGATCACCGCGACACGGCGCGCGCTTTGGCCGAGGTGCTTCATCGCTTCGCGACTGAACGCTTCGATGACCGCGCGGTCCGTCTTTTCGGCGTCATTCTTATTGGTGACGATAGGAGCCGCGAGCAGCGCCATCTTTTTCGCCGTACGTCGCTTGACGACTTCCTTATGTGCCAAATCCTCGGCGTCCAAGCCGAACCGCACGTCACTCTTGGAGGGCTCACCGATCGGGGTCGCGGACATGCGCACGAAGGCCCAACGGTCCGGCATCTGGGTCGCGCCATTGCTAAACGCCGCGATCCGCTCGCGCCACGGTCGCCAACGCTCATCGACCGCTCGCAGGGTCTCCGCAAACGCGGTTGAAAGCTGAACCTCATCCAGCAGAATCAGCGCGTCGTGGCCAAGCAGCCCCGCATGCACCGGTGACATTCCCGGCGAGACGCCGTAACCGCGAAACAGTAGCCGCGAACCAACTTGGTCCACGGTGCTGAGCGCGACCACCGGACGGTCTGGGCGCTGAGCCCATGCTTCATCTCGCGGCATGCCCCCGCGCAGCACCGCCACTTCGAAGGGAGCGGTATCCGCCGTGCCCTGCCACAAAGCACGCAGGGACGTCGCTACCTCGGCGAGGATTCCTTCTTTCGCCTCGTTCAGTCGTTGCTGGATCTTGCGCGCATGAGTTGCCGCTTGGTCCACCACGACCCGGCGATCGACGACGAGGATGGTGCGTCTTGGCGCGATATCTGGGCGCACCGCTAGGACGAACAATGCAATGTCGATCGTGCTCGTCTTCCCAAGTCCGGTAGGGACATCGAGCAGGTTCGGCCAAACTCCTGACTCGACAATGGACGCCGCCAGGCGCTGCTGCCACGGGAACGGCTCATAGCCATGAATCGCCTTGAAGTAGGCTGAGAATGCGAGGGGGCCCTGCAGGGTCATCAGCCGACGCTTTCGTGCGCCTGCGGCAGGCACAGACCAAGGCCGTAGTACCGGCCAGCACCTAACAGGACGGGGCCTGAAACTGGGACGGGGAACTCAAGGCGTGCGTGGACCTTCACTCGTTGAACTCTACTCGGGTCAGTTGGATACGCCGGGTAGGCGCGTGCCTTCGCTCCACCCTGAAGGGGTACGGAGGAATGAATTTCCACGGAACTCGGTCTTGGTAGCCCGATTCGCTCACAGGCCACGGCGATGCAGTCCTCGGCGGCGTCGTAGGCCGCCTGAGCTTCAGCCGGGTCCGCCGCGAACAGGTTGCCTGGGTTGCGATCCAGCGCGATGGGGGTTGCCGTTACCCACGCCTTTGCGGGCCGGCACCAGGTATCGCTACGCAACGTCTTGAGTGAGGAGAGCCCCCATTCGACCCGCTCCAAGGTAATGGCACCTGCCTGACCCAAGGTCAGCTTCAAAGCTGGGGCTTCGACGAGTTCGTCATCCAGCTCGACGCGCGCTTGATTTTCCCACAGGCCAATGGCTCGCAGCAAAGCAGCGCGCTCGGCGTTCTCGGCCGCTCGGGGAATAACCAGCGCCAATCCCAACAGTTCCCCGGTGGCGTGTCGATTGCCGACGAAGGGCAGTGGAACGACGGCTAGATGTGGGGTGTCGGACCGCTCACCATCTGTCTTGTGGCCGCTGATCAATTCCGGCGGCGGGTCCGTCGCGAACTTGAGCAACGCGCCGCGCATCGCGCGGGCGACATTGACGCAAGCAAGCTGGGAGAGGCGCCGACCGTCGGTCTGTCGAAACACGATCCAGTCCTCTCCGAAGCACGACGAGCCTGGGCGGACCGCGGGAATCATCCCGGCTCTCGTATAGCGCTGGAAACGACACGGGAGTACGCGCGGCTCCACTTCTTGGTGCCGAGTGTATGCCGCTTCGAGCAGCGCGAACTGGCGCGGGTCGGGTACCCGAAGCACGAGCTCTCCCGCGGCATCAGGTTCCCAGTTCGAGACCGGCGCCTCTTCAACGAGCGAACACGTCACCAAGGAGGACGAGTGACCAACTCGCACGACTCGCGTTACCAACTCGGCGAGCGCTGGGCCGTGAGCCCCGAGCTCCGCGGGCTCAGTGAGCCACGAAAAATAGACGTTGGCGTCGGCGAGCGAAACGGAGGGGAAGCTCCGCACCTGCTTCCCTCGGTGGTCGGGGAGCAGCGCCTGTGCGCTCTTGATTTTAGCTGCGGGCTGAGTTCCGTCAGCGTAGGGCTGGAGGTCGTCTTCCAGCATCTTTTCTAGCTTCTTGCGTTCTGCCCCAAGCCTCTTCTCTTCTTGGCCAAGCGCTTTCGCTGCCTTGTCGGAAGCCTTCGCGTCGTTTGCACTTACAGCAGCTTGATACTGGGCTTTGGTCTCATTGAGCGCTGATTCTGCTTCCGATACTCTGCCGCGCTGTCGGTCGCAGGCATCAAGCACCGCGCTATCGTTCACCGGAACGAAGTAGGGCACTGCGTCTCGGAACGTTGCCTCAGATGCGTAGATGCTCGGCGCGCCGAGTGTTGCGAGCCACTCCAACGCTTCCCTTTGCGTCTGCTTCTGTTCCTCGCTCTCTGCCCAGGTGGCGACCAGTGCCGAGTACAATCGTGCCGGGTGCGGAGGCCATTCGGCTCGTTCTCGATCGTTGTACTCCGACGCAACGCTGCGCCCAGTCAGGTACGTCACCTTGACGACCAAGCGCTTCACGAACCGGCGCCCTCCTCGGCCTCGCCTTCCGCGGAACGCTTGCGACTTTCACGGATCAAATCCGAGAGCTTGGGCGCCGGGACTAGCCGAATCGGCGCGCGCTTCCAGGCGAAGCCGGCCTTCGCCGCTAAAGCGCTGGCGTCTGCCAGAAGCTTGGCGGCCGCTTCCACGCTCAGCACGTACGAGGTCCCAGGACCACCGTCAGCAGGCACGACTTCGAAGCTCAGTGGCTGTCCACTCTCTGGTACCAACAGAGACCGCGAGCGCAGATCGTAGCCATGGAGCCGTTGTTCGGCCACGCCCGCGAGTGCCAGGGCGGCCAAGCTCACACGTGCAGCGTTTTCGGCTTCAAGGCGTGCCGGTCCTGAGAGGGCCTGGTCCGCGCCGTCAGTCACGAAGCGCAGCCTGCGCAGAGCTGGCAGGGACAACACGATCGTCTGCTGCGCATAACTGATCGTCACGCCGCCCGCCTTCTCCTCAATGGTTGGCGCGATGTTGCTGTGGTTGACCGCGGAGGCTTTGCCCTTCCCCTCGGCTCCCTTGCGGCTGAATGGTACCGGTTTGCCGCTCTTCTTTTCTTTTTGCGCGAGCTCCTCGTTGGCCGTCCAATCTTCTGGGTCGTCTTTGCCATGGTAGACGGGTACTGCCTGGATCCCGGCGGGGTCGAGTCTACTGGCGGTTTTCTTGCCGGGCTCTGCGCCAACACCCACTATCTCGGAGACCAGAGCACGTTGGAACTTGCTGCCAGAACCGCCCTTCGGCCCCGTTGAATCCCAGACGCCGAAGATCAGCGCGGTCGGGCAGTACATGTAGACAGCGGTCGCGTTCTTGACCGTTGCGGCCGTGTAGGCTTGCCCGATCTTCGTGTCACGGAAGCGGGTCTTCTTGTCGCTCGCGTCGAGGCTGTCGCGGAGCAGCGCATCAGCGATACGGTGCGGCGCCTGAAGTGAGCTAATGGAATCCAGATCCGCGATCTCGTCCTCTTTGCTGAAGTCGACACTGATGACCGGGAACGACAGGCGCTCTTGCTCCCAGGCGGCCTGAAGCGCATCCTCGATTCGGTTGGCTTGAGAGGCCACGGAATCGAGCAACACCGTCCTGACAATCTCACCGTCGATGCGCCGGTCCTCGAAGGCGTACCGAGTCGTCGCTTTGTCACCGGTCGCATAGGTGGGCGGGAAGATCTTGTCTCCGGCGCCGCCCGCAGGCTGAAGGCGGGTAATCGAGCGAATGGCGGCGGCTCCGCCGGCAACGGCTTCCGTGAGCACGGCAAGGGTCAAAGTTTTCGGGTCAGTCATTTCTGGGCTCCGGTTGAAAACTGGACGAAAAAATGGGTGGCAAGTGTCGGAAATGCTTAGAGATATGCTGCGCTGCGCGCACTCCACGACTAGCTTCAATGGGGCCGCACTTGCCACCCGATGATGTTTTAGTCATGGAGTGCCCGCAGGGCAAGTTGCGTACGCGGATTTCACATGCCATACCCTGCTGGACGCGCTCGGAAGCGGAGGCACACGTTTGGACCCATCTAGTTTCTTTCTCGGCACGACGGTTGCGATGCTGATCGCTTTCCTCACGGTCGCGCGACAGCGCCGGTAGCTCGAAAAAGATTTGGCATGCTAGTCTTTCTTGATGGCGTCGAACCGCATCACCATCCGCGCCGAGCAAATGGGAGGAACTCCGTGCATTCGCGGCCTTCGCATCCCGGTCTCGGTGATCGTCCAGATGGTTGCGGAGGGCATGGGAACCCACGAGATCCTTTCGCTGTATCCGGATCTGGAAGCAGAGGACGTGATTCAGGCCCTTCAGTACGCGGCGGAAGCAGTCCGGAACCGCGAGTTGGGCCTGGCCTCGAACGGCTGAAGCTCCTGCTCGACAATTGTTTGTCTCCCCGGCTCGTCGACACTCTGCGCGAGACCATCTCCGACGTAGTCCACGTCTCTTCTCTGGGGCTTCACGCTGCGGCGGATTCAACGCTTCTTCATGCTGCCGAAGCGGACGGTCGAGTGCTCGTGACACTTGACGGAGACTTCTCGACACTACTCGCGCACGGGCGTCTTGGTGCACCATCCGTGATCCACATGCGTTCGCAGGGCCTCGTCGCACCGGCGTCTCAGGCCTTAGCCATTGTTGATGCGCTCGAGGCGTATGCCGACGAACTTCTCGCGGGAGCGATCGTGACGATTCGAGACCAGCAAATGGTATGTCGACGACTGCCACTCCCCTGACTGCCTGTCCGGTTCTGTTTTTGCCGAAAACCGCCATAGTCACCCTATTCCGTAACCCCCGGTGTCTCAGTTACGAGCGCGCATCGCTTTTCGGCAACCGCGGTCGATGGGTCGACGACCGCGCGACGCTCCTCGCAGATCGCAAAATCTCGCAAAGTTGCGAAAAAGCGCTGCCGGCGGCTGGCCTCGTTCATGTTGCCCACCCTACGCCCGCCCATTCTCACCACCCGTGAGACGCCGGGTCGCCCGCCCCGTCGTTTTTTCCCTCGGCGTCGCTTTGGCGGGTCCGGGGCCGTCGTATTTTCCGAGCGCTTGGGCCAGCTCTGCGCGGGTCGCGCTTCGTAGTTCGGGTGGTTCGAGCGCTTCGGCGGCGCCGCCCCAGGCGAGGATCCAGCGGGTGGCTTCAACGATGCCTGCGACGCGGGCTTCGACGACCACGCTGCCGTCGTGCGCGGGCACGAGCTTCTGGTCGTGTACGAGCGGGTACTCGTGGGCGCGCCAGGCTACATTGGGGTCGAGTTTGATCTTTACGGCTGCTATTTTTCCGGACCAGGCTTTGACCGAATGAGCGAAGGCGGCGCCTGGCGCTTGAGTGGGGCGGTAGGTTCTGGGTTCGTCGGTCAGCTCGAAGCGTGAGATCCGCGACATCTTGTATGTTCGCTCCTCTGCGCGTTCGACGCAGTACGCCCTGAGGTAGGACACACCCTCGGCGACGTAGATCAGCGATGGTTCGATATTGACCGAGGTGGGCGCGCCGTTCCGCGATGCCGCGCGGTATTCGATCCGAGCGCATTTGCCGGAGCGAAGCGACTGGTCGACGACCTTGAGGAGCTCTGGGCGGCCGGCGGCGCGGGTGGTGAAACGGAAGCTCTGCTGCGGCTCGATCGGGCGCAGCTTGTGCAGAAAGGCGTCGAGCTCGCGCACCAGGGTAGCTCCGGCAAGCGGTTGGAGCTCCTGACGGGCGAGGTGCAGCGCCGCGATCTGCAACGCGCTGAGGTTCATTGCAGGTAGCTCGGTCGAGCGGAGGAACCGGTAGTGCTTCACGCGGTCTTTTTTGAATACTTGAAGCGGAATGCCAGCTTCTACGAGCGCATCGAGATCGCGATAGGCCGTCGCTCGCTTGATCCCGGTCTCCTCGACGAGCTGAGCGACATCGACTCCGGCTCGGCTGCCTTGAATCGCTAGCAACAGCCGCCACTGACGCGCCAGCATGCGCGAAGCGTCTGTTTGTGCACTGCCCCTCTTCGTCATTTGGCTCGATCTCGCGAAGCCTGCAAAGCTACCTTGCGCGGCGGTCCAAATTCAATCGCTGGACATTCGATGCGTGTCTGGACTCGGCTCCAACTTCACTAAGTGGCGGCGACTTCCACCATGTCACCGCCCACCGTGAAGTGGATGAATTGGCCGATAACCAAACGTCCAGACATTGCAATAGTCATTGCATAGGTCAGGAGCTGCGGCGCGTACTCCAATGCCTTTGCGGCCCACAAAGCAGCGCTACCTGGAAAACTCTTGTGGTCGATGATGACGAAACCGGTTGGCGTTTGAGGGAGCAAATCGAATCGTGCCTTCGATCCGCCTCAGGCCGTGTTCGGAGGCGGTCGCGGCAGAGACCGGTACCTCTCGGTGCCAGATCGCACCCGGCCAGCGAGTCGCGACAAAGGGCACGCAAGGAATCGCTGGCGGAGAGCAGTGACTCGGCAGTGAACGACGCATCGAGGTCCGCGATCGACAGTAACCGAATGCCCAAATTGAGGCGCTTGGCATGGGATAGCTCCGGGTGGTCGGCTGCGAGAAGGCGTGAAGCGCCGTGCCAATGCGGTCCCGGCTTACCCCCGCCGCAGTTTCTATTCTCCAAGACCGACCAGTTTCCGCGCTACATCGACAGCCACGTGAGGCCTTTGCGGCTCGTGCGGGCCAAGCTATCCGGGATCTTCGCTTGGCACCACGGCGAGATCACCGTTGAGCTGTTCTGCCAAGCGCAGGCGATCAGGCAGCGGCAATGCGCGGATGGCTTCGAGAATCACCCGAACGGTCATGCCCCTCATTTGTACCATGCCGGCCGGACTTCGTCAGCCGCGCCGAACTCGGCAGGTGAGCGCGACTCCCTATCGGCTCCTACCGGTTTATGATCGCCAAGACGGCTCGCACATCAATACGGCGCTTGTAGCGAAGGGTCTGAGCATGCGCGGGCAGCTCGGCCTCAGCGCAGCCGCGCTCTTGATCGATGCACAGCAGAACGTGCTCCAGGTGCGCGGCCCGAAGCTTCCGTAGCTTCTCCTCTAAATATTTGGGGGTCCAGAATCCCACGATTTCAAGCAGCCAACGCCGTTTGGGATCGTGGCGGTGCACGAGCTCGAAGTCAGGGAAGATGAGCGAGCCGAGGCTCTCGACCGGTCGCGGCTCGCGAACCAAGTCCCAGCCGGGCGCAGCCTTGAGAAAGTCCCTGGCGAAGCGCTGCTCCAACTGACTGTCGTATGCCGGGAGTTCGCGACCCACCCGCAAAGGGTCGCCGGAACGAACAGTCAACATGCTCATCGCGCCTCCAGCGCCCGTCTCGCACTCGGCACGGAGCTCGAACTTGTGGCACCAAAGGGCACGTGGGATGAGCGCGCCCAGTGCTCGGCCGTAGATGAGAGTATGGCGAAACAGGGCCAGCGGACCCGAGACTTCGAGCTCGACGCCCTCGGTTGGGCTTTGCGGTAGAGCATCGAGTCCGGCGGCAGCAATCGGTGCAGCTCGAGCTGAGCCGGTCTGAACCGGAGCGGATCGTCGAATGTTGCAAATGAGCCCATGAAGTCTGGCCTGCCTCACCAGCGCGCGAGTGTTCCCCCACGCGGTGATGCGTACACTTCGCGCTCGCTGCATCCAGCTGTTCACCAAACGTAGGTTTGCCTCGAGCGCGATGCGTTCCGGTGAGAGCCCGGGTGGGATTGGACATGCCGCACGCTCGCTTCGCAGGTCGGCAAACAGAGCACTATCGAGGCTCTCGCTGTCGATGCCGAGCTGCTCAGCGGCCAACCTGAGGACCTCCTCACGGGGTGCCGCCGTTTGCGCCGCCGCGGTGAACGCGGTCCAGCGAGCGTCACGTGGCGGCACTGAAGCCTTGGCTCTAGCGTCGGTCAATCGCTGGAGCACGTCCACGGCCAGACGCTGTTTGGCTTTCGGCGCCGGCGTGGTTAGCGGCTCCCGGAGACGCGCGAGCAAGTCGCTCTGTTTGGAACCGACGCCGCGTTCGTATTCGTCGAGCAGCGCTCTTAGCCAAGGATGGTCCTTCTCCGTC
>Ga0302322_100002936_pt1 | contig 14515 bp, 13 predicted proteins | sample Fen_T0_2_FD_203757 | JGI IMG/M metagenome (GOLD analysis project Ga0302322, IMG submission 203757) | Peat permafrost microbial communities from Stordalen Mire near Abisko, Sweden - Fen_T0_2 | ecosystem: Environmental > Terrestrial > Soil > Wetlands > Permafrost | place: Sweden: Abisko... | reverse complement strand
GGACGAGCCCGCATCTCCGGCGGCGTCGATCGTGCCGGTGACCTCGACCCCAGCGGTGTCGACGCCCTCGAGCGTCTCGCCCGAGCGGGTTCGCCGACGCTGACGGCTTCGGTTGCGGCTCGGGACGTCGCCCTCGGCGTCGGCCGCCCGCGGCTCGGTGTCCTTCTCGCCGTGCTTGTCGTGCTTGTCGGTGTGCTTGTCCTGGTGCTTGTCGTGACGGTCGTGCTTGTCCTTGTGGCCGTGCTTGTCGTCGCGCCCGTGCTTGTCCTTGTCGGCGGTGCGACCGCGGCGACCCTTGCTCGCGCCGGTCTCGCCGAGGTCCTCGAGCACCTCGGCGTCGAGGCCCACCCGGGTGCGGGCGCCCTTGGGCAGCCGGCCCTTCGTTCCCTCGGGGATGCCGAGGCCGGTGTAGACGTGCGGGCTCGACGAGTAGGTCTCGAGCGGCTCGGCGAAGGCCAGGCCGAGCGTCTGGTTGATCATCTTCCACTTGTGCAGGTCGTCCCAGTCGACCAGCGTGATGGCCACGCCCGAGTTGCCCGCGCGGCCGGTGCGGCCGATGCGGTGCAGGTAGGTCTTGTCGTCGTCCGGGCACTCCCAGTTGATGACGTGCGTGACGTCGTGGACGTCGATGCCGCGTGCGGCCACGTCGGTGGCCACGAGCACGTCGACCTTGCCGTTGCGGAACGCGCGCAGCGCCTGCTCGCGCGCGCCCTGCCCGAGGTCGCCATGCACCGCGGCCGCCGCGAACCCGCGGTCGACGAGGTCGTCGGCGACGCGCTGCGCGTTGCGCTTGGTGCGGCAGAAGATGATCGTGAGGCCGCGGCCGTCGGCCTGCAGCGCGCGAGCGATGAGCTCCTGCTTGTCGAGGCTGTGCGCGCGCCACACGTGCTGCTCGACGGCGGCGACCGTGGCTCCGGCGTCGTTGGGGTCGATCGCGCGGATGTGGGTCGGCTGCGTCATGTAGCGGCGCGCGAGCGCGACGATCTGCCCCGGCATCGTGGCCGAGAACAGCATCGTCTGGCGCACCGGCGGCACGAGCGCGACGATCCGCTCGACGTCGGGCAGGAAGCCCATGTCGAGCATCTCGTCGGCCTCGTCGAGCACGAGCGTACGCACGTGCGACAGGTCGACGTGCCCCTGGCGTGCGAGGTCGATGAGGCGGCCGGGCGTGCCGACCACGACCTCGATGCCCTTCTGCAGCGCCTCGACCTGCGGCTCGTAGGCGCGGCCGCCGTAGAGGCAGATCACGCGGACACCGCGCTTGCGGCCGGCCCGCTCGAGGTCGCCCGCCACCTGGATGCCGAGCTCGCGGGTCGGGACGACGATGAGCGCCTGCGGCTTGCCCGCGTGCTTGTAGGTCGCCCACTCGTCGTCGGCCGGCGCGATCAGGCGCTGCAGCGCGGGGATGCCGAAGCCGAGGGTCTTGCCGGTACCGGTCTTCGCCTGCCCGATGAGGTCGTTGCCGGCCAGAGCGAGGGGGAGGGTGAGCTCCTGGATGGGGAAGGCGGTGATGATGCCGTCCTCCGCGAGCGCCTCCACCGTGGCGGGGAGCACGTTCAGCTCGGCGAAGGTCTTGGGGACGTGGGTCGCCACGTCGAGGTCGATGTCGGGGGTCGCGTCTGTCTCGTTCGCGGTCAGGGCCTTCTCCGTACGGTTGGCCGAGGCGCGTGTGACACCGCGCGCGAGGGCCCTCGGGTCAGCGAGCGGACCGCGACTCCAGGGGCTCGACGCGCGACCCTGGGAGGGGCGCCGTCGGCGGACTGGTCACGGAGTGTCGTCAGATGTCGTCGGCCGTGACCGGATGGACAAGGCCATCCTACCGGTCGTCCTGGGCAGATCCTGACCTCGCGACCCGGACGGCCGCGGGGCATCGAGGTCCCGGACGCCGTACGCTCACTCGCCGTGAGCGAGATGGATCCGCAGCCCGGCGTCGCCGACGCTCTTCCCGACGCGCCGCCCTCGTCCGCGCTGGTCGACGACGAGGCCTACCGGGCGGGCGTGATCGACCTGTTCGGCGTGCTGGCCTACACCGAGCTCGTGGCCTTCGAGCGCCTGGCCGCCGACGCCTCGCTGGCGCCGACCATCAGCGACGAGGCGGCGCTGGCGCTCATGGCCACCGCGGAGATCCGCCACTTCACCCGGCTCGTCGAGCGCATCGCCGAGCTCGGGGGCGACCCCACCGTGGCCATGGAGCCCTTCGTCGAGCCGCTCACCGAGTTCCACGAGAAGACCGCTCCGGGCGACTGGTTGGAGAGCCTGGTCAAGGCCTACGTCGGTGACGGCATCGCCACCGACTTCTACCGCGAGGTGTCGCGGGTGCTCGACCCGGACAGTCGCGAGCTGGTGCTCGAGGTGTGCGGCGACACCGGGCACGCGAACTTCGCCGTCGCGACCGTGCGCGCCGCCATCGACGCCGACCCGCGCATCGGCGGCCGCCTGGCGCTGTGGGGACGGCGTCTGGTCGGCGAGGCGATGTCGCAGGCGCAGCGGGTGGCCGCCGAGCGCGACGGTCTCGCGTCGCTCATCGTCGGCGACGCCGACCACCGCGGCATGGGCCTGGCCGAGCTCGGCTCGATGTTCTCCCGCCTCACCGAGGCCCACACCAGGAGGATGCAGACCTTGGGGCTCCAGGCATGAGATTCGTGGGGAGCAGGGGCCTCCGTACGCCGCGTCTGCGGCGGGCGGGGGAGCAGACGCCGGGCCTCCAGGCCTGAGAAGGACTGCGGCTGGGCCTTCGCGCGCCGACAGGGTCGAGCCATCGCAGCGCACGCTCGTTCCCGCGCACACGGATCTCAAACTGCGGGGCCGTTCTCGCGGATCGAGACCACGTCTGCGTGCGCTGGCTCTCGCCGGCGCGGCTAGGGGGTGACGGTGAGGTCGGCTCCGTTGACGGCGACGGCGAGGGTCTTCAGCGCGGCCGGGGCGGGGCCGCCCTGCACGCTGCCGTCGGTCGCGGAGAAGGTGCTGCCGTGGCAGGGGCACGTGATCGTCCCGCTGCTCACCGAGGCGACGACGCAGCCCTGGTGCGTGCACACGGCCGAGAACGCCTTGAAGGTGCCCGCGGTCGGCTGGGTGACCACGACCTTCGGGTCGGCGAGAACGACACCGCCGCCCACCGGCACGTCCGCGGTCTTCACGGAGATCGGCGCGGCGGGGGACCCGCCGCCGGAGGACGAGCCGGACGACGAGCCGCACGCGGCCGTCACGGCGACGCCCGCGACCGCCACCGCGCTGGTGAGCAGCACGCGGCGTCGGTCGAACGTGGCGGCGACGTCGTCTCCCGCAGCGTCGACGGCGGTCTCGGCGGTGGTCGTGGTCATGCGTCCTCCTCGCCTGCGCGTCGAGGTGTCGGCCCGACGTCGTGTGACTGCCAGGACGGTCGGCGGCGGGCACGGGTTCACACGAGGCCGGATCGCTCAGCGACCTCTCAGCCACGCGGGGCCCGACCGCGCATGAGTCTGACCGCGCATATGCGGGTGAACCGGACGCGGATGGGGTACGTCTTGGGGTCATGGGGAGCGACGACCGCGCCGACGACCGGCTGCGCCGGGTCTACGCCGAGCACGGCGGCGTCCTCCTCGGGTTCGCCACGCGGCTGTGCGGAGGCGACCGGCAACGGGCGGAGGACGTCGTGCAGGAGGTGCTGGTACGTGCCTGGCGCCACCCGGAGGTGGCGTCGAACGGACCGGTGGCGGAGCGGTCGTGGCTCATGACCGTCACCCGCAACGTGGCCATCGACCACATCAGGATGCAGAAGGCGCGGCCCACCGAGGTGGGCGGCGCCGCGCTGGAGATCGTCGGGGCGTCCAAGCCGACCGACGACGAGATCGATCGCGCGGTCGAGGCGTGGACCGTGGCCGCCGCGCTCGACGAGCTGCCCGCGATCCATCGCGACGTGATCGTCGAGACCTACTTCCGCGGCCGGTCGGTCGCCGAGGCCGCGATCGTGCTCGGCATCCCCGCCGGCACGGTGAAGTCGCGGGCCTTCCACGCGCTGCGCACGCTGCGCACGCTGCTGGCCGAAGGAGGTGTGCGGACATGACGGCACCGACCTGCGCCGAGGTCCAGGAGTCGCTCGGCGTGCTCGTCCTCGGAGCCCTCGATCCGGCGGAGCGCGAGACGGTCGAGGCGCACGTCCGCGTGTGCCCGCCCTGCGCGGCCGTGCTCGCCGAGCTCGCCCCGCTGCCGGGCCTGCTCAACCGGGCCGCCTCGTCCGAGATCGACATCCCGGCGTCGCCCCCCGCCCACGTGCTCGACCGGGCGCTGGCCGAGGTGCACCGCGGCGAGATCGCTCGACGGCGTCGCACGCTGACCGTCCTCGCCGCGGCCGCCGCGGTGCTCCTCGTGCTCGCCGCCGCGTTCGTGGTGCGGGCGACGCGGTCGCCCGAGCAGCTCGTGGCGAGCGGGGCGTCGCACGGGGTCTCCGCGAAGGTGGTGCTCACGCCGGTACCGAGCGGCACGTCGCTGGCGCTCACGCTGTCGGGCGTCACGCCCGGCGAGCACTGCCAGCTGGTCGCGGTGTCGAGCAACGGCACCAGCGACGTCGCCTCCTCGTGGGAGGCGACCTACGACGGAGAGGCGTCGGTGTCGGGCACGACGGCGTTCGACGTCGCCGACATCACGCGGCTGGAGATCACGACGCCCGAGGGTGCGCTGCTCGTGAGCATGCCGGTCACGACCTAGCCGGTCGGTCGGCGATGGCGCGCCGAGGGATCAGCCGGCGCCGAAGCCGATGCGGCCGCGCTCGGTCGCGCCGAGCTCGACGTAGGCGAGCCGGTCGCCGGGGATGACCACGCTGCGGCCCTTGTCGTCGTTGAGGACGAGCAGGGTCGAACCGGCCACTGCCGCCGTGACGAGCGCGAGCACCTCGTCGGCCGACTGCGCGCTCTCGAGCACGATCTCGCGCGCTGCCTGCTGCACGCCGATCTTGACCTCCACGCCGGTTCCTTCCGCGTTGCGTCGCCGGCGACTGCCGGTCCGTCCTGGTGCCGACCCTAACGCCCGCCTGGTCGCCGGGCCTTCCCGCCGAGGCGGTGTACGCCGACGGCGTACACGTCGGACGGGCGCTGCGCCGCTCAGCCCGCGTCGGTGGGCGGGTGCGAGAGCGGGATGCGCGAGATGCCGCGCCACGACAGCAGGCTCACCAGCGAGGCAGCGGCGTCCTTGGGGATCGCGCTGCCGTCGCGCAGCCAGCGCCGTGCCGCGGTCTGGGCGAGCCCGCCGAGGCCGGCCGCGAGCAGCAGGGCCTCCTCGTCGGTGAGCCCGGTGTCCTCGGCGATGACGCGGCTGATGAGGACGGCGCAGGAGTCGTTGGTGCGGTCGACGCGCTCGCGCACGGCCGCCTCGTTGGTGAGGTCGCTCTCGAAGATGAGCCGGAACGCGCCGCCGGGGTCGTCGACGAAGTCGAAGTAGGCCTGCACGGTGGCCTGCACGCGCAGCTTGTTGTCGGCCGTGCTCGCCAGCGCCACCTCGACCGCGGCCACGAGCGCGTCGGACGACGCGTCGAGCAGCGCGAGGTAGAGGTCGAGCTTGCCGGGGAAGTGCTGGTAGAGCACCGGCTTGCTCACGCCCGCGGCCTCGGCGATGTCGTCCATCGCGGCGGCGTGGTAGCCCTGGGCCACGAAGACCTCGCGCGCGGCATCGAGCAGCTGCGCGCGACGTTCGCGACGGGGGAGCCGCTGGCCGCGCGAGCGGCTGGCGTCGGAGGCGACGGACATGGCGGCCACCCTACCGACCGGTAAGCGGTCGAACGGGTCAGGCGTGCCGGAACGCGGGGTGCGGCGAGGTTCAGCCTGCGTCGGCGTCCTGGTCTCGACCGTCGTCGAAGCCGATCTCGAGACGCTGCTCGACGGCGTCGGCCGGGTCGGTCTCCCAGGAGACGTCGGACAGGTCGGGCTCGTCGACGCTCTCCACGACCGGTACCTCGCGGCGCTGCTCGGCGAGGTCGGCGTCCTCGGCCGACGGCATCGGCACCGCTGCGGTGATGGGATCGGACATGGTCCCCTCCCTCTCCTGGTCGGACACCTCCACGCTACGCCGGTCGTTGTGCGGACGCGTGCGTCCAGTTCCTTCTGCCGACCTGCAAAGAACCCCCGTCGCACCTACCGTGGTCGTTGTGACCGTCGACCCCCGGCGAGGTCCAGCCCTCCCCGATCCGCGTGCCATCGAGGACGCGCTCGCTGTCGTGCCCGGGGTCATGCGGGTCGAGGTCGATCTCGGTGACGCACGCCGCCCGGGAGTGCTGCGGATCGTGCTCGCCGCCGGCGGCGAGGCCGAGGCGGTGGCCGGCGTCGCCCGCCGGATCCTGCGCCTGCAGTTCGGCGTGGGGCTCGACCCCGACCTCGTCGAGGTCGTCGAGGACACGCCCGCGACCCCGGTCTCCTACCTGCGCCTCGTCGAGACCGACGCGGACGGCGTCGTCATCGTGGGCGAGGACATCGACGTGCTGCTCGCCTCCCTCGACCCCGGCCCTGGCCCGCGGTTCGACCCCGACGTGCTCGCCTCGGCCGTTCGTCACCCCGCCGGGGTCATGGCGTCGGCCGACGGACACTCGCGCCTGCCCGAGCAGGGCCGTGGCCCCGATGCCGCAGGCGGCGAGGAGGCGGCCGTCATCGAGGTGGGCCGCGTGGCGATCGGCGGGCTCACCCTCGAGTCCGACGGGCTCGGCACCCTGGCGACCGTGACCCTGGTGCATGACGGACGCGACTACGTCGGCACCGCCGAGGGTGCGCCGTCGCCGGCCGCGCTCAACCGCAGCGTGGCGAGCGCGACCCTGCGCGCGCTCGACGGGCTGCTGCCGCCCGACATCCGGCTCGAGGTCGACGCCGTGTCGATCCTGCCGATGAGCGACGGCACCGTCGCCGTGGCCCGGGTGATCTGGGTGACCGCCGACGGCACCGAGCACCTCACCGGCTCGGCCGAGGTGCGCGACGACCCGCGCGAGCCGGTGATCCGTGCGACCCTCGACGCTGTGAACCGTCGTCTGCACGTCGAGCTCGCCGAGCGATGAGTCGAGCGTCCCTGCCCCGCACGTCCGCCGAGCTGCTCGCCGCCCTGCCCGCGCCGTGGCCGCGCGACGACGTCGTGGTGCCCAACGGAACCCTCTCGGTGCGCCACGCCGCGCCACTGGACCCCGCCTCGGCGGAGCCCGCGCTGTTCGTGCACGGGCTCGGCGGCAGCGCGCTCAACTGGACCGACCTCATGGCGCTGCTGCGCGACCGCGTCGACGGGCTCGCCGTCGACCTGCCCGGCTTCGGGTGGTCGCCCCCGCCGCGCGACGGCGACTACGCCCTCCGGCGCACGGCCGAGTCGCTCGCCGACCTCGTGGCGCAGCGGTTCGACGGCCGACCGGTGCACCTGCTCGGCAACTCGATGGGCGGCGCGGTCGCGGTGCAGCTCGCCGCGCGACGACCCGACCTCGTGCGCACCCTCACGCTCGTGAGCCCGGCGCTCCCCAAGGTCGGCATCCGGCGCACGAACGTGCACCTGCCGGTGATCGCGGCACCCGGGATCGGTGCGCAGGCGATGAAGCGCTACCTCACGCTCGACCCCGAGGTGCGGGCGAAGGCCACCATCGACCTGTGCATGGCCGACCCCGACGCCGTGCCGCCGATGCGGCGCGACGAGGCCGTGGCCGAGGTGCGACGCCGCGACGCCCTGCCTTACGTCGCCGACTCGTTCCTGCAGTCGCTCCGTGCCCTCATGACGACCTACCTCGACCGGTCGGCCGATCGCCCGTGGCGCCTGGCCGAGACGATCACCTGCCCGACGCTGCTGGTGTACGGGCGCCAGGACAAGCTCGTCGACCCGATCCACGCCCACACCAAGGCGTTCCCGGACGTGCGGGTGCTCGTCCTGCCGCATGCCGGGCACGTCTCGCAGATCGAGCAGCCGGTGCTCGTCGCCGACGCCTGGCGCGACCTGCTCCGGGCCGGCGCCACCCGCTGACTCCCTCGCCTCACGGCGGCCGGGAGAGGGTGGGACGGGGCTCGAGCGACGCGGAATGGTCTAGACCGTTTCTCGGCGCAGAGGGCGTCCAGCCGTTACGGTGTCGCCGTGACCGAGCAGCCTGCGCGCTCCTTCCCGTCCCGTGCCCGTGTCGTCGTGATCGGGGGTGGGGTCGGCGGTACGTCGGTCGCCTACCACCTGGCGAAGGCCGGCGAGAGCGACGTCGTCCTCGTCGACCGCAGCGAGCTCACGAGCGGGTCGACGTTCCACTCGGCCGGCCTCGTCGGCCAGCTGCGCTCGGATCCCACGCTGACCGAGATGAACCGCTACTCGGCGCATCTCTACGCCGAGCTGCAGGCGGGCGACACGCCTCCCGGCTGGGTGCAGTGCGGCAGCATCCGGCTGGCCTCGACGCAGGAGCGATGGGAGGAGATCCAGCGGCAGGACGGCTGGGCGGCCTCCAGCGGCCTGGAGATGCAGCTGATCTCGGCGAAGGAGGCGCAGGACCTCTTCCCGCTCATGTCGACCGTCGGCGTCGTCGGCGCCTGCTTCCTGCCGACCGACGGCCAGGTCGACCCGTCGGGCCTCGCCTACGCCCTGGCCGCCGGTGCGCGGGCGATGGGCGTGCAGATCCACACCCACACTCGCGTGCTCGGCATCGACACCGAGGGCGAGGGGTTGCGTCGTCGCGTCACGCGGGTCCGCACCGACAAGGGCGACATCGAGTGCGAGCTGGTCGTCGACTGCGGCGGCATGTTCGCCGCCGAGATCGCACGGATGGTCGACGTACGCGTGCCGATCGTGCCGATGTCGCACCAGTACGTCGTGACCGAGGCGCTGTTCGCGCACCGCGAGACGATGCTGCCGTCGCTGCGCGACCCCGACAACCTCGTCTACTTCCGCCAGGAGGTCGACGGCCTGGTCATGGGCGGCTACGAGCGGAGCTCCGCGCCGTGGACCGCGTCGGCGTCGTCGTACGATGCCGTGCCCGCCGACTTCAACGGCCGGCTCCTCGCGCCTGACGACGACCGTTTCGTCGAGATCGCCGAGAACGCCGCGATCCGCGTGCCGTCGATCGCCGACGCCGGGATCCGCACGTTCATCAACGGCCCTGAGGCCTTCACGCCCGACAACGAGTTCTGCCTCGGCCCCACCGACGTCGGCGGCTTCTTCGTCGCGGCGGGCTTCTGCGCCCACGGCATCGCGGGTGCGGGCGGCATCGGCAAGGTCATGGCGGAGTGGGTGCTCGAGGGCGCTCCGCCGATGGACCTGTGGCACATGGACGTGCGCCGCTTCGGGGCGTCGTACCGGTCGCCGTCGTACACGCTCGCGCGCACGGTCGAGAACTACGAGTCGTACTACGACATCCGCTACCCCGCGCACGAGCGCGCGGCGGGTCGTCCGCTGCGCGTGTCGTCGGCGTACACATGGCACCAGGAGCACGGTGCCTCGTTCGGTGAGAAGTCGGGCTGGGAGCGGGTGAACGTCTACGAGACGAACTCGCGCGCCGACGACGAGGCCTGGCGACCGCAGGGCTGGGCCGGCCGTCACTGGTCGCCCGCCGTCGTCGCCGAGCACCAGGCGTGCCGCAGCGCCGCGGCGATCTTCGACGAGTCGTCGTTCGCCAAGATCGAGGTGAGCGGCCCGGACGCCGCGCGGCTCGTCGAGTGGGTGTTCGACAACCGGGTGGCCCGCGGCGCCGGGGCGGTCACCTACACGCAGGCGCTCAACGCCGGCGGTGGCATCGAGATGGACGTCACCGTCACCCAGCTCGACGCGCAGGTGTTCCTCGTCGTGAGCGGCACGGCCTTCGCCAACCACGACGCGTCGTGGCTGCGCACGCAGGCCCGCGCCCTCGACGCCGACGTGCGCATCGTCGACGTCACCGGGGCCTGGGCGTGCTTCGGCCTCTGGGGTCCGAACGCCCGCGACGTGCTGGCACCCCTGACTCCGCAGGACCTCGGCAACGAGGCGTTCCCGTTCATGAGCATGCGCGACACGACGCTGGGCGACGTCCCGGTACGCATGGTGCGCGTGACGTTCGTGGGCGAGCTCGGCTGGGAGATCTACTGCCCGAGCGAGTACGGCGCGGGCCTGTGGCGGTCGCTCTGGGACGCCGGGCAGGCGCAGGGCCTGGTGGCCGGCGGCTACCGCGCCATCGACTCGCTGCGCCTGGAGAAGGGGTACCGGGTGTGGGGCGCCGACGTCGATCCCGGCCACACGCCCTACGAGGCCGGCCTGGGGTTCTGCGTGCGGCTCGACAAGCCGGGCGGCTTCCTGGGCCGCGAGGCGCTCGCCGCGCAGAAGGAGGCCGGGGTCGCGCAGCGGCTGGTGTGCCTCCTGCTCGACGAGCGCGACGAGGTGGCGCTCGGCAACGAGCCGGTGCGCATCGACGGCGCGGTCGTCGGGCGCGTGACGAGCGGCGGCATCGGCTACTCCCTCGGTGCCTCGATCGCCTTCGTCTACCTGCCGGTCGCGCTGGCCGAGGCGGGTCTTCGCGTGGAGGTCGGCATCTTCGGCAGGTGGGTCGGCGCAACGGTGACGGCCGATCCGCTCTACGACCCGACGTCCTCACGCGTACGCGCCTGACGCGACACGACGCAGGCTGGACGCGCTGCGTGATGCGACGGACACATCGGCGGAGCGTTGGCGGCCGCCGAGCGGTTCCGTCGGGCCCTGGAGGACGCCGCCCTGCGGCACGGGGGGCTGGAGGGGTGGCCGGTCGTGCCGGCGTCGGTGGGGGTCGCGGAGGGCTCGGCGGCGACGCCTGAGGAGACGTTGCGGATCGCCGGGCTCTGCATGCTCGATGCCAAGACGGCGTGCTCGTAGCCGGGTGTCCTGCGAGCCGTGGAGGCTTCCGGCCGACTCGGTCTGAGGACTCGCGCTCAGCGCGTGTCGGAGACGGCGCGCAGGGTCACCGGCTCGTCGGGCGTGCGGCGTACGAGGAAGTCGACCCGGTCGGCTCGGAACACGTCGCGGGCGAACTCGATCACCGTGCCGTCGGCGAGGTGCGCCGTGCGCTCGACACGCATGAGCGGCGTGCCCGGGGGCACGTGCAGGTGCGCGGAGGTCTCCTCGTCGGACAGGACGGGAGTGAGGCGCTCCTCGGCGGTGAGCGGCGCGAGGCCGTAGTGGCGCCGCAGCACGGCGTAGAGCGAGCCCGACAGCGTGCGGTCGAGCAGCCCGGGCACGAGACGAGCGGGCAGCCACGAGGTCTCCAGCGCCACCGGGACCCGGTTGGCCGAGCGCACGCGTCGCACCTCGAACGCCGTGGCCCGCACCCCGAGCCCGAGGGCGTGCGAGACGTCGTGGTCGGGGACGACGCGTCGCGCGTCGAGCACGCGCGCCCCGGCCCTGCGACCGGCGCGCTGCAGCTGGTCGGTGAGACCGGTGAGGTGGGTGAGGTCGACCTCGACGCGAGGCTCGGAGACGAAGGCTCCACCGGCCCGGCCGGGGATGCGGACGAGGTCGCCGTGGGCCTCGAGGTCGGCGAGCGCCTGGCGCAGCGTCATGCGGCTGACGCCGAGGGAGGAGGCGAGCTCGCGCTCGCCGGGGAGCCGGTCGCCGGGGAGCAGCTCGCCCCGGCCGATCGCCACCCGGAGCCAGTCGGCGATCTGGGCGTGCGCCGGCTCCGAAGCGTGCCGGTCGACGACAACAGGGGAGGCCGGCAGCCCTCGGTTCATGGCCGCCGACCTCCCCTGTCGTCGATCTACGAGCGGGTCAGGACTGCTGCTCGTCGTGGTGAGCCTGGTGCTCGCCGGCCAGCAGGCCCTCGTTGTGGTGCTCGAGGGCGATCTCCTCGGCGGAGGACACCCCCGCGGGCAGGTCGATCGTGTGCTTCGGCCCGGTGAACCACTTCTTGGCCGAGAGGTGCCAGCCTGCCCACAGCGCGATGAAGATCGCCGCCATGACGATCGGCGCGTAGTTCACGAAGCGCCAGTCGAACGGGACGTCGTCGGTGCTCGGGCCGTTGAGCAGGCCGCGCATGAACCCCGGGGTGCCACCTGCCGCGTTCGGCAGGATGAAGTAGATCGAGGTGATGATGATCTCCGCGATCGCGAGCGGGGCCATCCACTTCCACTTGGTGCCGAGGTTCCACGAGCCCTGCTGGAACTTGTCACCGAGCCGCCACCGGTAGTAGATCGGGATGGCGAAGGCGAGGTAGAGGCCGAGCACGCCGATCGAGACGACGGCGTAGAACGCGGTGGCGCTGTAGACAGGCGCGTCGGCGGTGCCGACGTTGACCGGGAACAGGGCCGGGATGGTGAGCACGAAGCCCACGAGAGCGACCACGATCACCGCGTTGGCAGGCGTCTTCGACTTGTTGAGCCGGGCCCAGTGCGAGGCACCGGGGACCGCCCCGTCACGGCTGAACGCGAAGAGCATCCGCGAGGCCGACGTGAGGCAGGCGGTGGTGCAGAACAGCTGGCCCACGGTCGCGATGAGGAGCACGAATCCCGCGACGTGCGGCTCGAGCGCCTGGTCGAAGATGATGTTGACGTAGCCGAAGCCCGCCGTGACGTCCTCGGGCTTCTGCACCGCGAACAGGAACGACAGCAGGAGGATCCAGCCGCCGATCGCGCTGTAGAAGATCGACTGCCAGATGCCCTTGGCCGCCGAGTTCGCCGCGCCCTGCGTCTCCTCCGAGAGGTGGGCGGAGGCGTCGTAGCCGGTGATCGTGTACTGCGTGAGCAGGAAGCCCAGCGGGATCACGTAGAACCAGAAGCCCGCACCGCTCGTCTCGCCGCCGAAGAGCCCACCGGTGTTGTTGACCCGGTAGGTGAACACGTCGGTGGCGTTCCAGTGGGTGGCGCCGTCCTTGAGGAAGAACCACAGGATGATGACGACGATCGACGCACCGGCGACGTGCCACCACACCGAGATGTTGTTGAAGATCGAGAGCAGGTGGCTCGAGAGGATGTTGATCGTGGCCGCGAAGATCAGGATCAGCACGAAGATGTAGAAGTCGCGCTGGACCGCGCCGGTGGTGCCGGGGCCGAACGCCGACTCCGACGGCCAGCCTGCGGCCCAGCTGTCGCTGAAGTGCGCGAGCGTGAGGTCGAGGAACTGCGCGGCGGCGTAGGCCACCGAGGCCACGATGGCGATGAGGCCCACCAGGTTGAGCCAGCCGGTGTAGTAGCCGGCCTTGACCGAACCCAGCTTGCTGGCCCACCAGTAGATGCCGCCCGAGGTCGGGTAGGCCGACACCAGCTCGGACATGCAGAAGCCGATGAGCAGGATGAACACGGAGATGAGCGGCCAGCCGAGCGAGATGACGATCGGTCCACCGAAGTCCCACCCGAAGTAGAACGTGGTGAAGCATCCGGCCAGGATCGAGATGATCGAGAACGAGATGGCGAAGTTGGAGAAGCCGCTCCACGAGCGACTCAGTTCCTGCTTGTAGCCCAGCTCCGCGAGCATCTGCTCATCGGCGCTCAGCTTGTCGGTGTCAGCCACGCGTCCCCTCCTTCGGGAACCCCTCAACGGGACGGTCACAGCGGCGCCGTGACCTTGATCGCAGTGTGTCGGCACCTCGTCGGCGCCGGTGGACGACACGCGCAACGCTCGACCGGGTGATACGTCCGGTTAACGTACGCGTGACGCTGGTTCAGTCGGTGCTGCGCACCTCCTCGAGGAGGCGTCCGAAGTCGGGCCCGTCGAACTCGACCACGGCCCGGTCGTACTTCTCCAGGCCCCACGACCAGAAGTCGAAGTCGAGGGCGCTGGTCCCGTCCTGGATCGAGGCCCAGAGCATCCAGCCGTACTTGCTCATGAGCCCCCAGAGGCGGGCACGTGCGGCGAGCGCCGTCGAAGGGTGTCCGACGTACGCCGAGACCAGGCGCTCGAGGTCGTCGGGGGTGCCCGCGGCCTCGCTCCACACGTTGCCGATCTCGAAGAACGGGTCGTTGTTGCCGGAGTATTCGTAGTCGATGAGCCAGACCTTGTCACCGTCGTCGATGAAGTTGGCGGCGAGCAGGTCGTTGTTGCACGGCACCGAGGCGACCGGCCTGACCCCGAGCGCCTCCTCGATGGCGGCCCGGTGGTGGCTGAACTCCAGGTAGCGGTCCGGCAGACGGAAGTCGCGCTCCTGGCACAGGGCCAGGTACTGGGGCTGGAGGCGCAGCATGTCGAAGTCGTTCACGAACCGCGGGCCCGAGTGCAGGCGGCGGCACGAGTCGGCGATGCGCGGGGCGTTGACCGGGGTCAGGATGTCGTCGTCGGACCAGGTGCGGCCCTCCACGAAGCGGACGACGAGGACGCTGACCTCGGGGGCGTAGGCGATGACGTCGGGCGCGGCACCGGACGCCGCAGCGGCGACCGAGTTCGCATGCTCGTTGACCCGGTCGATCGCGAGCAGGGCGCTCTCAGGTGAGGACAGGCGGGCGACGTAGACGCCCTCGGGCGTCGTGACCTTCACGTTGCGGTTGGTGAGGCCCCCGGAGAGGTCGCTCACCGCGGTGCGGCCGACCAGCGCGGGGACGGAGTCGAGGCGAGCGAGCAGGTCGGTGCCGAGGTCGTGGTCGACCACGCACGTCACCTCGCCCTTTCTCCCCGGCCCGTCGCCCGT
>Ga0302322_100002932_pt1 | contig 14526 bp, 20 predicted proteins | sample Fen_T0_2_FD_203757 | JGI IMG/M metagenome (GOLD analysis project Ga0302322, IMG submission 203757) | Peat permafrost microbial communities from Stordalen Mire near Abisko, Sweden - Fen_T0_2 | ecosystem: Environmental > Terrestrial > Soil > Wetlands > Permafrost | place: Sweden: Abisko... | reverse complement strand
GAAGGAGTGCGGCAACCGGGGGATCGACCCGCAGAACTTCTTCTACGATGCCGGCATGCGGACCTCGCTAGTCACTGCTTTCTCCCGCTTGTGGGACCCGCTGGTGAACTCCGTGGACTGCGGTGGCAAGCCGTCCGAGGCGATGGTCAGCTCGGAAATCCAGGTGCCCTGCCGGGACTACTACTCCAAGTTTGTAACCGAGCTTTGGTTCTCGGTGCGCTACGCCGTCGAGGCCGGCCAGTTCCGGGGCATGACCGAGGAGTGCGTCACCGAGTTCTGCCAGCGTGAGTGGAAGATGGTGTCCGGAAATCGCATCGAGATCGAGGCCAAGGAGGAAATGAAGATCAAGACCGGTCGCTCCCCTGACTTGGCGGATGCGGTGGCCATCGGCATGCACGGCGCCCGGAAGCGGGGATTCCTGATCACCAAGCTGTCCTCCATGGCGCCCAAGGTGAAGAAGGGCCCGGACTGGCGGGACGAGCTCAAGAAAAGAGCCCGATCCTACAACAGATCGGGCTCACTAAATCACCAGGCTTAACCTGGTCCGGAAATCCGGATCAGACCGCCGGAACGACCGGCGGGGTCAAGGCATCCAAAGCGGCCAGCTTCGTGGAGATCGCAGCCGAACGAGCTTCAATCTGGTCCAGGAGAATCTGGTCAGCCGGGGTAATGCCACCAGCAGAGTTCTGCAAGGCAGCAATGGTGTCGTTGAGGGTTTTCACGTCACCAGTCAGGCCGGTAACAGCGGTGTCGATTTGATCGTTGAAGGCGTTTTGACGGCCAGCGAAGTCAGAGATTGCGGACATAATTTTGAGCTCCATTCGGTGCAAGTCGTGGATAGTTGCGAGAACGGGGAGCGGCTTGCAGTCCTCATAGTCGTCGTGATGATGATTACTCACAGAATAATCATGCCATTCCGAGGACTACCTCGATATGGGGTGCTTTCCGTATAACAAAAAACCCGATGGAGTATGAATCCATCGGGGTAACCAGGACCACTGATCAAAATTAGACTGGAGGCAGGCCGAGACGTTCCCGAGCGGCGGCCTTCATGGCAGCTGGCGTCGAGCCGTCAATGTCGGCGTTGAGATCGTCAATGTCCTGCTGGGTCGGAATCCATCCCGCAGGCTTGTTGAGGTATTGCCGAAGGAGTTCAAATCCCCCGGAGATGATGGCAGCGATGATGGCAGGTGTCATTGTGATAGCTGGGTTAGGACGGCGATTAGTTCTTTCTGGGCCGCATCAAGAGTGGCTGGCGTCGGAGATGACCAGTCAGTTGATGCAAGATTGAAAGCGGTCTTGAAGGTTGCCCGGTATTTGTTCCAGGCAGCGTCGGCCTTGGCCTCAGCTTCTGGAGTCACCTTGCCAGCAACTACGCGTTCGGTCCAGGTGGAATATGCCTGCTTGGTAACGGTCCAGGTGGACTTGAACGTGTTGAAGACGACCGCCTGGGTCGTCGGGGTGGATTTGCAGCCGGTGAATGAAACCGGAGCGATGACGCAGAATACTGCGATCAGTAAGGCAGCGATGTATTTCATGGGGTTGGATGAGTTGGAGGCGCCGGCGGCAACTGCACGGACTGTGCAGCGTCACCGGCAAAAATAAGACCAACGCCACCGAGCACGGCCAACGCAGCGACCGTGCAGGCGCTTTCGTCAACCGTGTGCGCTTTGATCTGAAACGCGAGGTGGATCAAAGAGGTCAGGATCATGGCCACGCCCGCTGAGGTGGTCTTCCAGTTGGTCAAAAGATTTTTGATCATGGTCAATGTTTACGCTTCTTCTTGTGATATGCCAAGTATTTTCCCCGCAGCCAGTCGAAGCACTTGAAAGCCATGTAGATCGCCGTCAGCGTAGCGGCGGCGGCCGAGGCCGCATCGCTCCACTGCTTGAGCGTGATAGCTGCACCTGTCCCAAGCAGTCCCACTGTGATATTTTTCATGCCCTCAGTAATGTGAGCGGTTTTTTCTGGAGCAGCATCTGACATAGTGCCTCCAAGTTCAATTTTACTCGCAGCTTCCACAATGGGGTGTTCTCCGGTCAAGGAGAACCCCAGTCGGACCTCACTCCGTTGGTGGAAACTGTCCGCACCCGGTAAAATTCGGACGGCTGGATCGGGAATTTTACGGACATATCGGTGGTATTGGTGGCCAGTGTGAAGCCGTTACCCAGGTCCAGTGTTGACCACACTTCAAAATACTGATCCGGCGACAGCCCAGGGTGGTCCCAGGCGACGTAGGGAACGGGCGCAGGCAGAACCAGGCGGAGCGAGATGGAGGCCACCTGTGGGTGGGCAGCCTTGGCCTTGGCGATCTGGTCCGGAATTCCGGACGACTTAGTGGCGCATCCAAACAGCAACGCTGCCAGCCCCGTTGCCATTGGAATTTTCACGGCCCAGTAACAATTCTCAGGTTGGTTGGCGCTGCCGGCACGTTCACGAGCAACAGGGGAGACGGATCGCTCAGCACCCCGGCGGTGGAAGCGACCACGACAAAATACCACGGCCCAGAGGTCATCCCCGTCACCCGATTGGTTTGGCTGGGCACCACGGGAATCCGAATCTGGGCATTGGTCAGACTTCCGGACACCAAAAAATTGGTGTTCGGACTGCCGTAGATGTAGTTAGTGGTAACGCCGGCCGACGGCGACGGATCGAACATCACGTTGACCTCGGACGCTGCGACCGATACCCCCATCAAGAAGATCAACAGGTATTTCATTAGCTAAGGATGGATTTGATTTCGATGGCAATGCCTGTAACGCCACCGGTGAATCCGTATGTGGCTGATGGCACATTGTCAGTTGTGGCCAGCCGATATTGGTCAGCAATACCGTAACCTTGTCCATGCGCTATACTTGAGAATCCAGTGGTCAGAGCTTGAGTCCAGGCTGCCTTGGGAGTTATTCCTGGAGGATTTGAACCTTTACCTATGGCAAAGAATCCAGCGTTATTTCCGTTGGCATTAAAGGCAGCCATGGTAGCGGAGATGGATACTCCACTCCCAGTTGGCCCAGCAGTTAATGACTGAACAATAGCTCCACTTCCACTAGTTCCAGATGTGTTCACCTGGGTAAATTGATGGACAGAAACTATGCAACCGTCCTGTGACACGCCGGCAAAATCAGCCGAAACAAATCCAGCCGTTGCCGTTCCCAGTGCTCGAAAAACGCTAATGGTTGGAATTCCGGCACCACCCGAAATGGACTGAACTAACACCCAGGTTAAACCAGCCCCAGTTAAGGTTGGTGTCCCAGCTACCAAGGCATCACGACCACTCATTACTACCGCCAGAACTAGTGAATTTTTAGCTGGAATTGCGTTAGGAACAGTAGTGGAGTAGGAAGTCGCAACCGTATTCGATCCAAATGTTCCCAGACCCAGGAAGTCAATCGGTCCCGTCGGTGTTGCCGTCTGCTGCGAAATCCGAGCCAGCAATGCCAGCTCAGCCAGCTCTGGCACTGGCACTGGACCGTAGCAGGCGTAACAGCTGGCTTCGCTAAGCAACGTGTTTATGTCGATGGCAGACATTATGATTGGGCGATTTGGTCCAGTAACGCGAGTTCGATCAAGTCGAAAACATTAGCCCCAAAGCATCCATAGCATTTGGCGTAACTGATAAGTCCGGCAGCCGTAACGTCCGCACTGGCATTCCGGGCCAGTAACGTGCGACGCAGCAGTGCCAGCTTGAGCAGCTGCGTTATCGACGCTGATCCATAACAGGCGTAGCACTTGACTTCGTCGAGGAGTGTATTGGTAGCAATGGCAGCCATATCATCCCATCATATCTTCCGACGCGGGCGGCGTCGAGGGTTCGGTGGTTTCAGAATCGGGGGCGGTTTCGCCTTGTTCTTCGGGGTCACTGCCCACGTAGGAAACGCTGGCCTGGTCGTCCATCACCTGCTGAATCTGGATGGTGCAGGTGTCACCCGGTTTGAGCTCCTTGCCTTGGAAAAACGACAAAGGCAGCAACGCGGGTTTCTTCTCGGATTTCTCCTCCTGAGGATTGTCCTGAGCGGCGGGCTCGTTGGCCTCCTCCGCATCGGTGTAGTAGCCGTTTTGGGCGTCCATAAATTTTAGGTTGGCGGTTAAAAGAAGCCGCCCCCGGCCACCAAGCCGAGGGCGGCACACCCACAACCACCGTCACCAAATTAACCCGTGATCGGGCCGTCCTGACTTCCAGTCGGAACACCAGAGCCATACGTGCCGGACGAAACGGGGCAGGCCGGCAGGGCGCTGTTGTAGTTCTGGGTCGGGTATCCGGGCGAGGCGGAGCACACGTCGATCTGCGGAATGCAGAACTGCTCACGCTTGTGGAAATACACCCGGGCGAACTCGTAGTGCAACGGCCGGACGTAGTATTTGAACCACGCCGCAAACCGGCCCTTGTTGCCCCACGCGTTGGAGATGACCGCCCCGGTGGCATCAGCCCCAAGGTTGTTCATCTGGAACTGCCACTTGCCGCCGAAATCGCGGTGGCTGAACGGCATTTCCGGATTCAACGGCCGGGCATCCGGAACCAGCAGTTCCATGGCTTTCTTGTGCCACTGGAAGCTGATCGCGTATTGCGCCGTGTCGAAATACGGATTCACGTTGCTGCCGATACCGGCCGCCCCGCCCGCACCGGTCGTGGTGCCGTTGGTGAACGGGAGCACGATCTGGTAGCGATACCGATTGCCGTTGCCGCCGTGCGCCGAGGCGCCCAGATCGGTCACGTAGTTGAACCGAAGGCCGAGCTCGTCCACGCGGGCCATGTAATTCCCGATCTGACCCGAGTAACCATAACGCCAGAAGGCGTTGGCCGCACTCCACTCAGTAAACCGCCAGTTGGAAGCGGGATTGATCTGATTGGCAGCAGCCGCCGCCCCATTCGAGCCCAGCTTGTCCAGAAACCAGCAGGTGTCCATGTCGGTCACCAGCTCGATGAACGGGCTGGTTTCCTTGAACGGATTCTTGCCCGCGTAACCTTCACGCATGGACTTGGAGAAGTTGTTCTGCAACATCTGGGGGACCAGATGGAATAGGCTCGTGGGTGCAGCGGAGCAGTCAAAATACTGTTCCTCGTCGTTGTTCGCCCCAGCGGTCTGCCACTGGAAGCTGAATGAACTGAGCAACGAGTTCGCCATGTGGCGATACTTGGCCCAGAGCAACGCCCGTTTCCGGAGGAAGTTGCTGGAAACCGCGATGGTCGCCGGCCGGAGGATTTCGCTGATCACCTGGGAAATGTGCTGTTCCGCCTGGGTGATGTGCATGTCCTGGTCGTAGCACAGGAGGGGCGTAGCCCACACCTGTTGCTCGGCGTAGTAGGTCAACCGATCCGCACCCCAGCCGATCTGGTTTTCGGTGGGATCGCAGGGCGCCGTGGATTCGCAGCCCGGCCCGTTACCTTGCACCCGATTCCACACCTTGGTGGTATTGGGCCAAACGGAACGGAAGCGGTCCTGGGTGATCTCAACGGGCGTTCCCATGGGGGTCGTCCCGGTGCCGACGTTGAGCAACCAACCATCGGTAGGACGAATGTCCTCCATGATCAGCTCGTCGAAACGCGGCGTTTCATCGACGAAAAATTGGGGAAAATCGCAGGCTTTTACAATCTGGCCAGTAGGGCATGACATAAATTCAAATCAGTTCGGTCGTTCAGGAACTGGAAAGTTTCTGCCCACCCCTATGAGGTGCGACATTCTTTCCGGAACGGTGCGAACAGTTTGAACTGCTCCTATGGCCCACCGCTGGGCTTACCACTTACGGTGTGGTTGGACCGTGCAGTTTGTGCAAACTGCCAAGCCGAAGTCGTTAGACTTGATGGAGGACTAATCCGGATTTCCGGACGAGTCAAATTATTTCGCGATTCCACGAACCCTGGTCATCAGGTTATCCATACCCGAAGGAGCGGCAGGACTGTCTGTTTTCAGGAGATAGCGGGCCTTGTTCAGAGCTGTATCCATGTCAGCCAGGATATTCAGCAAATCATCGTCATTTCCCTGCTTTAGACGAGAGCGCTCACCGGCAACAATGTCAGAGCCGGCCTGAATAAGCGCCCCATTATCACCCGTTGGATAGCTGTTGAATTCCGAAGCGGACACTTTCTGGCCACTTTTGCCCAGGCTGATTTCGGCATAGTCATCAATCAGATCATCCATTGATCCGTAGAGCTCACCGAGAGCCTTATGCTCATTGGTGGAGGTGTTCGCATTCCAGTGGGCTACCCTCAGCGAGGATACGAAGCCCAAAAAACCGCCCATGTTAAGTGACATAATTTATCTGGCTTTGGCTTGGAGACGCTGCATCAATCCCGACATTCTACCACCGTTTGCTGGAATTGCATTTGATTGACCCGCCGCCGCATCACTACCAAATGTGGGAACGCTCTTTTCAAACTCCGCCAAGCGAGCCCGGACAGCCGCCAATTCCTTGGTCGCCGTTTCGTATTGCAGCCGCATCCGGCCAAAGGCTGCCGCCCGATGCCGCAGGGCCGCGTGCCGCTTGATGGCGTCCTGACGCTGCTCGGGAGTCAGGTTCGGGTTGAGCGGATTGAGCGCCATGGTTTCGTCCACGAACTTGTAGCCCGCATCCAGCCGCTTGTTGATTTCCTCGTTGCCCTCGACCGGCTTGAAGTAAGGTCCGGTGGTTTCGTTCGCCAGGATGGCCTTGTTCTGATCCTCCCAATACTGGTGGGTGTCCTTCTGGATTTGCTCCATCTGGGCCTGCCGCTGGGCAGTTTCCTGCTGGTGCTTTTCTACTCCGGATTTCCGGGCGGCATCCAGCGCCTGGTTCTGCTGCTCGTAAAGCGCCCGGATTTCCTTGCGGTAGGCCATCACCTCGTTGGCAGCGGCGCCATAGAGCTCGTCGGCCTTTTCCCGGGCCTTGAGGAGCGGCATGTTCACCAGGTCCAGCAAATCAGCCGGCCCCATGGCTCGCTCGTCGCCCGTCGTCAGATCGGTGACCGTGAGTTCCTTGAGCTCCGACATGGCTCGGGTCCAGGCGGCCTCGTAGGGCTTCTGGTATTTCTCCGTGAACTCCTTGGACTTGCTGTAATCGACGAACTTGATCGTCTCCTCCAGCTCCTGGTTGCGCTTTTCGAACTCGGCCATCTTCTGGAGTTCGGATTTCCGGACCTCCGGATTGGCGACTATCTTCTTGAGGTCAGCCACCTCGGCTTCCAGCTGGGCCCGAGCCTTCTTGTGCTCGTCGATCAGCTTCCAGGGGTTCGTCTTCTTCTTGTCGATGACCTCGGCCGGCTTCTCTCCGGGCTTGACCGTTTCCACGCCTTCGTCCAGGACCTCGTCCGGATTTCCGGACAACTCCGCTTCCTCACCAGGCTTGGCGGCCGCCTTGGCCGATTCGGTGGGAACTTTCGCTCCCCGGGGCTCGTCCGGAGCGTTGGGGTCTTTCGCCAGGTTTCGCAGGTTCGCAAACAGCTTGTCCGACGGCTTCTTGCCATCGTCGAACACCTTCACGTCCGGATTTCCGGACACCGGGGGCTTCACCGCCTGGGCCGGCTTGGGCGGGGCAGCCGCTGCGATACGCTCCGCCGGCACATTAGCCGGGGGCGGAGTGGAGGGCATCAGGCTGGAGGCCCGAATCTCTCCCTGTGACGTAGGGACGGCGCTTCCCATTTGGGAAGGGGCAGGAGGGGCGGCAACGGCACTCATTTGCTATGGTCTATTTTGGTTGGTGAGGGAGCGGATTTTAGAACATCTGGCATTTCGGCCAGCTTTTTCAGGGTGTCCAGGAACTCGTTTACCCCGCACAGGCGGTAAAAGTTTGAGGCGGCAGTGTTGCCTTCGATCACCGTCGGCCTTGCGAGATGACGTTGATACTCCAGCACCGCAAACTGCAACGAGACGGCCAGCATCGGCTGCTGCATCAGCTCCCGGTGCATTTTGACGAACGACGCGTTGTTCTGGAACTCCTCCTTGGGAGTCGGATTTACGTTCGGTCTGTCTGCCATATCCGCAAACTACGCTAACTTGGCGCAGTCTGTCTATTCCGATTTCGCCTTGGGCTTGGCCGCCGCCTGCGCCTTAACGGCTGCGAGCTGCTGCTGATGAAGTTGTTCCTGGTGCGCCAGCTCCTGCTTGCGCTCCTGTTCGCGGAGCAATGCTTCGTGGGCGGCATCCAGATGTTTAACCGTAGCCTCGTGCTGGCCGGTTACGTGATCGAGCCCGACCTGCTGCTTGGCCGCCATCTGCTCTTGCTGCATCTTGAGCTCGAATGCCTGCTGCTTGCGCTTCTCCTCCATCTCGAACTGAATCTGGCGCTGCGCCGTTTTCTGGGCGTGCGACTCTGATCCGGATTTCGCCTTGGCCTGGGCCTGAATGAGCATTGCCTGCACCTTGGCCTGCGTCTCTTGGGCCGTGCCATCGCCACCTTGACCCTGGGCCTGCTGCTGCTCCTGAACCTTTTGCCCGAGCGCCTTGACCACGTTCATGATCTTGGCCAGCTGATCGCCATACATCTTTACCCGCTGCTTCTCGGCCGGGTTCTGGGCAATCAAGGCGATGTGCTCGGCAATGTTCTGCCCCATCATCTGCATGCCCATGATCCGCTGCATGTCCTGGGTTCCCTGCTGAACCACGGACGCCAACGTGTGCAGAAGTGTTTCCACGTATTCAACGTGATTCATACCGCTCTTGACCGCCACCGGCAACCCTTGCAATAACGTCCCCGCCGCCAACTGAGCATCGTGAACCGAGTCGGTGACCTTAGCCACCGTCTCCGGCACCAGGTTGTCGGCCCGGCCGGGATCATCTGTAATCGCCAGTGTTACATCATGCAGTATCTGCCGCTGCGCTTCTGGGTCATACAGGTTACGATATTCCATCAACTGCTGGGAGATCGCCATTTCCAGCGTCTTGTTACCAGCGCCCATTACTCGCTCCGGCTCCTGCTGCCAGCATTCCGGGTTATAGAGAATCTTGTCCGGCACGCCCTTGGCCAGGCAGTTGGCCTGGAAGGTCCGGACTTCCGGATCAACCGAGTCCTTGACACAGAACCGACGAAAAATCTCGCGATACTCGGGGACCTGGTAAAAGTAAGCCTGCTGTAATCCAGCGGAAACTAGGCTGGTCATGGCCGTGGTTTCGGCCATCACTTCAAACTTGGTCTTTTCGACATTGCCCCGCGGCGCCTGGCCCGGCTGCGACGTGTAAGACGAGGAATTGGACGCAATGATGTTCGCGTTCTCCCGCAGCCCCAGCTCGACCAGTCCTTCGTTTACCTGGTAACGGTCGGCCGCCTTGATGAAGTCCACGGTGTCGTCGATGAAGCCGCGATTCACCATGTCCACCTTGAGCACCCGCTGGGCGTCCTCCATGGAGCGGACGCGGAAGTAAACCAGCATCTGCTCAAACACCGCCTCGGTGAACTTGCAGCGCATGCGGTTCTGCAAATGACAGACGGAGTAGAGCAGAAATCCGAGGGAGCGGACGGAATGGTAGCGGAACGGTGCTACTGCCGACAGGTCTGCAAATTGCCAGTTGATGATCTGGTTCAGCTCCTCCGCGAACACCCGTTCTTCCGGGTTATAGAGGAACTGCCCTTTGAAGTCCTTGAAAATATCATCGGCCTTGCTGGACATTTCCACGGCTGACCCCTGGCCCGTGGGTGTGCTCCAGGAGTCCAGGATCATGCGGCGCCGCCAGCCGGACTTGTCGCCATCATCGGACCAGAAGTAAAAGTCGAACACGCTGATGGTGGGCACGGAGTCGCTGACGTAGAAACCACCGTCACCTTTGACCCGCTCCTGCATCTTTTCCGGGGACCAGATTTCCGGCCAGTTGGCGCCCATCAGGGAGATGGATTCCCGGTCCACCCATTGGATGCAGGCATCTACCAGTTTCTTGTTCCAGCCGGGGTCAGCCACTGCACCCCGCGTCAGCTTGATCAGCTCGGGGGCCGTGAAGGTTTTCTTGATGGCGAAGAACGGCAGGTTGGCCATCGTGAGCAGCGTGCTGGCTGGCACGAAAACGTCTTCCACGCCGAAGGCATCGGGCCGCCAGCGCTGGGAGTCCCGCCAGCCAGCGGGGGCAATACCATGCAGCACGTCCAGGGCGAACTTGGATCGGAAGCATTCCATGTAGGGGATGGAACGCTTCATGATCTTGTTCATCTCCTTGGTGACGATGTTGCCGTATTGGGCTCGCTTGTGCGGAGCTCCAGAGTCCGTGGTGCAGGTGAAGTAGTTTCCCGGTTTCTGAAACGCCTGATAGAACTGGGTGCGGGCCTCGTGTCCCAGCCGGGTGGATTCCAGAAAATTGACGTTGACCTCGATTTGACCAGCTTCAACTTCTTCATCGGTGTAAGGGGGCAGACCGTTGAACAGATTGTTTATGAGCGCTCGATTCTTTCCGCGTGGGTAGTCACCGAGCCGCATTTGGTAACAAACTGCCTCCACCTGCTCGGCTTGATCGAATTTCATAGATGTTGCTTTACCCTGTAATCACGCATTACTCAAGAGCAACGATCCCAGGATCAGCTCTAGCTCCTCCCGGACGTGATCCCGGTCGTTCCTCTGGTAATGGGGAACCAAGGGGTTGATTCCCGACCGCAATATCTCCCCCAGCGGCAGATTTTCAACACAGACCGACGGCGTTACGGTCGCGATGTGCCGGAACATGACGTGGTGATTGATGGCAATGGGCTTCCGGACAGCCAGCGCCAAGTCCAGAGCCGATGACACCCCGATGCTGCCCGCTGGACTGCGGATGTAACAGTTCAGATCGTTGTCGCTCAGCCAGCTCAAAAGCTCGAATTCGCTCAGGAAGTCGTGAGTAATCTCCATGTCGTCCGGATTTCCGGACAACTTCCGGCATGAGTCGCCCACTGCCCGGGCCAGCCCACCGCTGGGGTCGCAATGGTCGGACGGCGGCAGGTGGAGGCGGATTTTGGCGTTGGGCAGCTGTTGCAGGACCGTGGTAACCATGTTCGTGGCCCAGGCGCCAACCAGGCCGCTCAGGCCCACCACCGGCCGGTCACCGCCAAATGGGCGATACATGGCGGGCATCCACAGCGGCAGCGGCCGGCCGATCATGTGGATGTTGCCGTAACTTTTCTGGGTCGGATCGGAGTAAATCCAGGCATCCATGGCCTGCGACATATTACCGTCGTGGAATATACCGACCTGCTTGGCCCGCGTCTTGAATGGCGCATGATAGATTGCGTTCGGAATTCCGGGGTGGATATTGTAGATCACCGCGTCGAACGGGTCCAAGTGGGTCGCCGGGTCAATCGCCGCTGGACAATCAAACATCACGGTATGGAACAGCTCAGACTCCTTGAGAATGTTGTAGAGCCGTTGACCGTATTGGTAAACCCCGCAGCGGGGCTCGCGGGAGTTGATGAAGGCGATCCGCTTCACTTGAAGATTTCCTTCCAGTTCTTGCCCTGGCAGCGGAGCTGGTCACGGACGCCCTTGGAAGACCAGTTGGGATGCGCCCACCAGTCTTCAAATTCACCGTAGCCGTCCACGCTCACGTCAGCGCACACCAGCTCGTAGCCCAGATTGAACAGGAACTTCCGGATTTGATCCCGCAGGCCGTCGCCTCGATGGTAACGGTCGTGCTCAATGGTGATGGACTGACACTGGACCTGATCGTGGGGGAACGCTTTTAGTGCGCCCAGGGTCGCGTCATCGCAGTCCACGCTGAGATAGCCTAAGACCGGTGGCAGGGCCTGGTATTGAGCGATAAGCTCCGGGGATGGGTTGGTGGCGTCGCAGCAGATGAACGGACTTCGTCTTCCCACGCAGACCGGCGCAATGTCCACCAGGACGCCGACCCATCCAATGGCTTCAAGGCCGCTGGAATTGCTATGGGTGTCGGCCACGTTGCACCCGAGATCAACGAATCCTCCCAGGCTGATTTTTCCGGATAGAGTCCACGCATACAGGTCCTGTCCCGCTTGTGATGTGCTAGTCATATTTTCCCCACTGGTCCAGCTTACCGTTGCCCCAGGGCGGAAGAAAGTTGAAGAAGCAGACGGCTTCCGGAACAAACCGGAACTTGGTTGGGTGATCCCCGAACAAGCGCACAATTAGGTCACCATCTGCTTCGTAAAATCCATTGACCCGATACTGCTTGAGCACCGACCCCTTGATGATCAGCTGCTCCAGTCCGACCCGGCCGATGCCGATGTTTTCCGGGGCGGCGATCAGCTTGTCCGTGGATCGCTTCATGGAGCAGATCAGAATATCGTCGTCGTATTTCCGGAGCTTGTCGAAGAACCCAGGCTCGAAGTAGTCGTCATCCGTCATCAGGATGTAATACTCGTCATCACGGATTTCCGTGTGGTCCAGGAACAGGTTCATCAGCCAGTGACCAATGAAGAACCGGGGCGGGGGCGGCCGGCCGTGAAACACCTTGATCCAGGACTGGGTGAACGACATGACCGGCATCCATTCGTCCACCAGCAAGTGCCAGGTCACGTTCTCGGGCTGGAGCATCCTGGTCAACGCCGGCAGGTTTCCCCAGCGGGAATACGGCGTCATGACGTTGTAAATGTTCATCAGTGGTGGCAATCCCACACGCTGCATCCCTTCATGTCCATGGCGCTCGGCCAGCGCTTGCCCCGGCCCAGCCAAGCTTCCGCTTCGTAACGGCCGCCCGCCAGGTGGCCCTCGGGATTCAGCTTCGGCAATGTCGCCAGAAACTTTCCATTTGCCCACCAAAAATTGCCAGCAAAGTAGGGAACGTGGCCTACCCCGGGAAATTTCTCCGGCGTGTGCCAATGAACGCCGACGACCTCGTAGCCCTGACCCAGGTAGCCAATGCACCGTTGCCAGTGGTCCACGACATGGGTCTGCATGCACCAGCGCCAGTTGGAGGACAGGTCGTGCAGCCCCGTCCCCGGCGGGTAGGAAAGCCCCTTCATGTGGTGATACATGACGTAGTGGTCCGGATTTCCGGACGAGAACTTCTGGATGGCGTTGATGGTTGGCACCTCCCCGGACTCCCAGGTGGCCTTGGGGTTCATGAACACGTCCGTAGCCTCGGGGATCAGCTCGGATACCATCACCAGGTCCGCCAGGTCGCCGTTGACGCCCACCCGGAAATGCTTGGCCACCTTGAGCAGTCCGGATTTCCGGAGCGCATCCAGCTGGGCGTGCATGATATTCAGCCCGTGGTCCGGGTTGATGTGGCGGCAGACGTGGTAGAAAACAGCAAGGTTCATGACGGCGGCACCATTGGTTGACTTGATTCCCAAGGAACAAATACATTCCGGAAATAACCAGGGCGATTGTTACAAATGTAAGCAGCGCCACCCTCGCCATCCTCAAACTTGACAGTGACCAAGGTGAATCGCAGGCCATCATTATCGCCACCAATTATTTCAATGTAGCCATAATTCGGAATTGGGTCGCTGTGGGATATGATCTTCCTGCAAGTCATGTGTAGCCGATCCGGTCGGAGTGTTGATCCAGCATCAGGCAATCCTCGTTGGGAACGTGCCCCCAAGACTCGATAGGATAGCACCCTTGCCAGGTGACCATGTAATTCTGAAGTCCCAGGTTCGCCACATGGTTAACGATGGATCGCTGACCATGCTCAAACTCATACCGGCTGTCATTGTGGACCACGTAAGGATACGAATTGAGCAGTTCAGGGGCACACCAAAATGCTGTGGTCCGGATGTGAACTGCGGGCTGGTGGAAGCCCCAGCAGCCGTAGAATCCGGGGCCATTTTGCTCGTAAACATTTACAATGCGATCCAGCCAACCTCCACGCCGGAAATGGACACTGGCGCCCAGGAATACCATGAGGTCGCAGGGTATTTCTTGAGCGGCCTTTTGGAACGCTCCAATGTCCTTGCCGCGATTGTCGTGGGTCCGGAACGTGCAGGACAATGGATTAAAGAGCCGGGCGTAGTTCGGATTTCCGGGCTGGCCGTAGTTGACGATGACGTGGACTTCATGATCCTGAGCCCCGGGCGGGAACTTCATGTAGCTCTCCACGAAGCGCCGGGCGGCGGGGACGTAAATATGCGACTGGGTTTCCGGATAGATGTAAACCAGGGCGACCTTCATTTGGCCGTGAGCTCAGCCGGAATCCAGCAGTTGGGGACTTTCTGCAAGTCACTCAGCACCGCCTCCGACAGGTGGGCCCGGATGTATTCCAGCGGCGTATGAACCTTAAGCTTGAGCGGGCACAGACACACGTCGCAGACGTTGATCTTGGCGTCCAACGTGGTGGACAGCTTACGGTCCTGGAGCTTCTCGATCTGACTCTTGATCGCTCCGGCCGCCGGCTTGGTAAACCAGGACGTGAAGTCCCCGGCAGTGTTCTTCGGGCACGCCGCACAAACAGCGGCCCGACGTTCGGATATTTCACTCGGCACTGGAGGTTCGCCGGACTCGATCCAGTCGTTCAGGGTCTTCACCCCGGACCAGATTTTTTTAGCCCTTGCCGCCGCAACACTTACTTGCTCGACCTCCTGTTGCGACGGGGGCCTCGATTTTGGGGGCAACCCGCCTCCCACGTCCATTCCATCGAGGTAATCAGTCCAGCCGTGCTGCAAGCAAAGGCGGACGTT
>Ga0302322_100002931_pt1 | contig 14530 bp, 12 predicted proteins | sample Fen_T0_2_FD_203757 | JGI IMG/M metagenome (GOLD analysis project Ga0302322, IMG submission 203757) | Peat permafrost microbial communities from Stordalen Mire near Abisko, Sweden - Fen_T0_2 | ecosystem: Environmental > Terrestrial > Soil > Wetlands > Permafrost | place: Sweden: Abisko... | reverse complement strand
CTTCGGCCATGATCTTAATGTAGCCCTGCTCGATTCACTTGGGCTTAACGCAACTCCGCAGACCCCATTTATTCAGAAACCCGACTCAACAGGATTCATTATTTACGATGACTATATTGAACAGGGTATTATAAATGGCAGCTACAGTACGGGTTCAATAGATTTCTATAATAAAAATCTTCCTGAAGCAGGAAGCTACTGCATAGACTGGTCGGGCTTCAGTCAGTACAATGCACTTGTTTTTGATTTTTCACCCGACAGGGATTTCTCCAGGCTAGCCATTTCAGGCTATGCTCTCGATCTTATGGTAAGAGGAAGCGCACCGGGTATTAAATACGAGATCAGGTTCAGGGATTCAAAAGCAAATGCCGCCGACCATCCATGGAGAATGGGGACAACTGTTGACGGTACTTCAGCCTTATGGGATCTGAAATGGCATCATCTTCATCTTCCTCTCTCATCATTCACCGAAAAAGGGGCATGGGATAACGGAACCTGGTATCCAGCCGAAGGCAAATTCGACTGGACAAAGGTTGATCTTCTTGAAATATCAACAGAATGGACAGATATACTCGGGAAAAGGGTATGGTTCGATAATATTCATATAACTGATCTTGATACAGCCATTGTAAGAGTGAATGAGGCAGTCGGCATTGATGACATTCATGGCTACGGGACGATTGCTTTGAGTTCATCACCCAACCCGATGAGGGATCATTCGGTCATAACATTCAACTCTTCCGATGAAAGCCATGTGCAACTTACTATATTTTCGACTGCAGGTGCAAGAATAAAAACCCTTGCAGATAAAAGCTTCGGTCCCGGTCCTGTAACAATTATCTGGGATGGAAGTTCCGATAACGGTTCCGGAGTTGCCCCCGGGATATATATCTGCAGGCTTCTTTCAAAATCCGCTTCAGGTTTTTGCAGGATAGTTAAATACTGAACCTGATGAGCCGGCTTCCCCTGAGGTCTTATACAATGGCCTTTTCAGTAAAAAAACCAGTCTGAAACAAGCCTTTAATCAAAATAAATGTGTTGATTTATTCAACATTGTGTATTTTTTCAACACAACGTCCATCTATCTAAATATCAGCTGCCACGGGCATTTCAAAATATATAGTGTTGCATTATTCAACACTTTTATTAAAAAATAAAACAACTCTATTATGCGTATCTAATTCATTTTATGCGCATTACATGCTTTGGCATTGTTATTGAAATGACATTTGCAGATCATAATTAACTGTAAAATCATTTCAATAACAATATCATGAAAAAATTTGCTTCTCTTTTAACCGGATTGTTGCTCTTAAGCTCTATTAGTATCAGCGCAGCTCCTCCTTTATCGGTGGCAACAGGGTCAGCTGCAGATACAATTAAAATAATGACAACACCCGGACTTTCGCCACTCGTTCAGTCGTGGGTTAAGGATTATTCAGCAAGAAACCCGGAATCAGTTTTCGCAGTTCTGGTCTCAGGCAATAATCAAAATGCCTCTGTCAGCTCACTCAGTATCCTCCCCGTTGAATCTCAGGCAATCAGGGATAATGGATACGGATGGAAACTTGTTGTTGCTCACGATGCTGTTGTCCCTGTATTCAATTCCATGAATCCATTAAGGAATGAACTTGTTGCCAGAGGCATTTCACCTGCTGTATTTGCCAGTATACTAAAGGGTTCCGGTAAAATTCTCTGGTCTGATGTTATTCCGGGAGCTGCTCAGAAACCCATAAATATGTATCTCCCCGACAATGGTTCAATTTACAGCATTGTAGAAGGGTTTACAGGCATCGCAAACTTAAGAGGATTGAACATAAAGAGCGTTAAAGGAGATAAATTCAATGAGACTGTCACAGGTGACATATGGTCTGTCGGATTCTGCAGGCTAAATGATCTTACTTCAGGTTCTGCAATGCCAGCCGGACTCTCCATTCTGCCGGTTGACAGGAACGGAAATGGCAAAATTGATAATTTTGAAAAGATATATGAAAATCCCGAGGCCCTTCTCAGGGGCGCATGGACCGGAAAATATCCCCATTCACTCTGCGGTAGCGTTTATGCTGTATCAGCAGTTAAACCTGAAGATAAAAATGCAATTGCCTTCCTGAGATGGATTATTTCTGAAGGCGATCAGAAATTGTCATCAAATGGCTTCAGCCAGCTGGCAGGAACAGAAAAGGAATCAGGACTCACAGCCCTTGCTTCTGTAAAAAACAGTATTGTGAAGCCTGCAGAAAGTCAGGTATCATATTCATGGCTTTTCATTCTTGCGGGGCTTATTATAACAGGAGGGATAGTAACAGCAGTTCTGGGATTACGCAAAAGAAAAGATTCAGTTCTTTCAGCTGAAACAGTAAGGGAGATCCCTGTATTAAGTGAGAAAACAATAACTGCACCGGGAGGATTATATTTTGACAAGTCACATACGTGGGCTTTTATGGAGCGTGACGGACTAGTGAGGATCGGTGTTGATGATTTCCTGCAGCATGTTACAGGTACAATCACGGGTATTAAGCTAAGGGAGACCGGAGAATATGTAAAACGCGGCGAAAAGATACTTACGATCATAAGGGATGGCAAGCAGTTAAGCCTATGCGCACCTGTTAGTGGTATAATCAGGTCACAGAACACAGATCTTTACCTCGATTCATCAATAATCAACTCCTCGCCATATACCGATGGGTGGATATACCTGGTTGAGCCTAAAAACTGGATAAAGGATATACAGATGATGTTCGCACCCGACAGGTTCAGGGAATGGATCACCGACGAGTTTACACGACTCAAGGATTTCCTTGCTACTGTTTTGACTTCACATTATCCTGAATATTCACAGATCGTGCTCCAGGATGGCGGCGAACTCACAGATAACCTCCTTGAAAAACTCGGGCCGGAAGTATGGGAAGATTTTCAGGTGAATTTTATCGACAAATCAAGATAGAAGAGATTTTTCAGATCATTCGAAACAGACTTACATACCATGAGAACGGACAGAAGAAATTTTTTCCGGATTATGGGGATGGCGGGAGTCACCCTAGCGGTTGGCAGGAGCATGAGTGGTGCTGAGTCCAAAAAAGAGATAACTGAGTTCCGGGGAGTTCTTTATGACTCCACAAAATGTGCAGGCTGCAGGCAATGTGAAATTTCATGCGCCGACGCACATAATCTTCCGCACCCTACAGACGACCTTGTTACCGGAGTTGTAAGAAAGACATCTGAGACTCAACGCACTGTTATAAATATGTATGCGACTTCAAAAGGGGAGGTCCCCGTGAAGAAACAGTGCATGCACTGCAATGAGCCTGCCTGTGCAGCAGCCTGCCTTACCCAGGCTATGCACAAGACGAAAGAGGGCCCTGTTATATGGAGAGGTGATAAATGCATGGGTTGCCGTTACTGCATGGTATCATGCCCGTTCGACATCCCTAAATTTGAATACCACAGCGCAAATCCGAAGATCCAGAAATGTGACCTATGTTACGACAGGATAATGGATGGAAAGGTTCCGGCATGTGTCGAAACCTGCCCGGCAAACGCGGTTACTTTCGGTACCCGCAGGGAACTTCTGAGGGAGGCGAGAAAAAGGATAATTGAGAATCCCGATAATTATGTAGATCAGATATATGGCGAGAATGTTGCAGGCGGAACCGGCTATCTGTATATCGGACCTGCCCCTTTCAATGAGCTTGGATTTAATACAAAGCTTCAGGAATCGTCATACCCAGCACTCACAAAAGGATTCCTGTACTCTGTCCCGGTGGTTTTTGTACTTCTGCCCTCACTCCTTCTGGGAATACATGAATCAACAAAAGAGAAAGAAAATAAGGAAGAAAATGAATAACTCCACCTTAAGCATACAGAAGGAGAACGAAGGAAGATCAACAATAAAATTCCTGATTGACGAATTCAAGCCAAAGGGTAAATGGCTTACTCCTTTCAACATAATTTCAATTCCTGTAATAATACTTGGGCTTATACTTATTGCTATACGTTTTGCAAAAGGAATAGGATCTGTCACAAATCTTACCCAGGAGGTCCCATGGGGATTATGGATCGGATTTGATGTTGTTACAGGTGTTGCTTTCGCAGGCGGTGCATACGTATTAACCTTTATGGTATACATCCTGAAAATGGATAAATACCACTCTATAGTAAGGATAACGGTCCTCAACGGCTTCCTTGCATATGTCTTTTATGCCGGGGCACTCCTTCTCGACCTGGGCCGCCCTTGGAATGTCATAAACCCTATTATAGGCAACAATTTCGGCACCAGCTCGGTACTCTTCCTTGTGGCATGGCATTTCCTTCTCTATATGATGGCAGAACTGATAGAATTCTCTCCTGCTATCGCCGAATGGCTTGGTGCACGCAGGGCCAGGAAAATATTGTCGGGAATGACTATCGCTGCCGTGATATTCGGAATTACCCTTTCAACGCTTCACCAGTCGGGACTGGGGGCTCTTTACCTTATGGCGAAGGAGAAGATCCATCCTCTTTGGTATTCAGGGTTCATTCCAATCCTTTTCCTTGTATCAAGTGTTTTTGCCGGATTGTCGATGGTGATCTTTGAAGGATCGATAAGCCACAAGGTATTCTTCAACCAGATAAGCGAAAAGAATCATAAATCGCACAATACTATAGTTCATGGCTTATCAAAGATCTGCGCCGGTGTGATGTTTGCTTATCTCTTCCTGCAGCTGCTTGTCTTTATCCATGGTAAAAGATGGGAATATCTGAACACGCCTATGGGTTACTGGTACCTCACTGAAATGATAGGATTTGTGGCATGCCCCATGATACTTTTCTTCTATGGCTACCGAAGGCGTAATATTCTCATGATCAGAATTGCCGCTATTGTAACGATGGTCGGGATCATAATAAACAGGCTTAATGTAACAGTGATCGGGTTCAGGTGGGATTCAGCTTCACATTATGTACCCTCCTGGATGGAATTTGTTGTCACACTCACAGTCATATTCATCGAAATATGGGTCTTCAGATGGGTCATAAACCGGATGCCGGTTCTCAGGGATTCACCTTCATGGGCAAAAGAAGAGTAATAATAAAACGTTGAAAAATCAGCTAAAAAAAACTGAAATGGACGCATTTACCTACAATAACATCTTTGATACAAAAGGTATTGAATATCTTATTATCATTGGCTTTTTTATAGTACTCATCCCCTTCTGGCTTATTCTTACAAAAAAGATAACAATACCTGAAAAGATACGGAGGATACCAGGAATCCTTACTGCCAATATTCTGAGGATCCCTCAGGGCCTCCTCTTCTGTAAAAACCATACCTGGGCCCACCTCTCAAGGAACGGTATCGCAGAGATAGGCCTCGACGATCTTCTGCTTCATATTACAGGTGACGTAACCTTTGTAAGCATTAAGACAAGGGGTAAAGTTGTTTCTAAGGGTGATCTCATAGCAGAAATCGGACAGAACGGGAAAACACTTAAGATCTTTTCTCCTCTGTCGGGTGAGATAACAGAAACAAACAGGGCCCTTTCGGGTGAACCTGAGATTATGACCTCAGACCCTTATGGAAAGGGATGGATCTTTAAGATCAGACCGACAGGATGGACGGCCGAAACAAGTTCATACTACCTTGCTGCAGAGGCAGTAAGCTGGCTCAGTAACGAGCTTTCAAGATTCAAGGACTTTCTCATGGAATCAGCTTCAAAATACAGCCATGGAGAGTCGGAGCTTATCCTTCAGGATGGAGGTGAGCTAAGAGACCATACTCTATCGGAGCTTCCTGGCGAGGTCTGGAACAGCTTCCAGGATGATTTCATGAATCTTGTGGGAAAAGGACATGGCAATGGTCTGACTGCCTGAGCCGGGGCTGTGAAATAAATCCGGCCATTATGAGACCCGATTGGAATTTTGCGCTTAAATTAGGGAGAGTAAAAAGCTGTATCGGAAATGGGCCTTAAAATTATCAATAAACCCCTCTGGGGAAACAAATTAATAAACAAATTCGTAAGATTCAGATCATCCATTTACGGAAGGGTGGTCTTTATTTTTACAATCTCTTCTGTTATTCTGTTTGTTTCCTTCTGGCTCCTTTTCAGATCTGTAAATGAAAAGTATGCAAGGTCCGTGCTGCGCGAGAATGGCAATAACATAGGTTCCCTGGTCCAGGGTGCTCTTTACAGGTCAATGCTCGAAAATGATAAATCGGCCCTTCAAAGCTCACTTGATATAATAAATACAATGTCGGGTATAGATGATGTCAATCTCTACGACGGCCAGAATAATCTTATCTACTCATCAATTTCTACCGATACTGCAAACCATAGCGACCCCGACTGCAAAAGATGCCATAAGGATCTTTCCACGATGTTCTCCTCAAAGGAAAAATCCTACAGAATAATAAACATCAACAGCGAGTGCAGCATGAATCATAACAATAACAATTCAAGGCACCTTCTTATTAAATCCCCTATACTCAACCAGCCCTCTTGCTTTACAGCTTCCTGCCACGCCCATTCACAAAATGAAGAGGTCCTGGGTTCACTTATGATAAAATTTCCGCTTAAAGATCTTGATGCGGCGCTCGGAAGATCTACAAAGACCTATTTCTTCCTGGCGGTCGTGGTAACATTTATACTTATTATAATTCTGATAATCCTTACAACCAAAAAGATAAAAAATCCTCTAAATGAAATAATCCTTGCGAGTGAGGCTGTTACCGGTGGGGATAAGAGCACAAGGCTTACTATCAAGACAAACCAGCTTTCCGATATGAAGATGGTCTCTATTGCATTCAACGACATGCTCGATAACCTGCAGAAGGCCACTATAGAGCTGCAGAACTGGTCGCAGCAGCTTGAGTATAAGGTCCAGAAAAAATCGGAGGAGCTGGGCCAGGCACAGAGCGAGCTTATAAATATTGAAAGGATAGCATCGCTTGGAAGATTATCACTTTCGGTTGCACACGAAATAAATAATCCTCTCTCAGGTATTCTCATCTATGCTAAGCTTGTCCATAAACAGATCAATAACAACGAGCTTGATGATGAGAAGAAGCAGGCGATTATGAAGCATCTTACATTCATTGAAAATGAGGCAAAAAGGTGTGGTGATATAGTCAAGGGTCTGCTGGATTTCTCAAGGAAGGATCAGAATGATTTTGAACCAAGGCACCTGAATGAGATCCTTATTGAGACATACGATCTGATGGCTCATTCCATGAAAATGGCAAATGTGAATTTCCAATCAGACTTTTCAGCAAGAACTGATCTTATTTTCTGCAGCCCGAACCAGGTAAAGCAGGTATGCATAGCCTTACTTGTCAATGCCCAGGAGGCACTTGGTGAAAGCGGAGAGGTGACCCTGAGGACATCGAATCCCGATGATAGTCATGTAACTATCGAGATCTCTGATAACGGAAGAGGAATTTCGGAGGATGATCTTCCCCATATTTTTGAACCATTCTTCTCAACTAAGGATAAGGTAAACGGTATTGGACTTGGTCTGGCTATCGTTCACGGCATTATCCAGAACCATAAGGGAAAGATCGAAGTTAGATCTGAACGCGGAAAAGGGACAACCATTTCAATAAATTTGTCGGTAATAAAGGCATAAGCAATAAGGGTTATGGCACGAAAAATCTCAATTCTTATAGTTGATGATGAAGATTCCGTAAGGGATTCATTATTTAACTGGTTTATTGAAGACGGTTACAGGGTAGAATGCGCTGAAGATGCCAAAAAGGCGCTTAATATCCTTGAATCTGAGGATTTTGACATAATCCTGGCAGATATTAAAATGCCGGGAATGGACGGCCTTGAAATGCTTAAGCGCATCAAGAGCCTGAAAAAGGACGCCGCCGTAATTATGATGACAGCTTTTGCAACAGTAGATACTGCCGTTCAGGCGCTGAAGGACGGAGCATTTGACTATGTTACAAAGCCTTTTGATCCCGACGATCTCTCGCATCTCATCAGAAATGCAACAAGGCAGATCGCACTGACAGAGGAAAATGAGATGCTTCGCGAAAAGCTTTTCTCGCTCGAAAATGTTGAGAGTCTTGTAGGAAAGAGCGAGGCAATGAGAAAAGTTCTCAAGGAGATAGAAAGTGTTGCACCATCAGGTGCGTCAGTTATAATCACAGGCGAAAGCGGTACCGGAAAGGAACTTGTTGCACGGGCTATTCATTCAAACTCACCACGCAGATTCTTCCCTCTCGTAAGCGTACACTGCGGGGCACTTACAGAATCTCTTCTCGAAAGCGAACTTTTCGGTCACGAGAAGGGAGCATTCACCGGAGCTGTATACAACCGCAAGGGGCGCTTTGAGATGGCCGACAGCGGTACCATATTTCTCGACGAGATAGCGACGATTTCTCCAAAGATGCAGGTTGAACTCTTGAGGGTTCTGGAAACAAGAAGCTTCATGAGGGTTGGAGGCACGAAGGAGATCACATCTGATTTCAGGGTGATCTGTGCAACAAACAGGGACCTGAAAGGTATGGTCGAGAAAGGACTTTTCAGGGAAGATCTGTTCTACAGGCTAAATGTTGTCAATATAAATGTTCCGCCGCTGCGTGAAAGAACAGAAGATATACCTCTGCTTGTCGATTATTTCATCAGGAAATACTGTTTATCCATGAACAGGCCCTTGATCAACATAGAGGCTGCCGCACTTAAAAAGCTTGAGGAGTTTACATTCCCCGGCAATATAAGAGAGCTCGAAAACATGATCGAGAGAGCAATAGTTGTAGGCAACGGGAAAAAGATCACAAGCAGGGATCTCCCTATAGGAAAAGAGACAATAAACTCCGGCATCGAAAGCCTCGACGATCTCGAAAAGAATCATATAAAGTCCATTCTGGCAAAGTACAGCTGGAATATCTCCGCTTCTGCCAAAGCGCTTAAAGTGGACAGGGTCACACTTTACAACAAGATCAGGAAATACGATATCAGCCAGAACGAATAGACTTTGTCAGTTAAGGCAGAAAATATCAATCTAATATCCTTTGGATATTTCGATAAGGGTCTGCTCGACATGGTTTCAGATCACATTGTCAGGGAGTTTAATATGCCTGTGAGGACAAGAGAGGGCTTTCTCGACCTGAGCGAGTATTACGACCCGGCCAGGAGACAATATAACGGGACCTCACTGCTTAAGAAGATAGATTCTGATTTTGCGGGCGATATTTCAAAAACAGTCGGATTATTCAATGTTGACCTTTTCATCCCCATCCTTACATATATTTTCGGCCAGGCTTTTCTTAACGGCAGGGCAGGAATTGTATCCGTTCACCGGTTCAGTAATGAACGATATGGAATGAAGCCTGATAACCAGCTTCTTGCAGACCGGTTCAGGAAGGAGATAATACATGAACTGGGACATATGTTCGGGCTTGTACATTGTACAGATCCTGTATGTGTAATGAGGTCCGGCTCCTATGTAGAGGATATTGACCAGAAAGATTTTACCTTATGTTCTAACTGCAGAAGGAAAATTCCTGATCTGAAACTCTGAATTATTTCTTAAATTTGATAACAGGCTTCATTTTCAAAATCACATAACTATGAAAAAATTAGCTCTTGTTTCATTTCTGCTTATAATGTTTTCAGTAAGCTCCGTCGGACAGTGGTATCAGAAAAAATATCAGGTTAATGATATAAACTCACTTTCACTCGAGCAGCTGCAGGAATCACTCCATGAATCAAAGAAGGGTACCTCAGCATCGCTGATTATTACCGGAGCAGGAGCTCTTCTGATACTTGGGGGCCTGTATATTCCGTATCAGGTAGATGAGAATTCGAAATTATTTGAGCAGGTTATGGGATCAAAAGGAATGAGCATACTTGTAACTTCAATGGGAGTTCTTTGTGCTGTCGGAGGGACGATCTCAACCTTTGCTCATCTGGAACGAACATCCAAGATAAAGACAACAATAAAAAGAAACTTTCCTGGTACTGTCTACCTGAACATATCGCCTGAAATTATGTTTAATAAGTATAGTCGTACATCCTCTGCCGGAGTTTCACTTACTATAAATTTCTGATTTGCAGCATTCTTTACATTGTTTCTCACAGCAGGTGGTCTGACATCAGGTTGTACATCTTCTTTATTTTTCATACCTGATATGAAGCAGCTTTTCAGTCTCGTATTTGTACTTTTCATTTCGCTGAGCGGATCACTTAAATCGTATGCCGGCCCCCCATTTGGCACCGATGATCCTGAACCAGTCGGGTTCAGACACTGGGAGTATTACCTTTCATCAATGGATCAGTTCCAGCCTGGATTCTCAACAGGCACTCTACCTCATTTTGAACTTAACTACGGACTAATCAGGGGATGCCAGATCCACTTCGAGCTGCCAATGAATTATAGCGTTGATAAAAACAAGGAGTTCCGGTATGGGTATGCATTCACTGAAATTGGATTCAAATACAGGTTCTACAGCAGCAAGGATGAATCATTCCAGGTAGGGACATTCCCTATTTTTGAGGTCCCCACTGTTAAAAACACAAACTTCAGCAATAACAAGCTGCAGGTATATCTGCCTCTGTGGCTGCAGAAATCATTTGGAAGGTTCACAACATATGGTGGAGGCGGATACTGGATAAATCCAGGTGACGGAAATAAAAACTGGATATATGCAGGCTGGGAAATTCAATACGACATCTCGAAGCATTTTACAATGGGTGGTGAACTATTCTATAAGTCGCCTGCAATAAACGGGACACACTCATTTGTGGGTTTCAATATCGGAGGATTCGTGAATTTCAGTGAGAAGCTTCATTTCATATGGTCTGTAGGTCACAGTATTACTAACGATCATACAACAACTGCTTATGCAGGGTTCCTGATCACAATTTGAACAAAGTATTTTATGTTTTACTGAACTCCCGGCAGGGAGGATGTAAAAACTCAAAGTGTAGTCCTAAATTATTTTAAATTTTTTTGCAATATATTTAGCTTGTTTAATTGAACTATATTTCTGAACTTTGATATTCAAGGAATTATGTATCGTTTCATTCAACTGAGGTCTAAATCAATTTAAATTATTTAATAATTATGGATGAAGTTCATATTCTGCCAACAGAGAAGACTCCGGATGTTCTTCTGAATCCAAAGGGAATTATAAAGATCAAGGGGCGGTCGATAGAGGAGACCAAGACAGCCTATCCCGAACAGATAATGCACTGGATAGATTCCTACGTCCTCACTCCTGCCGAATCGACAGAGGTTGTAATAGCGCTTGAATATCTGAACAGCTTCAATACGATAATCCTGTCCAATATCCTCATTAAGCTATCAAAGGTATCCCAGAAGTCGAAAAGGCTTTTTATAAAATGGTATGTCGAGGATGATGATGAAGATCTTCTTGAACGCGGGGAATCAATCTCGTCAACATTCAATCTGCCAATAGAGTTTATACTTACGGATAATATCAAGAGTCTGTATTAATCAGCAGATATAATAACGGTCTGAAAACAAAAATCCCTCCGCTTTCGCGGGGGGATTTTGTTGAGGTCAGTGGCGGATTCGAACCGCCGTAGCCGGTTTTGCAGACCGATTCCTAGCCACTCGGACAACTGACCATTTATTTAATAAATCTTTCTTCAAACAACTTTCTGCCAGTGGCGGATTGCTCGCTCCGCTCGCGAGCTCTCTCGCTTTACTCGTTCGGTTGCTCGCTCCGCTCGCGAGCTCTCTCGCTTTACTCGTTCGGTTCGAACCGCCGTCCCTGACCGCCGAAGCCTTGGCGAAGGCGGTAGCCGGTTTTGCAGACCGATTCCTAGCCACTCGGACAACTGACCGTGTACTCCGAAGCCCTGCAGTATAGATGGTGAAGGAGTAACAAATTCAGTCGCAAATATAATTATTTTCAATTCAAAATTTAACATATACCTGTCAATAACCAAAAAGGGATCTAATGAATTCCTCACAAATTAAGGATTTTTCTATGTGCAGACTTTTTGACCTTGCATAATACAAAACCGACGGTAATGGATTATTGAACGATGATTTTTTTTGTCATGCAGCCTGATCTGCCTTTCAATCTGATGAAGAATACATTCGGGAATGCAAGAAAAACCGCGAGAATTCGCATTTGTAAAGCAATTTAAAAATGAACGCTGGTTGAAAGTCAAAGATACTAAACTTCCAACCAGACGTTCTGAAAACAACCTAAAAAACTACTATATTATCCTATTTAACAAACAATAGATCATCAAAATAGACTACCTTCCATCTCGCGTTTTGTATTACTATATCCAATCTTCCAAAAACAAACTGAAAAAAAGGAGCTCTGGATTTTAAAATATGTCCATACATCCTTTGGAACATATACCATTAGATGACCGGTTGACCATCCTGCCCATGGCAGACTATCCGGAACAATCTTGAGATCAACATTACTTCAAACAACAATAGTTTATTGGGTTTAAGAGCTTATCTGCATCTTATTAAATTGCGTGGTTATTCTCTTAAACGAACTTAACATAAACAAGTGAAGAGTATGTGTACTTTCTACACGAAGATATGTATTTTTGAAATTATTGTCAAATTAATTTCATTTAATTTCTGCCGGGCAAATATGAAATATTTTAGTAATATCATTAATAATAAGCTATGTATATGCTTAGTCATGCAAAATAATTGCGTTTCACCTATAAGTTATCAGTAAATTTATTTAACTTCATGGCAAAGTATATTAAATACACTTAGGCCAGTAATAGAGATCTTGCCGGTCAGGAGGAATTAATGATACTGCTCCCATAACTCTTCAGGTGATCAGAAAAAACAATAACCTGTTTATCATTAATTTGAATTTATTTAGCCTCTGTTGCTTATCCCGGTTAATTACAATATATTTGAAATCGTAAAAGGTAAATTCAGGTCAATTGGTTATTCTAACCGCTTATATAATACAATGTTGCCTCACAAAATAGTTCCAAATGTATCGGTCGACTGCGTAATTTTCGGATTCGACTTTGAAAAACTGAATGTCTTGCTTGTTGAAAGAGAACTTAAAGACGAAAAAACAGGAAAATTCATTATTAAAGATCATACACTGACCGGTTTTCATATTTTTGATGATGAAGATATTGACAGTGCTGCCTATCGGATCCTTAAGGACCGAACAGGCCTTGATAACCTCTTTCTTGAGCAGTTTGCATCATTTGGTGAGCTTGACAGGGTTTCAAGTGAAAAAGACCAGATCTGGCTGAAATATATAAATAAGGGGTTTGCCAACAGGATCTTAACCGTTGGATATCTTGCTTTGATCGACAACACTAAAGTTACTCTTTCACAGAAGGAAAGCAAGGTACAGTGGTTTCCGGTAAACGACATAGTGGAAATGGAGCTGGCTTTTGATCATAAAAATATTTTTTACAAAGCATTGGCAGCACTTCAGCAAAAAGTAAGGGTTGAGCCAATTGCTTTTGAATTGCTTCCCGACCACTTTACGTTATCACAATTGCAGCGACTATATGAGGCTATACTTGGAATAACTTTTGATAAAAGGAACTTCAGAAAGAAGATCAGCCAGATGCATTATGTCGTCCCCCTCAGAAAAAAACAAAAAGGAGTGCCACATAAACCAGCTCAGTATTTCATGTTCAGCAGGGACATCTACGAAAAAACCAAGAAAAGCAGAATTGTGTTCATTATTTAATCTGATACCACAGTCATCTTATTTCTTAAACCACATTTTTCAGGCATAAGATACCTATCGCGAGATCTCGACACTTACCCGTCCGATTTTACCCCCCATAACAGGATTCAGCTTGGATACCTTTACAGTAGCTTTCTTTATTCCTTCCATTTCAGCGTAAAGAGAATTAAGTATCCGTGTTGCAATATGCTCGAGGAGATGAGACTTGGTCTCCATCTCTTTCTTTATAATCGAATATGCTATCTGGTAGTTAACAGCATCATGAAGATCATCTGTTAAGCCTGGTTTTTCCATTTCAGCCTCAATTGTCAGATCCACAATAAACTTGTTCCCTACTATCTGCTCCTCCCTGAAATGTCCGTGGAAGGCGTAAAATTCCATATCCTCAATTCTGATAGTTCCCATAGTAGTAAGTTTAGAGTGACTGCCCCCAACCCCCTAAAGGGGGCTTAAACACAATAGTCAAGCAACTTTTTAATATTGAATCAACCCCCCTTTAGGGGGAAGAGGGGCCAAATCAATAACATCAAAGATAAATTAATGCTACAAGATTTTGAATTTTAAGGAGTACTAATTAAAGATCAGATAAATCCTCTTATTTTTGCACTTGCTTTCGAATAGACATATAAAACAAAAGATGAAGGAAAAACAGGAAGAGCCCGTTACAAAGGGTGAGTCGATGAGCTTTATCGAACAATTCATTGCCGAGGATATTAAAAACGGGAAAAACGGTGGCAGGATAACAACGCGTTTCCCTCCTGAGCCTAACGGCTATCTGCATATCGGACACGCAAAAGCCGTTTGCCTGAGCTTCGGCATGGCAAAAAAATATAACGGTAAGTGTAACCTCCGCTTCGATGATACAAATCCTGTAAG
>Ga0302322_100002930_pt1 | contig 14534 bp, 11 predicted proteins | sample Fen_T0_2_FD_203757 | JGI IMG/M metagenome (GOLD analysis project Ga0302322, IMG submission 203757) | Peat permafrost microbial communities from Stordalen Mire near Abisko, Sweden - Fen_T0_2 | ecosystem: Environmental > Terrestrial > Soil > Wetlands > Permafrost | place: Sweden: Abisko... | reverse complement strand
AGCGGACGCGGTTCTTGATCAGGTTGTTTAGCTCCCGCTTGAGGAAATAGTCGAGTAAGCCCATCAAGCCCGTCACTTCCTCGGCGGGTCTTTTCCAGTTCTCGACCGAAAACGCGTAAAGGGTGATGTACTTCACGCCGAGCTCCCTCGCCGCATCGACTACCGTGCGCACCGTTTCGACCCCCCGGCGGTGACCTTCGATCCTGGGCAGCCCCCGCTCCTTGGCCCAACGTCCGTTTCCATCCATGATGATGGCGATATGCTGGGGAACTGGGGCTGGACCGGAAGACGTCATGCGGGAGAGTGATTTAGGGCAGCCCCAGCGGATTTGACAAGGGGCGATTCGGGGGTTCGCTGACCCTCATGGCCACTCCGCTCGCTCGCAAGAAAATCGCGCTCGAGCTGGCCAAATTACCCGGGTGGGCCTGGCAGCGCGACGCACTGGTCAAGGATTTCGAATTCGGCAACTTCCGCGAAGCGCTCGCGTTCATGGTCCTGGTGGGGTTCGAGGCCGAGGCGATGAACCACCACCCGGATTGGGAGAATGTCTACAATCGCGTCATGATCCGTTTGCGCACCCACGATGCCGGCGGCAAAGTGACCGCCAAGGACGTGGCGCTGGCCCGGAAGATTCAGGCCCTCGGCGGACCCGGCTAGCCCCGGGGTGTTTTTCGCGTTGTGGCGCCGCGAAAACCGCGTGAACTGGCCCCATGCGCGTAGCCTTCATCAGCGGAACCAGCATCGTCAACTCCACGCTTTTTGCGTCGTGGGACGTGCGCAAGATCAACACTCCCTATGGCGAGGTCACCTACAAGACCAAGGGCGAGTTCGCGTTGATCAACCGCCACGGCTACGCCTTTCCACTGCCGCCCCATTCGATCAATTACCGGGCGAACATCCGGGCGCTGGCCGACCTCGGTTACGAGGACATCGTCTCCCTCAATTCGGTCGGCTCGCTCAAGAAGGACCTGCCGCCGGGCACGTTTGTGTCCTGCAGCGACTACGTCGGATTACAGCAAGGCCCGGCGACCTTTTACGACCACGAGCTGAAAGGTGGTGCGCCGCTGATCGCGAATAATCTCATTCCTCGCCTCATCGCGCAGCTCGCGCCCGAATTCACCATTCATCCGGGCAAGGTCTACGTGCAGATGCGGGGCCCACGTTTCGAAACGAAGGCGGAAATCCAGATCGTGCAGCATTGGGGCGACGTGATCGGCATGACGGCGGCGCACGAGGCCGATCTCTGCACCGAAGCAGGTCTGCGCTATAACAGCCTCGCCTTAATCGACAATTACGCGAACGGACTCGAAGGTACGGAGATCGATTTTGCCAAGTTCAAGGAACTCGTGAAGGACAATCAGGCCAAGGTGAACCGGCTGTTTTCGCGGATGCTGGAAATCCTGCATCATTGATGAAAGATCGCGGCGACGCACCGAGGGCGGGCTCCACTTGGCTGGATTCTTGGGCGCCGGCCACCGAGGTTGGTCGGGGGATCCGGCTGCTTTTGCTGGTGGCGATCGGTTTCGCCCCGCTGGCGGCTCGAGCCGTCGGGTCGCCCTATGCGGACTCGCCGCTCGGCCCCGAGTTGGCGGCCGCCCTGAGCGGAGCGGATGATCGCGACACCGCGCGGGGCAACCGGCTCGCCGTGATTGGCGGCGGATACGATGCGTTGTTGCTGCGGGTGCACCTGATCCGGCATGCGCGCTCCTCCATCATGGTTCAGACCTTCATCTGGACCAACGACGAATGCGGCCGCCTGCTGATGTACGAGTTGATCGAGGCGGCACGGCGCGGCGTGAAGGTTCGCATTATCGCCGATCAACTTTTCTCCGCGCAGGATCCCGAGACGGTGGCTTTTTTGGCCACGGCGCACCCCAACCTGCAGTTGAAACACTATCGCCCGGCGCTGGCGCGACTAAAGCCTTCTCCCGTCCACACGGCGCTCGCGACGATCGGGTCGCTGCACGACGTGAACCAGCGGATGCATAACAAGGTGATGGTGTTCGATGAGACGATCCTGGTGACCGGTGGACGCAACATTGAGAACACCTATTACGACCACTCGACCGAGCTGAACTTTCACGACCGTGACGTCCTCGCGGTGGGGCCGGTGGCGCGCGAGGCGGCGGCCTCGTTCGAGCAGTTCTGGAGTTACCGGCAGGCGGTCGCGAGCCGTGACCTGACGGACGTGGAGGCGGTGATCGCGCGCGGAAATTTTCGCCGCTATGAGACCCGGTCTGATTTCGATTTCGGTTCGTTTTTCACCGACCTGAACCGGGAAGCGGACGATCCTCGGGTCATCGCTGAGCGTTTTGCGGCTCGGCTGGCCCCGGTTCGGCGGGTTCGTTTTATTTGCGACGATCCCGGCAAATCGAGCGGTTTTTTTTCCCACACCGCGCGCATTACCCGCGAATTGAAGCGGGTACTCGAACAGGCGGAAACCTCCATCGTGATGCAGACGCCTTACCTGGTGCTCAGCCAACCGGCGCAGGATTTGTTCCGGGAGTTGCAGGAAAAGAAAGCAGCGCTGCGCATCCGGATTTCTTCAAACAGCTTCGCGTCCACTGACAATCTGCTCGCGTACTCCGCCAATTATCGCCTGCGCAACCGCTATGTCTCGACGTTGAAGCTCGAGATTCATGAATTTAAGCCGCTGCCGGGCGCCCTGACCCAGTTCTTCACGCAATACCCCGAGATGGTCCGCCTTGCCCAAACGCGCGTCGAGGCTGGCCGCCAGACGCGCCTCCCTTTTCTTTGCTTGCACGCCAAATCGCTCGTCGTGGACGACCGCGTGGCATTCGTCGGTTCCTACAACCTTGACCCGCGCTCGGAGAGTTTGAACACCGAGGCGGGATTACTCGTCGAGGACCCGGTCTTCGCTCATCAATTGCGAGCGGACATCGAACGGGACATGCGGGCGGAGAACAGCTGGGTTATTGCGCGCCGATCGGTTCCGTTGCACCTCGACGTGGTGAATTCGCTCGTTGGCGGCATCCTCGCCCTGGGGCCGCTCGATCTCTGGCCGTTTCAGAACACAAGCAGTTTTGAGCTGCTGCCGGGGGCGACGGAGGTCGCGCCGGAGGATCCGACTTTTCATCAGAACTATCGCGAGGCGGGTTCGTTTCCGGGCACGGAAGGTGCCTTGTCCCAAAAGGAGATCCTGACTCGACTTTACAAGGCGGTCGGTTCGCCGCTGACACCGGTGATTTAGGTTCGGAAAAGGACGGGCGCTGGTGGGACGCTGCTATCGCCGCAGCCGAGGGGGCCTGCTGGCGGTAAACCTGCAAAAAATATTATTCGCGACTTCGGCGTTTCTGGAAATAAATCATGAACCTATGAAAATTGGCGTACTCGGATTGGGCATCATCGGGGGCGTGTGGGCCCGCAATTATCAGGCGGCGGGGGTGCTGGCGGGCGCGTGGAATCGCACCCCTCAGCCGGATTTCCCTCAATGGAAGGCGTCTCCGGAAGCGGTGGCGGCGGCGGCCGACGTCATTCAGATCGTGGTCGCCGATCCTGCGGCGGTGGAAAGCATCCTCACCCGCATCCTGCCGAGCCTGGGTCCGGGCAAAATCGTGGTGCAGTCGAGCACGATTGATGCGGGCAGCAGCGCAAAATTCGCGGCGCTCGTCGAGGCGCGGGGCGCGCGTTACCTGGCGGCGCCCTTCACCGGCAGCAAGCCGGCCGCCGAGCAGAAGCAGACGATTTTCTATCTCGGCGGAGACCGTGGGTTGATCGCCGAACTGGAGCCGCTCCTCGCGCTGATCTCGGCGCATCGATATGTGATCGGCACCAATGAGCAGGCGTGCACGCTGAAGCTCGCGATGAACCTGAATCTGGCCGCGCAAATGCAGGGTTTGAGCGAGGCACTGACGTTGGCCCGCAGCGCCGGCGTGACGGACGCCGTATTTTTCGACGCCATGAGCAAGAACGCCGGTTATTCCGGCCTGACCAAGCTGAAGGAGCCGAAGCTGCGAGCCGCTGATTTCTCGCCGCAATTTTCGGTCAAGCACATGCACAAGGACATGCGCCTGACCGCGCTGGCCGCCGCCTGCAACGACTTCCCGGTGCTGGACGCCGTGCGCGAGGCACTGAAGACCGCCGAGGCGCGCGGCCTGGGCGAGGAGGACTTCTCGGCGCTGATCAAGGTGCTCGAGAATCAGTGAAGGGGGCGGTGAGGGAAGCCAGCTCAACCCGGCGAGGGCGCCGTGGCTCCAGAAGACTGGGCGCGCCAATTCTCGGTTGGTGCCGTGCCGTCCGTCCGCGGATTGACGCCACGCCGAGTCTAGACATGTTCATGAATCATGAGTGATTTTGCTCCCGCTGCCGAAGTGGCCTCGACCCGCGCCGCCCTGGAACGGCTCAAGGCCAACATGCGCGAGACCATCAAGGGCAAAGACGATGTCATCGAGCAATCAATCGTCTGCCTGCTCGCTGGTGGTCACCTGCTGATCGAAGATTTGCCCGGTGTGGGCAAGACCACCCTGGCATACTCGTTGGCTCGCTCCATGGACTGCCAGTTTTCGCGCATCCAGTTTACTAGCGACCTGCTGCCCAGCGACGTGACCGGGGTTTCAATCTACGACGAGACCGTGAAGCAGTTCATCTTCAAGCCCGGTCCGGTCTTCGCCAATATTGTGCTCGCGGACGAAATCAACCGGGCCACACCAAAGACGCAGTCGGCGCTGCTCGAAGTGATGGATCGGGGCAAGGTCACGATGGACGGCGAGGCTCATGGGGTCGGAACACCGTTCATGGTCTTCGCCACCCAGAACCCGGTCGACTACGAGGGCACGTTTCCCCTGCCGGAGAGCCAGATGGACCGCTTCCTGATGCGCCTGCAGATGGGTTATCCACAGCCGGCGGACGAACTGGCGATCCTGCGAGCCCCGCGACTGGCCTACGACGCGATCACGCTCAACCCGGTGGTCACGCGCTCCGATATTCTCAAGATGCAGGCGTTGACGGGGCGGGTGTTTGTCGAGGACAGCGTGCTCGATTACATCCTCAAGATCGTCACCGCCACTCGTACCGAATCGGAATTCAAGGCCGGGGTCAGCGTGCGCGGAGGGCTGTCGCTCCGGGTGGCGGCCCAGGCGCGGGCCCTGGTGCAGGGACGGGACTTCGTCATTCCCGAGGACGTGCAGGAAATGACGGGACCGGTGCTGACTCATCGCCTCTCGCTGGCGAGGCAGACGTCGGATGCGTTGGAGGAACGCCGGGCCGTATTGGCGGCTTTGCGCCGGATCGTCGGGGCGATCCAGGTGCCCGAGTGAATGGAGGCAAATTTTCACCGTCTGTTGGCTCACAGACAACCTGCCGCCTGAATTTGGGCCGCGCGCAATGAATTCCACTTCGATCACCCCGTTGACGAGCCTCGACTGGCACGGGCCGGGTGCGCCGGCACGATCGCGGCGCGGGATTGATATGAAGGAATTGCTCTGGTCGCTGGTGTTTCCGGTGAAGCGCCACCGAATCGCCCCGACGGTGCCGGGGCTTTTCCTGATGGTGCTGGCCCTGGGGATCGGCTCGGCCGCCTACAACACGGCGAGCAATATCCTGTTCATCACGCTCTCGCTTCTGCTCGCGTGCCTGTTGCTCAGCGGATTGCTCTCCTGGTTTAATTTTTCGGGAGTTTGCTGGCGCCTGCTGCCGCAGGGACCTTGGCGGGCCGGACACGAAGCGCTGGTCTCGGTGGAGATCCGCAACCGAAAGCGATGGCTGCCGACATACAGTCTGTGGTTTGAGGTCGCGACTCAGCCCAAACGAGCGGTCGTACCGGAGCGCCCCGGTGCGGACGTGAAGGTGCGCGAGATCCTGGCGGCCGCCGAGCGATTGATTCAACGCGGCCAGTTGTTTGTGCGCGATCGCATTGAACCGCAGAGCGGAACGAGGATCGATTGGCCCGTGAAACCGATCGAGCGCGGACAGGCCATCGTGGAACTGGCCGCCGTCGGCTCGTTGTTTCCGTTTGGATTCCTGAAGAAGAGCATCGGCGTCGCCCTGCGCGACACCGTGCTGGTATGGCCGGCGCAAGTTACCTACCAATGGATCGGTGCGACCGCGACCAAATCGGGATCGCAGGGACTGCGTACGGCGCAGTTTGGACGGGGCGACGACTTGCTGGCCTTGCGCAGCTACACTCCCGGCGACTCGCATCGCCTGATCCACTGGAAGGCGAGTGCCCGGCTCGGTCAGCTTATGATCCGCCAATTTGCCTCCGAGAGTCACGACGGATTCGTCTTGCGAGTCGACGCCCCGGCATCGGTCTGGACGCGGCCGGAGCAGTTCGAACTCCTGTGCAGTTTGGCCGCGACCATCGCGGAGGATCTCTATGCCGCCGGTCGGCTCCAGGGCGTTTCGGTCGATGGCGGGCCGCGGCTGGAAACGCGGCGCATTCGGGACCTGGAGGCTGTCCTCGACGCCCTCGCCCTACTCGAACCCCGGCGCGGCACCGGCGAGGTGTCCTCAGGAAGCGGGTTGGCTTTTCAACCGGATCAAGGCGCCTCGCTCGCGAAACGGGCCGCGCACAATACCATCACGTTCGCGCCTGAGGGAGCGCGGGGAGTCACGGCCTATGTCGGCGGCCAGCCAATCGCGTCAGCTTAACCTCGACGAACTGAGACGCCTTAAATGGCTGCTCGGGGGCTCCATGGCCCTGGTGTCGCTGTGGACGGTATTCTTCCTCGATATTGAGGCGTTGAGTTTGGTCGCGATTACCAGCGCACTCATCGTGGCCGCACTGGGGTGGCCGCAGTTGCCCGGGCGCGTTCCCGCGCTGGTGTGGAAGCTGTCGGTGCCGGCCATCATTCTCGCTTCCGCGGCCGATTTTTACCTGAGCCCCGATACACTGCCCGTGCTGATCCGGCTCGCCATCCTGCTGGTCCTGTACCGGAGCATTTCCTATCGGCGCAAGCGCGAGGACCTGCAATTGGTCGTCCTGGGCCTTTTTCTCATCGTGGTCGCCGGCGTGCTGACCGTGTCCCTCGGCTTTGCCTTTCTGCTGCTGCTCTTCACCGCGTGCGCCCTCGGCTTTCTTTTTGTGATCAACCTGATCGATGCGGCCGAGACCGGGATTGCCCGACGGACGGAGGCCAGCACGGCGTGGACCCGACTCAATTTCGGAAATTTCCTGGCCCGGTTGCGGGCGGCGGCGGATTGGCGCGTATTGGGTTTTGCGACGGCACTGTTCGTCGCCGTCCTGGTAATGTCGGGCGTATTGTTCCTGGTCATTCCTCGCTTCGAACTGGCGAGCGGATTTTTTCTCGACCGGTATATCACGCGCAAGAGCCGGACGGGCTTCACGGAGAACGTGAAATTTGGCGACGTGACGGACCTCGTGCGTGACGAGAGTGTCGCGATGCGGGTTGACCTGACCGAACTGGGCGGCCTGACCGAACGGCCTTATTGGCGCATGGTGGTACTGGACGAGTATCTGCCGGGCGGATTTCGAGTTTCGCCCGGGCTGAAGGCGGAACTGTTGCGCAGCCAGAATATCAACCAACGAATTCTGGGCCGGCCGCCTGGGCGGTCGGTTACGTCGGTGGGAGGGGTGTGGACCTTCTACATCGAACCCGGGGTAAGCCGGTTCTTGCCGCTGCCCGGAAGTTTCGGAGTGATGCGACTGCGCGACCCGGTGCCGATCCAAACCAGCCCGGGGCGACGCCTGCTGGCCCTTCGCACGGAACCCATGGCGATGTCTGCGTTTCAGGTCGAGGGCGTCGAACAAACGGCCCAGCTCACCGACTCGCGATTCATGCAGGCGATGGCCGATGCGCGGGCCAATCCCGGTCGCTTTGGCGAGCACATCCAATACAACCCGCTGGTGAATCTGGTTGGTCCGACGGGCGACAAAAATGAGGCCGTGTTGACGCGTTTGGTGGCAGAAATCGAAGGAGGCGTGCCCCGCGCCGCGGGCGAATTTGCCCGTCGGGCAACTGACTGGCTGCAAACGCATCACTCGTACGCTCTCGCGGTCCACCTCCCGGAAGGTGAGGGGAAGGACGACATCGTCCGGTGGCTCGATTCGAGCGAGCCCGGTTATTGCGAGTATTTCGCGTCCGGTTTTGCGGTGCTGGCGCGCGCCGCCGGCCACCCGGCGCGGGTCATCACCGGATTTCGGGGCGGCGTGCTGAATGCGTTTGAAAATTATTACATGGTGAGAAATTCCGACGCGCATGCGTGGACCGAGATCTTTGACGGAAAATCCGCGTGGGTGCGGATCGATCCCACGCCCGGATCGGCCTCCTCAGTTGAATCGGCCGCGGCGCAGGCCGCCCACCAGGAGCAGGACAGCACCTGGTCGGCCCGTTTCGACAGTCTGCGCGTCCTGTGGTACCGCCGGATCGTCAATTTTGATTCGCGCACGCAAGTGCAATTGCTCGAAAAAGCGCGGTCCCTCTCACAGGATTCGACGGCGGCGGTGCGCGCGAAGCTGGAGGACCTGGCCCGCCGCGTGAAAGCCTGGCTGGGCCGACCGTGGAACCTCGCGCGCGCCGGGAAGGCCGCCGGGGTGGTCCTGGCCGGCGGGGTCGCCGTCTGGTTGGCAAGAAAGTTGGTCGGCTGGTTGCGACGCCGCTCGTGGGGCTGGTTTCGCCCTCGTCGACTCGATCCTATTCGTGTGGAAGCGGGCCGGCAGCTCGGACGGCTGCGGGTGCGGCGCGGTGGCCAGCCGATTTCGGCGGGCGTCGATTCTCTTCACGGGGTCGTGGAGGATTTGCGCCGGTTGCGCTATGGTCGGCGGGAAACCTGGCCTGAACCCAGAGGCGTGTTCAAACGCGCTCGTCAGGCGATCAATGCCGCCAGGCGTCGATGAGGTCCGGGTCCGAGTCCACTCCCGAGACCACCGCACTCTACTGGACCTTGAACTTTTGCGCGTCGGCCGCGGCTGCCGCAGTCTTTTTCTCGAAGTATTTTTTCAGCACGGCGCTGGCGACCGGGATGGCGTAGGTGCCGCCGCCGAAATTTTCCCCGATGTTTTCGCCTTCGACGACCACGGCCATGGCGATCTCGGGGTTTTCGATCGGGGCAAAACAAATGAACCAGGCATAGTTGATGTTTCCCGTCTTGCCGTCCTTCGTCACCCGCTTCTGGGCGGTGCCGGTCTTGCCCGCGATGCGCACGCCCGGTACCCGCATATTCGCCATTTGGGTCAGGAATTTTGCCGTGCCGTGCGTGGTGCACCCTTCCATTCCCTCCAGGAGCGCCTGGCGCTGGGCGGGAGTGAGGCCGATGGACGGAGTGTGCTGCGTTGGTGCATGGGGATTGTGCAGAATCGTGGGTTTGGTGTACACCTCGTTGCGGGCGACCGAGGCGACAAAGCAGGCCATGTCCAGCGGGGTGACGAGCACGAAGCCCTGGCCGATGGCCATGTTGGCGGTGTCACCCGGGAACCATCGCTCGTGCTGGGATTTTTCTTTCCAGGCCGGATCCGGGATCAGCATCCGGCCGGTTTCCCCTGGGATTTCGATTCCGGTGCGCTGGTCGAGGTGGAAACGCCGCGCTTCGGCGGCGAGGCCTTCGACGGTCGCGAGCCGGCCCGCCTCATAAAAGTAAATGTCGCAACTGTGCGCGATCGCTTCCGGTAGCAGGATCTCCCCGTGATGCCCGTCGCCGTTTTCGCAGTAGAACCTTTTGTTGCCGATCATGGTGACGCCGTCACAGGCGACGATGGGGCGGTCGGGCGAAACGCGGCCGCTGCGCATGGCGGCGATCGAGGTTAGGATCTTGAAGGTTGACCCCGGCGGATAGGCGCCGCCGATCGCTTGGTTGAACCAGGCGCCGTCCTCGGCAATCTTGTCGGCCTCCTCGTTGGTCAGCCGCGGCACGAAGGAATTGAGGTCGTAGTCGGGCTTGCTGGTGATGGCGAGGATCTCGCCGGTCCGTACGTCGATGGCCACGGCGGCGCCGCTGCGCTCGACGGGGTCGGTCAACGCCGATTCCGCGGCGATCTGGAGATCGATGTCGATGCTCGTGTTGATGTTGCTGCCTTGGATCGGCAGACGCTTTTCGATCGGCAGGTCAACCTTGTACCCGGCCGGATCGACCCGGTAGATGGCCCCGCCGGTTTCTCCCTGCAGCTGGTCTTCGAATAATTTTTCCAGACCGGTGCGTCCGATACTGCCCTTCATCTTGACGGTGGGCAGTCCTTCGCCCGGGAAATCCTCCGCCTCGGGGTCGCTGTTTACGCCGACATAGCCGAGAGTGTGGGCGGCCGCGGAACCAAACGGGTAATAGCGGGTGCTGGAAATGTAGACCTGGAGCGGTGAAGTGACGGGCAGTTTTTCAATCAGGCGGGCGTACTCGTTCGGCGCGAGATCATCCAGCAGCACGTAGGGAAGGAGCAGCGTCTGGTCGATGTGGCGTTTCAACTCCGCGGATCGCACTGTTTCCTTCCGACCGAGGATGGCGTTGATCTTGTCCAGATACCGTTGGGCCACGGCCGCCCGGGCAATCCTCGAAAGTTGGTCTGCGTTGGGCCGCTCCTCCTGGTCGAGTTTCCGGAAGTTGCGTTCCACCTTCTTGTATTCGGCCCGGAATTCGCCGCGCAATTGCGCCAGATCGAGCACGACCGAGAATCGCGGGCGGTTGCCGACCAGGATCTCGCCGCTGCGATCGTAGATGTTTCCGCGCGGACCGGGAACCACGACCCGGCGCTGGTTCTGCTGGCGTTCGCGCTCGTTGTAGAAGACCGTCTTGAATAACTGCCGGTAGGCCAGTCCACCCACGAGCGTAGCCAGCAAGGCACCGACGATGCCGTAGAACAGCAGCAGGCGGGGATTGCGGGCACTGTGGGTTTCGATGAGCCGGCTCACGGGATTAGGGAATTCACGAGTCGGGAATAATCAAAGCATGACCCGTCGGCCGGTTTCAGGGTGGATGTGCGCGATCGCCATGGTTCGTTCCTGCAGGGCCAGGAACCAGGGGGTGATGGTCAGGATGAGAAACTGCGAGGCCAGCAGGTCGACGAAAATCCTCATCCAGGCCTCGCCGGGACGCGGGTGGGTTCCCACCAGGATAAACGAAAGGGCGATCACCAGAAAAAGGTTGGCCAGGAGCGCAACCACGATCCCAAAGATCGCGCCCTCGCGCGGCAGACGGCGGCGCCCATAGAGCAAGGTCGCCAGGACCACCCCGAGCAGCAGCATGTTTGTGCCGAAGGGAACTGGTTGCAGCGAATCCATCATGAGTCCGGTTAGCAGAACCGTGATCCAACCGTGCTTGCTGTCGAGGCGCAGGGCAGAAAAAACCACGAAGAGACCGCCGATGGAGAGATGGATCGAGGCATGGTCGAGCCAAAGGAACGAGAAATGGCTCAGGTAGTGATTGGCCGTCCCGACCATCCACCAAAGAAGCAGATTGGCCAGCAGAACGATGAGCCAGCGGAGATCGACCCGGCGCATGATGGTTAGGCGGCAGGCCGGTCGCGCACCCGCGCGCCGCACGCGGCGGTGGCGAATCGATGGTGGCGGGCCGGCATCACATTTCCTCGGGGTTGAGCGGAACGAGGACCGTGACCTCGGTCAGGGTGCCAAGACGTTCGTCAAGGGACACCTCACCGTTCTTGAACAGGCCGTCGGCGCTGGGCTCCAGGGTGGTGATGTCGCCGATCGAAAGGCCCGGGGGAAACACGCCGCCCAGACCGGAGGTCACGAGCCGGCGTGGCAGGCTGCGCGTGGCAAAAACATCGAGTGGGACAAACTCCACGGTGCCGCGCGGCGACTTGAAGGAATCGTTCAGGCCTCCCTGATAGCTCACCGGCCGGTTTTCCCCGGCGACGCTGGCGGCCAAGCGGAAAGTGGGGCTGGTGATGAGGTCCACGACCGACGTGTAATGATAAACCTCGGTGACGCGCCCCACCACTCCGCCGGCAAAGACCACCGGCGAACCCACCGTGATGCCGTAGTTTTCGCCTTTGCGGATGACCATCCGCTGCCACCAGGCGGAAAAGTCACGGCGGGCCACGCGCGCCGGCTCGAAGCGAAACGCCGGCATCGGCGGCAGATTCAGCATGTTTTCGAGACGCAGGATCTCCGCCTCGAGATTCTTGTTCTGTTGCACGCCGAAATCGTAGTCGGCAATCAGCCCAGCCACCTGCCGGCCGGCGATCAGCAGTTCATCCTTAGAATGAAGGCGGTTCGACCAAAAGGTCTGCAGGTCCTGGACGTAGGAATCCGCGACGACGAGCGGGGCCTGGATTTCGAAAAACGTGGCGCGCGTGAAGGTCTTGACCACGAGCGAAACGAAAAGCCACGCGAGCAGGACAATGCCCAGGGTGAAAAAGGGTCGGGCCTGGTCGAATCGTTTCGGGAGCACAGCGGGAAATCCGGCAGGGGCGGTTACCCTTAACCGCCCTGGGGCGCTTGGGGGCAAGCACCCCTGTCATTAAAAATCGGCGGCCGTCCGATAAAGCTCGTCGATATTGTTGAGGAAGACGCCCGTGCCGTTGGCCACGGCAGAGAGGGGATCGTCGGCGACGGTGACGGGCAGGCCGGTCTTTTCGGACAGGAGCTTGTCGATGCCACGGATCAGTGAGCCGCCGCCGGCCATCACAAAACCGCGGTCGACGAGGTCGGCGGAAAGTTCCGGAGGGCAGCGTTCAAGGGCCGCACGCACGGCCTCGACGATCGCGGCGATGGTGTCGCCGATGGCTTCCCGGATTTCCTGCGACGTGATGTGAATCGTCTTCGGCAGACCGGCGACGGAGTCGCGGCCCTTGACCTCCATGGCGAGCTCAGTCTCGAGCGGGTAGGCGGAGCCGATGGTGACCTTGATTTCTTCCGCCGTGCGTTCGCCGATGAGCAAATTGTAGGCGCGCTTCATGTAGTTGATGATGGCGAGATCGAATTCGTCGCCGGCGACGCGGATGGACTTGGAAAACACGATGCCGTGAAGCGAGATGATGGCGATTTCGGTCGTGCCGCCGCCGATGTCCACGATCATGTTGGCGGCGGGTTCGTCGACCGGGAGCCCGACTCCGAGCGCGGCGGCCATGGGTTCGAGGATGGTGATGACCTCACGGGCGCCGGCGTGCGTGGCGGATTCCTTGACCGCGCGCTTCTCGACCTCGGTGATGCCGCTCGGGATGGCGACCACGACGCGAGGGGAAACGACCTTGGAATTGTTGTGCACCTTCTTGATGAAGTACCGCAGCATCGCCTCGGTGATGTCGAAGTCGGCGATGACGCCGTCTTTCATCGGACGGATTGCCGTGATGTTACCGGGAGTGCGACCGAGCATCTTCTTGGCTTCGTCACCCACAGCGAGGACCTTCCGCGAGCTGGTGTGGACCGCGACCACACTTGGTTCACGCAGCACAATGCCCTTGTCCTTTACATAGACGAGGGTGTTGGCGGTGCCCAGATCGATGCCGATGTCGTTGGAGAAAAGTCCCAGCAATTGGTTGAACATTTGTGGCGGTGGCGGGAGTTATGGAATACAAGCGACCAGCGGCAGAAATTGTCAAAAGCAAACTCGTTGAACTGACGGTCTTTCTGCGAGCGCGTTCGGAACCAGCCGGAGGCCCGAGAAACGATCCACATCTGCCTCACCGAACTGATACGCACGCGGGGCCAGCGGCGGGAATAGCGTAGACGGTTGGAATGGTCAGATTTTTCTGGTGATTCCACCCCTCCGTGGCGACCTCGATAGTGGGTGATGAAGATCCGGGCGGAATAGGAGATCGACGGTCGAGGTGAAATTTGTCATTCTCGAGGCGCGTCGGAAACAACAACCCCTGTTTATGAAAGCACGTTTACCCCTGGCCTCAATTTTGGCCGTCTCTTTTCTCTCGTCCGTGGTCTGGGCGGATTTCCATGACCATATCGGTCTGCAGCTCTGGAGCCTGCGGGCGACCACACTGAGCAAGGGCCTTCCCGCCTCGCTGGACCTGGTTAAAGGATGGGGAATCACCGAGGTTGAAGGCGGCGGCGGGGCCGGCGCGATGAAAACCGAGGAGATTCGGGCGGCGCTTGATGCCCGCGGGCTCAAATCGCCGAGCATTCACGCCTCGTACGAGGCGATGACCAAGGATGTCGGTGCGGTGATTCGCGAAGCGAAGACCCTTGGGGCGAGTAGCGTCGTGTGTCCTTGGATTCCCCACAACGGGGCGTTTGATGCCGCGACGGCCCAAAAGGCTACGAGTGATTTCAATACTTGGGGAGCAGCTTTCCGGGCCGCCGGCATCAACTTTGGCTATCACCCGCATGGGTATGAGTTCCTGCCTACGTCGGTGACGGGCGAAACGTTGCTTGACGACATGATCCGTGGGACAAAACCGGAAAATGTGTCCTTCGAAATGGACGTTTTCTGGATCTATCATGGCGGTGGCAATCCGGTGAAACTGCTGGAGAAATACCCGACTCGTTGGTCGGCCTTGCACGTGAAGGATATTCGCAAGGGCGCCCCGTATGGCCAGCCGACTGGACACGCGCCGGACTCCGACAATGTGGCCGTGGGCTCCGGCCAGATCGACTGGAAGGCGGTGATCGGCACGGCGGAAAAGATCGGGGTGAAGAACTACTATATCGAGGATG
>Ga0302322_100002929_pt1 | contig 14537 bp, 11 predicted proteins | sample Fen_T0_2_FD_203757 | JGI IMG/M metagenome (GOLD analysis project Ga0302322, IMG submission 203757) | Peat permafrost microbial communities from Stordalen Mire near Abisko, Sweden - Fen_T0_2 | ecosystem: Environmental > Terrestrial > Soil > Wetlands > Permafrost | place: Sweden: Abisko... | reverse complement strand
GGCGCAGAAAAACTATGAACTGGGGGTTTTTAAGGATATGGTGCTTTACAGTTCGAATAAAGTATCCGATTATTTTTACCGGGAAAATGAGTCGTTCGGATTTCTGAGTTATTTTGCCATTCTTCCGGTGACACAAAACGGCGAAAGTTTGGGCACCATCGTTATCGAACTAAAATCGAAACCGATACAAATTTCCCCATCTTTTCCGGGTTTACTGGTTGATGGCGAACCGGACAACGACCAAGCGTTTAAAGGCTATTCATACGCATTTTATAGTGATGATAAATTGCTTAATCAAAGCGGTAATTTTGTGTATGACCTTACAAATACACAACTTAAAGGGGAAATCGGCAAGTATGTTTTTAAAACCACCAAATATACGGGCGATGAATGGTACATGCATTTTACCACCTACAGCCATTTAATCTATAAACCAACCGCACGGACACTGATAGTTGTAAGCAAGGAAAACAAACCGCTTTTTTTTAGCGTAGCATCGTTAACCTTCTTTTTTGTAATATTTCTTCTGTTTGCTGTCTTAGCCGTTTTATGCCGGTGGCTCTGGATGAGACTCAGGATATTAAGCATTAAAAACAACCGTTTTAAATGGAATTTTAAGTTAAGCCCCGGCCTGGTATTGTACAAAACAAGGATACAGTTTTCCATGGTTTTTGCGGTGGTTACAACTTTGGCTATGGTTGGTTTTATCACTTTTATTTCAATAAGCACCGAGTACCAATCGCAACAGGAGAAAACGATAAGGGATAAGGTACATAAAATTGCAACCGCTTTTGAAAACAGTCAGCTTGGTGAATACCTTAAAAATGTAAACGAGTCTACCCAGGTAGATTTTGATGATTTTGCCAACGCTTACTCGGCCGATCTGACTTTATTTGATTTGAACGGCGTAGCTTTAATTACAACGCAGCCTAAAATATACGAATACGGGCTGCAGGCCCGGCGGATGAACAGCAGGGCATATATTAATCTGAGATACCTTCAGCGATCGGAATATACCAACGACGAAAAAATTGACCTGTTGAGTTACAAGGCTGCTTTTATGCCCATCCGCAATTCAAATAACGAAACAGTAGCATACCTGGAGCTTCCTTATTTTTCGAATGAATCGGATTATAACGAACGCATTGGCTCATTGGTAAATATTATGATAAATGTGTATGCTATTGTTTTTATGGCGATAGGCTTGTTTGCTGTTTTTATAGCCAGGCAAATAACTTCGCCATTAAGCTTTATTCAATATAGTTTAAGTAAAACTATTTACGGCCAAAAAAACGAACCCATACAATGGGACAGGAACGATGAAATTGGCGCCCTGGTAAAGGAATACAACAAAATGATAGCCGCCCTTGAAGATAGTGCCCAAAAGCTGGCACAATCAGAAAGGGAAAGTGCCTGGCGCGAAATGGCCAAACAGGTGGCCCATGAGATTAAGAACCCTTTAACCCCGCTAAAACTTGGCTTGCAGCTGCTGGATAAATCATGGAAAGACAAAGACCCCAAGTTCGATCAGAAGTTTGAACGGTTCAGCAAATCCTTTGTTGAACAAATCGAAAGTCTTTCATCAATCGCATCCGAGTTTTCGGCTTTTGCCAAAATGCCCGAAACCAGGCTTGAGCCATTAAATGTGTTTGATGTACTGGGGCAGGCAGTTACCATTTTTAAAGAAATGGACAATATAAAAATCGTAAACCAGGTATCTGATAAACCGTTTTCAATACTTGCCGACCGCGACCAGTTGTTGCGTTGCTTTAATAATTTACTTAAAAATGCCATTGAGGCAACGCCACCCAATAAATTAGGCGTAATTGAAATTAATTACCTGGTTACCAGTAAAAACGTACTGCTGACCGTAAAAGACAACGGAGAAGGTATCCCGGATGGGTTGCGCGAGAAAATATTTGAACCCAATTTCACCACAAAAAGCTCGGGCACAGGGCTTGGGCTTGCCTTTGTAAAAAACTCTATTGAAAATGCCGGCGGCAAAGTCTGGTTCGAAACCATAACAGGCCAGGGTACTACATTTTATATTAGTTTACCGGCAGCGTAGGAAAACTGGTTGACAAACTTGATTAGGTGAGTGGTTGATTAAGTTAACTATTCAGCTGATTAACTCATTCCACCTTAATCAACTTAATCAACCATTTAACCAATTCTTACTTCAGCATAAAGCTGGTTTTTCCCATGGTATAGCCATCGGCATAAAGCAAAACGGTATAAGTGCCTTTTTGAAAGGCAGCGGGGTTTACCCAGTCAATAGTGTAAGCAGTGCCGTCGTCTTTAAAATCAATTGACGTTTTATAGGTGAATTGCAGGTCTTGCCCATCGGCATTAAAATTACCGGAATCGGTTTCCGTAATTAAATTACCCGTTGGGTCGATGATGCGCAGAAATATATCATGCATCCCCTTTTCAGCCAGCGAGTTGCTTGCCACTGTAAAATTGACCTTGATCTTTTTAGCCGGCGACGCTCTTTTTACATCAACTTCCTTACCGCTGCCTTTAATTTTATAGGCAACAACGTCTGCCGTTGCTAATTTAATAGCCGAGCCTACTTTCACTTTTGCACCAAGATCTTCATTTTGTTTGCTCAGTGTACTGTCCTTTTTCGCGGCAACTGCCAGGTTGGTTTTTAAGGTATCCCTTTCACTAGCCAAAGTTGTATTCTGTTTTTTTAACTCTTCAATTTGGGCGGTGTAATTGGTCACAAAATATCTTAATTGCTTAATATCCTCCTGCGCTTTGTCGAGTTCGGCCTGGGTTAGCTTACCTTTGGCAAGTTCCTGGCGTAAAACTTTAATCTTCGACTGCAGCGAATCGTTTTTTGCCTGCATCTCTGTAGATAATTTGGCTTTGCCGGAGTTCACCTGCTCAATCTGCGCTTCCAGGCTATCAAGTTCGGTTTGCAGTCTTGTTCTTTCAGTGTCCTGGTAAACTACGCGGGTATCCGATTTATTTTTCTGCAAATACAAGTACACATCTGTAGCAAGCAAAGCCAGTACCACCACAATAAGGAAGTAAATGACATTTGAATTTTTTTTAGGTGTTTGACCTGTTTGGTTTTCCATGGCAGTTAGTTTTTAGATTTTAGATTATGTTAGGGTGTGACGGGTTATAAATAATGGATTGTTTAAAATTGATCCTGCGGCGTTTGAAGGGTAAATTAATTTATTCAAATCAGCTTAAACAACATCACTAAATAATTGGTTAAACACATAACAATACAGTTTATAAAAGAATTTCAGAATAATAGCCCATTAAGTACTTGTGCGGCTAAAAATAAGCACAATATGATTAAAACACAAAAAGCGGCTAATTATTATGTTTAATACTAAATCAGCTTTGATATGAGTTCATATCTTTGCAGCTTTTAATAATTCGATATAATGGATATATGCCGGCGGTTAGTTTTCTTTCTCTTAACTATTACTACTTTACATTTATATGCCCAAAAGGGCGGTACTGCCGCGAGGCCGGATAGCATGCTCATAAAACCGATGCAGGCCCTTGCTAAAATTAAAACCGAACCCAAGCGCGAATTCAGAGCGGCGTGGATTGCTACGGTTGAAAATATCGACTGGCCCAGCCGCCCGGGCTTATCTACCGATCAGCAAAAAAAAGAATTAACCAATTTGCTTGACTTCCTGCAGGAGGCAGGAATGAACGCTGTGATGTTCCAGATAAGGCCGGCTGCTGATGCTTTTTATGCCAAAAGCCGCGAGCCATGGTCAAAATGGCTTACGGGCAAACAAGGCCAGGCGCCAAATCCTGCTTACGATCCGCTGCAATTTGCCATTACCGAGGCTCATAAGCGCGGAATAGAATTACATGCCTGGTTTAACCCCTACCGGGCGACTAACGACAGTAAATTTGCAGCGCTCAGCCCCGAACACATTACCAGAATAAAACCGGAATGGTTTTTTGTTTACGGCGGAAAAAAACAATTTGATCCCGGCATTCCGGAAGTGAGGGATTATATTATCAAGGTTTTTTTAGACGTAGTGGACAACTACGACATAGACGGCGTACACATGGATGATTACTTTTACCCTTATAGAATTGAAGGGCAGCACATTAACGATGCAGCAACGTTTAAAGCCTATGGGGGGCGTTTTACCAACATTAACGACTGGAGGCGGCATAACGTTGACACCCTGATACAAATGCTGAATGACAGCGTTCATGACCATAACCCGCACATTAAATTTGGCATTAGTCCGTTTGGCGTTTGGCAAAATAAATTTCAAAACCCTGAAGGTTCTGATACCCACGGACTACCTTCCTATCTTGAATTATTTGCCGATTCGCGAAAATGGATAAAAGAAGGTTGGGTTGATTATCTTAACCCGCAAATATATTTTCCTATCGGAGACAGGTCCGTCCCCTTTGAAAAACTACTTGACTGGTGGAGTAATAATACCTATAACCGGCATTTATATATTGGAATGGCCGCTTACCGCTTAGGTGAACACCGCGCAGGTAGATTTAAAAGCGACCCTTCGGCTATTCCTGACGAGATTAAATACCAGCGCAATAATCCGCGGGTACAGGGAAGCGTTTATTTTAGCGCTAAATCACTTGAGAATAATCCGCTTGGCATTACTGATTCACTTAAAGATAACTATTATAAATACCCCGCTCTTCCGCCCGAAATGCTTTGGCTCGACTCGATCCCGCCAAATGCGCCCATTAATTTTAGCGCCACCGTTACTTTAAAAAACACTGTGGAATTACGCTGGGCCACCCCTTTGCCGGCAAAAGACGACGAGCCAGTTTATGGATATGTGATCTACCGCTTCAACGGAAATGAAAAAATAAACATTGAAGATCCTAAAAATATTCTGGATATTGAATATAACGACAAAACTACCTATATCGATGATACTGTTGAAAAAGGTAAAACCTACCTGTATGTAGTTACTGCCCTGGACAGGCTGAAGAACGAAAGCGATCCATCGCCCACTATAGCAGCGACTACAAAATAGGGGAAAGGAGAAGAACCAAGAGTCAGGAACCAGGAATCAGTACATGCACGATTTTATGCTTTGCGGATCAAAAACAATAAACGTTCTACCTGTAAAAACTGACTAAACCCTTGTCATTGGTTCATCGCATCTCCAAGGTCTTTAATATAGCTTTCATCGATCTTGCCGTTGTGGGCAGTCATATAGTCGGTTAATTTGTTCCCTTCGGCAGCGAATACTTCTTTGATGTCCTTTTTCCTGATTTTTAAAGCACGCAAACTATTGGCAGACAGATTTAATACAAAATAAGCGTATTCGTCGATAAATTCATCATAAGTGTTTCCTGATGACACAATTCCATCGGTTTTATAATTGGAAGGAGTAAATTTGGTGATAATCGCTTTGTATATTTTGTATTTACTTCCTGAGCTGATCACCTGCAAATAAAGATCCTTACTTATTTCCTTAACCTGTTCAAAAGTCATCATTTGTCCCTTCGGACTGAACAGCGTAAATGACTTAATTACATCTTTATCAGCCAGCATTACAGAGGCATTGGTTACAGATAAATACAAGTCGCCGGCCATTTTATCATAGTTGAAAGTTACTTCCTTCATTTGTACCAGGCTACCGTCATTTTTCATAACGTAACCGTGCACCCACTGGTTAAACAAAAAACGACTGCCAACGGTTTCTTTTACATCCGTGAAAACCATTGAGCCCACACCATTAAGGTGGGCCGCCAGATACTGCGAACTGTTTGTTTTAAACGCTTCCTGCAAAATATCGAGGTCGTTATTTTTTAGCTTTTGATTACCGGTAATATTAGCCGGATTTTGTTTTAACACAATATCAAGGTGATCCTTACCGGCAACCTGCAATGAATCATCCTGGTAGCCATTGCAATTGATGTTTAGCTGCGATGCAGGACCGACTTTCAGACTAAAATTACCAAGCGAATCAGAAAAGGTGGCATTTTTTTGCTGTTGGTCAAGTATGAAAGCATAATGGACAGGGAATCCATGCTGATCTTTTATGCTGCCAGTAAGCGATATTGTTTGCGCCATAATAAAACCGGGAATGCCAAACGAAAGAAAGGTTAAAATTAATTTTTTCATGTTAAAGGGTTGCCCTAATATAGCAAAAAAAAACGTACTATCGGTAAGTGCTATATTTAATTAAGCGCGATCAGGCGTCGCCTGATAAGTTTTTGAAGATAGATATTCACCTCCATATCCCCCATCCCGTAAATTTTTTCGGTTTCCCAAAAAAGGCTTAATATTTCCGGCCAGGTTTTGTACCCGTTGTTGTATATGTCGACTAATCTTTGTTCTATAAAATTAAGGCCTTTTTCATTTAACGTTATGCGCTTAAGCTGAGCCGCCAAAGCGGGCTTTAATAAAGGGAGGTTACCCCAAAAAGTGGTTTTACGTAAAAAATCTGTTAGTTTCTCAGCATCTCTGTTTACATAAACATGCCAGGCATCTGCAGCCAGTATAAAATCCATACCACCGAGCTGCACCCGGATAGTATCGTAAAGGTATTCCAGTTCTTCGCCATTTAATTCGCCCATACCGCGAAAGTTGTCTTTGCCGGGGTAATCATTGGGGCATATCAGGTAAACAGCAGGCGCAGAAAGATCAGTTTTTTGTTTTAAATAATTCATTACGCCCAGCAAATTCACCTGGCAATGCAGGTCGAACTCAAACCAAAGGTTAATTTCGTCATAAGACTCATCCAGTTTGGCCAGCTGATCGAGCACATTTTGCTGGTAACTTTCAGGTGTTTCGTTCTCACAGATCCATTCCGAGCGATTTTTCCAGAAGTTTGCCGAGGTGATATCTTCTTCCAGCGGACCTTCTGAAAATACTTCGCGCCAAACAATTATATCGCCCTCCAGCCCGGTTTCTTCAAAACCCTGGGCTGTCGAATCGCCGTTGAGGATGTGGAGGATGCTCATATAATGAAAACTTAAAGCGTAAGTATCAAAGCTATGATTTTGTTTTCAGGCTGCATAATTCGTTTGTAACAATACCTGTTTAATTTATGGGTGTTGACAATTATTGTCGCTTATTCGCCCAGTAGCGCTCTTAGGCTGTCAAGAGTATCGGCCTCCTCTTTTGGCTTATCCTGCCGCCAGCGCAGGATCCGTGGAAACCGCAATGCAATCCCTGATTTATGCCGTGCCGACCGGTTTATCCCTTCAAAACCGATCTCAAACACCAGTTCTGGCTTTACGGTACGAACCGGGCCGAATTTCTCGAGGGTGTTCCGTTTGATGAAATAATCCACTTTGTTAATTTCAGCATCCGTTAACCCTGAATACGCCTTGGCGAACGGCACTAATTTATCACCATCCCAAACGGCGAATGTATAATCAGTATACAGATCGGCGCGCCGCCCATGCCCTTTTTGGGCATAGATCATCACGGCATCAACCGAAAGAGGGTCGATCTTCCATTTCCACCAGTCGCCACGCTTTCGTCCCACCTGGTAGCTTGCATCTTTGCGTTTCAGCATAATCCCTTCGGCAATCATTTCCCTCGACCTTTCCCTCATCCTGCCCAACTCCTCCCAGTTAGAAAATTGAATCAATGCCGACAAGCGGAATAGTTCAGGGTATGGCGTCGCGGCCTGTAATTGCTCCAGTATTTGCCTCCGCTCCCATTGCTGTTTATACCGGATGTCTTCGCCATTGCATTCAAGGCAATCATATGCAATCACAGCGACCGGACTTTCCTCCAGGATCTTTTTACTTAAATTTTTCCGCCCGATGCGCGTTTGCAAAACATTAAAAGGTAATGGCAAACCATTTTTAAAACTGAGTAATTCCCCGTCGAGTACGGTGCCATCCGGCAGGGCATTTAAAAAAGGATGCAGTTCAGGAAATTTGTCGGTGGCTAAATCTTCGCCGCGGCTCCAGATAAATATTTTGCCGCCGCGTTTTATCAGCTGCGCCCGGATCCCGTCCCATTTCCACTCGGCCTGCCATCCGGATTCGTCACCCAGTGCAATTTTTAATTCCGCGGCTGATTTTTGTTTTTCGGAGGTTTCCTGTATGGGATAAGCCAGGAAAAAAGGATATGGACGGGATACATCATCAGATGGATTCTGATCCTGCATCAATTGCGCATAGCTGTATGTCTCCGGCATCCAGTTACCCATAATGCGATGCGTTAATGTTGCGGCCTCAATGCCCGAAATTTCTGAAAGGGCTTTAATCACCAGGTTTTGTGATACGCCAACGCGGAAACTGCCGGTGAGTAATTTATTAAACACAAAACGTTCGCTGCTGTCCAGCATTGCCCACGATTCAAGCAGCCATATTTTCTTCCCTTCTTCGGTTTTGTCGCTCAGGTTGTTTATTTCTGCAATCCACTCCGTAAGGGTTTTACTGCTATTTCCCGAATGCAAGGGCATCAGCAGCGCCATTGTTTCGGCCAGATCACCTACTACGTGGTAACTTTCCTCAAACAGCCAGGCCGGGATATTGGATGCCTCTATGGCCCATTTTCTGACGAGCGTTGAGTTTATTTGCCGTTTTGGTTTACGCCCTGCAAATAAAGCCAGCATATGCATTTTATCAGTATCAGGCACACTGTTGAAATAATCCTTTAAAACCTTAACTTTTTCGTTGGTTTTATTGGTTTCATCGAGGGATAGAAAAAGATTTGCGAAGGACCTCATGAGACTTCCTCCCCAGCACCCCCTAAATCCCCTCCGCCAATTGGCGGGGAGACTTTTTTAACCGGCCCTGTATCATCGCTTTCGTTCTCTTCCTGCGGCGCTTCGAAGGGCGCTTCGTCATCGCCATAAAGCGTATGCACTTCATGCGCATCAAAACCTATCTCATTCAAATACCGGGCAAAGGTGGCGGTGTAACCATGGGTAAGGTAAACACTTTCGCAGCCTGTGGCATCAATGGCGCTGATGAGGCCATCCCAGTCGGCGTGATCGGACAGTACAAAGCCCCTGTCAGCCGCACGGCGGCGTTTGGCGCCACGGATGGCCATCCATCCTGAGCAATACCCAAAACTGTAAGGCTGAAACTTGCGCATCCATGAAGTGCCCACCGATGAAGGCGGTGCAAGAATGAGCCCGCTGCGCACTTCCTCCTTTACTGACTCTGGCGTGATTCGTTCTGTATCATTCAAAATTATCCCGTTGCGGCGAAGCGCCTCGTTGGTGTTTTCGATGACGCCGTGGGTATAAACTTTCCCGATAGACAGGTCGAGGTTTTGAAGGATTCGCTGTGCCTTACCTAACGAATAGCCTACCAAAACCGTGGCCAGGCCCTGCTGCGCGTTATGCCGCCACCACGCATTGATCTCGTTAAAAATAGCGGCCTGCGGCTTCCACTGGTAAACAGGCATACCAAACGTACATTCCGAAATAAAATGATGGCAGCGCACCGGCTCAAACGGAGCCGAAACACCATCATTTTCCACTTTATAATCGCCGGATACAACCCAAATCTCTCCCTGGTATTCAACCCTTACCTGAGCCGAGCCAATTACATGCCCGGCAGGGTGCAGCGATATCTGCACACCGTTTTTCATCACGGTTTCCCCATACGGTACGGTTTGAAGACTGATGTCGCCCAGCCGGTAGAATAGTACTTCTTTCGAATGCTGATGAGCGAGGTAATGTTTGTTTCCGGGATATGCATGGTCGGCATGGGCGTGGGTTATTACCGCATCATCCACCGGCTTCCACGGGTCGATATAAAATTTCCCCTGTGCACAATAGATGCCTTTACCGGTAAATTCAAGCAGCGGTTTTTTAGCCATATAAACATAAACCGGGTTTACGAAAATTGGTTTTAAACAAAAAAATCCCGGCCAAACCGGGATTTTTTTGTTTATTATTTTAATTTTATTTGTTTGCCGGTGTTCCGCCCACGGTATTGGTATACTTGGGGTCCAGCGTGATATAATCTGTCAAAACTTGCCCTGCTTCCCGTTTCAGGAAGTCGAGATCCTCATTTTTTGGCTTGGACTGGCCCTGCTTTAACGCAGGTAAACCCATGGCAACCCTGCGTTCGTTATCATCAGCAAATGATTTCTTTTCATCCGCATCTCTTTGTTTTTTAAGCTGATCTTCATTTAGAACAATGCTTTTTTCACGGTCATGCTTTTTAAAATTGCTGATATCTTCCATCAGGAATTTATAGCTGGCGCTGCTGGCCATGCGCTGGTCGTGCATGGTTTTTAACTGGGGAAGAACTGAAGAAAAATCGCCTACCCGGCTAAAGTCGGATTTAGCGATAATGTCAAACGGCATAGCCGATGGTTCTGTATCTTCACCATATTTGTCCATCGGGATAACCGAAGGGAACCGGATATCAGGCATAACACCTTTATGCTGGGTAGAATTACCGGTAATCCGGTAAAATTTGGCAATGGTTAAATTCAGCTGGCCGAAAACGCTTTGGCTGCCGGTTGATACCGGCTTGCCATTTTTGCCCATTAATGAGGCAATGCGGTCGCGCAACGAGCTTTGGATCACTTTGTCGAGGTCGATAGCGTTTTGCACCGAACCTTTACCATATGTTTGGGTACCCAGGATAATGCCGCGGCCGTAGTCCTGGATCGCACCCGAAAATATCTCGGTGGCCGATGCGCTGAAACGATCCACCAATATTGCCAGCGGGCCTGAATAAGCAATTGAAGGATCTTCATCTTTATCCTGTTCTACCTGATCATTCGCGCTTCTTACCTGCACAACAGGCCCTGTTTTAATAAATAAACCGGTAAGTTCGATAGCTTCCATCAATGAACCTCCGCCATTTTCGCGCATGTCCATCACAATGCCGTCCACGCCTTCCTGTTTTAAGGAATCGATCAGCAATTTAACATCATGGGTAGTGCTTTTATAGTTTGGATTGCCGGATTTATAATCGTTAAAATCGATATAAAAAGCAGGCACCGAAATAACGCCGATTTTAACAGACTTGCCATTGTAATTATAAGTTTTGATCTCTTTTTTGGCCGACTCGTCCTTTAAAATGATCTTCTCGCGCACCATTTCTACTATTTTCGGTTTGGCGGACACACTGCTGCTTTTGGGCAGTATCTCCAGCCTTACGATGGTGCCTTTGGTGCCGCGGATCAGCGCAATAGCGTTTTCAATTCTCCAGCCAATAATATTCTGGAATTCGCCTTGTTTACCCTGGGCTACACCAACTATCCGGTCATCAACACCCAATTGTTTACTTTTATCGGCAGGGCCGCCCGGAATAATAGATTTAATGATGATATAATCGTTATCGGTATTTAAGCCTGCGCCGATACCTTCAAGCTGACGCGACATATCGATATTAAAATTGGCGGCATTGGATGGCGTGAAATAATTGGTATGCGGATCAATCGCGTTGGTAAACGCATCCATAAATACCTGGAAAACGTCCTGGTTATTCAGCTTATTGGTTTGCGCAAGCAGGTTTTCATACCGCTTTTTCAGTACCTCTTTATCTTTGGCAAGGTCGGGATTGGCCAGTTTCAGATTCAGCAGGTCGTATTTAACCCGCAGGTTCCAAACATCATCCATTTCGCTTTGCGAAGCAACCCATGGTAAACTGTCGCGGTCAAAAACAAATTTTTCGTTTTTATCGAAATCAAAGTTTTTATCCAATTGGGCAATCGAATATTTGATATGTTCGATATAACGCTTTTGGTAAACATTAAAAATATAAAACACATCGTTCAGGTTGCCGCTTTTTACATCGTCATCCAGCACATCCTTGTATTTGCTGAAATCGGCGATATCCGAAGCCAGTAAATAATTATGGCTTTCGTCCAGCATTTTTATATACCGGTTATAAATCACTTCAGAAAGTGAGTCGTTAAGTGCTACCTTCTTATAATTATAATTGGATATCAGTTCCGCAACGGTTTTGCAAACAATACTTTCCTGTTCATCCGGTTGCAGATCGTTTGAGCCGGCAACTTTTACGGGCTTTGAGGGGGCAGCATGACAAGCGAGTGCTGCGCCTATCACGAGCATTAAATAAAACTTCTTAAACATATCTTTTACGCTTTTTAAATCGGGGACTAAATAAAACATCAATTCTCGTGCCTGCTGATAAATAATTCGCTAATGTAAATAATAAATAAAAAGAGACAGCCTCAATGCCGTCTCTTATTTTTATTAGAATAACAATTATACAATAATGTTTCATTTGTTTTACAAAACATTTTGCATTTTACTATATTGTTACAAAACAGGCAATTAATAAACTGAATTGCAGTGTAATTTATTATTCGGCTTTGGTATTATTTTCGGCACCGTCTGCATAAATTAAAACCAGCTTCTGTTTGGGCAGCCTGTTTTGTTTTGAATATTGTATAGCCAGGTCAATAGTTTCCAGGTATTGATTTAATCCCTTTGACCAGGCAAGGTCATGGGCTTCTGTTAAATCTTGTTGCGCAAGCAGGTTATCACCCATGGCAACCTTTATGTTAGCGAGTTCGATGAGGTTTTCAATAGTGTGTTTATCGTCGTTTTCCTGACGGGATATATTATTGCTTTGCAGTAAATACCATTTTGCTTCCGACAGCCTGTTCTGTTTAAGATACAAACGTGCCAAATCGCTGAAATTGTAGCTGGCATTGTTGTAGATTCTAAAGCGCATATTGTGCTGCGCCAATTGCATCACCACATTTTCGGATGCTTCAATGCTATATTCAGACTGATCAATATTAACGGGGTAAATTTTAGGATGAGGGAGCTTTTCGACTGGAAATCTGGCCACAATGCGGTTTTTTGTAAACTCAACATAGGGTGTGCGCACGGCCTTTTTCTTTAAAAGCCGGTCGACGCGATACCACTGGGCCGAGGCCGGGGTGCATATAGCGGCAAAGAAAACAACCAGTATAAATTTCATTTAAAGTCTTAACGGGTTTAATCAGCCCTCAAAGTTAACGATAAGATAGTAAAATAGCAATGGCCGATAGATGTGGAACGTCGATTCAGTAAACGCTGGCAGCGTGTGAATATTATGCTGACAATCATATTTTAAAATGTTTACCGACATATTTTGAGTTAGCCCGACGCAATATATTTGAATATTAATTATTCCACTGTTTGCCTGAAAAACTTATTAAGAGCACCTTGACATCTATAATGTCAAACAGGAGATTAATCTAAAGCGAATTATAAATTACTAATAAATCACAGGATCATGAGCCATTTTTTCAACTCCGAATTATCAGCTTTCAAGGCCGTATTCGTTCACGGAACATTTAATTTAAAAGAATGCATACAGGTTTTTATTCCTGTATTTTTGGTCGTTGTTGCGCTTTTTCTTCTGCTTAAATCATAATAGCAGCACAGTTAAAGTTTTATTGTTAATTCCGCCTGTTAAGCATTGTCGGTTTCGGTTACCTTTGTTCAAATATACCGGACAGAACCGGCAAACCTGCCGGTAAGCGCCTGTTTGATAGCCGCATTCAGGTTCAAACCGAATACATCAAATCAAATTTTTCATAGTCCGGTTTACAGAGGCTTAACAACCTTTCGTCTTTAGCCTTTTCTCTTTCACCTCAAACCATTATCTTTGTACTGAGGTAAAAAATTGGATAAAGTAAAAATTCTTGAAACCTATCTTCCGCCTGGTGCTGCCCCGCTCATCAGCCGGTGGATCGACTACTTTAAATGTGAATTTAAAATTTCACGCAACCGCAACAGCAAGTTTGGTGATTACAGGCCCCCGCATGATGGTAAAGGCCACCGTATATCGGTTAATTACGACCTGAACCAATATGCTTTCCTGGTAACTACCGTACATGAATTTGCGCACCTGTATACCTGGAACGAGCATAAACATAAAGCCAAACCCCATGGCGCAGAATGGAAAAGTAATTTTAAGAAAATGATGCAGCCTTTTTTTGAAAAAGAGATTTTTCCAGCTGATATTAAACATGCCATCACCAGTTATTTAAACAATCCTGCGGCCTCAAGCTGCTCCGATCTTACTTTGTACCGTTCATTACGTAAATACGATGCGCCTAAGGAATCCGTTCATACGGTTGAAAAGTTGCCGGCAAAGGCCATATTTAAATTGAAGGACGGGCGCATTTTTCGTAAGGAGGAAAAACTCCGCAAACGCTATAAATGCGTTGAAGTAAGCTCCCGGCGTGTTTACCTGTTCAGCCCGGTTGCCGAGGTGGAATTGATAACTGATTAGGAAAGTATATTACCCTGCGATATTTATTTTTACACGATGGACAATAACCTAATAATCAGCAAAACCACGGATTTCGTCAGGGATACCCTTAAAAACGCTGAAGGCGGGCATGATTGGTGGCACATTCATCGCGTTTGGAACAATGCAAAACTTATTGCACAAACAGAACGGGCCGACTTACTTATTGTTGAATTGGCCGCTTTACTGCACGACATTGCAGATAGCAAATTTCATGGCGGTAATGAAGAAATCGGGCCTGCTATTGCCGGAGATTTTTTGAGAAGCTTAACCATAAGCGCGCCCGTTGTTGAACACGTGCAGCAAATCATCAGGCGCATTTCATTCAAATCCGGATTTAGGGGGCGTGA
>Ga0302322_100002928_pt1 | contig 14541 bp, 15 predicted proteins | sample Fen_T0_2_FD_203757 | JGI IMG/M metagenome (GOLD analysis project Ga0302322, IMG submission 203757) | Peat permafrost microbial communities from Stordalen Mire near Abisko, Sweden - Fen_T0_2 | ecosystem: Environmental > Terrestrial > Soil > Wetlands > Permafrost | place: Sweden: Abisko... | reverse complement strand
GTCCAAACCCTTGAGCGACTTGCTCTCGACCGGCACGCCGATGACTGGCAACGGTGTGTGGCTGGCCACCATGCCGGGCAGGTGCGCCGCGCCGCCAGCACCCGCGATGATGACCTTCAAGCCCCGTTGGTGGGCGGACTTGGCGTAACTTGCCATGTCGTCCGGCGTGCGGTGTGCGGAGACGACGCGCACTTCGCAGGACACGCCGAATTCGGCGCAGATCTCGGCGGCGAGTTTGAGCGTGGGCCAGTCCGAATCGCTGCCCATGATGATACCGACGAGCGGTGCGGCGTTCTTGCGTGCAGGTTTCATGGTGTTTCCCCAAAACGAATGAGGGCTGCGGCCCGCTGGGCAATTGCCAGGGCCTTGTCCATGGTTTCTCCGAGTGCGGTCACATGCCCCATCTTGCGGCCAGCGCCGGACATAGCTTTGCCGTAAATGTGTACATGTGCGCCGGGCACGGCCAGGGCCTGGTCGATTCCGACGGGACGCCCCACCGCCTTCCGGTCACCCAGCAAATTCACCATGACGGCGGCGGGGGCGATCATGCGGGTATCGCCCAGCGGCCAGCCGACCACGGCGCGGACGTGGTTCTCGAACTGCGAGCAGACGCAGGCCTCTGTGGTGTAGTGCCCGGAGTTGTGGACGCGCGGCGCGAGCTCGTTGATGAGGAGCTGTCCGTCCGCGGTCAGAAACATTTCCACGCCAAAGCTGCCGACCGCGCCCACGGCGATCACGGCGCGGCGGGCGATGTCCAAGGCGCGCTCGGCAATCTCACTATCCACTGGCGCGGGGGCGAGCACGATGTGGCAGATGTGATCGCGTTGCACCGTCTCGACGAGCGGATAGGTGGCCGTCGCCCCATCGCGACCGCGCGTGATGATGACCGCCAGTTCTTTCACGAACGGGCAAAATGCCTCCACGAAGAGCTCGTTGCCGTTGTCGCCGCCAAGCTTCTGCCAGGCGCTGTTGATCTCATCGGTAGCCCGCACGGTGGCATTGCCTTTGCCGTCGTAGGCGTTGCGCCGCGCTTTCAGCAGCATCGGCTGGCCGAATTCCTGTGCCGCTCGGGCCACGGCCTGGGGATTTTCCACCGCGCGGAAACGCGGCACGGGCAGACCAGCGGCGGCCAGGGTTTGTTTTTGGATCAGTTTGTCCTGCACCAGCGCAATGCTGTTCGCCGTCGGAAAGAGGGCATGGCCGCCAGCCTCCAGTGCGCGCAGGCTGACCGCGTCCACAAACTCATTTTCAAGGGTCACCACATCCACCTGCGCTGCCAGTTGCAGCAGATCCTTGGGGTCGTCCCAGTCGCCCACGATCGAGTGGGAGGCCAAGTTCGCCGCCGGACTGTGGAGATTGCGTTCCAGCACCACCACGTCGCAACCCATCTGGAGACTGGCCAGCGCGGTCATCTTCGCGAGCTGCCCGCCGCCAACAATGCCAAGGCGCGGGTTGATGGCGGCCGGGATGCGCGCCGGTTCGACGAGCTGGAGAATGTCGCGGTCGTAATTTTCATGCATGGGTTGTGGGGCTAAGCATAGGTTGGCGAGCTCTATTTATCCAAGCCGCCGCGCGACCAAGAACACTTGATCGACTCGATTTCCAGCCGGAATGGACCCGCTTGGCGAGAAGCAATGATGAGGCCGAAGGACCGGATGGCGCTCGGATCCAGCGGTGGAATGCCGGTGACTTGTTTTCCGCGAAAGACGGGCAGGAAACTGGTGAACGGAATCTCCACGTCCTGCCAGACATCGACCGGGGGCTGGAAGTCGGCTTGGTAGTTGATGCCGTCGAACACCTTCGAGGTTCGCAGTCGCAAACCGTAGCACTTGCCATCGCCCTGCACCCGAAGCACAAGCCCGTGGTGATCCGACAAATCGTAGTGTCCATCACCCGAGCGAACCGAGGCAAAGCCGCCACCGCGATCAAGGGAGACCACGCCACTGAAGATCCCAATACCGTTCGCGATGGTCATGTCGCCGTAGGAAAGACCACCCATGATGGGATCGCCTATCTCGCGCCATGGGTTCTCACCCTCCACAAACGTGAGCACCCATCGCCGTTCTTTGACCAACGCATTCATCTAGGCCCTTCCAGCCCTCGCAGGCGTGGCGCAACCCCGGTCGCTGCATCTCCCGGTTAGCCGCATCCGATTCTTGGCAAACCACCGGTAGGCCAGATCTAGCAGGTGCGAAATCCCAGGCAGGCGGGTCAGAAGTACCAGCGGTCCAAAGCCGACCGCTGCGTACAGGCGCCGGAACACTTCCACCCCCTTGACGATCTTGCCGTCGGGCAGTCGACCATGAATGCTGGCCATGAGGTCATCCCACGGAACCCCAACCTCGCTGGAGTCGAAGCCCTGGGCGGCAATGTCGGTAAAACGAATCCGTCCGCGTTTGTCGAGGAGGCGCAGCCAACGCACCTCCCTCAAACACAACGGGCAGTTGCCGTCATAGAAGGCTTCGATGTGGATGGGGGTCATGTCTCACCTCACGTCGTTGGCGGGTCGTTGTCGAAGAAGATTTAGCGCTCCAGGCGCTGTGACGCCGGCGCGACCTAGCAGGCGGGCGGTGGCCTCGCTTCGAAAATCGAAGATTCGCTCCACGGTGCGCTTCACCACCAATCCGTGCGCCACGGTTCCAAGGGGCCCGAAGGGCTCGGCGTACTCGACCAGGTCATGCATGATTGTCTTCGCGCCCTGGCGCTCGAAGCGATGCGTGTGCCTCCACAGCGCGTACGGACCCGACTCTTGTTCGTCCACGAACGACAGGCCGGGTTCCCACTGCGTGATCAACGTCCGCCAGGTGAAAGGCAGGCCAAACAGGCGAAGCGTGTACTCGATGCGCGTTCCTGCCGACATGGGAATCGGCAGGGGTGTCAGAATGCGGAAACGAAGGAAGGCCGGGGTCAGCAACTCAAGGTTCGCGGCGTCGGCAAAGAATGCAAAGACCTCGTCGCTTCCTCGGTGAATGGTCTGAGCTCGTTCCAGGCGGTGTGTTCGCGTTGCCATCGTTCACCTTGCTACCTGTAGTATTGATGCTGGCCGATTTGAACGGTTACAACTTGAAATAAGCGTTCAAAACGTCCATGTTGTGCTTGTGGATGAAGCACGGTTGATGGCCACCGCCGAGGTTGCGGCCCTGGCTGGTGTTGGTGTTTCCAGCGTGAAGCGATGGGCCGAACATGGGTTACTTCCCTTCCTGCGCACTGCCGGGGGACACCGGCGCTTCGAGCGGAACCAGGTGGATAATTTCCTCCGTGACCAGCAGTCCCTGGCAGGCGGCGAAAGTCTGGATACGCTAGGCGGACCGCTCACCGACCGCTGGGTCGAGTCGCTTCTCGGACAGCGCGGCCAGGCGCTGGATGCCGTCATGATGAAAGCGCGGGCGAGCCAGGGAGCCTGGTATTTGGTCGCGGAGCAATTGGCCGAGGCGCTGGTCGAGATCGGGCGTCGCTGGGCCGGTGGACGGCTCACCATCGCGGAAGAGCATCGCGTGTCCGAGGATCTTCATCGCTCCTTCGCCCGCATTCTTGCGACGATGCCGCTGTCGCCGGAGGCGCCGGTCTGCCTGCTGGCAAGCGTGGAAGGCGACGACCACACCCTCGGACTGACCCTTGCCGAGCTGTGCCTGCGCGAAGCGGGCTGGGCCGCGCACTGGCTGGGGCGAAGTACGCCGACGGGTGAGATCTTGCGGGAGGTGGCCGGCGGGGAGGTGTCGATGGTGGCGCTCTCGGCATCCGCCGCCAGCCAAGATGGGGCACGGCTAGGCGCCATCGCCGCGCAAGTTGCCAAGAGGTGCGCCGCCGAGAGTGTCGACCTTCTGCTCGGCGGCTCGGGCGCCTGGCCCGACGTCCTTCCCTCGGGCGTCCGGCGCATACGCTCTTTCCGCGAGCTGCGCGAGAGCGTCGTGCGGGCGACAGGCCAACGCTAGCGTTGTGTTGAGCGAATTATCGGTTCGGCGTCTTGCGCGACGGCGGCCCGAGCTCGGCCGCGGCGACGGCGGCGAGATACCCGCGCATGTTGAACTTGCGCGAGGTGGAGGCGTAGGACATATAGCGCACGGTCCCGAAGATGGGGCGCTCGGGCCCCCACGCGCGGTCGTGTTTGCCGCCGATTGCCCAAGCGATTCCGGTGTAGCCGTTGGGATCGCGGCCATCGAGCTCGAAACGGTCGTTGAGCCACACGGCGGTGTCGAATGCCTCCGCGGCCGTCGGGCACCATTCGAGCAAACGCTTCGCCCAGTACATCCTGAGGTAGGAGTGCATCCAACCTCCCTCGGTCATCTGGCGCTGGGCCGCGTTCCACAAGGGATCGGGGCTTTCGCCAGCGGCGAGCGCTTCGCGACGTAAGAGCAGCGGCCGGGGGTCGCCACTGTGCTTGGCGAGGGTGCGTTTCGCCCAACCTTCGCAACCATCTAGACTGTCATAGGCGGGGTTGTAGCGGACGAAGTTGATGGAAAGCTCACGCCGAACGAGTAGTTGTTCAAGGAATGGGGCCTTGTCGGTCTCAGGTGCGGTGCACGCTAGTGCTGCGAGCGCGACCTCGCGTGGGCCGAGCTGGCCAAAGTGCAGGTACGGCGACAAGCGACTCGTGCCGTCGCGTTCGGGCCGGTTTCGCCCATCGTCGTAGCCGCGAAGGCCGTCGCGCAGAAAGCCGTGCAGCCGCGCCAGCCCTTCCCCGCGCCCGCCCCGCCAGGTCGAAACCGGTGCCACCGAGCGATCGAGCACGAGCCCCGCGAGGACGTCGGAATGGGGATCGATGCCAGCCAGGCCGCGCGGCTTGTGCCAGGCAACCTTCGGTTTCGGCGCACGCTCGGTCACCAGAAAGGTTGGCAGCAGCTTGTGCAGGCGGGGCCTGATGGTGCGAGCCGCGTACTGTTCCTTGGCCAAGAGCACGCTCGGCACCACAACGTCGGCGTCGACCGTCCAGAAGGGCACGTTCACGGCAGCCGCCACGTCGTCGCGCCACTGGTTGGGGCCACGCATGGGATTCTCATCGCCCACCAGCAACGCGGCCCGCGCCTCGCGGACGAAAGCGGGTACCGAGTGATCGGGGTAGCGGCGCAGGATGAAGCCGACGCCACGCTTGCCAAGTGCTTCAGACAGCTCAGCGAAGCCCGCGGCCATGAAGGCGTAGTGGCGCAAGTTAGCGCCCGGGTAGAAAGGCACCAGCGTCAGCAGAACGACGACCGGCTTGCCGAGAGCATTGGCCGCGTGGATCGCAATGTCCAGCGCCGGGTTGTCCGCCGCCCGTTGCGCCCGCTGCATCCAGTACACAACCGCGCGGCCTTGTGGGTTGGGTCCACCCGCTTTGCGCACACGCACGCGCGGGTTTCGGCAAAGTTCGTCGAATTGCATGGCGTGTTTTCTGTTCTCTACTTGGCCGCGGCGCTGGATGGCAACGAAACGTGGTTGCGCAACATCAGCTCGGCCGGGAAGGGCGACAGGAACACCTGTCGCGCAAGGTAGCTGACCTCGTACTTGCGCACGTAGTGCTTGATGAGCGTGACCGGCACGATGAGCGGAACCTGCGAGCCCCGGTAGGCGTCGATGGTTTCGAGCAACTCGGCCTTCTCGTCGCTGGTGAGCTGCTTCTTGAAGTAGCCGAGCATGTGTTGCAGGACATCGGTCACCTTCTTGATGGTCGTCTTCTGCGCCAGGGTGGCCATGAAAAGTTTCTCGTAGGTGGCGTAGAGGTCATCGATCCGGTGGTTCTTGGCCGAGGCGACCAGGCGCCCAAGCTCGGTGTAGCCAGCGCGGCTGTGGGGAAGAAGCAGGAACTTGTGGTCGGCGTGAAACTCGACAAGTCGGCCGCGCTGCTTGCCTGCCTGCACCAGATCGAGCCAGCGCCGGCGGCAGAAGATGCGTTCAATGAAGGACTCGCGCAGCCAGGGATCGTGCAGCCGGCCTTCTTCCTCGACGGGCACGAGCGGAAAGCGTTCCATGAAAGCGGCCGTAAAAAGTCCCGAGCCGTTCCGCTTGGCCTGGCCGCTGTCGTCGTAGACCTTGACCCGGGTCATGCCCGAACTTGGCGAATCCTTCTTGCACACGTAGCCGCACAACTCGACGTCTTCGAGTTTGCGCAGCTTGGCTGCAATAAACTGTCGCATCTGAGCGGTCAAGTCGGCGCCGGTGCGGCTGACCAGGTGAGGCGCCTCGGCATCGCCCACGAGGTGCATACTCGGGCGCGGCGTGGGCATGCCCGCGTCCGCCTCTGGGCAGACGCGCTCCCACGCGACAAACGGACCCAGCGATTCCACGAGAAAGGCGTCGTACTTGTGTCCCTTGTCGTAGCGGACTTCTTCGCCCAGCAAGCAGGCGCTGACCAGCAGGCGGATGCGACTCGAGGAACCGTTCGCGGGACTTGTTGCGGACGGAATCGCTGTCACATCGGAGTCGCTCTCGTTCGGTAAGGAAGGCGGTGCTTTGTGGTCAGTCATGGGGTTACATATACTTCGTGTGCATGACGACAGCCACGGGTCCGGCGGGCACGTCCAATACGGCATCGTCGAATTTGGGCGGGCCAAATTTCCCCATCACATCCTTAGAATATCCGAAACCTTCCTTGGGAATCCCGATCCAATTGGTGTCGAGCTTCTTGTTGTCGTTCTCGTCGTGGATGAACGACAAGGCGTAGCGGCCGGGAGCCACCTTGTCCAGCACCACCACGGCCGCTCGATTCGCGGGCCGCGCCTGACCGCTGATCACCGCGCCCTTGTTGTCACCAAACGCTTTCTTGTTGTCGAAGAGCGACACATAGACCGTCCCCTGATCGTTGCGAAGTCCCTCGATGCGGACGGTGATGGTGCTGTGGTTTTTGGCTTGGTTTGGCGGCTGTGGCGGCTGGTCTTCCGCCACAGCCGGAAGCACCAGCGCGGCGAGTGCGCTGGCAACCAATCCGACCATCCATGGTTTGGCCATCGTCATCTAAAGCCCCCTGTCATTCTGATGTCGCATTCCTGTGCAAGTCACAAGGGTATTGCACGTGCCGGAGTGACGTTGTCCATCGCTCCAAGGTTCTATGCTCCCGCTGGGCGCTCAGCCACCGGCACACGAGCTTGGCTCACTTGAACACCCGGCCGAAGGCGGCTCGCAGCGAAATTCCCGGTGGTGGGCGACCGACCACCAAGCGCACCCGATCGGCCATGGTGATGTCCATGGCGTAGAACCGTTCAATCGTGGCGGTTGGCAGGCGATAGAAGCGTTCGAACACATTCCACCTCTCGGTGGGAGACACGGCACCGAAGAGCATTCGATTGAGCAGATTGAAGAAACGTGCCTGGCTTTGCCGACGGTCAAGCAGGCGGTTCCACCCTGTTCCAAGAACCTTGCCGGTGTCAAGCGACGACACGTGCATAGCCAGGCGAAGCGCGACCGGGAACGAGTAGCCCGTGGTGGGGTGAAACCACCCGCCGGCATAACCGCCCACCAGCACACCCTCGCGAACCGCCGCCGCTTCCGCTCGGGTGGTGAGCGGCAGCACGCCCGATTCCTCGCGCACGACCTTCGCCACGCGCAGACCAATTCGCTGCGCGTAGGCGAGAATCTCGCGGCGCAGGTTGTCGCGATCGAGTTCCGGCGTGTCGGAATAGTACGTGTCCTCGACGAGAAAGCGATCCGGCGCGAAGGGCAGCGTGTAGAAGAATCGGTAGCCATCGGTCTGCGGCACGGTGGCGTCCATCAACCTGGGCACGAATTCCGGGCGCGGCTCGGCCAGCGCCACTTCCAGTCCAACGAACTTCTGGTAGGCCACCTGACCGGCAGCTTGCAGGCGTTCCGGCCCACGGCTGTCGATGACCAGCGTGGCTTCGAGCGTGCGCCCATCGGCAAGTTGGACCGTGTTTGCCGTGACCTGTTCGACAGACACGCCGTGAAGGATGGTTGCGCCGGCCGAGGCGGTGACCCGTTCCGTGACCACCTGATGAAGCCGGTCGGAGGTGATTCCGGCGTAGGCTAGATCGAGACGGCGGGTCAGGTTTGGAAACGCGACTTCGTAGGCCGGCCATCGGTACACGACCAACGGATCGACGAACGCGCGCGCCTCGTCCGGCACGTCTTGCGCATGGAAACACCACAGGTGGTTGCCACCGAGTCGACTCTCTCGTTCGATGATTGCAAATCGCGCCTGTGGCCGGCGTTCGAGCAACGCCATGGCGATGAGCGCATTTTGCAGCCCGCCACCGACGAGGAGACAATCGAACTGCGTGGCCTGTGGCATCGTGGTTCGCCCCTGTGCATCCTGTTGCCAGGACACGAATGGGTCTATGTTGTCGTGGAAATCGTGTCAACCACCGAACAGCGCAAACGCATTCTCTTCGTCGCCGAGAACGCCACCATGGCCCAGGTGGTACGGCTGGTGGTACTCGCCCGCGGCCTCGATCCCGTTCGCTACGAGGTCCATTTCGCCTGCGCCGGATTCGAGCCCCTTCTCTTCGCGGGCACTTCCTTCGCCCAGCACGACATCTTTTCACTGCCGCGGGCAGTGGTAGAGCGAGCCTCGGCCAAGGGCAAGCCGATCTACAGCACCGCCGTGCTCGAACGCTACGTGGATCAGGAACTGGCGCTCTTCGCGCGCGTGAAGCCCGCTGCCGTCGTGGGTGACTTCCGCCTTTCGCTGTCGACCAGTACCGCGCTGGCGCGAATTCCCTTCGCCATGCTGATCAATGCCTACTGGAGCCCGCACGCCGTGCGCGAGACATTCCCAGTGCCCGACCATCCGATGGTCAGGCTGGTCGGCGAGAAGATGGCCGCGAAGTTCTTCCCCCGGGTCATGCCCAAGGTGTTCGCTGCCTTTGCCAAGCCCATCAACACGGTTCGCAAGCGCCACGGTTTGCCTGCCATCGGAAGCCTGCTCGAAGTCCTCACCCACGGCGACCGAACCCTATTCCCCGACACGCCGTCTCTCGTGCCCACCGCCGGCGCGCCACCCACGCATGTCTACCTTGGACCTGTTCTGTGGAGTCCCGAGGTGCCGCTTCCCGATTGGTGGAGCTCGATCCCCAATGCGAAGCCAACTGTCTACGTCACCATGGGCTCGTCGGGAAAGCACGACCGCCTGCCCATCGTTCTTGGCGCCCTGGCCAAGCTCGACGTGTCGGTTCTCCTGTCGACCGCGGGGCGCGACCTGCCCCGTGATTTGCCCCCCAACGTGTTCGCCGCCAAGTATCTCCCAGGGGATCGCGCGGCGGCGCGCTCTGCTGTGGTGATTTCCAACGGCGGCAGCACCACCGGCTACCAAGCGCTGGCGAGCGGGGTACCGGTACTCGGTATCGCCTCCAACCTCGACCAGTTTCTCGCCATGACCGCGATTGCGGCGTCCGGCGCCGGAATCCTACTTCGCGCTGGTTCGCTCAAGGAAGCATCGGTGCGCGATGCCGCCTTGCGGATACTTTCCGCCCCAGCCTTTGCCCAGGCAGCGAGGACCGTTGCTGACGATTTCGCCCGCCACGACAGCGCAAGGCAGTTCGAAAGCCAAATCTCGGAGCTCGTTGCCTAGCCCAACCGACTCAAATCCTCTCGCCGCCGCTCAACCCCTCCGTCGAACTGATGGGGTGAGCCCACCATCCTGATGGAATACGCCTGCATCGCCGCCAGCGACCATGCTGTAGGTGCCGGAAATGATTCACTTCAACAGGGTGGCCCGGAACGTGCTTTGCATTCCGCCCGGAGGAAGTTCATGAACAATCAGATGCTCTCGTTCGCTGGTGCTGACCTTTCCCGGCTGCGCACCCTGGTCGCCGCGGTAGGAAAGGAAATTGCCCTCGCTCCTGGTGCGACAACTGCCGAAAGTCAGACGCCACGGAGCCCTCTCGACATGACCTGGTCGCGCCTGGTCGAGATGCTGGATCTCGGCACCGAGCCCGAGATGCGTGAGTGTCCGGCATGCAAGCACCTGTGTACGCTCGGAGCCTCCCGTTGCGGCCGATGTTGGGCCAGCCTACCCGCAACCAAGGCCAAGGAAAAGCAGGCAGCCTAAGCACTGTGGCAGCGTCCCTGGTCGCACGGACAGGGAAAGCTAGACTCATGCCCATGAATCGGTGGAGGGCTTTCTTCGTGCACCTCGGAGTCCTCGTGGTCGCCAGCGCCATGGCGCAGCCAGCCCGCGTTCCACGTCTGACCGCACTCACCAAGGGTGGCAAAGGTCCACCCACGGTCGTCCTGCTGCACGGATTCGGCTCGTCAGAGAAGGACTGGATCCCGTTCACCAAATCCATTCATCTGCCGCCCAGCACCCGCTTCATCTTTCCCCGAGGGCCGGAATCGGCCAAGCGCTCAGATGGGGCGCCGCCTGGGCGGGCTTGGTGGCGTTTGGATCTGGCGTCGAACATGCGCGACGGTGCCCTGGGCGCCGATCTCTCGGCGGAGAAGCCCGCCGGCATCGAGCCCGCGGCTCTGGCCGTGCGCGCGCTCCTGGCCCGGCAGGGCAACCGGGCGGCACAGCCCTTCATTTTAGGCGGCTTCTCGCAAGGGGCCATGGTAGCGGCCCAGGTGGCGTTTGGGTCGGACGAGCCGCTGCGCGCCCTGGTGCTGCTTTCAGGCACCCTGGTCGACGAGGCGTCGTGGAAAGCCAACTTCGCCCGCCGCAAAGGGCTGCACGTTTTCATGGCCCACGGCCGCACCGATCCCACCCTGTCTTTCGAGATTGCAGAGCGCATGCACAGCGAGATGACAGCCGCCGGGCTGGAGGTTACTTGGTTCCCCTTCGACGGCGAGCACGAAACCCCAGCCGAGGTCATCGTCGCATTGAACGCCTTCCTTGCGCGCATGCGACTTGGAATCTAGTGCCATGGCTCTCGCCCCGACGATCATCGTGCTATTCGGCGGCGCCGGCGATTTGGTCTGGCGCAAGCTCATTCCGTCCTTGTTCGATCTCCACCGGGAGGGACGGATGCCCGAGCAATTCGCAATTCTCGCAGTCGACCGCCTGCCCTTTCGCGACGCGGATTTGCGCAAACGCTTCCTGGGTGGGGTTGAACAGTTCGCGAGAAACAAGAAGGTCAAGAAAGCGGAGTGGACCGCCTTCGCCCGGCATGTGACCTACCACCAGGGGGACTTCCAAGACCCAGCCACCTATGCGCATCTGGAGACAAGTTGCGCGCGGATGGAAAAGGCGTGGAAGACCAAGGCGGGACGTATCTTCCACCTGGCAACCCCGCCTGCCATGGTCGGGGTCATTCCCAAGCTCCTGGCCGATGCGGGACAGAATCGGAATCGGGCGCGCGATCGCATCGTCGTCGAGAAGCCGCTCGGACACGATCTGGCTTCGGCACTGGAGATGAATCGCACGCTCAGGCAAAGCTTTGGCGAATCGCAGATCTTTCGCATCGACCATTACCTCGGCAAAGAGACGGTGCAAAATATCCTGGCCTTCCGCTTCGCCAATCCACTCTTCGAGCCGATTTGGAACAGGCGCTATGTGGACTACGTCACCATCACCGTGGCTGAAGAAGTGAGCGTCGGCCATCGCGGTGGCTACTACGAACACGCGGGGGCCCTGCGCGACATGGTGCAAAACCATCTCATGCAGCTCCTCTGTTTGGTGGCCATGGAGCCCATGGTCTCTTTCGACGCCGATGAAATTCGCAACAAGAAGGTCGACGTCCTGCACGCCCTGCGGCCCATCGCACGCGCTGGAATCGAACAGTTCGCCGTCCGCGGGCAGTATGGTCGGGGCAAGCTCCATGGCCAGGAGGTGCGCGCGTACCGTCGGGAAGAGGGGGTATCCCGTCATTCAAGAACGGAGACGTTCGCGGCCCTGAAGCTATTCGTGGACAACTGGCGCTGGCAAGGCGTGCCGTTCTATCTGCGCACGGGCAAATGCCTGTCTCAGCAGCTTTCCGAAGTGGCCATCCAATTCCGGTCGGTGCCGCATCGGTCGTTTCCGGCCGAGTCCAACCGCGATTGGTCCCCGTCGCGCTTGATCCTGTCCATTCAGCCCGAGGAAGGCATTGGGATGGGATTTCAGGCCAAGTATCCGGGTCCCCAAATGCTGTTGCGGCCGGTCGAGATGCGCTTTGCCTATCGGGAAGGATTCGCCGTCGCCTCCCCGGACGCTTATGAGACCCTGCTATGGGATGTGATGAATGGCGATGCAACCCTGTTCATGCGCGCCGACCAAATCGAGGCCGCGTGGCAGGTCTTGATGCCGGTGCTGGAGGCATGGGCCGAGTCGCCCCCTCACCCATTTCCCAACTACGCCGCGGGCACGTGGGGCCCGAAGGCAGCGGACGAATTGCTCGCGCGTGCGGGGCACGCCTGGAGAACCATCGCATGAAAGTCCACGCCGGACATGCACAGCGAGCCAAGGTTGTCTTCCTGTTCGACGTGGACAACACGCTCCTGGACAATGATCGCATTATTGCGGATTTGAATGCCCATCTTCAGCGCGAGGTCGGTCGCAAACGCGCAAGCCGTTACTGGACCCTCTTCGAAAACCTGCGTAGCCAGCTTGGTTACGCCGACTATTTGGGTGCCTTGCAGCAGTTTCGCCATGCCTTTCCTCACGACCTGGGGCTGCTGGCGGTCTCCCGGTTTCTGGTCGACTATCCCTTCGCCAAGCGGCTCTACGCGAAGTCCCTGGAAGTCATCGCGCATTTCAAGCGCTGCGCGCCCGTGGTGCTTCTCTCCGACGGTGATGTCGTGTTCCAGCCCCACAAGGTGGACCGGTCCGGCCTTGGCAAGGCGGTCGATGGGAACGTCCTCATCTACGTGCACAAAGAGGCCGAACTGGCCGATGTGAAAAGCCGGTACCCGGCGGAACGCTACGTGGTTGTGGACGACAAGCTGGCAATCCTCGCCGCTATCAAGAAGATCTGGAAGTCACGGGTGACAACAGTGTTCGTGCGTCAGGGGCACTACGCTGTTGATCCGAATATCCTTGCCCAGAACCCGCACGCGGACTTGAGCGTGAGGCGTATTGGCGATCTACTCACGTGCGACACCTCGGCTTTCACACGCCCTTCTCCTTCGATCTGAGGGTAGAGCGCTTTCATTTTGATTGAGATCGTCCTCCCGCCGGCCCGAGCAAACACGCCGCGGGAGTTGAAACAGCTGGATTGATAGGCCTTTCCTGGGCCAGCCCGAAGATTGGCATCGGCGTTGCTTAAGACAGCGAATGAAAGCGAGCTAGCGATGACCGATACGCTGTGGTTCTTGTGGATGGCATTCATCTTCCTGTTTCTTGTGTCGCCGATTAGCTACGGCTGGGCCTACCGCGGCTGGGGACCGCCCTACCCGAGGTACATTCAGCGTCGGCGTGCACTGCGAGCAACCTATTCTGCCAGCTCTGTAATAGCCAGGCATCACGCTTGGGGACGGGGCGGCGACTTCATGTGGGTGGTGCTTCTCATCGGGGGTGGCTGGGCAGCCGCGGGGCTTTTGTGGCGCTGAGTGCTCTCCAGAAAACCAAGATGATGGAAACCAACTTGGTCACGCCAGACCTGCTGCAGAAGATCGACGCCTACTGGCGCGCGGCGAACTACCTGTCTGTCGGTCAGATCTATCTTTGCGACAATCCGCTGCTCAAGCGGCCCTTGGCCCTGGCGGACGTCAAGCACATGCTGCTTGGACACTGGGGCACGACGCCTGGGCAGAATTTCATCTACGCGCACCTCAACCGGATCATCAAGAAGTACGACCTCGACATGATCTACGTCTCGGGTCCTGGCCACGGCGGTCCGGCCGTGGTGGCCAACACCTACCTCGAAAGTACGTACAGCGAAATCTATCCCAACATCAGCCAAGACGAGGATGGGTTGCGCAAACTCTTCCTTCAGTTTTCCTTTCCAGGGGGCATTCCAAGCCACGCATCGCCAGAGTGTCCTGGCTCTATCCACGAGGGCGGTGAGCTGGGCTATTCCCTCAGCCACGCCTTCGGGGCGGCCTTCGACAATCCCGATCTGGTCGTCGCATGTGTTGTCGGCGATGGCGAAGCGGAAACCGGTCCGCTGGCCACGGCCTGGCATTCCAACAAGTTTCTCAACCCGGCCACCGATGGCGCGGTTCTGCCCATCCTGCACCTCAACGGCTACAAGATTTCCAACCCGACCCTGCTTGCCCGCATCTCGCGCGAAGAGCTGGAGCAATTGCTGCGCGGTTACGGCTGGACGCCCTACTTTGTGGAGGGCAACGAGCCCATGCCAATGCATCAGGCGATGGCCTCCACGCTGGACAAGGCGGTGGAACGGATCAGGTGGATCCAGCAGGACGCGCGGGTCAATGGTTGCTTCGTGCGACCGCGCTGGCCCATGATCGTCCTGCGCTCGCCCAAGGGTTGGACCGGACCGAGCGTCGTCGATGGCGTCCAGATCGAAGGCACCTTCCATTCGCACCAGGTGCCCCTGTCGGATCCGACCACCCATCCTGAACACCTCAAGTTGCTCGAAGACTGGCTGAAGAGCTACCGGCCGGAAGAACTCTTCGATGAGCAAGGCCGGCTGAAACCCGAACTGGCCGAGCTCGCGCCCAAGGGCGAACGGCGGATGGGGGCGAATCCTCACGCCAATGGCGGCAGCCTTCTGCGCGACCTGCGCATGCCGGACT
>Ga0302322_100002927_pt1 | contig 14541 bp, 12 predicted proteins | sample Fen_T0_2_FD_203757 | JGI IMG/M metagenome (GOLD analysis project Ga0302322, IMG submission 203757) | Peat permafrost microbial communities from Stordalen Mire near Abisko, Sweden - Fen_T0_2 | ecosystem: Environmental > Terrestrial > Soil > Wetlands > Permafrost | place: Sweden: Abisko... | reverse complement strand
CCTCCGACGACACGGTCGACGCGTTATTGAAGGTGCTGCCGATCGTCCGAGGCGCCTACTCGCTCGCCATCCTGGACAAGAAGCGAGTCATCGGCGTCCGCGATCCGTTCGGCTTCCGGCCGCTCGTGCTGGGCCGGATCGAACCCGCGGCGGGTGACCCTGAAGGCAAGCATTCGGGCGCCTGGATGATCAGCTCTGAATCCGCGGCGATCGAGGTCGCCGGCGGCACCGTCGTTCGGGACGTCGAGCCGGGCGAGATCGTGATTCTCGAAGAGGGCAAGGAGCCGATTTCGGTCCGCTTCGCCGAAGGCCACGAGCAGCTGTGCGTCTTCGAGCTGATCTACTTCGGCCGGCCCGACTCGTACATGCTGGGCCGCAACCTGTATGAATCGCGGCGCCGCATGGGCGTGGCGCTCGCCGCCGAGGCGCCGGTCGAGGCCGACATCGTGATGCCGGTGCCCGACACCGGGGCGCCGGCCGCCGCCGGGTACGCCGAGGGCTCGGGCTTGCCGTATCGCGAGGGCATGGTTCGGAACCGCTACTCGGGCCGCACCTTCATCCAGCCCTCCCAGGGGATGCGACAGCGCGGCGTCACGGTCAAGTTGAGCCCGCTGCGCGAGGTCGTGGCGGGGAAGCGGCTGATCGTCGTCGACGACTCGATCGTGCGCGGCACCACAACCCGCCAGATAGTGGCCCTGTTGCGCAAGGCCGGCGCGACCGAGGTCCATCTCCGCATCAGCTCGCCGCCGATCCACCATCCGTGCTTCTACGGCATCGACACCCAGATCGAGACCGAACTGATCGCGTCCACGCATTCGGTCGAGGAGATCCGCGAGTCCCTTGGCGCCGACTCGCTCAGCTATCTCTCGATCAAGGGCGTGCTGGAGGGGCTCGATCTGCCGTACGACCGCTTCTGCTTCGCCTGCTTCGACGGGCGCTACCCCGTGCCGGTCCCGTACGACACGACCCGCCACAAGTTCGTTCTCGAGGATGCGGACGGGGAACCGGTCTCGCAGGGCGAGGCTGAGGCGATCGCAAACGCGGCGCCGCATGAGTGAGGGCCGGGGATCGAGCGCAAAGCGTGGCGCCGCGCCCGCCGCGAACCCCGCCGCGCCCACCGCGAACCCCGCCGCGCCCGCCGCGAACCTCGGCGCCAAGTCCGGCGGCGCCTGGGACGCGTACCGCGGCGCCGGCGTGGACATCGACGCAGGCGAGCGCGCCGTCGAGCTGATGCGCGCCTCCGTCGCCGCAACGCGCCGACCCGAGGTGATCGGCGGGTTGGGCGGCTTCGCTTCGGCGATGGCCCTGCCGCCGGGAATGCGCGAGCCGGTGCTGGTCAGCTCCACCGACGGCGTCGGGACGAAGATCGCGATCGCCCTGGCTCTCGGCCGCTTCGACACGGTCGGCCGGGACCTGGTGGCGATGTGCGCCGACGACCTCGTGTGCGCGGGCGCGGAGCCGCTCTTCTTCCTCGACTACGTCGCCGTCGGCCGCGTCTTTCCGGAGCGCGTTGCGGCGATCGTCGCTTCGGTCGCGGACGGCTGCCGTCTCGCCGGCTGCTCGCTGATCGGCGGCGAGACGGCGGAGCATCCCGGGCTGATGGAGCCCGAAGAATTCGACCTTGCCGGCTTCTGCGTCGGGGTCGTCGAGCGCGACCGGCTGCTCGACGGGACGGCGGCGCGGGCGGGCGACGTGCTGGTCGGCATCGGCGCATCCGGACTGCACAGCAACGGCTTCTCGCTGGTGCGCCGGATCGTGGCCGAGGCGGGCCTGGGTCTCGGCGAGGGTTACGCGGATCTCTTGTCCCGGATCCTCGGCCCGGAAACGAAGCCGGAGCCGGAAATGGCGCCGCTCAGCCTGGGCGAAGTGCTGCTGACGTCGACGCTGATCTACTCGCAGGCGATCCTGGCACTGCGGCGCCGGCTCAACGAGGCGGGCTCGGACCTGCGCGGCGTGGCCCACATCACCGGCGGCGGACTGCCGGGCAACGTGCCGCGGGTTCTGCCTGACGGCCTGAGCGCGCGGCTCCATCCGAGCGTCTGGCCGATGCCATCGATCATGCGGTTGATGGGCGCCCTCGGCGGCCTTTCGGAAGCCGAACTGCGGTCGACGTTCAACGGCGGCCTGGGAATGGTCTGCGTCGTGCCGGCAGAGGCGGCGACGGCCGCGATTTCGAGCCTTGAGCAAGACGGCCTGGCAGCCTGGCAAGTAGGCGAGGTCGTGACCATCGACGCCCTCGGGGCGCGCTATTCGGAGTCCTGACGGAGTCGACACGGAGGAGGACCGGCGTGGCGCATCGGATCGCGGTTGGCGTTTCTGGAACAGGCAGCAACCTGCAGGCCCTGTATGCGCTGACGTCGCGCGGGGCGCTGGACGCCGAGATTGCCCTGGTCTTCGCCGACCGTCCGTGCGCCGCCCTCGACTGGGCCGTGGAGCAGGGGATCGAGACGCTGCTCGTGCCGTCGGCGCCACGGGGCGATGACGACGCTCGGGCCGAAGAAGACAAGATCCTCGCCGAGTCGGTCGCGGCCGTCGCGCCGGAGCTGGTCGTTCTGGCGGGCTACATGCGAATCACGGGGCCGGCGATGCTGGCCGCGTTCGCGGGGCGGATGATTAACCTCCACCCGGCATTGCTGCCGTTGTTCCCGGGCGCGCACGGCGTTCGCGACGCGCTCACGGCCGGGGTCAAGGTGACGGGCGTGACCGTCCACTTCGTCGATGCCTCGCTCGACGGCGGCCCGATCATCCTCCAGGAGGCGGTTCCGGTCCTCCCCAACGACACCGAGAAGTCGCTATTCGAGCGCATTCACGCAGTCGAATATCGGCTGCTGCCGCGCGCCGTCGGCCTGTTTCTGGCGGGCGCGCTCTCGATCGAGAAGGACGGTCGAACCGTCTGCATCGACGCCGCCGTCGCTTCCGCGAAGATGGCGTGCGCGCGCCGAGCTCTCCTCTCGGTCTCCGACAAGACCGGGCTGGCCGAATTCGGAGCCGGCCTGGTCCGCCTGGGCTTCGAGCTTGTCTCCACCGGCGGTACGGCTCGAGCGCTCCGCGCCGCGGGCCTGCCGGTCACCGACGTCGCCGCGGTCACAGGCTTTCCGGAGATGCTCGATGGGCGGGTCAAAACACTCCACCCGCGAGTCCACGCCGGGATCCTGGCCGATCGCCGCGTGGCCGGCCATCGCGAGCAGCTGACCGCGGCCGCAATCGACCCCTTCGATATCGTCGTCGTCAACCTCTATCCGTTCGCCGCGGCAGCCGATCGACCCGGCATTGCCTTCGACGATCTGGTCGAGGAGATCGACATCGGCGGGCCTTCGATGGTCCGCGCGGCCGCCAAGAACCACGCTTCGGTCGCGATCGTGACCTCGCCCTCTCGCTACGAATCGGTTCTCAGCGAGCTGGAGCGCGACGGTCGAGTGGGGGAGGGGCTCCGCTCCGCCCTGGCCGTCGAGGCGTTCCGCCACACCGGAGCCTACGACGCTCGAATCGCCGCGGAGCTGCCGGGCCGGATGGCCGCCGCCGGCGTCGCCCTCCCCGACGAGCCGGGTCTCCCCGGCGCGACCGACCCATACCCGCCGGTCCTGGTCGTCGGCCTCGAAAAGGTCGAGACGCTGCGCTACGGCGAAAACCCGCACCAGCAGGCCGCCCGATACCGCCGACCCGGAACCGAGAAGTGGGCCGGGCCCTTCGCTCTCGGCGGCTCGATCCTGCAGGGCAAGGCCCTGAGCTACAACAACGTCCTCGACGCTTCCGGCGCCGACGCGATCGCCCGCCAGCTGCGAGGACCGGCGGTCGTCGTCGTCAAGCACACCAACCCCTGCGGCGCAGCGGAGCGCCCGACCCTCGCCGAAGCGTGGCTCGACGCCCTGGCCGGCGATCCGGCCTCGGCCTATGGCGGCGTCGTGGCGCTGACCCGCGAAGTCGACGCCGCCACGGCGGCCGGCCTGGCCTCGATCTTCCTCGAAGTGATCGTGGCTCCGTCCTACTCGGCCGCGGCACGAGAAATCCTCTCGAAGAAGGCGAACCTGCGGTTGCTCGAGGATCCGTTCCTCGGCACCGAAGAGGCCGCGCCTCCGCCGGAGCCCACCGGCTCCCTCCGCGTGGCCGGCGGAGCGGTGCTGATCACGGCCGCGGACGTCGTGCCCGACAATCCGGCCGGCTGGAAGCTCGTCACGTCGCGCCGCCCGACCGCCGCGGAATTGCGCGACCTGGACCTCGCCTGGCGGCTCTGCCGGGGCGTGGTCTCGAACGCGATCGTGCTGGTCAAGGATGGGATGCAGATCGGCCTCGGCTCGGGCCAGACGAGCCGCGTCGACGCCGCCCGCCAGGCCGTGGCCAAGGCAACGGCCTTCCACGGCCCCGACTCGCTCGTCGGCGCCGCGTGCGGCTCGGACGCGTTCTACCCGTTCCCCGACGCGGTCGAGGTCTGCCTCGAAGCCGGCGTCAGTGCCTTCGCCCAGCCCGGCGGCTCTATACGCGACGCCGAGGTGATCGCGGTCGCGGAAGCGGCGGGCGCAGCGATGATGGTCACGGGCGTGCGGCACTTCCGGCACTGAGCGCGGGGTGCTCGCGGGGGTAGACTGCGCCAGTCGCCGTTGTCTGCGTTGAGTTGGAGGTTGGTTCGGTGGCTCCGTCGACCCGCAGCGGCGTCGTCGCTCCCGGCGCCATCGGCACCGATGGACAGTCGGCCGGTCCGGCCGCGCCGGGCAACCTGACCACGGCCGCGGGCTCGGGGCTACCGCTGCCGCGGTCGGAGCTTCTTCTGGCCGGTAAGAGCATCGTCCGATCGATGCGGCGGGTCACGCACGGGGCCGACAACAACGGCAAGGTCGGCGATACCGACCAGTTGATGGGCGACGCGTCCCGCATCGGCGCTCTGGCGAGCATCCTCGCCCCGGCCACCGGACTGGTTGCCCTTGCCGCCGCAGGGACGGCCACCGACGACCACCCACCGGAGGAAGTCGTCGACCTGCTGCGGCTCAACTTCGGCCAACTCGGCTACATGCAGGGCGTGCTCGACGAGAATCTGTGCCAGGTCGATGGGCTGCTCGGCGGGCTGGACGGTCTTCCCGAGAGCGCCACCGTCGCAGACTCGCCGGAGGTAGATGCCGATCCTGCGGTCCTTTCGGGCAACGGTCTTCGCGCCGCTCGATCCGCCTGGGCGGCCCGTGCCGACCTCGATTTCGACGCCTTGATCCGGGCCCAGGACGAAATGAACGATCTCGACGACCGCCGCCGCAACCTGGACCACCAGGTCGACGCGGTCAGCGAACTCCTGGCGCGACTGGACGACGCCGGCACGACGCCGGTGCCGGGGTACCTTGCGGATACTCTGCTCTACGGCCTCGGGTGGCATCTGGCCGGCGACCCGCCCCGAATGGCCTCGGCCCTTCGCGACAGCCGAACCCAGGCTCGGGCCTCGGCCAAACCGGTCGCTCGTGCGACGCAGGCCGGCGCGGTCGCGCAGCCTCCTTCCGCGCCCGCCCCCGCAAAACCGAAAGGCTCTCCGTTCGCCGAATGGGCCGCGGCGAATAAGATCGAAGGCGGGCGGCTGGCGATCCTGCAGGCGCTGGCCGGCCTGCAGCGCTGGTGCGGCTTCTACGACGCCCTGACCGGTACCCTCCAACGGCGGTTGGTCGAGCTGCGGGTTCGGGCCGACACCGCCAGCGTCGCCCGCAGGGCTCTCTCGGCCGAGCTGCAGAGGCGCACCTTGGGAGCCGGCGAGAAGTAGGCTCGGGTCCGGCCCGGCGGCCGGATCGGGCCGTGCAAGCGGCGGCCTGCTACCATCGGGCGCCATGAGCCCTGTCGATCGCTACTACGTAACAACCGCCATCGCCTATGCCAACAATCGTCCCGGCCTCCACACCCTGTACGAGGTCGTCGGAGCCGACGTTCTGGCTCGATGGCACCGCATGAAGGGCGATCGGACGCGCTTCCTGACCGGCATCGACGAGCACTCCGTGAACATCGCCCAGCGGGCCGGAGAGCTCGGCAAGACGCCCAAGGAATTCGTCGACGAAAACGTCGCGCTCTACAAGACGGCCGAGGACGCCCTGCTCATCAGCCCCGACCGGTTCATCCGGACGAGCGATCCGGACCACATTCGCGCCGCGCAGGAGATGGTCCGCCGGGCCTACGCCAAGGGCGACATCTACGTCGGCGACTACGAGGGCTGGTATTGCCCGGCAGAGGGCTTCAAGGCTTCCTCGGACGTGCACGAGACCGCCCAGGGCTGGCGCTGCCCGAACCATCCGACCATCGAGCTTCAGTGGCTCTCGGAGCACAACTGGTTCCTGCGCCTCTCGGCCTATCAGGAACGCCTCGAAAAGCACTTCGAAGACCACCCCGACTTCGTCCAGCCGGACTTCCGGCGCAACGAGATGCTTGGGTTCATCCGCGGCGGCCTTGAGGATTTCTCGATCAGCAGGTCCGGGGCCGCGTGGGGCATCCCGTTCCCGATCATGCCCGACGGATCCTCGGCCCAGCTCCCCGACGGCAGCTGGAACCCCGCGGCCGGGACGATCTACGTCTGGTACGACGCCCTGATCAACTACATCACCGGCGCCGGTTTCCCCGACGATAAGGAAGCCTTCGATCTGTGGTGGCCGGCCGATCTGCACGTCATCGGCAAGGACATCGCCCGGTTCCACACGATCTACTGGCCGGCGATGCTCTGGAGCGCCGGGCTGGAGGCGCCGCGCCACGTCTGGGTCCACGGCTGGCTGCTGGCCCAGGGCGAGCGCATGAGCAAGAGCATGGGCAACTTCCTCGAACCGGTGGACGTGGTCAAGACCCTCGGCGGCGACGGCGCGCGATACGTCATGCTGCGCGAGGTCGCCTTCGATCGAGACACGGACGTGTCGTGGGATTCGTTCGTGCGCCGTTACAACGCCGACCTGGCGAACGACTTCGGCAACTTGCTGAACCGGACGATCTCGATGGCGAACCGCTACTTCGAGGGCGAACGACCGGCGGTCGGCCCGAGTGCGGGGATGGCTGCGGCCTGGACCGGAACGCTGGCGACGTACCGAGAGCGGATCGAGGGCTGCCTGCTCCACGAAGCGCTGGCGGCACTCTGGGAGTTCGTCGGTGCGGCGAATCGGCTCGTGGACGCGGAACAGCCCTGGGTGCTCGCGAAGGCGAGCAAGGCGGGTGACGAGGATGCCGGGAACCGGCTGAAGGCCGTCATAGGCGACCTCGTGGAAGCTTGCCGCCTCGTTTCGCTGGCAGTTGCTCCGTTCATGCCGCAGGCGGCGCCGCGAGCGCTGGCCCAGCTCGGCTACGAATACGGGTATGCCGCAGACGGCAATCACGGGCCGGCCATCCTGGACGATCTCGTGTGGGGCGCACGCTCGGCCGAAGCCGGTCGAGTCGGGGCCGCCGAGCCACTGTTCCCGCGTCTGGAGACCGAGGCCGCGACTCCGGCTGCGGGATGACGTCGGAGGTGCTCGGGTGCGCCTGATCGACAGCCACGCCCATCTCCAGTCCGATCCGTTCGAGACCGACCGCGCTGCCGTGATCGAGGCGACGTTCGAGGCTGGGGTCGAACGCTTGCTCGTGCCCGGCTGGGACGCCGGCTCGTCTGCCCGAGCGGCGGCGATCGCCCGGACGGATGCCCGTGTCGACGCGGCCGTGGGCGTGCACCCGCACGACGCCCTGGTCTGCACGGAGGCCGAATGGGCGGAGGTGGTCCGCCTGGCGGCCGACACGCGGGTGGTCGCGATCGGCGAGACCGGCCTCGATTACGACCGCATGCATTCTCCCCGCGACGTGCAGCTCGCCAACCTCCGACGCCACCTACGCCTCGCCCTGGACACGGGCAAGCCGGCGATCCTGCACTGCCGTTCGTCGGTCGGGCTGCGAGACGCCCAGGACGACCTTATCGCGGAGCTGCAAGCGGCCGGCTTTGGGGGAGTTGCCGCCCAGGCAGCCCCGGCCGCCGGCGCCGGCTCGGCCGGCCCGGGCGCCCGAGCGGCCCGCGACGCCTTCGGGGATCGCCCGCCCGCCGTGCTCCACTCCTTCTCCGGGCCCGTGGACTACGCCGAAGCCGCGCTGGAGCTGGGGCTCGCCGTCTCGTTCAGCGGCCTCGTCTTCCGCCGCGGCGAGGAAGCATCAGCCGACGTCGCACGCCTGGTGCCCGCGGAGCGGCTGCTGATCGAGACCGATTCGCCGTACCTCGCGCCGCCCGGCGTCCCGCGGGGCTCCGTGCCCGGCTTCGAGGGCCGGCGCAATTCCCCGCCGTGGGTCCGCGTCACCGGGGAGTGGCTTGCGGAGCAGCGCGGCCAAAGCCCCGATAGCATTGGCGCAGGCCTCGTCGCCGCGTACGATGCCACGTTCCGGAGCCACTCCGCGGGCTGAGAGCATCGGCCCGATCTCGGGGCGCCAGGAAGCCACTTATCGAGGAGACACCGTGACGGACCGGGGCTTCCAGCAAGCCAACGATCAGTCGCGCGAGCGGCTCGCACGCCTCGTCGCGACGCTCACGCCGACCCAGCTGACGGTCGATCTCGGCGAAGGTTGGACTGTGGCTTCGGCGCTCGCCCACATGGGTTTCTGGGATCGGTGGCAGGAGGTGCGCTGGACGGAGATGCTGGCCGGCAGGTGGTCTGCCGACGACGACTCCATGATCGACGCCGAACACGTCGCCAACGAGGCCCTGCACCCGTACTGGAGCGGCATCGACGCTGAGGACATCCCGACGCTCGCACTCGATGCGGCGACGAAGCTGGACGCGGTGATCGCGAGCGCCCCGGACGCGATCCTGGACTCGCTCGAAGGCGGCCCCAGCGCCTTTCTGATACACCGGCATCGCCACCGCGACCAGCACATCGACCATATCGAGCGCTCTCTCGCCGCCGCCGACGCCGCGCGAGCCGCCGCCAAACCGTTGGACCGCTCGATCATCGACCGCAACGCCGAAAGCCGCCGCCGCATGGCGGCCCTGGTCGGACGGCTGACCGCCGCCGACTACGCCCTCCCGACGGCGCCGACGGAGGAGGGGAGTTGGACCGTCGGCCAGACGCTCGGCCATCTCGCCTTCTGGGACCGCTCCATAGCAGCTCGCTGGACCGACGCAGTCGAGCGCGCCGGCAGCGACGGGCCGCTCGAGCCGATCGGTGTCCCGGGCGACGTCCTGGTCGCTATCAACCCGCCACTGGCGGCTCTCATCGGCGCCTGGACGGCGTCGCTCGGCACTGCCATTGGTAACGAAGCAGTGAGTGCCGCGGAGTCGATCGACGCCCTGCTAGAGTCGCTGGCGGGCAGGATTCCCGGCAGCCTGGCCGACGAGAGGCCGGCCTGGGTCAACCGCTGGATGCATCGTGAGGAGCACCTCGGCTCGGTCGAGGCCGCGCTGAGGCGATGACCGTGACTTCGCGTATGTGGACGAGACGCACCATGAAATCGCAACCGAGCAACGAGCCCCGGGGCTGATGGCGTAACATGCGACGGTCATAATTCTCCTGCCGTCGCGGGAGATCAGTCCTCATAGGAGATAGACATGCGCCTTAGTTCTCGTGGTCAGGGCCTCGCCGAGTACGCACTCATCCTGTCGCTCATCGCCATTCTCGCGATCACGGCTCTGATGTTCCTCAGCGGCCAGATCAACACCATCCTCAGCACGATCGGCAAGGCCCTCTAGGTCTCCCGACCCACAAATCGAAACGGGCGGCTCGCGAGAACCGCCCGTTTCGTGATTCTGGGGCCTTGAGCATGCGGCCCTAGGCGCGCTTGCGGGCCTTCCAGACTTCTTCGCTCGGCCAGCGGCGAGCCCACTCCGGGCCGACGTATTCGAAGCGGGTCGTGGCCCCCTCGGGCGCCTGGATCTCGATCAGGTCTTCGATCTCAAAGCCGTTCGAGCGTAGCAACCTGATCCATTGGCCGTGGGGGAGCGCGAATTCTGTCGATGGGTCAGCGGGCCAGTCCACTCGATGGAGCCCGAACAGGTCGCGCAGCAGACGATCCCCGGCCGGCTCGCCGTCGAGCTCGGGGCTGCAAAGCATCAACAGGTTGCCGGTCGCCATGAACTCCAGTCGGCCGCCCGGCCGGAGCAGGCGCGACGCCTCCGGGATCCACGCATACGGGTCGGCCCAGGTCGCGACGCCGTATTCGGAAATGACCAGATCGAAGCTGGCGTCCGGAAATGGAGCCGATTCGCCGTTGCCGTGGATCAGCGGGAATTCGAGACCGTGCTCGTTCTGCAAGCGGCGCGCGGTCTCGAGCTGCCCGGCCGAATTGTCGATTCCGACCGGCCGCGCGCCGCGGCGCGCCAGCCAGGCCGAGATGTACGCAGTCCCGCAACCGAGCTCGATCGCGTCCTTTCCGTCCACGTCATCGAGCAACCGCAGATCGGCCTCCGGAATGCCCCACATTCCCCAGGTTGGCTCGGTCTGGGCCCAGTGCCGCTCCCCGGCGGCCACCCATTTCGGAGCCCAATCGTCCCATTTGAGACGATTCCTCAGGACGTAATCGGGCAATTCGGCGGTGCTCATGGCGACCCTCTCATGTGACGTGGCGCGCGGCCGACTATATGACAAACTCGCCTCGCGATCGCCGGTTCGAGTCGGATCGCCGCCTTGATCGAGTTGGCGCGCTCCTCGGCGGGCCGTTTCAAGAATGTTGACAACTCGCACCGTACTAGCGATTCCGGCCTACCCGTTCTAGTACTAATGACGTACGATCCATCGCGTCGTTCTCCCTCCGTCCCAGGGGGCCAGTTCTCATTTCGGGGGTATAGGAAATGCGGGTAGCTTCTCGAGGGCAGGGTCTTGCCGAGTACGCGCTGATCCTGGCGCTTATTGCGATCCTGGCGATCACCGCTCTGATGTTCCTCAGCGGCCAGATCAACACCATCCTGAGCACGATCGCGATGGGCCTGTAAGACCGGCGACCGATCGACGAAACGGGCGGCCCTCAGCCGCCCGTTTCTTGATTCCTGGGCCATAGATGCGCCCGGAGAAGGCCTTCTTGCTGCGGCGAGGTCGGAGCCGCGCCGGCCGTCCAACCGCGCGCGCTTGACAGTCAAACGGGCCATGGTTAGGCTGTTAGCACTCTCATTGGTAGAGTGCTAATGCGGCGGTGAGCTTTCGAGGTTACGCGGTACTGCTGTAACGGCAGACGCCCGATCCCTTGAGCCCCGGCGACGGAGCATTCAGGCAGAAGCGGCGGCGTCGACCAATCGGCGCCCCGAAACGATCCACATCCAGGAGTCGAGACGGTCGGTATGCACCGGCCGCCCACAGGAGGAATGCGCGTTGGCAACTGCCACTGCGACCAGCAAGAAGCTGAAGCCCCTCGGCGATCGCGTCGTGATCAAGCCGACCCCCCGCGAAGACATGACCAAGAGCGGAATCGTCCTGCCGGACACGGCCAAGGAGAAGCCGCAGGAGGGCACGATCCTCGCCGCCGGGCCGGGGAAGACTCTCGACGACGGCAAGCGCGAAGCGATGGACGTCAAGGTGGGCGACCGAGTCCTGTACTCGAAGTACGCCGGCACCGAGTTCAAGGTGGACGGCGAGGAACTCCTCATCGTCAGCCAGAAGGACATCCTCGCCATCGTCGAGGACTAAGGCGGCCGTAGACCACGACGCCGATCATCGACTCGGCCCCGGGCGTGGCCCGGGCGGCCGGACGAAAACGGAGGACATACACACTTGGCTAAGCAGCTCGTATTCGACGAGACCGCTCGTCGATCCCTCAAGCGCGGCGTGGACCGTCTGGCCGAGGCCGTCAAGGTCACGATCGGCCCCAAGGGTCGCAACGTCGTCCTCGACAAGAAGTTCGGCGCGCCGACCATCACCAACGACGGCGTGACCATCGCTCGCGACATCGAGCTGGAAGACCCGTTCGAGAACATGGGCGCCCAGCTTCTCAAGGAAGTCGCGACCAAGACCGACGACGTCGCCGGCGACGGCACGACCACGGCCGTGGTCCTGGGCCAGGCGATGATCAACGAAGGCATCCGCAACGTCACCGCGGGCGCCAATCCGATGCTCATCCGCATCGGCATCGAGAAGGCCGTCGAGGCCGTCGTCGCCGAGATCAAGAAGCAGTCCCGCCCGATCGACTCGCGTGAGGAGATCGCGGCAATCGCCACCATCTCGGCCGCCGATCCGGAAGTCGGCGACATCATTGCCGAGGTCATGGACAAGGTCGGCAAGGACGGTGTCGTCACGGTCGAGGAAGGCCAGTCGCTCGGCCTCGAGAAGGAATACACCGAGGGCATGCAGTTCGACCGGGGTTACATCTCGGCCTACTTCGTGACCAATGCCGATCGCATGGAAGCGGTCCTCGAGAACCCGAAGATCCTCATCACCGACAAGAAGATCTCGGCCATCCCGGACATGCTGCCGGCGCTCGAGAAGGCCGTCCAGATCGGACGCCCGCTCCTGGTCATCGCCGAAGACGTCGACGGTGAGGCTCTCCCGACACTCGTCGTCAACAAGCTCCGCGGTACCGTCTCCGTTCTGGCCGTCAAGGCCCCGGGCTTTGGCGATCGGCGCAAGGAGATGCTTCGTGACATCGCCATCCTGACCGGTGGCACCGTCATCAGCGAAGAGCTCGGGCGCAAGCTCGAGTCCGTCACCGTCGAGGACCTCGGCGAGGCCCGACGTGTCGTCGCCACAAAGGACGACACCACGATCGTCGACGGCGCCGGTGCGCCCGAGGCGGTCAAGGCCCGTATCGCCCAGATCCGGACCCAGATCGAGGACACCACCTCGGACTACGACCGCGAGAAGCTCCAGGAGCGCCTCGCCAAGCTGGCCGGCGGCGTGGCCGTCATCAAGGTCGGTGCGGCCACCGAGGTCGAGCTCAAGGAGAAGAAGCACCGCATCGAGGACGCTCTGTCCACCGTGCGGGCCGGCATCGAAGAGGGCATGGTCGCCGGTGGCGGCGCAACCCTCCTGCACTGCCAGGTCGTTCTCGACAAGCTCAAGCTCAAGGACCCGGACTCCCAGGTCGGTGTCGACATCGTCCGCCGGGCTCTCGAGTATCCGATCCGCCAGATCGCGGATAACGCCGGTGCGCACGGCGAAGTCATCGTCGACCAGGTTCGCGGCATGAAGGTCGGCTTCGGCTACGACGCGCTCAAGGGCGAGTTCGGCGACATGTTCGAGAAGGGCATCGTGGACGCCGCAAAGGTGACGCGCTCTGCCCTCGAGAACGCGGCCTCGATCGCCAAGATGGTTCTCACGACCGAGACCCTCATCACCGACATTCCCGAGAAGAAGGACGCTGCTGCCGGCGGCCACGGCCACGGCGGCGGGGAGATGGACTTCTAACCCAATCGCGCACTGTATCGCCGGTCCGCGGCGAAGGAGCCCCGGGCGAACAGCCCGGGGCTCCTTGCTTATCGGGTGAGGTTCTCCCGAAGCTTATGGATGGCCGTCGCGCCGGCGTCGGTACAAGACCCCATTTGACACGGCTCCGTCGGGCCAGCACTCTTTCGCGAGGACAAGTAACAAACAGGGAGGTTCCCAGTGACCCGTCTTCCAAAGCCCGCTTTAGCACTCATGGCTGTCACAGCCATCGTCTTCGCAGGCGCGTGCGGCGGCAATTCCGGCACACCGACACCGCCGCCGATCACCGATCCGAGTGAGGTGATCACCAAGTCGGTAGCGGTCGTGCCGGCGGTCAAGTCGCTTCATCTCAAGTTGGAGGTGAGCGGCAAAGTCAACACCGGTGCGCTGACCGGCGGAAGCTCAGGCGGGCTCGGTCTGAGCGGAAACTTCGACCTCTCCGGGACGACGGTCGAGGGCGACGTCGATGTCACCAAGGTGGCTACGGACCTCAAGTTCGCGGTTCCGGGCGTCCTCGGCTTGACCGGTGAAGCTATCGTCGTCGACGGCAACTTGTACTACAAGACCAGCCTCACGGGCGACAAGTTCACGCAGTCCAAGCTCAGCGACACGGTGCCGGTTTCGATTCCGAGTCCGGGTGCCTTGGCCAGCGCGGACATCACGAGCGGCATCGCATCGCTCCGCAAGAGCCTTGACGACGCGGGCGCCAAAGCCACGCTCTTGCCCGACGACCAGGTCAACGGCAAGGACGCCTACCACGTTTCGATTTCGGTCCCGGTCGACAAGATCAATGCGATGCTCGCCCAGAGCGGTTCGGCCACGGCAGGCCTGACGCTCGACAGCGCCAGCGTCGACTACTGGGCCTACAAAGACAGCCTCCTGCCTGCCAAGATCAGCATCGTTGGCAGCGCGGGAACGCTCGGCAACCTGAGCCTTACTCTCACGCTTACCGATTACGGCAAGTCGGTGACGGTGACGGCCCCTGCCGCAAGCGACATCAAGAGTTAGTTCGCGACCCGGGTCCGCCCTAAATAGCGCGATCTCGAAGCCCCGGGCCGGATGGCCCGGGGCTTCACTATCCGGCGGTGATCGACTCGTCTGGAGCGGTTTCCGCAGGTCGCCGCGCGTCCGGCGTGCGCGACTGGCGGGGAGGCGATAGAGTCTTGCCTCGGCGTCCAATCAGGAGGAGTTACGTGTTTCTTCGCAGGTCCATCGCAGCCGCGGCCGGCTCCCTGGTCGTGAT